>Ga0213827_1000056_pt1 | contig 161448 bp, 149 predicted proteins | sample MC6MC0898MG_FD_180669 | JGI IMG/M metagenome (GOLD analysis project Ga0213827, IMG submission 180669) | Enriched soil aggregate microbial communities from Iowa State University, Ames, United States - MC6-MC0898-MG | ecosystem: Environmental > Terrestrial > Soil > Unclassified | place: USA... | reverse complement strand
TTAATTATATTTTTTTTTTTTTTTGGAATGTACTTATTGTCAATTAAATACATTTCATTAAATTAGTTTATCATTAAAAAAATAAATATGAATAAAAATTTACTTTTTGCTACAATTCTTTTAGCAAACTTTTCAATCGCACAAACCTACAACAATGGAGGTTTAAGTACTGGAGCTACTGCAAATAATGGAACTGCTGCACCAACAGGGTATACTTGGTCTGAAGTCCAGAATAATACAGGAAATACAACCGAATCGAATACGAATTCAGGATATTCTGCAATGTACATAAGTACAACATCTAATTTATTTTTAGCAGATGATTTTATAGTGCCTGTGGGCTCTCAATGGCAAATTTCTTCAATTGATTTTTTTGCTTATCAAACAGGATATACTGGTACAACAAATCCTTTTACAACAGTAAGAGTTAATATTTATAGCTCGGATCCTTCTGTTGCAGGAGCTACAAGTGTTTTTGGAGATGATACTACAAATAGATATGCTTCTGGTTCTGATTCTAATATGTATAGAATTTTTAATACTACTGTCCCCACAGCAACAGCAACGACGACGACAAGAAAAATTTGGAAAATTAAAGCGAATACTGTTGTTACTTTAAACCCTGGAACCTACTGGATTAAGTATCAGCTGCAAAATGCAACTGTTGTGAGTGGAGGTTTCTCACCTTTAGTTACTATTCCTGGAAGCAGAGGTTTACCAACTTTTAATGCAAAGCAATTTAATACGAGTTGGGTAAGTCTAGTTGACGATGGAATTCCGACGACGGCACCAGATGTACCTGTGGATATTCCATTTATTATTACATATACTTCTGCAACTTTAGGAACAAATGAAGTAATGCAATATGATAATAGAATACAGGTATATCCTAACCCAGTAAAAAACATTTTTAAAATTAATAACCCTGGAAAACTTCAAATAAATTCTGTTGAAATTATGGATGCAACTGGAAGAGTTGTGAAAGTTTTGAAAGGATCGGAAGAATACAATGTATCAGATCTTCCAAAAGGAAATTATATTCTTAAAATTTTAAATAACGAAAATCCAAAAATTACCAAACTTATAAAACTATAGAGCTATAGTTTAGTTTTATATAACCTGATTTTTAAATCAGGTTTTTTTATGGCTCAAAACTTTCAAATTTCCCATTGTCATAGAACAAAACAATACGTTTTATCTTATTAGTTTGATTTTCAATAACTTGATTGATTATTTGTTCATTTGATTTTTCTAATCGCTGAGAATCGAATATTTTTTCGTTTGCTTTACTTTGATACGTTTTAATCGATTCTGAAGGACTCTCAAAAATGACCGTTTTTTCAGGCTCAGGTTCTTCGGTGCCAAAATCTTCATCGTCATTCATCATCGTAAATAAATCGGGAAGGGAAGTAGGTTTTAGTTTTTCTTCCGTTACTGGTTCTTCCGTATCGGGAAGTTCAGACTTCAACATTTCTCCATCACCATTAACTAACCAATCCCATAAGATTTCTGGAAAGCGAGATTTTATTTTGATGATAAATTCTAGAGAAGGTTTATTTCTTCCGGAAGTTACATGAGAAATTGACGAACGCTGTACATCAATTTCATCTGCAAATTCCGATGGAGTAAAACCAGAATACTCTATAACTTTTGAAATTCTTTCATTTAAACTCATAAAATAAGTTGCAAAATTACTTTTACAAATGTAAATAATAAATTTACAAAGTGCAAATACAAATGTAAATAACGAAAACTTATGAGATATACAAAAGTAAATAAGTATAATGTAATGTATAACAGCGTTTTATAATATGGATAAAATTTATTTAAGTAAATTATTAAACAAAATTTCCACAATAAATTTCTGATAAATCCTTACTTAAAGTAAAAGATGAAGTAAAATAGTTAATAGAAAATGAAGAAATATTAGTTTGTTATTTAGTGAGGTAAATTTCTTCTTTCTATGATTAATAGGAGATTTATATCCTCTTTAGACAAAAATGGAGTAGGAGACCGTTTACATATCCCTTAAACCTCTATTTTATGATTACCCCTCTCGTTAAATTTAAATATTATCACTGTAAACTGTCATTACTAAACACTTTTAACAATACTTTAATATAAAGTTCTATTTGAAAACTGCTGTTTTTGTTGATTAAGTTAAAGGTCTTATTTAAAGGTTTATTTTAGGGCAATTTTCAGAAATAAATATCAGTTTATCCACAATTAACATTTGTATACAACTCTTTAACATCGACCTTTTCCACAATTAATTTGTTTAAGTTAATTACGCTCATTTTCACAAAAACAGACCTATAAACACTTAAAGTAAATATATTGTATAACTTTATTTAAAATATATAAGTTATTGAATAATAGATATATAAATATACATTATTAAATTATTGTTAATCCACAATTTTACTAACAGACAAACTGTCAATTTACAATGTTTAATTAAGTTACAAATGTTAATTTTATTTTTAAAACTAAAATGGTTAATTTTGAGGAATGTAAATTATTATTGAATGAATTTTGAACATTTCTATACTGCAAATCCTGATTTCCCTAATCGCTATATTTCTCCTGAAAAATTATTTTTTTACTTACAGACTCATCTCAACGATTACATTCAGGAGATTGGAAGGTCTTATTTAGATAAACCTATTTATAAGCTAAGTGTAGGAAGCGGTAAAATCAATGTTTTGGCTTGGTCACAGATGCATGGGAACGAATCTAATGCAACCCATGCGATGCTGGATTTACTGAAAAGTTTAGATAATGCTCTGGATTTGAAAAAAGAGCTTTTCAGTAAAATCAGTTTAGATTTTATCTTTATGTTAAATCCTGATGGTTCTGAAAAATGGACGCGGCTTAATGCATCAGAAATAGATTTGAATAGAGACTTTCATAATGAAGCGAGTAAAGAGATTAAATTCCTGAAGAATTTGGCTGCATCAAAAAAATATGATTATGCCCTGAATCTTCATGAGCAGCGTACGATTTTTACCACAGATGGAATTCATCCGGCAACACTCTCTTTTTTGGCGCCTTCAGAAAATGTGGAACGCACCATTACTGATAACAGAAAGAAATGTATGGCAGTAATTGCCAATATTTACAATCATTTAAAAGAATTAATTCCGAACCAGATCGGAAGATATTCTGATGAGTTTTATCCGACTTCCACAGGTGATAATTTTATAAAATCCGGAATGCCAACCATTCTTTTTGAAGGTGGACATTTTGCAGATGATTATTCAAGAAAAGAAACTAGAAAATATTATACAATTGCTTTATACTACGCTTTAAAAGCAATAAGCGAACTCAATTCCGATACAATAGGTTGGGAAACTTATGAAGAGATTCCTGAAAACCAGGAAACGCATTATGATGTTGTTTACAGAAACGTAAAATTAAATACTGAGCATGAATGTATTTTGGATATTGCGGTTCAGTACAGAGAAATTTTTGAAGAAGGTAAAGATGAAATATCATTTATTCCTTTTGTAATAGAAGCCGGAGATGTGAAGAAAAGAAAAGGCTGGCTGGAAATCGACTGTACCGGAAAAAGATATGTTTCCGATACGAAATACCCAAAACTTGATGCAGAAGTTAATTTCACAATAGAAGACTAAAAAAGCGGAACAATTTGTTCCGCTTTTGTTTTATATTCTTTCATACTGAGCGAGCTCGAAAAATTCTAAAATAGATTTTTAAAATCTGATCAGTTTACAACTTTAATTCCGTTGGCTACGAATCTGATTTCTTCTTTAGGCTGAGTAATTGCATCAATTTCTGCCTGAGGTTTTTTAGCATCTTCTGCGTAGTGCTTTTGCTCATCAATAGAAATTACTTTTCTTTCAGCAGTTCCGTCTAAAACAACCGTTTTTCCTTTTAAAGCAGTTGGAACGAAGAATGCATAGTCTTTCATTTTTACGAAAAACTGAGAATTATCTTCAGTTTGAATGGTTAACCAACATCCTTTTTTCTCACAAACATCTGTTACTTTACCTTTTACGGCTATGTTTTCAACTTTTTTATTTTCTTTCTTAAGCTTCTTGCCTAATTTTTCAACGGAAATAGCTTTAGACTCCATAGTAGAAGCTACTCCTGAACCATAAGTGTCTCCGACGATTGCATTACCTTCCGGTGGACCCATTTTTTTCTTTGCTTCCTGTGCAAAAGCCAATGTCGATACGCTTACTGCTGCTAAAACTAATATTGCCTTAAATTTCATTATTAATATTTTTTTCAAAATTAATAATAAAATTTGAATTTAGAATGATTATAAACTTGATAAATAACAGGTCATTTATAAATTGTAAACAAAAACGAAAAACAATTGCATATTTATCTATATTTGAACGCAATACTTGAATATGCAGAAAAAACTAAAATTATGGGACGCCATTATGCTTGTGATGGGCTCAATGATCGGAAGCGGAATTTTTATCGTAAGCGCCGATATGATGCGAAATCTAGGTTCTGGATACTGGATGATTGTTGTTTGGGTAATCACTGGAATTATGACTGTTGCTGCAGCGATAAGTTATGGTGAGTTATCGTCACTTTTTCCAAAAGCTGGTGGACAATATACTTACCTTACAGAGATTTTCGGAAAAAAAATGGGCTTTCTCTACGGATGGGGACTGTTTACGGTAATTCAGACGGGAACTATTGCAGCCGTTGCTATGGCATTTGGAAAATTTGCGGCATATCTTGTCCCGGAATTGAATAATGCAGCTCCGATATTTCAGAGTGGGACATTTCAGATTACCTGGATTCAGATTTTGGCAATCGCAGTAATTATTTTACTTACTTATATCAATACAAGAGGCGTAGAAAGTGGAAAAATACTTCAAAATATTTTTACAGGATCAAAAATTCTGGCTTTACTTGGCTTGATTGCTTTGGGCTTTATTTTGGTAGATGGCTCTCATTTGGCTGAAAATTTTAGCTTTGGAACAGATTCTTTCAATAATTTGAAACAAGATGCTAAAGGAATCTTTTTACAGTCAGGTTGGGAACCTATATCAGGAATGACTTTAATGGGCGGAATCGCTGCTGCAATGGTGGGATCGGTATTCAGTTCGGTTGCCTGGGAAAGTGTAACTTTCGTTTCAGGAGAGATAGAAAACCCGAAAAAGAATGTGGTAAAAGCAATGATTTTGGGAACTTCTGCAGTAATGCTTTTATATATTGCTGTCAATTTTGTTTACATCAATGCCTTAGACAGAGATTCAATTGCATTTGCAGCTAATGACAGAGTAGCAGTTGCGGCTTCACAAAATATTTTCGGGAGTGCAGGAACAATTATTATTGCTGTTTTGGTAATGATTTCTACATTCGGATGTAATAACGGATTAATTTTAGCTGGTGCAAGAGTTTTTCAGACGATGGCGAAAGACGGATTGTTCTTTAAATCTGCTGTAGATAACAACAAAAATCAGGTTCCGGGAAATGCACTTTGGATGCAGGGGATTTGGGCTTCAATACTTTGTTTGAGCGGGCAATATGGAAATCTTTTAGATATGATTTCATTTGTTATTGTATTGTTTTATATGATTACCGTTTTCGGAGTCATTTATCTGAGAATTAAACAACCTAATCTCGAAAGGCCTTATAAAACTTGGTTATATCCAATTACTCCAATAGTTTATCTTTTAATTGGAACAGCTTTTTGTGGGTTGCTTTTAATTTATAAACAACAATATACTTGGCCAGGATTTTTGATTGTCCTTCTTGGGCTTCCCGTTTATTATCTTATCAATAAAAATAAAAAAGCAGATTCATAATTTTTTTTAGAAGCTTTTTCCCGCTTTCACTACTCGCTTTTTCCGTTATTTTTTTGGCGGCGGCTTTGCCGCCGCCAAAAAAATAACGGAAAAGAGCTCAAACATACCGTTCAATCGGGGCTAGAAATATCCTGTCATTATAATTAAATTATTAATTTGTTGTACTTCTAGACAAGTTGATGCAAAACAATTATTAGTATTTCTTATCCCAAACTGAGTTAAATAATTATAAAGCACATCAATTAATTCTCATAGGTTTTCAAAACTCTTCCTTTTTAATAATAATTTTATTATTCTATAAGGTATTATTTCTCAAAAATGATTAATTTGGTATTTCGTTTTAATTAACACCAAAGAGAAATAACGAAATATCACTTATGGACACACCAAATTACAGAATGCCTTTTGTGCCGTCTACACTCATGTCTGAAGGTGGAAGTATTGATACCTGCGATATGGGAGAAAGCATCGCTCATAATATTATGCTTTTGATCACGACAAAAAAAGGAGAAAACAGATATGATGACAACTACGGAAACGATGTTTGGAATCTGGAATTCGATAATGGCGTAACATCAGCAGTTTGGGAAAATGTATTTATTAAAAGTCTCAAAAGACAGATTTTACAATACGAACCACGAATTGTACAGCCGCAAATAGATGCTCACATACGATTTGTAGAGCATAACTATGATACCAAAGAACACACGGAAATCAAGAAAAAAGTAAGAATAGGAATCAATGCAAAAATGGAAGCTACAGGTGAGCGTTTCAGTTTTTCTACCGAACTTTTTCTAAGCCCGATGTCTATCGACTAAATATTTATTTGTAATAAAGTTTTATGAATTTAGATCAGAATATTTATTCCAAAGAATCCGTAAAAGCGAGAATGCTTCAGAATGCTACAAAAGTTTGGGGACTGAAAAGTCCACAGTCATTAGATCCTTTTGTAAAATTATTGATTGATGCATTCAGCACTGAAGTTTTTAAAGCGAATAATGAAATTCAAACCGTTAATGCAAGAATTTTAGAAAAACTTGCCAAGCTATTAACCCCGTCAATTTATACACATCCGATTCCTGCTCATGCCTTGGCTTATACTTCACCGTATGAATCCTCTGAAATTTTGCTGGAGCATACTGAGTTTTTCTTCAGAAAACATATGAATTCCACTGTAAAATCGGAGTCCGATAAACAGCTGAACATTCCTTTTACACCAGTTGGAAGTGTAAGAACAAATAAAGCACAGACTACAATTATGTTTGTAGGAAATACATGCTACAGTTTGGATGAGAGACTGAATAAAATTCCAATTTCCAGATTTCAGGGAAGACCGGAAGATTACAGGAAAGTAACCATCGGAATTGACGTTTCGAAATTTACCAATGAAAAATTTCCGAAAACATTAAGTATTTATTGCTCCAATCCTGCTTTTGAACATCTTGATTTTGTGTATAAGTTATTACCTTATAGCACGGTTTCAAGCAATGGAAATCCTATGTTCATCAAAGAAGGAATATCTTATGTGAAAAATAATGAAAGGGAAGGGTATGAACAGATATTTCACGAGCAGTCGATAAAAACAAAAATTATTGAAGATATTAAAAGTATCTACAGTCATAAATTTGTTGAGGTTACAGGCCTTTCAAGGGATCTTTTCATTAAAGATCTTCCACAGGATTTAGATTTTCTAAAAGGAAGAGAAGAAATTGAAAAATATCTGAATGGAAAAGAATATTTGTGGCTGACTTTCGAATTTCCGCCACAGTTTTCTGCCGAAATCTTAGACAACTTTACTTTTGTACTGAATGCTTTTCCTGTATATAATCGTGGCTGGAAAAAAACAGAATACAGCTTGGATATCATGGGAAATAATATCCCTTTGATTACCGAAGAAGCTGAATATTTTCTATATGTAGATGAAGTTCAGGATGGTGATGGAAGAAAATATACCGAAATTCCTTTCACTCCTTCAGACAATCTAAAAAAAGGTTTGTATACCGTAAGAAAAGGCGGAATGGAACGTTTCAACAACAGAAATGCGGTTGATATGATTTCGAATGTTCTTGAACTGACGAGAGATGAGATTGCAGCATTTTCATTGCTAAACAGAGATAATGTGAAAGGAATGCTTGGTGAAATGTCTGATAAGATGAAATCGATGGTACAGAAAGTAAACAATGCTAAAAGAAACATCAGGCAGGAGCTCAACTACGTCATCATGGAGCCTGTAGAAAAAACAGATCACACTTACGCTGCATTTTGGATTACGCATTGCACTTTTGCCAATCATATGCGCCCGGGAACTGAGCTTTCAAACCAGCTGAAGTCACAGTCGATGATTTTGTTGACGGAAACAATTGGCGGAGCGGAAGAACAAAAAGGTTCAGACAGTATTCAGGCTTATAAATATGCTTTAACAACGAGAGATAAAATAATTTCTCTGGAAGATGTTAAAAACTATTGCCGAATGGTTTTGAAAGATGAGCTGAAAGACGTACGTGTAAAACGTGGAACCATGATCAGTAATAAGCCAAAGGAAGGTTTTGTAAGAACCGTTGAGGTGGAAATTGTACCCAACAATTATTCTTTTTATGGAAGAATGTATTGGGAAAATATGGCAAATATCCTACGAAACCAAATTGTTGCAAAGGCAATTGACGGAATAGAGTATCTCGTGAAAATAAGCAACGAAGACACAGATTTTTTTGAAAATTAATTTTAACATCCAAATATAAAATATGAAAAAAATAATGATGGTTGCGCTTGCTTTGTCGCTGAGTGCAGCAAGTATAAGCTGTAAAAAAGGAATGGATAAAATAGGAAATGCCGTTCTGAAAGCCGGAGAAAATGAATCTCAGGCTATAATAGATTTTAATAATGATTTTTTAGATTCTTACAAAAGTTCTTCAAGACATATTGAAAATATCGTAAAATATGCAGAAGCTGCCGTAAAAAAATCTAAAGGCGAGACAGTTTACAGCATGCCGATTGTAATTAACTCTATGGATTATTCGCTTAGCAAAATAAAAGGAGTTCCGTCTGGTTTTGAAAAAGATAAAACTGTTATAGAAACAGACTTCAATACCTATAAAACAAAAAGAGAAAGTATTGAAAAAAAATATGAAGAGCTAAAATCATATATTACTTCCGAAGATTATAAAGATGACAAAGGAGCAAAAGCAGAAGCATTGAAAAAAAATATTGATGCAGAAGCTCAGGCATTTTTTACAGCAGGAGAAAATATTTTGACGAAAATGAAACCCGCAACCGATGCAGCAGAAGAGGTAATTCTTAAAGATCATCCTATGAAAGAATTTATAGTTTCTTCTAAAGGCTTGATGAGTTCTATGGATTCTGTGATGGATGTTTTAGATAAACAATATGCAGGAGATTTTAATGAAGCTGAAGCGCAGAAAAAGTATGATGAGTTTGAAAAGGTGGTTGCCGATAACAGCAAAAAAGTTTTTAATGTAAAAGAACAACAGTACGCTTACAAAAAAACTCAGTTTGAAAGTGTAAACCAAAAAGCCTCTGACTTTTTAGATAAATTCAGAAAGCTAATCAGAGATTCAAAATCTACAGGAAAAATTCCGGATAGCAATATTCAGGAAATGGATTCTGCTTATGAATCTGTATTGAATTCTTACAATTCGTTTGTGAAATAAATTAATAAACTTTATTCAGATAAAAATACCGATGGAAAAATTCATCGGTATTTTTTATAACAATTCTTTTTTTTTAAGATATTTTTTTGCTAAAAAACTTTGTCTATCCTTGCAATTATTAAAGGGAAAACAACTTAAATAATTTTTGAAGGCATGTCGAAGTTATGCTGAAAAAAATGTTTTAATTCTCTAAAATTTAAATTCAAATAAACAATATATCTCCAATTTCAAAGATTATAAACTAACATTTTTTAACACAATAAATTCCATAAAATTCCGTAATTTTGCACATCGTGATTTTCAGGTAAAGTCACACCAAATTATGAGTAAATCAACTGAATATATAGAAGTTTACGGAGCTCGTGAACACAATCTTAAAAATATTAATGTAAAAATTCCGCGCAACGAATTGGTTGTAATTACAGGGCTTTCGGGAAGTGGAAAATCTTCATTGGCTTTTGATACGATTTTTGCAGAAGGTCAGCGTCGTTACATCGAAACTTTTTCTGCTTATGCGAGACAGTTTTTGGGTGGTTTGGAACGTCCGGATGTTGATAAAATCGAAGGCCTTTCGCCTGTAATTGCTATTGAACAAAAGACAACCAACAAAAACCCTCGTTCAACTGTAGGAACTGTTACAGAATTGTACGATTACCTTCGTCTTTTGTTTGCGAGAGTTTCAGACGCCTATTCTCAGACAACAGGAAAGAAGTTGGTAAGTTATACAGAAGATCAGATTCTTGACACGATTAAAGAAAATTATAAGAACGAAAAAATCATGTTGATGGCACCGGTTGTACGTTCCAGAAAAGGGCATTATCATGAACTTTTTGTTCAGATGGCTAAAAAAGGATACGGACAAGCAAGAATTGACGGAGAATTACAGGATATTGAATATGATTTAAAGCTTGACCGTTACAAAACCCACGACATCGATATCGTAATCGACCGTTGGATTATTGGGGAAAGCGCATCCGAAGCCAGAATGGAAAAATCATTACGAACAGCAATGGAAATGGGAGAAGGTTTAATCGGAATTCAAAAACTGGGAAGTACAGAGATTGAATATTTCTCAAAAAACTTAATGGATGCCGAAACCGGTCATTCATTGGCTTTACCGGAACCGAATACTTTTTCATTTAACTCTCCTAAAGGAAGCTGCCCGAGTTGTAAAGGTTTAGGAACGATTAAAAAAATCAACACCGATTATTTTGTTGAAAACCCTAAATTATCGATTAATCAGGGTGGTTTGTTACCATTGGAAGATATTAAATCTAATAAATATGTACTTTCTCAAATCAAAAATATTCTTGAAATTTTTGGTTTAGGATTGGCGACACCGTTTAAAGATATTCCGGAAGAAGCATTGGACTATATGTACAATGGTTGTCATAAAGAATTTAATAAAGACTTAAAATACGCAGGAATTTCCAAAAAAATTAAAATCAGTTTTGATGGTTTGATTCCTTTTATGGAAGAATTGATTGAGGAAAGAGAATCTTACGAAGCAATTTTGTTGGAAAGACATTTTACTACGGAAGAAACCTGCCCGGAATGTAAAGGAGCGCGTCTTCAGCCTTCCAGCTTGAGTTTTAAAATCGACGGAAAAAATATCGCTGAGATCAATGGTTTGAGCTTGTCAGACTTAAAAGATTGGCTGGCTGAGGTAAAAGATAAATTTTCAGAAAAAAATTCTATCATTGCTCACGAAATTTTAAAGGAAATAGAAACCAGACTTCAGTTTTTGTTGGATGTAGGTTTAGACTATTTAAGTTTGAGCAGAAGTTCAAAAACCCTTTCTGGTGGAGAATCTCAAAGAATTCGTTTGGCAACGCAAATTGGTTCTCAGTTGGTCAACGTTCTTTATATTTTGGATGAACCAAGTATCGGATTACACCAAAGAGACAATGAAAGACTGATTAATTCGTTAAAAAATCTTCGTGACATCGGAAACTCTGTTTTGGTTGTAGAGCACGACAAAGATATGATTATGGAAGCCGATGAGGTTTTGGATATTGGTCCGAGAGCCGGAAAATTCGGTGGTGAAATTCTTTGGCAGGGAAAACCCAAAGATTTGCTAAACGCTGATACGATTACTGCAGATTATATTACAGGAAAAAGAAAAATTGCCATTCCGGAAGTGAGAAGAGAAGGAAATGGTAAAAATATTATACTAAAAGGGGCTACAGGAAATAACCTTAAAAATGTAACGCTTGATATTCCTTTGGGAAAATTGGTTGTGGTTACAGGAATTTCAGGAAGTGGCAAGTCTTCTTTGATCAACGGAACTTTATATCCGATTCTAAACAAGCATTTCTACAGGGCTGTTCAGGAACCTTTACCTTACAAAAAAGTGGAGGGTCTTGATAATATTGATAAAATAGTAGATGTAGATCAGACTCCGATCGGAAGAACGCCACGTTCAAATCCTGCGACTTACACAGGGATGTTTACAGACATTAGAAACTTGTTTTCTGAATTGCCTGAAAGTAAAATTCGTGGGTACAAACCGGGAAGATTCTCTTTTAACGTAAAAGGCGGAAGATGCGAAACTTGCCAGGGAGGTGGTTTGAAAGTAATTGAAATGAATTTCTTACCTGATGTTTATGTTCATTGCGAAACATGCAACGGAAAACGTTTTAACAGAGAAACTTTGGAGGTTCGTTACAAAGGAAAATCAATTTCCGATGTGTTGGATATGACGATTGATGAAGCGGTAGATTTCTTCCAGCCTATCCCTAAGATTTTTGCAAGAGTAAAAACTTTACAGGATGTTGGTTTAGGTTACATTACAATGGGACAACAGTCGACCACTCTTTCAGGAGGCGAGGCTCAACGTATCAAGTTAGCAACAGAATTAGCAAAAAGACAGACCGGAAATACATTATATATTCTTGACGAACCAACAACCGGACTTCATTTTGAAGATGTAAAAATCCTGATGGATGCTATCAATAAGTTGGTAGAATTAGGAAATTCATTTATTATTATTGAACATAATATGGATGTCATTAAATTAGCAGATCATATTATTGATGTTGGACCAGAGGGTGGAAAATACGGAGGTGAGATTATTGCTAAAGGAACTCCTGAGGAAATTATCAAGTCGAAGAAAAGCTTGACAGGGAAGTATTTGAAGAAGGAGATGTAAATTGGTCTCATAGTTGCGTTATATAAAGAAAATCTTATGAAATCAATTAAAATTTATTTAGCTTTATTGGCTTTTTCCTTGACTATTGTGTCTTGCGAAGTAAGATCAACTACGCATGTTAAAACTTCAAAATCAAAACCTATTCCTCCTGGACAGGCTAAGAAAATTTTTGGAACAAAATCTGCAAAACCTTTTGCTCCCGGACAAAATAAGTAATTAGTACAATATTATATAAAGCTACAACATGAGTTGTAGCTTTTTCTTTTTTTAAATTAATTGAAATTGACTTTTAGTTAACCTAATTTAACTTTCCAATGTTAACTTTTCAATTATTTTAAAAATACAATTATTTGATTATCAGTATTTTGAATTTCAATGTTAACTCAATGTTAACTCAATGTAAAATTTGTATGAATATTTTTTTATATCTTTGGTTTAGAATTCAAAACAAGTACAATATCTAATTTAAAATCAAATACATATGAAAAATAAAATTCAAATATTTGTTGCTTCTCTTTTCGCATTAGGATTAACAACAATTACAGGTAACTTAAAAGCTCAGACAACTTCAAACAATACGATTCAGGAAGTTCAGTTAAATAAAAATGATGCTTTCAGTGAAATCAGAAATCTATTGATGGCTAATTTTGATTTTACAAACTCTGATTATAAGCAGGGAGTTGTAAATTCTGAAGTGAAGTTTGATATTGCAGAAAACGGGAAGATTGTAAATGTACGTTCAAAAGGAGATTGCAAAAATGTAAGTAAAGAAATAGAAAATGTATTGTCTCATCTTCAATATAAAGTGGATGCCAACAAACTGAATGAAAATATGCTGGCTTCATCTTTTGTAATGCCTGTAAAAGTAGACATCAACAACAGATAATGTAATACGTAAAACTGTATATAATTTTCTTTAAACTGCTTGAAAAAGCAGTTTTTTTATTTCCGGTAATTGTATACATTTGATTTTAAATATTATCAGTAGTGAATCCTATTCTTGATGTAGTTATCCGTTCGCTTTGCGTTTATCTTTTTATGGTAATTGCGATCCGTTTGTTTGGGAAAAATCAGCTTTCACAGCTCAATGCAGGAGATATTGTTTTGCTGTTATTGATTTCAAATGCTGTACAAAATGCAATGGTTGGAGAAAATACTTCCTTAGAAGGTGGAATTGTAGCTGCACTCGTTTTATTTGCAGCTAATTTTACTTTAAAAAGATTGATGTTTTCCAATCGTGGCTTTGCAAGTTTTATGGAAGCAGATCCTGTAATTTTAGTAAAAGATGGAAGAGTAGATCAGGTTGCTCTAAGAAAAGTGAAAATTACTTTTGACGAACTGAATGAAGCAATCAGGGAACATGGAGTAGAAACAATGGAAAATGTAAAGCTTGCTATTTTGGAGGTGGACGGAAATATCAGTGTGATTTCTGCAGATAAAGATGATCAACAGACTCATTATTCCAGAATTAAAAGAAAAAATAAAAGAAAATATCATTAAAAAATGAATTACGAGATAAGAGAAATGCTTCCGCATGACGAAACCAAAGTTTTAGAAATTTTCAACCAAGGAATTGATAGCGGAATTGCCACATTCGATACTGAATTGCCAAGTTTAGAAGCATGGAATGCCAGTTTTTTCAATGACTGCAGATGGGTTTTGGAAAATGAAAACAGCGAAGTGATCGGTTGGTGCGCTTTAAAACCTGTAAGTAAAAGAGATTGTTTTAAAGGAGTTGCCGAAGTAAGTATTTATTTTGATAATAATTACCTTGGGAAAGGTTTGGGTTCGGTTCTTTTAAAAAAACTGATTCTCGATAGTGAAAATCACGGATTCTGGACTTTACAATCAAATATTTTTCCTGAAAATGAAGCATCCATAAGATTTCATCAGAAAAACGGTTTCAGGGTTGTTGGCAGGAGAGAAAAGGTGGGGCAGCTTCATGGCAAATGGAAAGACCTCGTTATGTTGGAAAGAAGAAGTTCTGTTGTTTTTTAATCAAAAATAATAAAATTTTCTTAAAAATTACAAAAAAGCTAGTTGTAAACAATTATTGGCATCAGAATTGTAATTTTGATGTGTAAATTTGAAATTGGATTATTATGAAATTGGTATCTAAAGTAATTGGACTGTTTTTAATTGTTTTTTCAATCGTGTTTTATCAGGCTGCACCTTTTCAAAGAGGGCATCATCACGGTTCACATAAAAAACATCATTATCATGGTCATCACAAGCCGAAGTATAAAAAAATAGTTTATCATAAGGCTCCAAAGCATTATTACAAAAAACATTATTATAAGCCTGTAAGACCTTACAAGCATTATTCTCATAAAAAATACAGGCATCCACGCGTTTATCATAGCAGACCGGTTGTTGTAATCAATTTATAAAAAAAAGGCTGTCTCATTTTTTTTGAGACAGCCTTTTTGCTTATTGTTTTTGTTTAGATTTATTAAAGTTTTTTCTTCTTAGGATTTAATGAAGTGTTGAAAATCATTACATCCTGTCCGAATTTTGTTTCGATTCTTTCGGAGATGTTTAATAATTCACTCTCCATAAAATCTGTTCTTTTTTCTTCGTCATCAAAAATTAAAAGAAGATTATAGTTTTTTCCTTCATCAATAAAATCACTGTGAACTTCAGATAAAATGTATTTATCAACATCCATAAGGTTTTCTGTCATTAAAACTAAAGTTTCATCCACATAGTTTTCCCACTCGTCAATACTGCTTTTTATGCAGTGAAAAGTTATACTTAATACACTCATATTTTAATATTTTTTAAGATATTTTGATTGATTTCTCAGGCAAAAATCGGTAAAAATTTTGTAACTTAGCACGTTATTAATTATTCAAAATAAATAGTTTTCAGACCGATTTTTAAAAGTCTGATTATCATTACAATAAAACTTATATATGCAAAAAGAAGGAGAAAGATTAATTCCTATCAACATTGTTGATGAAATGAAATCATCTTACATTGATTATTCGATGTCGGTTATTGTTTCGAGAGCATTACCGGACGTAAGAGATGGTCTTAAGCCAGTACACCGAAGAGTGCTTTATGGTATGTATGGTTTAGGGGTTTTCTCAAACAGAAAATACTTAAAGTCAGCAAGAATTGTTGGGGATGTTTTAGGTAAATATCACCCACATGGAGATTCTTCAGTTTATGACGCAATGGTAAGAATGGCTCAGCCTTGGAGTTTACGTTATCCACAGGTTGACGGTCAGGGTAACTTCGGTTCGATGGATGGTGATCCACCTGCAGCAATGCGTTATACGGAGGCTAGACTTAAAAAAGTTTCAGACGAAATTTTATCAGATCTTGATAAAGAAACGGTAGATTTTCAAAATAACTTTGATGACAGCTTAACGGAGCCTAGCGTAATGCCTACAAAAATCCCAAATCTTTTGGTAAACGGTACTTCAGGTATTGCAGTAGGTATGGCGACCAATATGGCGCCTCACAATCTTTCTGAAGCTGTAGATGCAATCTGTGCATATATTGATAACAAAGAAATTACGATTGATGAATTGATGCAGCACATCATTGCTCCGGATTTTCCTACAGGTGGAATCATTTACGGGTATGATGGTGTAAGAGATGCTTTCCATACAGGAAGAGGAAGAGTAGTTCTGAGAGCAAAAGTAAGCTTCGAAGAAGTACATAACAGAAATGCAATTATCGTAACCGAAATACCTTATCAGGTTAACAAAGCTGAAATGATCGCCAGAACAGCTGAGCTGGTAAAAGATGAGAAAATTCCTGGAATCTACGAAATCAGAGATGAATCAGACAGAAACGGAATGCGTATCGTTTATGAGCTTAAAAATGATGCAATCCCAAATGTTGTTCTGAATTTATTATATAAGTATACTTCACTACAAACGTCTTTCAGTGTAAACAATATCGCTTTGGTACACGGAAGACCGGAACAGTTGAATTTAAAAGACATTATTCACCATTTTGTTGAGCACAGACATGTGGTGATTGTAAGAAGAACAGAATACGAGCTTAGAAAAGCAAGAGAAAGAGCACACATTCTTGAAGGTTTCATGAAAGTGATTGGTTCTCAGGATTCTTTAGACAGAGCGATTGCAATTATTCGTCACAGTGCCAATCCGCAGGCTGCAAAAGAAGGTTTAATTGAAGCATTTGAATTATCAGAAATTCAGGCTCAGGCAATTCTTGACCTTCGTTTGGCTCGTCTTACAGGAATGGAGCTTGATAAGATCCGTGATGAATATGACGCTATTATGAAAGAAATTAATAATTTAGAAGATATTTTGGCTAATGAACCAAGAAGATTCCAAATTATTAAGGAAGAATTAGCTGAAGTAAAAGAAAAATACGGTGACGAAAGAAGAACAGAAATCGATTATTCTGGAGGTGAAATGTCTATTGAAGATATTATTCCGAATGAAGCGGTTGTTCTTACTATTTCTCATGCAGGATATGTGAAGAGAACGTTGCTTTCAGAATATAAAATTCAAAGTAGAGGTGGAGTTGGTAATAAAGCGGCTACAACAAGAGATTCAGATTTCTTGGAGTATATTGTTTCTGCAACCAATCACCAATACATGTTATTCTTTACTGAAAAAGGTAAGTGTTACTGGTTAAGAGTATTTGAAATTCCTGAAGGTTCTAAAACGGCAAAAGGAAGAGCTGTACAAAACTTAATCAACATCGAACCAGATGATAAGATTAAAGCATACATCAGAACCAATGATCTGAAAGATGTAGATTACATCAACCAAATGAGCGTGGTAATGATTACTAAAAACGGTACGATTAAGAAAACTTCTTTAGAAGCTTACTCAAGACCGAGAGTAAATGGTATTAATGCTATCGAAATCAGAGAAAACGATCAGCTATTAAGTGCTTATCTTACTAATGGTGAATCTCAGATTATGATTGCTACCAAAAATGGTAAATGTATCCGTTTCCCTGAAGAAAAAGTAAGAGAAGTTGGTAGAGGATCTATCGGAGTTCGTGGTATTACGATGGAAGAGAATGATGAGGTTATTGGTATGATTGTTGTCAACGATTTGGAAAATGATACGGTTCTTGTAGTTTCTGAGAAAGGGTATGGTAAAAGAACTGCAGTTGAAGATTACAGAATTACCAACAGAGGTGGGAAAGGTGTTATTACATTAAATATCACTGAAAAGACTGGTAATCTTATTGCTATTCAGAATGTTACAGATGAGGATGGATTGATGATTATCAATAAATCGGGTGTTGCTATCAGAATGAACATGGATGAAATGCGTGTGATGGGTAGAAATACTCAGGGTGTAAGAATGATCAATCTTAAAAAGAATGACGAGATTGCAGCTATCGCAAAAGTATCAATGGATAAAGATGTAGAAGAGGAAGGTATTGAAGGAGAAGAATCTGAAGAAAATATTTCAATGGAAGAAAATGCTTCGCCAAAAGCAGAAAACACAGAAGAAAACCCGACTGATGAAACTGAAAATTCAGATTCTGAAGAATAATATAAAAATATAATTAAAATTCTTATTTATGAAAAAGCTAATTTTAGGTATAGCAATCGTTTCTTCGATTTTTGCTTTCGGGCAAAAAGAAGATAAAAAAGATGTAAATGCTCAAGTTCAAGCTACTAATAAAGCGGCGATGGATGCATATAATGCAAAAAATTATACGGTTGCAGGACCAAAGTTCATAGAACTTTATGATTTATTAAAAGCAAACGGTCAAGAGGATAAAACTTACAAGTATTATGCTGGTTTAAGTTATGCTTTGGCGAATAACTTAGATGAGTCTATAAAAATTTATACTGATTTGATTAATTCTGGTTATACTGGAGTTCAGACAAGTTATACTGCAAAAGAAAATAAAACCGGACAAGTTTCTGCTTACGATAAAGCTACATGGGATCTATTAAAGAAAAGTTCATCAAAAGATTATTCTGATTTCAAAACTGAGCAATCTAAAAGTGTTGAGCCGGATTTATATGAAACTTTATCAACATTGCTTTTAAATGCAAAGAAAAATGACGAAGCTTTAGCAATAATTGAAAAGGGTTTAGCAAAATATCCAAATAATGCTAAGCTAAAAGAGTATCATGGTTCGGCTTTATATGCGACAGGTAAGACTGATCAGTTTATGGCTAATCTCAAAGAGCAGTTAGTAAAAAATCCTAATGATGCTACAAATTGGTATAACTTAGGGGTTTTACAAGCAAAAAATACGGCTACAGAAGCTGATGCAATTACTTCATTTAAAAAAGCGATTGAGTTAGCTCCTAATGATGTTAAATTGAAAGACAACGCTTATCAAAATTTAGTATATACTACTATTGGTGATGATAATAAAGCCGTTGAAGCCATCAATGCAATCAGAAAATCAGATCCGGATAAAGCTACAACATTAATTGAGGCAAGAAAGGAAAGATTTAATCAAGCATTACCTCATGCTGAAAAATGGTATCAGGCAAGTCCTAATAATATTGATGCTGTTTCTATTTTGAAAGACATTTATGGCATGCTAAAAAATCAGGCGAAAGTTACTGAAATGAAAGCTAAAGAAGCCGCCCTTCAAGCTGCTGCACCTGCAAAATAATTAAAATAAATTTTTATTTTACATTAAAAATCCGTTTCTATTTTAGAAACGGATTTTTTAATTAGAACTTTAATCTTTCGTTTTTTCAGCAAAACAGAAAATATTTCCAAGTTTGATACTCGAATAACCATTACTTTTTATTTTGGAAGAATTAATCATGGCTTTAGCTAAGATGTCGGTTGGTAAAGGTTTCTGACTTTCAAAAAGACCGAGTTTATTGGCGAATTTAATAATTCTGCTCCCCAAAACTTCACCGGTTCTTTCAGAATCTTTTCTTTCGAGCATTCCGGGTTTGAAAATGGTAATTTTATTAAAATGAAGTTTCTTGACAGCATCTTCAAGTTCGCCTTTCATTTTAGAATAAAATATTTTTGATTTTGAATTAGCTCCATAAGCAGAAACCAGAATATAATCATCTACATTATTTTCTTTTGCGGCTTTTGCAAATTGATATTGATAATCAAAATCAACTTTTCTCTGCGCATCTTTGCTTCCGGCATCTTTAAGAGTAGTTCCGAGACAAGAAAATGCAACATCACCTTTTATATAATCTTTCCATTCTTCAGGTTTTTCAAAATCAACAACATGAGTTTTTAACTTTTCATTATAAAGAGATAATGGCTTTCTTACAAAAATATTGACCTCTTCAAAATCGTTATCCTGTAAAAGTTGATTTACCAAATCTTTTCCTGTAGCACCTGTAGCACCGATTACTAAAGCTTTCATAATAAATAGTTTTGTGTGATGGTCATTTCCTTTTTTAAATTTACTAAATTTGAAGTAATTATTTAAGATAAAAGATAAAAGATAAAAGATAAAAGATAAAAGATAAAAGATAAAAGATAAAAGATAAAAGATCTTTAGGTAAATTAAATCATCAATCATAATTTATCACTTATCAATTATTATTCATTACCAATACGAAATGGATGCCAACGAAATTTTAGATTATTGTCTTGCAAAAAAAGGAGTGACAGAAAGTTTTCCGTTTGATAACGAAACTTTAGTTTTAAAAGTAGGAATTAAAATTTTTCTGTTGATGTCTTTAGAAAGGCAGCCCCTAAGCATCAACGTAAAAACAGATCCTGAATGGAGCGAGGAACTTCGTGAACAACATCCACAGATTACGGGTGCATTTCACATGAACAAAACTCACTGGAATTCAGTTTCTCTGGATGGTTTGAAAAGGGATTTGATTTTAAAAATGATTGATCAGTCGTATGATTTAGTCTTTAAATCGTTGACGAAAAAAGCGAAAGAAGAAATTCTGAATAGTTAAAACTCAAAAGTTTCCGTTAATCTTCTATCCTCATCCAACCTTTCAATCAATTTTTCCAATCCTTCAAATTTAATTTCCTCATGAAGAAAATCTCTGAATTTCACGGTAATTTTTTCATCGTAAATATCTCCTTCAAAATCAAGAATATAAACTTCAACGGTTAATTTATCACCATTAACGGTAGGATTGGTTCCTACACTCAACATTCCTTTATATTGTTGGCTTTTTACAAAGACTTCTACAATATAAGCTCCTTTTTTCGGAAGTAATTTCAGATTTTCAGTTTCAATATTAGCAGTTGGATAACCGATAGTTCTACCTAATTTTTTCCCATGAACAACTGTTCCTGAAACAGAGTAGGAGTAACCCAGCATTTCATTAGCTTCTAAAATATTACCATTTAATAAAGCATTTCTGATTTTTGTAGAGCTGATATTATTTTCATGAATGTTGATGGCTTCCATTTGTTCGACCTCAAAGTCTAATTCCTTTGAAAGCTTTTGAAGCAAATCAAAATTTCCACTTTTATTTTTTCCGAAAGAATGATCGTAACCTATGATTAAATATTTGACATTTAATTTGTCAACTAAAATCTGTCTTACAAATTCTTCCCCGGTAAGATTTCGAAATTCTTCGTCAAATTCTTTTAAAAACAAATAATTAATGCCATATTTCTCCATTAATAAAGTCTTTTCATCCAATGTATTAAGAAGTTTAAGATCTTCATTAGGGTTAAAAACAAATCTCGGATGTGGCCAGAAAGTAAGAACTGCAGTTTCCAGATGATGAGCAGAACCCACCTTTTTCAGTTCGTCGATGATACATTTATGACCAAGATGAACTCCGTCAAACATTCCTAATGATAATGCTAGAGGCTTTTGAGTAGGGTAATCACTAAAATTTCTGAAAACTTTCAAGATGAAAAAATTTTGACTGCAAATATACAGATAATGTCACAATGTATCAATATAACAGTTTGCCAATATTTTGACACTTAAAGGATTGTTGTAACATCATACTTTAGCATTGGTAAATTAGTAAAAAAGCATGATAAAAATCTTTTTTTTAGCAATTGCAGGTTTGTGAAGATTCATTATATTTGCACCAAGAAAAAATTTAGCAATGGCAAACCAAATTAAAGGAAAAATTTCTCAAATTATTGGTCCTGTAATCGACGTAGTTTTTAATAATGTAGAAGCTATTCCTAGTATCTATGATGCTTTGGAGATTACAAAAGAAAACGGTGAAAAAGTAGTACTAGAAGTAGAGCAGCATATCGGGCAAGATACTGTAAGATGTATCGCAATGGATGCAACTGATGGTCTTAAAAGAGGTCAGGATGTAATTGGATACGGAAATCCTATTATTATGCCAATCGGTGATGCAGTAAACGGAAGACTATTCAACGTTGTTGGGGATGCTATCGACGGGCTTCAGAATATTTCTAAGGAAGGTGGTCTTCCTATTCACAGACCAGCTCCGAAATTTGATCAACTTTCAACTTCTGCAGAAGTTTTATTCACAGGTATTAAAGTAATCGACTTAGTAGAACCTTACTCAAAAGGAGGTAAAATTGGTTTGTTCGGTGGTGCAGGTGTAGGTAAAACGGTATTGATTCAGGAGTTGATTAACAATATTGCAAAAGGGCACGGTGGTCTTTCTGTTTTTGCCGGTGTAGGTGAAAGAACGAGAGAAGGAAATGACCTTTTGAGAGAGATGCTAGAATCAGGTATTATTAAATACGGTGATGAGTTTATGCATTCTATGGAAAACGGAGGTTGGGATCTTTCTAAAGTAGATTTAGAAGTAATGAAAGATTCTAAAGCTGCATTCGTTTTCGGACAGATGAATGAGCCACCTGGAGCAAGAGCAAGAGTAGCACTTTCTGGTCTTACTTTAGCTGAGTACTACAGAGACGGTGGTGAAACAGGACAAGGTAGAGACGTACTTTTCTTCGTTGATAATATCTTCCGTTTTACACAAGCTGGTTCTGAGGTATCTGCACTTTTAGGTCGTATGCCTTCTGCAGTAGGTTACCAACCAACTTTGGCATCTGAAATGGGTGCGATGCAGGAAAGAATTACTTCAACTAAAAATGGTTCAATTACTTCAGTACAAGCGGTTTATGTACCTGCGGATGACTTAACTGACCCGGCTCCTGCTACAACGTTTGCTCACTTAGATGCAACAACTGTACTAGATAGAAAAATTGCTTCATTAGGTATTTACCCAGCAGTAGATCCATTGGCTTCTACGTCAAGAATCTTGGCTCCGGAAATTATCGGTGAAGAACATTATAACTGTGCTCAGAGAGTAAAAGAAATTCTTCAAAGATACAAGGCGCTTCAGGATATTATCGCAATTCTTGGTATGGAAGAACTTTCTGAAGAAGATAAATCTGTAGTTTACCGTGCTAGAAAAGTTCAGAGATTTTTATCTCAGCCTTTCCACGTTGCAGAACAGTTTACAGGTATTCCAGGATCATTGGTAGATATCAAAGATACTATTAAAGGATTCAACATGATTATGGATGGTGAATTGGATCACTTACCAGAAGCTGCTTTCAACTTAAAAGGAACTATCGAAGAAGCGATCGAAGCAGGACAAAAAATGTTGGCGGATAACGCTTAAAAATAATTAACAATTTGAGATTTGAAATTTGAGATTCGATAGGCAATTTCAAATTTCAAACATCAAATTTCAAATTTGTTTCTATGAACATAAAAATTTTAACACCAGAATATGTAGTTTTTGAAGGAGAAGTAGACTCAGTATTACTGCCGGGAAAAAACGGTGAATTTCACCTGATGAAAAATCATGCAGGAATTGTTTCTTCATTATCAGGTGGTAAAGTAAAGCTTTTTACAAAGTCTGTAAGCGAAGCTTATGCTAAACATTTCACCAAGGAAAATGAAAATCAGAATGAAGTTTTTTCTTATACTATCAAAAGCGGTGTTGTAGAATTTAATAATGATAAAGGAATTATCCTTTGCGAATAATTAAAATCGAAGCTAAATATATTTTCAAAAAAGTGTAACTTTGGTTACACTTTTTTTATGCTTTGTAAAAATCTGATTTTATGAAACAAAGTTTAATCATGTTCTTTACAGTTTTAGGCTTCATTCTAAATGCTCAAATTATTAAAACGAAAAGAGGCATTGTTAGTTTAGACGGAATTCATGTTGCGAAAATTTCAAGCAAATCTGGAGAATATACTTTTATGGATTTGAAGGAAACACCTATTTTCACTATGGAATTTGTAGATAAAAGCGTAGTAGATTCTGTACGAGATAGTTATGTAAAGTTAAATCGTGTATATAACCGCGAAAAAACGTTAGATATGGATTATATTTCTCCATCCGCATTTTCGGGTGATGAGAAATCTGCAGTCTATACTTGTATTAAAGGTTTAAAAATTATCGATGAAAGAGGAATCAATGTAAAAAACTTGGATGAGCTTTTCAAAAATATGCCGAAACGTAAACTTGATACAAAAACAAAAGAAGCTTACACCACAAGATCTAAAATCGACAGATTAAATATTACCGTCAATAATGTAGGCGAAATTTTAAGCAATGGTGTTCCGGTAGGATATTTCACCAATTTACCCGTGAGTTTTGGTTCTGAAGATACAATTTCTGATAAAACATTTGTTGATATTGAAATGTATGATGCTAAAAGTAAATTAATTGGCAGATATAGTACAACGACGAAAAGAATTACTACAGCAGGCGGAAAAGTTTTTACTTTATACAGAGAAATGTCAGGTCGGGCTTCTATTCTGAAATTTCCTACTTACAAAGCTCTTGCTGAAAGAATGGCAATTCTTGATCCCAATTTTATTAAAGTTCAGGATAAAATAATTGTTGGTGAAGTGGTAAAAGACGGATTTGAAAAAGATAAAAAATAAATCTGTATAATTTAAGAAATTCAATAGGAACGAGCTTTAACCCTTTTGATTAAAAAAAGAATTCCAATGACTTTAGCCAAAACAGATAAATCCTAAAATTGTTTTCAGGATTTTTTAGCTATCATCTCCAAACCATAAAACACCAATTTTTGTTGGAGTAACGATTACAAAACCATAATCATACCAGTAATTATGACTTATTCCTGTCCAAGCTATTAAACTAAATTCATCAATGTTTGTATTATCGATTTTATTTTTTTCCCAAAATGAATTTGTATAAATTTCTTCAATGTTTTCAAGATTATTAAGAAAAACTTTTAAATATTCTTTACCTTTTTCCCAAGACATAAAATGCTCATCATATTTTACTTCTTTAATTATTGCAGAAGCCATTATATTATTAGCGTCATGAAAGGGTAATTTTTCGAAATTATTTTTATTGATTTTTATTGAATCAAAAAAATAATTATAATCTTTAGTTGAAAAAATAAAATCTTGAAATGGATCATTTTCTATGGTTCGATCAACAATATAGCAAATAACTTCACTAATTTCTTCTCCATAAGAAGTTATATAATGTGATTCAATATTTTTTGTAAGTTCAATCATTTTTTACAGACTCAAAATAATTCCATTCTCTTTTAGTTGTTGCATTGGTTTTGAAAACCAAAATAATTCAAAATCTTCAAAATCTTCTTCAAAATTAGCCTTAAGTTGTTGGAGTGTAATACGTTTCGGATTTTCAAAAGTATTTTCAGATATAATTTTTACCAACCAATCTGCTTTTTCCTGCTCTAAATCTACCTTAACAATATTGGTTCGTAAATGGAACGTAATTCTTGTGTACGTCCATGAGTTTTGTTTTTTTGTTTTTACGTAATTCTCAGCGATTACGTTTTTAGCTAAAAATATAACTTTAGAATTTCCTTTAAAACTAAATTGATTTTCATCTAAAAGACAGTCGTGAATATAATCAGGATGAATTGTTGTTTTCGGAATTTTAAAATCGAACCAATCCTGCAGAGGAATTTCAAAATTAATTCCGTGCATAAAATTGAATAGAGATTTTTTTAACCCAAAACTAAATTTGCTATGATCGATTCCGGTTTTATCTGTAAAATCTATATCGTTGTTGGCAAACTTAATTTCCTGCTTAATCGGTGTAACTCCAAACTCTTCAGGATTTTGCCCAACTGGAGAATGTGCAGTCATCGCAAACTGATGCCAAAAACCACTTTGTAAAATTCCCATTTCAAAAAGCTGACGAACCATTTCTAAAGAATCCACAGTTTCCTGAATAGTCTGGGTCGGGTAGCCGTACATCAAATAAGCGTGAACCATAATTCCCGCTTCGGTAAAATTTTTGGTCACTTTTGCGACTTGGTCTACAGAAACTCCTTTGTCAATTAATTTTAGTAATCGATCACTCGCAACTTCCAATCCACCTGAAACCGCAACGCAACCAGATAGTTTTAAAAGAAAACATAAATCCTGAGTGAAGCTTTTTTCAAAACGAATATTTGTCCACCAGGTTACTACAAGATTTCTTCGTAAAATTTCCAAAGCAACTTCTCTCATCAGAGCAGGAGGAGCAGCTTCGTCTACAAAATGAAATCCAGTTTCGCCGGTTGTTTTAATTAATTCCTCCATTCTGTCAACCAAAATTTTGGCAGAAATGGGTTCATAAATTTTTATATAATCTAAAGAAATATCGCAGAAAGTACATTTTCCCCAATAGCAACCATGTGCCATAGTGAGTTTATTCCATCTTCCATCACTCCATAAACTGTGCATCGGGTTAGCAATTTCAATGACAGAAATATATTTATCTAACTGTAAATCAGTATAATCAGGAGTTCCTATTTCAGATTGTTTGTAATCGTGTTTTGTAGAATTGTTTTTGTAGGTAACTTCTTGGTTTTCAATTAAAAAAGTTCTTTTATACAGAGATTCTTCGCTTCGTTCAGAATGACAAACACTTTCATAAACCAATTCAATAGGAACTTCACCATCATCTAAGGTTATGAAATCGAAAAATTCAAAAACTCTTTGGTCTTTAATTTCTCTTAACTCGGTATTCGGAAAACCACCACCCATGGCTGTTTTAATGTGCGGATAATTTTCTTTTATAAATTTTGCGGATCTAAAAGCTGAATATAAATTTCCAGGAAATGGGATTGAAAAGCACACCAATTTGGGTTGAACCAATTCTAATTTTTCATGAAGAATTTTTAAAGTAAAATCGTCAATAAATGTCTGAGAATCATTTAATTTTGAATATAATTCGTCAAAAGAATTAGCACTTTTTCCTAATCTTTCTGCATATCTGCTAAACCCAAAATCTGAATCTACATTTTCAACAATGTAATCGGATAAATCTTCTAAGTACAAAGTCGCTAAGTGTTTAGCTTTGTCCTGAAGTCCCATATTTCCGAAAGCAAATTCCATATCATCCAACTGGTTGAATCGGGAAGCTTCGGGAAGAAAATTCATCGAACAGATTTGTCTTGCCAGAGTAGGATTTTTATTCTGAAGGAATAAAATAACCTGATCAATTGTTTTTAAATATTCATCTCTTAAAGCAAAAATTCGCTGTGAATTTTCTGAAATATTCTGTACATCAATTTCTGTATCAAAAATTTTCTGAATTCCATTTTTTGAAAATAACTCCAAAATTACCTCAATCCCCAAATCGATTTGATAGCTTGAAATATTTTTAGTATTCAGAAAACCTTTAATATAAGCTGTCGCCGGGTAAGGAGTATTGAGTTGCGTGAAAGGCGGAGTGATGAGAAGAAGATCTTTCAACAGTAAAATTTTTGCAAAGTTATTTTAAATATTTCAATTTTAAGAATGAACAATTTTTTTGTTTCCGGCGAGAACATTTAAAATGACTCCGAAAAGTATCAACGTAATTCCTATTAATAAATTGAAAGTAAATTTCTCGTGAAAAATCAACACGCTTACCATGACTGCAACAACGGGTTCTAAAGCTCCCAAAATAGCAGCTGCCGTTGAACCGATATTTTTGATCGCAAAAACCAAACATAATGTTGAAATAACGGTCGTCAAAAATGCAAAAACCGTAAAATTGAAAAATACAGTTGTTGACGGAATTGCGAAGGATTCTTTTCCGATTAATGCTTTGATCATAAAAAATCCTGCAGTAAAAAGCATGGAATAAAAGGAAAGTTTAAATCCTGAAACTTTTATGTTTGATTTATTAACGATGATAATGTAAAGTGCATAAAAAAGAGAACTCAACATAACAATTCCTAATCCTACATAATTGATTTCCAGCCCGCTTTCTTTTAAACATAAAACAATTACCCCCGCAAAAGCCAGAATTAATGAAACTATGGAAAGTTTGCTCAGTTTTTCTTTATAAAAGAAAAACATGATCAATGCAACAATAACCGGATATATGAAAAGTACGGTGGAAGCAATTCCAGCTGTGAGATAATCGTACCCTAAAAATAAAAATTCTGAAGAAAGTGCATAGCACATTCCAAGTGTAGCCAAAATTAATCCTTCTTTTTTATTGATAGAAAGATTTTCTTTGGAATAGAGTAGATAGCCACCAATCATTAAGGCAGAAAATAAAAATCTATAAAATAATGTAATATCCAATGAAAAATGTGCCTGCTTTACAGGCAGAATAAAAATCGGAATCAAACCATATGAAACCGACGAAACTATTCCTAAAGCATATCCTTTTAACTTCATTATATTATTCTATAAAATTTCTAAACTATATAATAAAAAACCACTGATTGTGTCAGTGGTTTTAAAATTTTTATATAAAATTAAATTTCTTTGAAACTTAAACCTTTTTCAGATAATAATTTTTGCTCCTGCTCTTTGTAGTATCCATTTTTTAATTTATCATGAATAGCATCAAATGCAGCTAATGTTTCGTTGATTTCTGCATCTGTGTGAGAAGCGGTAGGAATTAATCTTAGTAAAATCATTCCTTTAGGTATTACAGGATAAACTACTACAGATGTGAAGATTCTATAATTTTCTCTCAAGTCTTTTACCAATAGAGTTGCCTCTACCGGAGAACCCTGCATCATTACCGGAGTTACACAAGTATTAGTATCACCGATGTTGAAACCTCTTTCTTTAAGTCCGTTTTGTAATTTAAGAGTGTTTTCCCAAAGCTTAGCTTTAATTTCCGGTCTCGTTCTCAGCAATTCCAATCTTTTCAAACCTCCGATTACCATTGGCATTGTTAAAGATTTAGCAAAAATCTGAGATCTTAAATTAAATTTCAAATATCTGATGATTTCTTTGTCACCTGCGATAAATGCTCCAAAACCTGCCATTGATTTTGCAAAAGTTGAGAAATAAACATCAATCTGATCCTGACATCCTTGCTCTTCTCCAGCTCCGGCTCCTGTTTCACCAAGAGTTCCGAATCCGTGTGCATCATCGACTAAAAGTCTGAATTGATATTTAGATTTTAGCTCGCAGATTTCTTTCAGTTTACCTTGTTGTCCTCTCATTCCGAAAACTCCTTCAGTAATTACTAAAATACCGCCACCTGTTTCTTCTGCAACTTTAGTTGCTCTCTGAAGATTTTTTTCAAGGCTTTCGATATCATTGTGTCTGTAAGTAAATCTCTTTCCGGCATGAAGTCTTACACCGTCTACGATACAAGCGTGAGAATCTACGTCGTAAACGATTACATCATTTCTGCTTACCAAAGCATCGATGGTAGAGACCATTCCCTGGTAACCGAAATTCAATAAATATGCTGAATCTTTTTGTACGAATTCTGCTAATTCTTTTTCCAACTGCAAATGCTGATGCGTTTCACCTGACATTGCTCTTGCTCCCATTGGATAAAACATTCCGTATTCTGCTGCTGCTTTAGCATCTGCTTCCAAAACTTCAGGATGGTTGCACATTCCCAAATAGTCATTAGCACTCCAGAAAATTACTTCTCTTCCCTGAAACTGCATTCTCGGGCCGATAGGACCTTCTAGTTTAGGGAAGATAAAATATCCTTCACCATAATCTGCAAACTGTCCAAGAGGTCCTGGATTTTCTTTTATTCTTTCAAAAATATCCAACATTATATTTGTAATTTTTAAGTAAAAAAGCCTTTTGTGAATTACAAAAAAGGCTTGATTTGTATCTGTTTTAAAATTTTATTTGATGATTTCTGTCTTAAAGACTTCTTCGTAATTGTGGAAACAATTGTTGATGAAACCTTGCTCAGCCATCCATTTATCACTGTAAACTTTGGTAATATATCTCGATCCGTGATCCGGGAAGATTAAAACAACCAAATCATTTTCTGTAAACTCATGAGATTGAGCATACTGTATAAGACCTTGTGTAACAGCTCCGGTTGTGTAACCGCCCATTATGGCTTCTCTCAAAGCAATTTCTCGTGTCCTGTAAGCCGACATTTCGTCATTCACTCTTACAAATTCATCTACTTTATCAAAAAGAAGGGCAGAAGGAATTAAATTTTTTCCCATACCTTCAATCTGATAAGGGTGCACATCTTCTTTGTGGATTTTACCAGTTTCGTGGAAACTTTTTAAAATAGATCCGTCTGCATCAACACCGATAATTTTAATATCTGGATTTTTCTCTTTTAAGAATTTCGCAGAACCGGATAAAGTTCCACCAGTACCTGTACAAGCAAAAAGGTGAGTGATCTTTCCTTGAGTCTGCTCCCAAATTTCTGGACCAGTTGTATGATAGTGCGCATCAATATTCAGCTCGTTAAAGTACTGATTGATGTATACCGAATTTGGAGTTTCAGCAGCAATTCTTTTAGCTACCTCATAATATGATCTCGGGTCATTCGCAGGTACATTCGCAGGACATACATAAACTGTAGCACCAAGAGCTTTCAGATAAGCTATTTTTTCGGGTTTTGTTTTGTCGCTCACTGCTAAAATACATTTGTATCCTTTAATGATACAAACCATAGCAAGTGAAAAACCGGTATTTCCTGAAGTGGTTTCTACAACTACAGAATCTTCCTTTAATAAACCTTTTTTCTCAGCGTTTTCTATAATATGAAGTGCGATTCTATCTTTAGTGGAATGTCCAGGATTATATGATTCTAACTTAGCATAAATGGTTGCAGGAATTTCTTTAGTTACGGTATTTAGTTTTACCAAAGGAGTACTCCCAATCAAGCCAAGAATATTATCGTAAACATTACTCATTATTTGTTATTTTTCAATAAAAATCTGACCGCAAAAATACAAAAAAATAAATAATTTCTAAACTTTTAGTCAATTATAAGTTCGCTATTTGTATAAATAGGTGATTTATTTTTGCTTGCAGCCCACCGAACCAGACAAAAACCACGCCATAATTTTTAAATTTTGTTAAAATCAATATAAACTAATCTAAAAACCTTATTTTCGCATAATTGATTTTATACTATGAAAAACTGGACTTTTAGGCAATGGAACACCCTTCTCGGATGGGTGACTTTCGTTATTGCATTTTTCACGTACTTATCAACGATAGAACCCAATTTTAGTTTTTGGGATTGTGGTGAGTACATTTCTTCAGCAGTAAAATTAGAAGTAACGCACGCTCCCGGAGCTGCTTTATTTCAGATTGTGGGAGCGGTAGCTGCCATTTTTGCTTTAGGTAAAGGTGAAAATTACTCTATCGTTATCAACGCAATGTCGGCATTATTCAGCGCATTTACAATTCTGTTTCTGTTCTGGACGATCACTCATTTTGTAAGAAGACTTCTTAACAAAGATTTTGAAGAAATCACAAAACATCAGGAGATTTCTATTCTTTTTGCAGGAGTTATCGGAGCTTTATGTTTCACCTTTTCTGATACGTTTTGGTTTTCAGCGGTGGAAGGTGAAGTGTACTCAATGGCATCGATGTTTATTGCACTTTTAGTTTGGTTAATCACTAAATGGGAAAACGAATATCTTGAGAAAGATAATGAAAGATGGATTATTCTAATTTTCTTCATTTTAGGACTTTCTGTGGGAGTTCACATGATGGGAATGCTTGCGATTCCTGCTGTTTGCCTGGTTTATTATGCAAGAAACTACAAGTTTACTTGGATGAATTTCCTTTTTGCAAACCTGATTACTTTAGGAATTTTAATTATTGTATTTAAAATTATCTTCCCTGTAATTATGTCTTTATTCGGAAGACTTGAAATATTCTTTGTGAATGGTTTAGGATTGCCTTTCCATTCGGGAACAATTGCTGGTTTTATTATTATGGTAGCACTTTGCTATTTCTTTATAAAATATGCAAGACAATCGAAGAAAAATATTTTCCAGACTGTGGCTTTATCTGTGGTTTATATGATGATTGGTTTCTCTTGTTGGATGGTAATTCCTATCAGAGCAAACGCAAATCCGCCAATGAACCTTAACGATCCGGATACTGCCATTGGTATGCTTGATTATTACAACAGAGAACAATACGGAGATTGGCCTACAATTTACGGTCAAAACTATACAGCATTTTTGGATGCAAACGGAATTCAGAAAAATGAAGACGGGAGTTTTAAAACTAAAAAAACCGGAGACGTTTACGAGAAAGACGAAAAAACAGGAACTTACAGAAAAACAAGCGAGCGTTTCAATTATATTTTCGATAAGTCTCATGTGAGCTTAATGCCAAGAATGTTTAATGATGATAAAGATGTAATGTCAAATTACATTTCTATGTATGGCGCACCAGATTTTAAATTTAATTATGCGAACGAAGATGTTGCAAACAGCCCGGAAGCAGAAGAAATATTTAAGGAGCTTAGAGCTAAATATGAAGACGGGTCTATTACTGCTGCAGATTATTTAAAAGTAAGACCTTATAATTTAATTACAGTTCAGAAGCCTTCTTTGATGCAGAATATGGATTATTTTATTTCATTCCAAAACGGATATTATTTCTTAAGATATTTATTGTGGAACTATGCAGGTAGACAAAATGATTTAGAAGGAACCAGAGATACTACAAGAGGTAACTGGATTTCAGGAATTGCGCCACTTGATAATGCAATTTTAGGAAATCAGGATGCAATGCCTGCGAAATATAAAAATGAAAGTACAGTTGCATTCTTCTTTTTACCATTATTATTAGGAATTTTAGGATGTTATTTCCAGTTCAGCAGAGATTTTGGAAGATTCTATGCAATCTTATCTTTATTTGTTTTAACAAGTGTCGGAATTATTTTCTACACCGGAGTAAAACCTTTCGAGCCAAGAGAAAGAGATTATGCAATGGTTGGTTCGTTCTATGCTTTTGCTATTTGGATTGGTTTGGGAGCTGGAGCAATTCTTTGGTATTTACAGTCTAAAGTAAAATCAAATGCAGCGAACATCGGCTTCGGAGTTATTTTGTTGGGTGTTCCATTTATGATGGGCTTCCAAAATTATAATGTACACGACAGAAGCAATAGATATACAGCATACGATTATTCTTATTCAGTATTAAAATCATTACCAAAGGAAGATATTTTATTTGTTTACGGTGATAACGATACCTACCCAGTTTGGGCAATGCAGGAGACTGAAAGATTCAGAGATGATGTTAAAGTGGTTAACTTTACTTTGCTTTCAACTCCTTGGAATATCGATCAGGTAAAGAGAAAAACATATAATTCAAACCCAATTCCTAGTCAGCTTACTCATGAAGATTACAGAGACGGTGTGAATGACCAGATTTATCTGATGAAAAACAGCGACTGGAAAAACATTATTGCCAATCTTCAGGAAGCGGGAGCTCCGGAAAGTGCAATAGCGCCATTCCAGAAATATTTGGTTCAGGATTCTATGACTTTGAAAGAAGCGATGAATTTTATTAAAGCTAAATCTCCTGAAAAAGATGAAGTTTTAAAAATGATTTTTGGGGAAGAGCGTTACGAAAAATACAATTTCCTTCCGGTAAGTAAATTTGTAATTCCTGTAAACAAAGCAAATGCTGTGAAAGCGGGAATCATTAATGCTTCAGACCTTCCAAATGCAGTAGATCAGATTGTAGTTGACTATAAATCTGGAACTTTATATAAAAATAACCTGATGATGTTTGATATTTTAGCAAACTTCGATTGGAAACGTCCTATTAACTTCTCTTCAGGTGGAGTTTATGAAAGCGAAAATATTTTCTTCTTAGACGAATATCTTCAGTTTGACGGTTTCAGCTACAGGTTGGTTCCGATTCATACGCCAAGAAGCAGCGACGGAGAAATGGGAAGAGTAGATGCAAACTCATTATATAATGTTGTAAAAAATTACAGATGGGGTAATTTCAAAGACTTGAAAGTTCATTTTGATGAAACAGCAACTTCAAACATTATGAGTTACAGAAGTTCTGCAAGTAGAGCAGCAGCAGCTTTAGCATTATCTGGTCAGAAAGCAAAAGCTTTAGAAATATTAGATATTGCTGCAAAAGAAATTCCTGCAGAAAAATATAATGATCCTCGTTCTTTAAGTTCAATGGTTTACGGATACATTGTTGCGGGGCAAGAAGAAAAGGCACTGAAATTAGCTGAAGTTCTTAAAAAAGGAATTTTTGAAGAATACGATTATTATTTATCTTTAAGCCCATCTGAACAAGGATATGTAGGAAGACCGATGAGATCAAAACCAATGGAATATTCATTAGTAGTGACTTCTGTAACCGATGCTTACAAAAAAATAGGTCAGAACGAGAAAGCTTACAATTATCTTGTGAAATCTATTGAGCCGATTGATAAGAAATTTAATGTATTCATTAAAGATCTTCAGCAAATGGGTAAAGAAAAAGCAATGAAAGAATCTGAGAATGTACAAAAAATCACTCCTTTCTATCAATATTTATTTGATGTGATGGAGCCATTTGATTCTACTTACGCTAAAGAAAAAGAAGATCAGATTACAACGGCAATTATCAAAGCAACACAATAAATACTTAAAAACGGAACTTCGGTTCCGTTTTTTTATGTTTGATATTCCTGAAATTTAGGATTATCTTTGTGTAACTAAAAAAACGCAATGGCTGAATCTCAAAACAAGAATCTCCCAATCTACGCTGTATTTTTTGCAATTATTGCAAAGCTTTATTTTTTACTCACGCATCATATTCAGGAAGATGCATTTATCACTTGGAGGGTTGCTCAGAATCTGATGGATTATGGAGTAATCGGGTTCAATGGAACTACGAAAATTTCAGCATCTACAACGCATTTGTACGTTTTTGTTTCCTATATTTTTAATCTGATTTTCGGGAAAGAAAATTTTATAGAACCGTTGCTTATTTTTAATGCGATACTTTTTACAATAGGAAGTTTATTTCTGTCGCATCTTTTGATTAAAAACAATTGGCATAAAGCAATTTTCATCTTTTTATTTGGAATTTTGCCGCCTTCAATAAAAATTTCAATTCTCGGAATGGAATATGGTATTCTGTTTTTTCTTGAAATGGCATTGTTGTATTATGGTTTCAAAAAAGAGAAAAAATGGGCTTTTATTTTACTTCCCACTTTAATATTATTTACCAGAATCGACACCGTTATTTTTCTCGGAATTGTATTTTTAGTTGATACTTTTTGGAATAGAAAAATCCGATGGAGTTATATTTTAGGTGGAATTTTAGGTGTTGCAGTCTGTGTTTCTTTCAATTGGTTTTACTTCGGTGAACTGGTAAATAATACGATTGTAGCAAAAAAACTGGCGTACGATAAAGTATTTACTCTGCATCAAAATATAGAATATTTCAGATTAAATTACGGAAACTTTTGGGGAATGCTGAAGTTACCCGGAGATTTTAATCCTATTACCATTGTGATTGCCCTTTTTGAACTTCTTTGTTTTATTTATTTAATAAGACAGCGAGAAAAAAGAAACTATTTTCTTTGGATTATTTTTCTGTTTGCGTGGACAAAACAAATCATTTTCCTTTCGCAAAAAAGCTTGTTCGACTGGTATTATTGGGTTCCGCAAATCTTACTCTTTGTTCCGGTTTTGATCTTTGTTTTAGAACAGAAAGTTAAGCGAAACCTTTGGTTGACTTTATTAATTTTGATTTATATTTTACCGATGCTTGTTTTCCAAACCGTGCATTCTATCGCCACAGGAAATGGTGAATGGAACTACAGAAGGTCAATCGGATTATTTTTAAATACATATGAAAAAGATAAAAAACAGTGGATTTTACTAGAACCGGCAGGTTATGTTCCTTATTTTTCTGGTTTAAAGACAATTGATGAAGTCGGGTTAGTTGATAAGCAAGTTCAGGAGGAAATTAAAAAAGATAAATCCAATTATTGGATAAATACGGTAAAAAACAGAAAACCAAAATATCTGCTTTCCTATAAAAATTTGTTGGAAGATAAAGATTCGGTATATTATAAAACACATTATCGTCTCTTGAATGAATTCAGAATAAACAATCATCTGAAAAGTGAATATCCGATTTTAGAAAAAATTTATAAATTGAAACCTTCAGGAACAGATTATAATTTATATGAAAAAATAAAAAAGTAATTTACTCTAAAACTCTAAAACTCTAAAACTCTAAAACTCTAAAACCTATGCAATACTGTGCTTTTCTCCGTGGTGTTAATGTAAAAGGAACTAACATGAAAATGGTGGAAGTCTGCCAAGTTTTCAAAGATGCCGGAATGGAAAATGTAAGCTCGGTTTTGGCTTCGGGAAATATTATTTTTACTTCAGATCAAAAAGTTGAAGATTTAAAAATCATTCTTGAAAAAGAAATGTCGGAGCATTTTAATTATGAAGCGTTTCTTTTTGTGAAATCTAAAGGAGAAATTGAAAGTTTTTGGAATTCAAATCCATTTGAAAAGAATGAAGATTTCCATACATATGCATTTGTTGGAAACGAAAATGTAGAAAATATTCTAATGAATGAGTTTGAAAATGCTTCAAAATCTGAAGACGAAAAAGCAGAGATTGTCAATAATATCTTTTATTGGCAGGTTTCAAAAGGAAATACATTAGATTCAAGCTTTGGAAAAGTTTTAGGTAAAAAAAGCCTGAAAGATCAGTTTACCAGTAGAAATATTAATACTTTTGAGAAGATTTTGAAAAAAATACACTTATGAAAAAAATATTTATTAGCTCACTAATTACATTAAGCTTATTTGCTTATTCTCAAAATTTTTCCGACTTGAAATTTGAGACTAATGTTCCGGATGCAGAAAACCATTATATCGTTTTGCCTGTAAAACAAGGTGAAAAGAAATTTAATTTTGGCTTTATGTATTTTGACGAAGCTGCAGGCTACACGTTTGATTATATGGGAGATCTTTATGAAGAAGACGGTGTGTTAAAATTTAAAGAGAGAGAAGATGCTAAAGTTTCTTCAATGAAAGTTAGGATTGAGAACCTTTCATTTAAAAGTGCTGTGGTTTTAGACGAGATGCTGAAAAAATTTAGTTTACCAACTCAGCCTGAATGGTTAAAAATTTACTTAAGTTCTGCACCTGAAAATGAAAAATCTCTGCGAAGAGCTAGTTTAATGAACGGAGCAAATTTCCCTCAATTGGCATTACCAAAACTTCTTCAACTTTATAATAATAATTACCGAACAGAAGCGTTATATTTTGAATTGGTTTTTTCGTATAATGCAATGGGAAAATTTGCAGAAGCTGAAAAGATTTCTGCTGAAGCAATAAAGAATAAAAAGGCAGATGATCTTGTAAAAAAAGAATATATTTATGCACTTGTGCATCAGGAAAAATTAAAAGAAGCAGATGATTTTTTAACTAAAAACTTATTTACTTTTACTACAGAAAATAATAAAATTGAAGCGATGATAAATACGATAGCATCGAGTGCTCATCATAGTAACTTTACAATTGCAGAAAAATGGTTGAAAGAACTGAAATCTCAACCTAATATCAATCGTTTTCAAAAAAATATCAATCAATTAGAAAGTATAATTAAAGAAAAACAAAGTAAAATTCAATGATTCAACATTTAGATAACATACAACACAAAGATTCAAAAAACTTTTTTTTAATCGCAGGACCATGCATCATCGAAGGTGAGGACATGGCATTGAGAATTGCAGAAAAAGTAATTGAGCTTACCAATAAATATAATATCCCTTATATTTTTAAAGGAAGTTTTAAGAAAGCAAACCGTAGTAGAGTAGATTCTTTCACGACAATTGGTGAAGAAAAATCTCTGGAAATCCTTAAAAAAGTAGGAGAGACGTTCAACATTCCTACAACAACAGATATTCATGAAAATGAGCACGCCGCTTTAGCTGCACAATATGTGGATGTTCTTCAGATTCCTGCATTTTTAGTTCGTCAGACTGATCTTTTGGTTGCTGCAGCTGAAACAGGAAAATGTGTTACTTTGAAAAAAGGACAGTTTCTTTCTCCTGAATCAATGAAGTTTGCCGTTCAGAAAATTACTGATTCACATAATCAAAAAGTGGCAATCATAGAAAGAGGAAATTCTTTTGGCTATACCGATTTAATCGTTGATTACAGAGGAATTCCTACGATGAGAGAATATGCTCCGGTAATTTTAGATGTTACGCATTCTTTACAGCAGCCTAATCAAAGTTCAGGAGTTACAGGTGGAAGACCAGATCTTATCGAAACGATTGCTAAAGCAGGAATTGTTGTTGGTGCAGACGGACTTTTTATAGAAACTCATCCTACTCCGGAAACGGCGCTTTCTGATGGAGCAAACATGCTAAGACTAGATTTATTGGAAGATTTATTACAAAAACTCACAAGAGTTAGAGAATCTATACTATAATTGTTAAAAAATACTTAATTTTAGAAATTATAAATAATTCCTTTTGAAAAAACTAGTTTTACCACTAAGCCTTATGGTGCCTGTCTTGGTATTCTCGCAAGCAAGAAAAAGAGATACCACAGCAAGAGTTTCCAATATTGAGGAAGTTGTTTTCCAGAAAAAAGTTACCGGGAGAACCAACGATGTTACTGTAGTAAGAATTTCAGCTAAAGATGCCAAAAATGTCGCAAGTATTTCTGGCGGTGTAGAGGGAATGCTAAAAACACTTCCTTCGGTAAACTCAAACACAGAACTTTCTTCACAATACATGGTGCGTGGTGGAAACTATGATGAAAACCTTATTTATATTAATGATATTGAAATTTACAGACCTTTCCTGATTAGAAATTCTCAGCAGGAAGGCTTAAGTATCATCAATCCGGATATGGTTTCTGCAGTTAACTTTTCTGCGGGAGGTTTTGAGCCTAGATATGGTGATAAAATGTCTTCTGCTTTAAATATTTATTATCGTGAGCCTAGAAAGTTTGAACTTTCCGGTGAAGCGAGTTTAATTGGTGGGAGATTAACCACAGGTTTTGCATCAGGAAAAGAAGACGAAAACGGAAACAAAAAATTTACGGCTTTATTTTCCGGAAGATACAGAAATACCAATTTTGTTCTGAATACTTTAAATGAAGATACAGATTTTAATCCTACATATTATGATTTTCAGTCTTATCTGAATTATCATGTGAACAGCAAACTTTCACTTTCATTCATCGGATATTATTCTAAGAATGATTACGAAATGATCCCTAAAGAACGAAGTGTAGATTTTGGAACGATAAATCAGCCGATTAATCTATCTGTTTTTTATAACGGTAAAGAAAATGACCAGTATAAAAATATGATGGGTACGTTTTCTGTAAACTATAAACCGTCGGATAAATGGAGATTTACGCTCGACAGTTTTTCTTATCAGAATCGTGAAAGAGAATATTATTCTATTGCCTCAAGCTATATTCTACAGACTTTTGATCCAATCACAGGAAATCCTATAACGTCTTATGATGTGGGTGGACAAATAGAACACGCAAGAAATGACCTTTTTGTAAGAACGTATGGAACCCAATTCAGAGCTCGTTTTTCACCAAATGTGAATACCGATATTGAATTAGGTTTTAAATATGAAAAAGAAAATCTTCGTGATTTAACCAACGAATGGAAATTGGTAGACTCTTCAGGCTATAGTATTCCGCATCCGGTTGATGATCCCAGATTTCCAGATGCTTCAGATTTAGATCTATTTTACAGTATTTCAGGAGCAAATCACATTCAACCGACAAGATTATCGGCTTACGGACAATATTCTCAGAAGTTTTTCTGGGGCGCAAGTAAAATTTTGGTGAATGCAGGTGCAAGAGTTGCGCACTGGAGTTTCAATGACGAAACCATTTTCTCGCCAAGAGCTCAGTTTGCGATAAAACCTGATTGGAATACAGACATGTGGTTCAGACTTTCTGGAGGTGTTTATTATCAGGCTCCTTTTTATAAAGAAATTAAAGACCTGAATGGTAATTTTAATCCAAATATAAAATCTCAGAGATCAATTCAGGCAATTTTAGCCAATGAAACCGAGTTTGAGTTTGAAAACAGACCATTTAAATTAACTACAGAATTATATTACAAAAAAATGGATAATGTAATTCCGTATTATATGGATAATGTGAGAATTCGTTATTCGGGTCAAAATAACGCTTCAGGTTACGCTTACGGAATCGATACAAGATTATTCGGTGAATTTGTTCCGGGTGTAGATTCTTGGCTTTCTGCAAGTTATGCACGAGTTTTTGAAAATATTGATGGAAGAGGAAATATTCCGAGACCAACAGATCAGAGATTCAGATTTGCCATGTTTTATCAGGATTATATGCCGAAATTCCCACAAATGCGTGTAAATCTTACATTAACTTACGCAATGGGATTACCAAACGGAGCACCGGTTTTCACAGATCCTTATCAGTATCAGAAAACTTTACCTTCTTACAAGAGGGTAGATTTAGGGCTTTCGTATGCATTTGTAGATGCTGAAGCAAAAAAGCAAACCTATGGTTTCTTGAGTAATTTTGATGAACTAACTTTAGGAGTGCAGGTTTTCAATGCATTTAATATCAATAATACAATTGCCAATCAATGGATTACCGATGCTAATTCAAGTCTGATGTATCCGGTTCCGGTTCGTTTGACGGGAAGGTTCTTTAATGTAAAGCTTGAATTTAAGCTTAAATAAAATATATAAAAGTTTTTTTGCCACGAATACACTAATTTTATAATTAATTTGTTAAAAATGATTCGTGCATTCGTGGCATTTTAAAAACCATAATTTGTGAAATTAAAATGAAAAAACATATCATCACTTTTCTGTTTTCAATATTTGCCGTTCTATCTGTAACTGCACAACTGAAAACTACCCCTCAGTTATCAAAACTATATCAGAATTACATTTCTGTAAAATCTGCGTTGGCTTCTGATGATTTTAAGAAAACATCGATTGCAGCTGGAGAATTTCTGAAAACCGCTTCGTTATTGAATGCAAAATCTTTAGATGTAAAGAAACTAAATTCTTTAAAATCTGATGCAAAAACAATTTCATCAGCAAAAAATATCGATACACAGAGAAAGCCTTTTTACAGATTATCTGAAGTAATGATTGCGATTGCTAATGAAAATAAAATTTCAGATAAAACCATTTTCGTACAATATTGCCCGATGGCAGAAGGAAGCTGGTTGAGTAACGAAAAACAGATTGTCAATCCTTACTACGGAAGCTCGATGTTGAAATGCGGCTCGGTAAAATCTGAAATAAAATAATTAAATGAAAAGAAACTCGATTTGAGTTTCTTTTTTTATATCTCTAGTTTTAAAACTTTTTCTACCATTTTCTGATTGATACTTTCAGGAATTGAACGCATCAAAAAATTCCTTAGCTGATTTCCTTTTTCCCATTGAGAAATTTTACCGATTATCCAACTATTTTTAACAATCTCATCTACTTTTTTTCTTCTGATACTCTGAAATTCTTCAAAAACAGAATTGAAATTTTTATTTTTTTCTAATAATTTACCAATTACATAAGCATCTTCAATCGACTGACAAGCACCTTGTCCCATATTTGGAGTGGTTGCGTGAGATGCATCGCCAATCAGGCAAAGATTTTCAACATACCATTTTGGAAGTGGAGTGAGATCGATAATATCATTCAGAATAATATTTTCTGGGTTTGTTGCTTCTAAAATTTCCAAAACCAATGAATCAAAGTCTCTGAAAGTTTCAATTAAATCAAGGTTTTCTTTGAATTTATTTTCATTGACCAAAGCATACCAATAGACTTTTCGTTCTGAAATTTTTACAAAACCAAAACGTTTTCCTTTTCCCCAGATTTCCAAAGCGTGATGATTGTATTTTTCGGGAAGTTTGAAGTCTGTTAAGCCACGCCAACATTTTTGTCCGGCATTTCTGATATTTCCATTTCCAAAAATCTGGTTTCTGATTTTAGAATGAATTCCATCAGCTCCAAAAACGATTTTGCTTTCTGTCGTAAAACCATTTTCAAATTCTAAAAGATAATTTTCTTTTTTCTGAATTTGCTGTAAAGAATGATTGAGTTTAATGTTTTCAAAACCTAAATTTCCGGCTAAAATATTCTGAAGTTCAGCTCTGTGAATCGCAACATTCCAAGAATTGAATTTCTTTTCTAAGGCTAAAATATTCGTTGTAGAAATAGTTTTTAGTTTTTCATCCGTAATAAATATTCCGTGAATTTTATTTCCTGCATTTTCAATTTTTTCTTTTAAACCCAGTTTGTCAAAAATCTGCATCGCGTTGACAGCCATCATAATTCCGGCTCCTACAGGTTTTATTTCCGATGCAGATTCGTAAATGGTAAAATCTAAATTTTGTTGCTTCAGAATATTTCCTAAAGTTAAGCCGCCGATTCCCGCTCCGATGATTGAGATTTGATTCATTTTTTTAAATTTAATGCCACGAATGCACGAATATTATGAAATGGAGAAGTAGTAAAGTCGTGTATTCGTAGCAAAAATATCATAAAAATCCGTGAAAATATTTGCAATTTGTGAGAATTATCGCAATGTCTAAATTAATTTTAAAACAATAATTCGTGTATTCGTGGCAAAAAAAATAGTTATTTCTACAAAAAAACGGAGTCTGAAAAATCAAACTCCGCTTAATAATTATTTAAACTAAAAATTATTTACCTAAATAAGATTTCAAAATCTTACTTCTTGTATTGTGTTTCAGTCTTTTAATTGCTTTTTCTTTAATCTGACGAACTCTTTCTCTTGTAAGATCAAAAGTTTCTCCGATTTCTTCCAAAGTCATTGGATGTTTTCCGTTTAATCCGAAATACAATCTTACCAAATCAGCCTCTCTTGGAGTTAAAGTATTTAATGCTCTTTCAATTTCAATTTGAAGAGATTCAAGCATCAAATCTTTATCCGGGCTTGGAGATTCTCCAGAACGTAAAACGTCATAAAGGTTAGAATCTTCACCTTCTACCAAAGGTGCATCCATAGACAAATGTCTTCCGGAGTTTTTCATAGATTCTTTAATATCTTCCTCACTCATGTCAAGAACTTCAGCCAATTCTTCCGGAGAAGGTGGCCTTTCGTTTTCCTGCTCAAGGTGAGCGTAAGCTTTGTTGATTTTGTTGATCGATCCGATTTTGTTCAAAGGCAATCTTACAATTCTCGACTGCTCTGCCAAAGCCTGTAAAATCGACTGACGAATCCACCAAACCGCATAAGAGATAAATTTGAAACCTCTGGTTTCGTCATATCTTTTTGCGGCTTTCATCAATCCTAAATTCCCTTCATTAATTAAATCGGGTAAAGAAAGACCTTGGTTTTGGTACTGTTTAGATACAGAAACTACGAAACGAAGGTTGGCTTTGATTAATTTTTCTAATGCGGCTCTGTCACCTGCACGAATTCTCTGTGCCAAATCTACCTCTTCGTCTGCTGTAATTAGTTCTACTTTACCAATTTCCTGCAAATACTTGTCTAGTGAAGCGGTTTCCCTGTTGGTAACCTGCTTGGTTATTTTTAATTGTCTCATTTATTTTTATTCTCAAAAATAGAGTTGCTATTATATTATACGTTTGAAACATTAAAAAGGTTACACGGGTTACAATTATTTTTTATTTAATTAAAACGATGTTGAGAATTTAGTTGTAAATTATGGCTATTTGATTACTCATAAAACTTTTGGTCAAATCTTCCTTCTTTCACATCAATCACTTGACCTGATCCCGATAGACTAATAGCCTTAAATTCGAACGTTCCTGATAGCGTCAGATTATAAAAATCAAACTTAGTAAACTTTATTTTACCGGTATATTGAGCATCATTTGCAACTGTTGAAAAAGCATTGTCTGGAGTATAATACATCGCAAAATTTCTTTCTTTACTCATACTTCCGTTAAGAACATGTGTATTATTGACTTCAGAATTTAGAAAACCAACTTTAATCATCAAATTGCTGTTATCTGAAACATTTTCAAGACGAAGCTGTATAAAAGTAGAATCACCTTTTACGCTATAATCATTGTTCATACCGGGTACATAATTCTTCTTTTTTTTAGCGACCCAAGTTTTTCCGTTTATTATTGCACCTCCTGTTCTTGCACCAGTTTCTGTAGCATTTGGCAAAATATCGGCTTCATTTTCTTTATCTTTACAGCTGACAGTGAACAAAAAAAGAGGTAAAAATAATAGTAAGTAGTTGCTTTTAAGTTTCATGATAGCTAATTTTCGATTTGTTTTTAAATGTTTTAAAATTAAGAAAAATAATTAAAAGAAGTGATTAAATACCTTTGATAATCATATATTCATTGTATTTTTTCATTCTAAGGTGACTAAATAACAGTAGAACTGACGAAAATAAAAAAGCGAAACCGAAGTTCCGCTCTATAATATAAAGGTAAAAATAAAATTGAATTTTAAAATTCACCATTGACCATTCACTTTTTTTAGAACAAATCGTTCAACAATTTTGCTAATCTTAAACCTCCGTAAAGAAGTTGTCTTTCCATGGTATCATTAAACTTATACTGATAATCGTAAGACAATTTTGATCCGTCCGGAGTTTGTGCATAGATTTTATTGGCAATCTGATGAGAATCGTACAACCAGTTTTCTAAAGTTCCGGATTGAATTTGCTTTACTTCGTCTTTAGATTTAATATCTAAAAGTTTTGCATATTCTGTATAGCTGTATTTTTGTGAATCTACTAATTTACCATCCCAAACTGAGTGAAGATTGGTTTTATCTCCAAAATAAGTAACGTTGATTTTGTTTCCACCCAAATCTTCGGATCTTCCGGTGTGCATTGGCTGTGCTAAATCTCCCATCATATGAATCAGGAAAATCAAAGCAATTTTTCTGTCTTTTTCAGAAGTTTTTTCATCCTTGATCTGACTAGACAATACTTTAATCTGCGAATAAAGATTGGCTCCGGCCTGAGCTTTCAAATCTTTTTCGAATGCTGTAAAATCTGTCTGTGGATCTATGTTTACATAATGCCAAGCTGAAGCCTGTTTCCAGGCACCTGTAGTATCAGACTTAATAAAATCTGGCCAGTTTGCCCAATACGCCATTCTTTCTTGCCCCAACATTTTTTTGATTTCTCTCTTCGCTTTTCCGGAAAGATGATTTTCTGCAATCTCAGCAATCACTCTGTGACCCGTTAATCCCCATGCATAAGAATAAACCGAACTTGCCACGAATGCCAAAAGCAAAATTTTAGAATAAATACTTTTCATTTCTTTAATTAATTTTCGAGTTGCAAAGATAAGTCAGCCTTATGTAAATTTACCTTTAAAATCTTTTTTTGTTGGTTTTAGCACTGTTAATTTTACGTAAAGTTTATCTCAAAATCTTGTATGAATTTCTTTTAAATTTTAAATATTTCTATTTTAATAAAGATTAATACACAAGGAAATCAATATTTTAGATTAAATTACATCTTTAAACATAAAAATTTGAGATAAATACTTTTTCAATATAGAGAGATATTTTATCTTTACGATACCAAACATGATCACAGGAAAAAAAATATGTACGACAACAACACAATAGATATACATTACAATAAGCTGCAGACAGATTTTAAGGCTGAAGCTGTTGCAGTAAATCTCCTAAAATATCACAGATCTGTAAGCAATATTTTTATTGACAGAATAGGAATAAACGACAGAGCTTATCTTAAAGATATTAAAAGTATTTCAAGTCATTACTTAGGTTTTGACGAGGAAGTGCTCAATATTAAAACGTATCGTGAAGGCATTTACGATTATCTTCCGGAAGGTGTTTTTCATCCACCCTCACTCAATACATCAAGAAAAAATGTAGAAAGTGTTGTAAAAGAAATCCGTAAACAGAAAAGGGTAGAAGATGATGCGCGAAAGTTTTTCAGACCTTTTGAACTAGAGATTTTTTTTACAGAAATCAGTGCTTTACTGAAAGAATATGATTTTGATTTGGCGAGTGATACAGATTCGCTTCTTAATATCTTCAGCGAACTCTGGCCAATCATTAAAATGCTTGATAAACAAAATGCTTATGTCTTTCTTCATGTTTTACCGTTTTTTCACAATATAAGAGGTGATAAAAAATGGTTTGAACGTTGCATGACTGCTTTTTTGAAAGTTCCTGTTGAGATTACTTTTACACCCAACGAAATCGACAGAATGAAAGAAGACGATTCTTCTATTCTTTTGGGAAATTCGAGATTGGGGGTCACTTACATTGCAAGTGGAAAACATATGGATGGTGAAAGAAATTGGATTGTAAATGTAGGTCCGATTCCTTATGACGAAATGAAAAATTATATTCCGGGCCATCCTTTCAGAAAAGTTTTACAAGCTTTGTACGATTATTGCCTTCCAGTTTCTGTAGATATTGAAGAAAATTTTATTACAGAAAAAAAAGACTATTCTTTTGTACTGGAAGACGACCAAAGAAATACAAACAGGCTCGGTTATTCTACTTTTCTGTAAAATATTTTAATTATATTTACAATTCATCAATCAAACTAAATATTAAAAGAAATAAATGGAAATTTCTTCAGTAAAAGGTATATTTTTTAGGTATATTTTGGTCCCGCTTATTGCTATTATCATGATGGTGATTTTAGGGGTAATCAGGAAAAACAAACCTGCAATAAAAATCAGAGTTATTATTGTTTATGTACTCTTGTGCAGTTTGTGTCTTGCATTACCCGGGTTTTTTGGCTTCTCAAGAAACTCGTTTAATCCCTATTGGTATCTTATTTCACAGGTTATTTATCTTATTTTCGGGATTATTCATGTTAATTTGATGCATACATTTTTCAGAAAGCATTTTCAGTCGCAGGCTTCAAGCATTACTTTCGAATCTATCTTATCGATAACCTGCGCTTTGGTAGGAGCTTATCTTTTTGTTCTGATTTTCGGATGGATAAGCAAAGGAGTGGGATATCCTGTAATGTCTGCAACTAGCGTACTTATATTTTTTGTACCGATGGTTTTCTATTATTGCTACATTCAGTTTATCAGTATTCCGGTTGATATTTATAAAACCTGGAGATATTCTCCGGATCAGAAACCACCCGATTTTGATGGAGCAGATTTTGATCGTTTAATGGTTTTAAATGTTGAATTGAGCAAAAATCTAGAAGATGCGAACCGTTTCAGAATTAAAGCTAAAACTTTACCGACCGGAGTAACTTTCGGAGACTGGTTTTTCCGTGTAGTTGACGATTATAATCATAAAAATCCGAAATCAATCATTCATTTAACAGACGAACAAAGAGAATCTTATTATTGGATTTTCTATACCAAGAAATCGTTTTTCAGCTTTAGAAAATACATTGATTTCGATCAGGATATTACTACGAATACGATTTCAGAAAATGAAGTAGTAATCTGTAAAAGAGTTATTCAGCACGAAGAAGAAGGAAAAAAATAAATCAAATCAAAATCACACAAATAAAAGTATTACAATATGATACAGCCCATAAAACATTTTGCTATCAACTGGGTTGATGGAATGAAAGTTTCGCAGAGACATCTCAACGATCAGGATAATTTTTTAATAGATACGATAAGAGATGGTAATTCTCTTGGCATTACCAATTATAATTATGGTTTGCTGCCTTTGTCGAATGAGTTTACTGATAAAACTATTTTTGATGTTCATAATACGGCGACCAACGACGTACAATTATTTATCAAAAATTGCAGTGCAGTGACTTTAGCAGGTTACAGACTGGAACTGAAAGATAGAAGAGTGAGCGTAAAATCTTTGGCTAAATCTTTAAATCTTGATGAAAACCAAATGGATGGAGAATACTATATTTTAGTATCTGTAAATCCTTTTGATAAAGTACCTTTTGGTGATATTGATCCTGAAGAGATTCCGCCTCGACATCCGAATTCGCATGCTAATTATCATATTGAATTGCTTCCTGTAAGCTCTCTGAACAGTAATCATTCCGGAGGAAATTATTTGGTAGTCGGAAAAGTTGATTTTAAAGGGAATATTGCTCAGGTCAACACCAACTTTATCCCGCCGTGTACATCAATTCAGAGTCATCCGGTTTTGATTGACTATTACAACGGATATGCAAAATCTATTGGTAATTTACAGCAATATGCATTTAAAATCATTCAAAAAGCTTCACATAAAAATCAGAATACAGCTTTAGCATTGAATGTAAAGGCATTGTGTAATGTTTTGGTGAATACTTTTGGAGACATGTATTTTCAGTTCAGAAACATTATTCCATATCAACCACCGGTTTTTTTGATCGAAACTTTTGCCACATTAGCTTTAAGAATGTACAATTCAACGCAGGTTTTAGTTCCCGGAGAACTCGAAGAGATGCTGAATTACAGCTTAGAATGGAGTGAAATTGCACCACACACTTTATTGAACCAACTTTCTACTGTTGCGGAAACCAATTATGATCATCATAATTCCGGTGAACCGCTTTTATACATCAGCCAGATGTTGAGAAGCCTGGAAACAATTTTCTCAAAACTGAGCGAGCTAGATTACATCGGACAGAGAAAAGAAAATATCATTGTCAACGAACAGGAAGTTTCTTCAAACACCAATCCGAAAAGAGGTTGGAGCGTTTTAGACTAATAAAATATTTTTAGAAATAGATAAATCCCGATGATTCAAATTCGGGATTTTTTGTATAAAATTGTCAGATAAAGATTTAAAATGGATCTGCCAAATCTGCGAGGGTAAAAAATAAGATTTAAAATATAATTCATGCAGATTTTACAGATTTAGCAGGTTTTTGAGGCTAAAAAAATAAACAATGGATACAGATAAAATAAGACAAGATATACGAGGATTATCGGACGGAAAATTATTCTTCAACAATGCTGGTTCCTCTTTAATGCCAAATATTGTAGTAAATTCAATGATAGATTATCTGCGACAGGAAGAACAGTTGGGAGGTTATGAAGTAGCTAACAGAAATGCAGAATTACTTGAAAATTTCTATATCGAAACCGCAAAGCTCATCAACTGCAAACCTTCAAATATTGCTTTTATGACAAGTGCTACAGAAGCATTTGCAAAAGCTCTTTCAAGTATTGTTTTTAAGGAAGGAGATACGATTATTACCACAGTTGATGATTATATTTCCAATCAGATCACGTTTATTTCGCTTCAGAAAAGATTAAATGTAAAGATTATCCGAATCAAAAAACTGGCGAATAATGAACTGGATTTAGAAGATCTTGAAAACTTAATCAAAGAACATCATCCGAAATTGGTTGCGGTTACTCATATTCCTACCAATTCAGGATTGATTCAAGATATTGAAGCAGTAGGAAAAATCTGCCGACAATATGATGTTTTATACTTGGCAGACTGTTGTCAGTCGGTTGGGCAAATGGTTGTTGATGTGGAAAAAATCGGTTGTGATTTTTTAACGGCAACCGGAAGGAAATTTATGAGAGGACCAAGAGGAAGTGGATTTTTATATGTCTCAGACAGAGTTTTAGAGCAGGATTTTGCACCGGTTTTGTTGGATATGAGAGGGGCGCATTGGTCGGAATACGATAATTACGAATTGTTTGAAACAGCTAAAAGATTTGAACATTGGGAAGTTTCTTACGCTGCAGTTCTAGGGATGATGGAAGCTGTAAAATATGCCAATACTATTGGTTTAAATACTATTGAAAACTCCAACAGAAAATTAGCAGAAACACTCAGAACAAACCTTAAAAATAGTGGTTTTAAAGTTTTAGATATTGGAAAAAACTTGAGCAGTATTGTTACTTTTTGCGGACCGGATAATGATTTGGAAAATATTCAGAAAGTTTTGAGAGAAAATAATGTTTTCTTTTCGGTGAGCTACAAAAATTCTGCATTGATTGATTTTACGGATAAAAAAGTAGATGGCGCAGTAAGACTTTCTCCACATTATTTTAATACGATAGAAGAGATTGAAAAGGTTTCTGATATTTTACACAAGAGTTTGAAATAATATGTAAACAATTTATAAAAGATAAGTCAGTAGATTTTTTTTGACTCGAAACTTTCATTAAATTCGTGAAAAATCAAAAAGATAATGAAGATCAAATTGACCATCTGTCTTCTTGCGTTTCTTAATTTCTATGAAGCTCAGGAAAATATATCGTATCAGAAACCGTCTGCAGAAATTTTAAAGCTTGCAGATTACGACCGACCGCCAAGTGTTTTGACCAATTCTAAAAAAGATTGGGTTGTTTTTGTGTACCGACCAACGTATAAAACGTTAGACGATCTCAATCAGCAGGAAATGAAATTGGGAGGGTTAAGAATTAATCCTGTGACCAATATTTCGAGTACCGTAACATACTCGAACAACCTGAAAGTGCGTAAAATGAATGATAAAACGGAAGTCCAGGTTAAAAATTTGCCGGCAAATCCGAAGCTCAGCAATACATCATTTTCACCAGACGAGAAAAAACTGGCTTTTACACATACTACAGACAAAGGAGTTGAACTTTGGGTAGTTGATCTTGAAACGGCAACAGCAAAAAAAATCACTAAAGATAATCTGAACGCCAATTTAGGAAATCCTTACAACTGGATGAAAGATTCTCAGAGCTTTTTGATTAAAGTTCTTCCTGAGAACAGAGCCAAACTAACAGACTCTTCAAAAGATCTTCCAACAGGGCCAATTGTTTCAACAGCAGATGGAAAAGTTTCTCAAAACAGAACGTACCAAGATTTGCTTAAAAATCCACAGGATGAGAAGAATTTTGAAATTCTTACTGCTTCTGAGTTATATAATGTTGATCTAAACGGAGGCTTAAAAAAGATAAAAGATCAGGATTTATTTGCAGGAACAAGCTATTCTCCTGATGGAAATTATCTTATGTTGACGACGATTAAAAAACCTTTTTCGTACATCGTTCCGTTGAACAGATTTCCAATGACCACAACGGTTTATGATGCTAAAGGAAATGTAGTAAAAGTGGTGAATGAAGTTCCTTTAAATGAAATTATGCCGAAAGGTTTTTCATCTGTAAGAACCGGAAAAAGAGATATGGGATGGAGATCTGATCAACCTGCAACTTTGGTTTATGCTGAAGCTTTGGATGGCGGAGATCAGTCAAAAGCTGTTGATTTCAGAGATGAGGTTTTCACTTGGGAAGCTCCGTTTACGGCTCAGCCAAAATCTTTCTTTAAAACAAAACAAAGATATGGTGGCGTAAGCTGGACTAATAATCACTATGCTATCGTTGGTGAAAGCTGGTACGATACAAGAAATACAAAATCTTATTTAGTTGATTTAAATACAGGCAAATCTGACGTAATAGAAGATAGAAATTATCAGGATGTCTACAGCGATCCCGGAAGCTTTAATACTACAAAAAATGATTTCGGAAGATATGTTGTAGATATGAAAGGTGAAAAATCTTATCTGATAGGAGATGGGTTTACAAAAGACGGACAGCATCCTTTCATCGATGAAATGGATATGAAGTCTTTGAAAAAGAAAAGACTCTACACTTCAAATCTTAAAAATGCTAAAGAAGAAATCATCGATATTATCAATCCTTCAAAAGGGGAGGTGTTGACGATTCAGCAATCGGCAAGTCAGTATCCGAATTACTTTAAGAAAAATATCAAATCTAATAAAACTGAAGCAGTAACGAATTTTGCCAATCCTTTTGAGAGTATTAAAGATGTTTATAAAGAGGTGATTACCTACAAAAGAAATGACGGAGTTACTTTGACAGGAACACTTTATTTACCGGCAAACTACGACAGAAAAGCTAAAAAAGAAAAGCTTCCATTGTTAATTTGGGCTTATCCTACTGAATATAAAGATAAAAATACAGCAGGACAAAATACTCAAAATCCGAACGATTTTACATTCCCATATTACGGTTCTTTTGTGTACTGGACGGCAAAAGGGTATGCAGTTCTCGATGATGCTGCATTCCCGATAATCGGTGAAGGTAAAACAGAACCGAATGATACATTCATTCCACAGTTGGTTGCCAACGGAAAAGCTGCAATTGACGCAGTAGATCAATTAGGTTACATCGACAGAACAAAAGTTGCAGTTGGTGGACATTCTTACGGAGCTTTTATGACAGCGAATCTTTTAACACATTCTAAAGACTATGCCTGCGGAATTGCAAGAAGTGGAGCATACAACAGAACGTTAACACCTTTTGGTTTCCAGAGCGAACAGAGAAATTACTGGGATGTTCCGGAAATTTACAACACCATGTCACCATTTATGAATGCGGATAAAATGAAAACTCCAATGTTATTGGTTCATGGTGATGCAGACAATAATCCGGGAACATTTACTTTACAGACAGAAAGATACTTTCAGGCTTTGAAAAATCTTGGAGCGCCTGTAAAAATGGTTCTTCTCCCGAAAGAATCGCATGGTTACGCTGCCAAAGAAAATATTTTGCATTTGCTTTGGGAACAGGATCAGTTTTTGGAGAAATGTTTGAAGAAATAAAGAGAAAGAGGCTGCCAAAAAAATGTCAGCCTCTTTCATTTTTTTTACTTTTTTGTATTCTTAGACGAGTTCCTTATTTTTTTGGGATAGTCTTGTTTTTTTCTTAAAAAGCATACAATTACACCCATATTTTCATCTCATCTCCTTAAAAGCCATACTGGAAAAATGAAAAATTTTAATTCTTCGAAATAAAATAAATTTTCGTGTCTTCCCGCTGGGGTAAAATCCTTTGTTAATCAAGTATGTGTTTATTTTTTTAGCATCAACTAAAAAAATAAATAAAATTTTTCTTTTCCAGTTGGTTATTTAGTTATACATTTGATTGTAAATCAAACAACTAATGACGATGAGAAATGAAACTACTTTAGATCAATTTCTATATTGATCACATTCCAAGACTTTTGACGGGTACCACATTGGATTCACCCATATTTTTAACTATTTCAAGACAACAAGCTATCTTTATTTCTGGATTCATTGCGGATTAATTTTCAAGGTATATCCTTGTATTTACTATTATACTAATAGAAACTTTAATTCAAAAACTGATGAATTCACTTAAATACCTTTTTATTATAGGGAACCTTTTGTTTTCTATAATGATACTTTCCCTTTCCGGGATGATGAATGCCCAGACTTGTCAAGGGCACACTTTAACTCAAGGAGGTTGGGGTGCTTCCAACACTTCTAACCCTAATGTAAGTTATCTGTACGCTAATTTTAATAATGCATTTCCTTCTGGCCTTACTATAGGTTGCGTGGGTGGAAATACTTTAACATTAACTACTCCACAAGCGATTACTGATTTTTTACCTTCAGGTTCTACAGCTTCTCCCTTAAATAACAGCTACACAGATCCAGGAGGAAGTTATAATAATGTACTTGCAGGACAAATGGTTTCTGTAATGCTTGCGGTTGGTTTTGATAGTTACGACGGAAATTTTTCTACAGCAACTCCAGAATTAGGAAATTTTATTTTCAATAGCGGGCCATTTACAGGAATGACAGTAAATCAATTTTTGGTTTTAGCCAATAATTTTATAGGAGGTTGTGGAAGCAGTATGTATTCTGCAGCTGATTTTAATGCTGCAGCAACTGCAATTAATGAAAATTATGACGAAGGAAACATAGATGGAGGCTATTTATCTTGCTGTAAACTTCAGATTCATGTTTCGTATGAACCAATCAAATGTTTTGGCGAAACAACTATTGTTCATGTGACTGCAACTGATGGTTCTTCATCTACAACCGGAACCGGTGATTTTGTTGTTGGAGCAGGAACACATACTTATACTATTACCGATGGTAATTGTTCTTCAAGCCAGACTATTGTTATTTCTCAACCGGAAAAATTAATCGTTAATATCGATTATACTCCAATAAAATGCAATGGAGGAAGTTCTGTAATAACTGTTTCTGCAAGTGGCGGAACTGCACCTTATACAAGAACCGGAACATTTAATGTTTCCGCAGGGACTTATACTTATACGGTTACAGATGTAAACGGATGTTCAGAATCTCAAACCATTACAATTAATCAGCCGGAAGCACTTGTTTTAAGCATTAATAAAGGAGATGTTATTTGTGTTGGGGGCACTGCAACAGTTTCTGCAGACGTAACAGGAGGAACTCCACCTTACACTTATCTGTGGTCAAACGGAGCAACAACACAGACGGTTGAACTTCCTGTCGGTAATCATTCGGTTATGGTAACTGATGCTAATGGCTGTGAAATTTCAACAAGTTTTGAAGTGAAAATACTTTCATGTGCAGGCTTTACAACCGTTACACAAGGAGGTTGGGGTGCAAAAGCCGCTGGAAATAATTGGGGGAAATACCGTGATCTTAATTTTGCATCCGCTTTTCCAAGTGGTTTAACCATCGGAGCAGGAAGCCGTTTCTTGAAATTAACAACAGCAAAAGCAGTGGATGATTTCTTACCAAGCGGAACAACACCGAGACCTTTAGATGCAGGAACAATGGTAAATCCTGGCGGAAATTATAAAAATGTATTTGCAGGGCAAGTAGTTGCACTTACTTTAAATCTAAAATTCGATCAGGTAGATCCTACTTTCTCAACTTCTGCAACCTGGCTTGGTGATCTAGTGGTGATTTCCGGACCTTTTGAAGGATGGACTGTAAACCAAATTTTAATTGAAGCCAATAATGTTCTTGGCGGACTTACAAGTAGTTATACTGCAGAACAAATGAACTCGATTGTAGATGCTATCAATAATAATTATGATAATGGTACAACCAATTTAGGTTTATTAACTTGTCCTTGTGTGGATAAATCAAGCAGATTTACCCAAGCAAAACCTACGAAAGCAACAATAAATACACAGATCAAAGTGTACCCTAATCCTACAAAAGGTGACATTAATCTGAAATTTGAGATGCTAAATAATGATGAATTAACCATTCTATTGTATGATGCAACAGGAAGAGTTGTTGCCAATTTAGATAAAAACATTTCCAGAACTGGAAATAGTGTGATTGTAAATTATCAAAACTATAATCTTGCTGAAGGGCTTTATATTTTGAGAGTGAAATCTCCAACTTATGAAAATACTTTCAAGATTATGGTGAAAAAATAATTATAACTTTTAAAACCGTAGAAAAACTCTGCGGTTTTTTACAAAAACTGGCGTACAATTAAACAAATGTACGCCAGTTTTATTTTGCTTACTTAGCTTTTTCAAACTTAATTGTAGTAAGTATTTCTTTAATGTAGATATTATAACTCTTTTCTCATCATCAAATCAGTCTGCTCTTCATCACCAAATTTGAAAATATGCTTGTCAAATTCTACGAAACCATTTTTTTTATAAAACTGAACGGCTCTGTGGTTTTCTTCCCAAACACCCAACCAAACGTATTGTAGATTTTTATTTTGTGCAATTTCTAATGCTTTGTCATATAAAATCTGTCCTACTTTTTTACCGTGAAAATCTTTTGAAACATAGATTCTTTCAATTTCAAGCGAATTTTTATCCTGTAATTCAGTCTGTGCTTCTCCTGAATTGATTTTTAAATATCCTATAATTTCATTGTATGATAAAGCAAAATAAAATTCTGAATCTGGGTTTTGAAGTTCTGCGGTTAATTTTTCAGTAGTAAAACCTTCATTGAGATATTTTTCCATGTTTTCTGCTGTATTGTGTGGCGAGAAAGTATCGGAAAAAGTTTGTTTGGCAATCTTCTGCAATGGTTCTACATCTTTTATGTCAATTCTTTTAAGTACAATTTGTTCCATATTTTATCTGATATTTTTATTTTCAATTTTATAAATTACACCTTCCTGTCCATCAAAATCAAAATCTTTTTCATATTGAAGTCCGATTTTTTCTAAAACTTTAATAGATGCTGAGTTTTCTTTCATCGCTCTTCCTATAATTATTTTTAAATTTAATTCTTTGAAACCATAATCAATACAGGCTTTTGCACTTTCGGTAGCAAATCCTTGGTTCCAGAAATGTTCAAAAAACCTGAATCCAATATCTGTTTCACCCAATTCTCTGTCATATTTTAATCCGCACCAGCCAATAAATTGCTGGGTAGGTTTATTAATAACCGCCCATCTTCCAAAACCGTTTCTTTGATAATAAGAATAGTTTTCCAGAAAAGCTTTAGCCTCGCTAGTATCTTTAAAAGCAGAATTTCCGGTATATTTTATAACGTTTGGATTTAAATTTAATTCATAAAAACTTTCTGCATCGTCGATTTCAAATTCTCTGAGCAAAAGACGAGCGGTTTTTAGTATTGTTTTCATCATGAATTTTTGAATATTAAAGATAATAAATAAAAAAAGCGATCCAAAGACCGCTTCAATATTATATTTTGTTTGCTTTAATTCTTCGGGCGGACATATCTAGAAAACGCTTAACCAGCATAAATGCTGAAATCGTTAATCCTAACCCAAGTGCGATCCACATTCCGAAAGCTCCCATTTCTAAGGTTACACAAAGGAAATATCCTAAAGGAATTGTGATTAGCCAATATGCAATAAATGTAATGATTGACGGAATTTTCACATCCTGTAAACCTCTCAACATTCCTAAAGCAGTCACCTGAATTCCATCAGAAAGCTGGAATAATGCTGCAATAATCATTAGTTTTGAAGCCAGCATAATTACTTCTACTTCTTCTGGTTTTGTGAAAAATGTAGGTAAAATATTTCGTCCTAAAATAAATATAACTCCACAAAAACACATAAAAAGAAATGCAATTTTTAAGTTGTTGATTCCTATTTTTCTTAATTCCACAAAATTTTGTTCACCTAATTTTCTACCAATCATTACCGTTGAAGCTACACTGAAACCGATACATAAGTTAAAGGTAAATGACGCCATACTTAAAGCAATCTGGTGTGAAGCAATATCGTGAGACGAAATCAATCCACAGATAAACGCTGCACCAGCAAATGCTGTAACTTCAAAAAACATCTGTAATGCAGTCGGGAAGCCCAATCTTACCATTTTTTCAAACATTTTTTTAGAAAAAACCTGAATTTTTAATGAAAAATCTTTGATGTACTGTTTGGTTTTTGGTTCTTTCATTAAAACAAAATAGAGAAAGACAACCATGAAAATTCTGGCGATTAAACTTGCTAAAGCAGAACCTTTTACCCCCATTTCAGGGAAAATCCAAATTCCTTTAATCAATACATAATTCAGCACGATATTTATGACATTGGCAATGATGGTAGCTTTGGTTACTCCAATGGTATAAGATAATCCTTCAGATACTTCTCTTAAAGTCTGAAATGCCATAAACGGAATAATACTGATTGCCATGATCCATAAGAAATCTACCGTATCAGGAATAATTTTTGCCGGCTGACCAGAGTGATAGAGTAGCGGTAATCCTAAAAATAAGATCAACATCAGAATAACTCCTACCGACATATTGATAATAAAACCGTGACTGAAAACAGAATTAATGGTTTTGTGATCGTTTCTGGAATGTGCCTCAGAAACCAATGGCGGGATGGCAAAAGAAAAACCGAGTGCCAAAACAAACATCGAGAAAAACACTGCATTTCCCAAAGAAACTGATGCCAACGCATCTGCTCCCAAGAGTTTTCCTACAATAATATTATCAAAAAGGTTGACAGATACCTGTCCTACTTGCGTAAGCATTACCGGAAGAGCCAGCGTTAAGGCTTCCTTCGTGTAATTTTTATTTAAAAAGCTCATAATAGTTCAAAAAAAATTTGCAGTATAGGTACTGCAAATTTTTATAATGTATTTTAATTAATAATTAAATTATTTTCTAACAAAACTTGCAACGTCCTCTTCGGAAACCGTAGCTCCTCCAAGAATAATTAATCTTTCCACAACATTTCTCAATTCTCTGATATTTCCTGTCCAGGAAAGGGCTTTTAATGCGTCAATCGCAGACTCATCAAATTTTTTCAAAGCAGTACCATGCTCATCAGCAATAATTCCCGAAAAGTGATTCACCAAAAGACTGATATCTTCTTTTCTATCATCCAAAGGAGGTACATAAATCTCAATAACAGAAAGCCTATGATACAAATCTTCTCTGAATCTTCCGGCCTCAATCTCCGACTGCATATTTTTATTGGTTGCAGCCAAAACTCTTACATCAACTTTGATTTCTTTGTCGCTTCCTACTGGAGAAACTTTGCTTTCCTGCAATGCTCTCAAAACTTTTGCTTGTGCGATTAAACTCATGTCTCCAATTTCATCTAGGAAAATGGTTCCACCGTTTGCTTGTTCAAATTTCCCCTGTTTATCTTTGATAGCTCCTGTAAATGATCCTTTTACGTGACCAAAAAGTTCAGACTCAATCAATTCAGAAGGTATTGCTGCACAGTTTACTTCTATCATTGGCCCTCTCGATCTTTCACTTAAATTGTGAATAGCATGAGCTACCAATTCTTTTCCAGCTCCGTTTGGTCCGGTAATCAAAACTCTCGCATCTGAAACAGCTACTTTTTCGATCATTTCCTGAATTTTCTTTAAAGCCGCAGATTCACCAATCATTTGATATTTTTTATTGACTTTCTTTTTCAGGGTTTTATTTTCGGTCTGAAGATTTTTATTTTCTTTCTTTAATGTTTCTTTCACCAAAGCGTTTTTCACACTTGTAATCAATCGGTTGATATCAATTGGTTTAGAAATAAAATCGTATGCACCATCCTTTAAGCAAGAAACTGCAGAATCAATGTCGGCATGTCCGGAAATCATAATAAACGTGGATTCCGGTTTTAGAGCTAAACTTTGCTTTAAAAGCTCAGTTCCGGAAAGTTTTGGCATTTTAATGTCTGAGATCACCAATGCGAAATCTTCTTTCTCTATTTGTTTATAGCCTTCCAAACCATCGTCGGCAATGACAAATTCATAGTCAGTTAGTTCATCCGAAAGGATACTGTGAAGTACTCCGGAGATTGCTTTTTCGTCTTCTACAATAAGGATTTTTTGCATAGTTGCAAATTTAGGTATTTTTTGCTTGAGTATTAGCAAAAATCATTCCCAAATCAACTATTGGTCTTTTCAGGAAAATTTTTGCTTTTCCAACGCTTACCATCTCCTAATCTGTAAACAACAACACGCTGAAATCCCAAAGTGCATTCGGGAAGTGCCAGTGAAGTGTCTCCCCAAGACGATTTTGGGACATCAGGTAAAAACCAGAAAAATTCGGTAAGCTCATCCATGTAAGACTGAAATACATCCAAATAGACTGCTTTTTTATTATTCATTGCTAAATAAAAAATGAATGCTTTTAACTGAGGTGAATTTGGAATTCTAAAGTGTGTCTTTTCAAATAATACTTTTTCTATTTTATGATTGGCAAACTTTACACTCAGCTTACTGAACCAACCATCCGGATTTTTTGTTGCCTCTTCAAGAATCCCCTTTTTGACTATTTCGGCAGCTTCTGAATAAAGTTGTATTAAATCTGATAGCGTTGCAGTTGATTCTGCTTCACTTTTAAATTTATTAATATCTAAATAATTCAGGACAAGACTACCAATGAAATTAACTACAAGTTCACATTCTTCCTCACTGAAATATGATAGTGAAATGAAATTCTTATCAAAGTGTTCTCCATTTAACAGGTTGAATTCTTTACGTGTGAGACTCGCTTTTGCAAAAGATTCTAAGCCTGCATTTTCTCCTACACGTAATTTGATGAGATTAAGATAGCGCTTTTCAATATCGGTTTTTAAATCAGGATTGACATTTATTATTTCAATGGCTTTGGCGATTTTGGCATCACTCCAGGATTCTAAAAATACATATACTTTTTCAATATCGGAAGGATCGAGAGATAAATCTTCTACAGGTGCATATAATTGCGTTAATCCCGGAATTTCAGGAATTGTCTGTATATCAACATTTTTTTCGGAAGTGAAAGTATATATTATTTCCAATTTTTTATCTAAATTATGATACAGGCATTCAATATATTTATCAACTTCTGCAAAATCAGAATCGCGGATATCGCCATTTGCATCATAAATTTTCGTAAAAACGTCTAAGTTTGGCTTGTCAGGATTTTTGCCCGGAATAATTTTTATGAAACTTTCTTCCCGTCTACCTGAATCCAGATTAGTATCACTAAGAAGTTCAAGTTTCATCAATTCAACAATCAATTTAGCATCAACAGTTTTATTGGTAAAGCCTTTTTCTTTAGACAATGTAAAAAAGTTCATTTTGCCAGGTTCTAAATCTTCATCAGTTTCATAAACAGCTTTGAGAATATTAAGATCCGTTCCCTTTAGATTTTCTCTTTTATTTTTCCAATGAATCACTTCTGGAACATTATCATCAATCCTGCCATCGGTAATTTTATAAAATGGTTGTTGGGATCTATCGGTTTCGTAAGTATAATATTCTATCCCCGGTTCAAGTTGGTTTTTTATAATTTCAAAAATTTTCTCTAGTTTCTCTATTTGTTCGGTTGTCATGGTTTAGTTGATTTTATCATTACATTAAACTTTTTTTAGGGTTTATCCAAAAAATCGTTCTGTATTATTGCAAATAAGTATAATAAATATTTTTATTTTGAGTAATCTCTTCGTCCAAAAATTGCAGAACCTACACGTACAGAATTAGCACCACACTCAATGGCAATAGGAAAATCATCGCTCATTCCCATTGATAATGTTTCCAGTTTTTTGATATTACTTAATTCATCGAAAAGATTTTTTAAAACTGAAAATTCTTTTTTAATTTGATTCTCATTTTCGGTGAAAGTTGCCATTCCCATCAAACCTGTAATTTCGATATGTTGAAATTCTCCGTTTAAATATTTTTGAAATAAATCTTTCGCTTCCTCAATCTCTAAGCCGAATTTTGTGTCTTCTTCGGCAATTTTTACCTGAAGTAAAACTTTTATTTTACGGTTGTGCTTTCCGGCTTCTTTGTTAATTTCATTCAAAAGTTTGTAAGAGTCTACACTTTGAATAGTATCAACAAATTCTGCAATATATTTTACCTTGTTGGTTTGAAGATGTCCGATTAAATGCCATTGGATATCTTTTGGAAGGAGAGGGTATTTTTCCACAACTTCCTGCACTTTATTTTCACCAAAAACTTTCTGTCCCAAATCATAAACCTCCTGAATAGCAGAAAAAGGATGCGTTTTTGAAACAGCAACCAATTGTACATTCTCCGGCAGACGGCTTTTTATATCTCTGTAATTTTCCTGAATACTCATAATTGCAAATTTCTGAATTTTAAAACAAATTCTAAAGATTTAAAGAATTTTTTAAACCATTAAGGAAATTTAAGGAGTTAAGAATATTAAGTTGAACTTTCCTTTTTTTAAATCTATTTAATTTTTCTTAATGATGCTTAACTTCTTAAATTTCCTTAATGGTTCAATTTTAAAAGTTATTATTGTAAAATATTTATAAAATCAGAAGGAAAAATATTAATTCAAAATCTCATTGATTTTTGGATAAGCTGAAACTTTTCTGAAAACAAATCGATTTGATTTCTGTAATTTTTCGATAAATAAATCCAGTTCGTTAATTGAATCTGAATCATTAAGATATTGATCGTGTGTAAGAAGAACTAAATGTCTTGACGTTTTTTCAAGATCATTAAAGAAAATACTGTCTACTTTTTTAAGCATTACTTCGTGGTTTCCCTTTAAAGTCATTTTATTGGTAGGTTTCCATTCCAGATCCCAACCTATAACTTTATAGCCTGCATTTTTTAATCTGTTTGCTGCTTCAGAAGAACTTTTAATATCGGTAACATTAATATTATTCAGTCTCCAAATGTTTCTTCCTGGCGTTCTTGCAATTTTTCCGGGAAGTTTTAAGCTGTCTTTAGCAATGTTAAAATCATTAACCACCGCTTCAGGATTTTTGTAGAAATCTGAATATTTATTGTGAGCATGAGTGTGACTGTGATTGGCAAGCTCAATCAAATGGTCTCTTCTCATTTTTTCGAAATCTTCTTTTTGCTTTTTACTGTCTGTAGCATGTTTTCCTACAACAAAAGCTGTTGCACAAACATTTCTTTTGTGTAATATCTTTAAAAGATTTTCTGTGCCGCGATTGGGGCCATCGTCGAAAGTAAGATAGATTACTCTTTTATCTGTGGGTACATTTTCATCATCTATGTGAGCGACTTTTGCGATGGGAGGCTGTTTTGAAAGAATTTTTTCGGTTTCTTTTATTTCAGTTTTCTGATTGCATCCTGTAAATAATGTTGATGTTACAGTCATTACTGTAACCATCCTTAGAAAAGTCCTATTTATAGACTTTTCCGCAAAAGTTTTTTTCATAAAGATTGTTGGAAATTAAATTGTTAAAAAATGTTAAGTTTTACAAATTTTAGTTAACAAAGGTAATGCCAATTTTTATATAAATATCACTTTTTAAGGATTTTTTAATTAAAATTATTTACTTAAATATTTTTTGAGTTGGATAGCATTTTTAACGGCTGAATTTCCCCAGGTATTATTAAAAAACACAAAACCTTTTTTTTCTGATTTTAGGATGCTTTCACTTAGAGATTCTATTTCATCTTCCGAATATTCAGATTTGTAAAGTATCGGTTTTCCGTGAAGTCGATAATAGAATAATTCAGGGTGATTGATAATGAAACTTTCGGGAAGGTTTCCGGGAAAACTTACTCCCGAAAAAATTATATTTTTTGAACTTAAAATGTTGTAAATTTTATCACGCCACCATGTCTCATGACGAAATTCGATAACATTTAAATAATTAAAATCTAAGTTGTTTAAAATTAAATCCAGATTCTCTTCTGTATTTTTAAACGATGGTGGAAACTGATACAAAAATCCTGAGAGCTTTTCGCCTAAATTATTTTGAATATGAGAGCAGAATTCTGAAATTTCTTCCTTACAATCTTTCAAGCGCTTTTCATGAGAAATAATTTTAGGAATTTTAATGAAAAATCTAAAATCGCAAGGTGTTTCATCAAACCATTTCTGCAGCGTTTTTGCAGTCGGTTTTCTGTAAAATGTAGAATTAATTTCAACAGCATTAAATTCCTTCGAATATAAAATCAAAAAGTCTTTACTTTTAGCATCTTCCGGGTACACTGAACCTTTCCAATCATTATTGTAGAACCCTGAACAGCCAATGTAAAAACTTTCTTTTTTCATATTCTTTCATTTAATTTCATCCACCAATAATTAAGAATGCAAGACCAGAGATTTTATTAATTATTTAATATTTAAATCCACAGAATTCAGTCGTAATGAATTTAAAATCACGGATAAAGAACTAAGACTCATTGCCGCTGCTGCAATCATTGGAGATAATAAAATTCCGAAAAATGGATACAACAATCCTGCCGCAACCGGGATTCCCAAAACATTATAAATAAAAGCAAAGAATAGGTTTTCTTTGATGTTTTTCAATAACTTTTCGCTTAATATTTTTGCTTTGGCTATTCCTAAAATATCACCTTTCAGTAATGTAATTTCTGCCGTTTCTATAGCAACATCGGTTCCCGTTCCCATGGCAATTCCAATGTTTGCCTGTGCAAGAGCAGGAGAGTCGTTGATTCCGTCTCCAGTCATGGCTACGATTTTTCCTTGTTCCTGAAGTTTTTTTACTTCATTTAATTTATCTTCCGGAAGACAGCTTGCTTTGTAATGTTTAATGCCTAATTCGTCTGCAACAGCTTTTGCGGTGTTTTCGTTGTCACCGGTCATCATAATGATCTCGATTCCTTCACTGATTAAATGCTGAACAGCTTTCTTGGAGCTTTCTTTAATCTTATCACTGAAACTTACAAAACCTAAAGTTTCATTTTCCTGAGCAATAAAAGATATTGTATGTGCTTTTGATTGAATTTCCCTGGCTTTTAATTTTAAATCTTCCGGAATTTGAATTCCATTAGAAACTAAAAGATTTTCGTTCCCTAAATAAACAGTTTTAGCATTGATGATTCCTTTCACACCTTTACCTGAAATGTTTTCAAATTTTTCAACTTTTTCGGCTGAAATATGATCGGCTTTTGCTTTCTTGATCACTGCGCTTGATAAAGGATGTTCTGAATTTTGATTTAATGAATAAGCCAGTTTTAAAATTTCATTTTCGGAAGATTCATTAACAGTTTCGATATGCTCCAAAGATGGTTTTCCTTCAGTTAAAGTTCCTGTTTTGTCAGTAATTAAAACATTTACTTTATGTATTAATTCAAGAGCTTCTGAGTTTTTTATAAGGATACCGTTTTTAGCGCCTTTACCAATCCCTACCATCAGAGACATTGGAGTTGCCAAACCTAAAGCACACGGACAAGCTACAATAAGAACTGCAACTGCATTAATAAAAGCAAATAAGGTTTTCTGACCTTCCGGACCGAAAAACTGCCATAAAATAAAGGTAATGACAGCAACGGCAATTACAGTAGGAACAAAAACTTTAGCCACTTTATCGGTCAGTTTCTGAATCGGAGCACGGCTTCGGCTTGCATCGTTTACCATTTTTATAATTTTCGAAAGTAAAGTTTCGTCACCTACTTTTTCGGCTTTCATCATAAAAACCTGATTTCCGTTAATCGTTCCTGAAGTTACCTGATCATCAATGTTTTTCTCTACAGGAATAGGTTCTCCTGTAATCATACTTTCATCAACTACAGAATTTCCTTCGATTATTTTTCCGTCAACAGGAATTTTTTCTCCTGGTTTTACTTTCAGTATATCTCCAATTTTCACTTCAGAAAGCGGAACTCTTTTTTCTTCATCATTTACCATTAGGTTGGCTTCATCAGGAGAAAGGTTCATCAGTTCTTTAATGGCATTTCCTGTTTTTTTGTGGGCTAAAGCTTCCATCAGCTGGCCTAAAATAACCAACGTCATAATTACACAGACTGCTTCAAAATATAAAGGAATTTCATGGTTGTGACCTCGAACTTCATGAGGAAGTAAATCTGGAAAAGCTAAAGCAATGATGCTGAAAATAAATGCTGCAGCAACACCTAAAGCAATTAAACTGAACATATTCAGATTCCATGTTTTAAAAGAAACCCAGCCTCGTTTCATCAAAAACCATCCGGAATAAAATAAAACGGGAAGCGTTAAAATCAATTCAAAAATCCCCTGTGTATTATGTGAAAAAGGAAAATCGATTAGCATTCCACCCATTGAAAGAATAAAAACAGGAATAGTGAAAGCTAAAGAAATAATAAATTTTCTTTTTAAAATAAGATAAGTATCATCGGTTTCTTCTTCGCCTTTTTCGGGATATTTTACCAAATCCATTCCGCAAACTGGGCAACTAACATTGCTGTCGTAAGTTTTATCACCCTCGCAGAACATCGGACAGTAATATCTTCCTGCCATATCATCCGTAACTTTTGGGGTTTCGTGTTGTTGGTGATTATGATGGTGATGTGAATGGAAAGTCGAATTTTTAACCAGATCTTCTGTAATTTCTTCCAGATGCATGTGACAAACCGGGCAATCTGTTTTTTCTTCATACACTTTGTCGCCTTCGCAGAACATCGGACAGTAATAATTTCCAATATGATCTTTGAAGTTTTCAGGTAAGTTGGTAGAAGAATATGCTGGTTTGTAATTAGGATCTTTTGCTAATTTTTCCTCAATCGGAACCAGGTACATATTACAATCAGGGCATCTTTTTCCCTGTTGAAAATATACTTTATCACCTTCACATTCCATTGGACAGTAATAAACTGATGAAGGAGAAATACGGTCTTGAGGTTTTACAAAAGTGTTTTCAGGCTTTTTCGGATCTTCTAATTTGTAATTTCCAATTTCTGAAAGTGATTTGTTTAAATCATTCAGGTTAATTTCTGTATCAGAATTTATTTCAACAGAACTGGTTTCAAGATCTACTTTTGCTGAAACATTGTCTAAACTATTCAGCTTTTCTGAAATCTTTTTTTGGCAACCTGAACAGGTCATCCCTAAAACTTTATATTGTTGATACATAATTCTAAATTTATGTTACAAATTTCTAAAATATAGAGAGAAAACTGTTATAGATTTAAGGATAATTGTTATAAAATTTAGCGGTTAAGATTTTGAAATGGACAGGTGAAAATAATACTTATATCATATCCAAAGATTTTCTGTTGTGAACTTTCAGTTTTTTAAATTCGGTAGGTGTGAAGCCGGTAATGCTTCTGAATTGAGAGGATAAATGCTGTACGCTTTTATAACCCAGTTTTCCGGCAATTTCGGTTAATGTAAACTCATTATAAAGGAGCAATTCTTTTACTTTTTCAATTTTTTGAAGAATAAAAAACTGTTCAACCGTAATATTTTCATTTTGCGAAAAGGTTTTTGATAATGCGCTGTAATCTTTATGCAGTTCTGCACTTAAAAATTTTGACAATAAAAAGTTTTCATCAATATCAAGCTTCCTAATTTTAATGATGATAAGATTTTTAATTTTATTGACTAATTGATGGGTGACATCTTTTATTCTTTCAAAACCGGTTTTCTTTAAGCTATTTTCAATGAGTTGAATGTCGGTTTTTGAAATTTCCCCCTCAGTTTCTACTTCGCCTAAAACGATTTGGGTGATTTTGATATTGAATTCTTCAAAAATGGTTGAAACCGCAGCAATGCACCTTCCACAGACCATATTTTTTATGAAAATTTTCATAACGAATTGTTCAGTCTGTCTTTCACAAATTCTACTTTTGTTTTTCCGTGCGGTGCAGGATTTCCGTTTTCATCGAGGTTTACCATTACAATTTTATCAACAGTGATGATGGTTTGGTGGGTCATTTTATTTCTTACATCACACTTCAGTGTGAGAGAAGTAGATCCAAAAGAGGAAACCTCGATTCCAATTTCGATGATATCACCCTGTTTTGCAGAACTCACAAAATTTATTTCCGAAATAAACTTGGTAACTACTTTTTTGTTTTCTAACTGAATCACTGCGTATAATGCTGCTTCTTCATCAATCCATTGTAATAGTTTTCCTCCGAATAATGATTGGTTGGGGTTAAGGTCTTCTGGTTTTACCCATTTTCGAGTATGATAATTCATTTTTGATTGTTTTCAGTACAAATTTAGTTTTAAAAAAAAGTTTTTCAAAAGATTATTTAATGAAAAATTCATCATTTTTTTGCGATATTATTACAAGTTTTGAATAGAAGTGAATTAAACCTTTAAAAAGTTTTGATTTGAAGTTTTTAATTGTATCTTGCACCTGTTTATATTTGGAATCAATATCATGTTCATTATTATGTTGCTTTTCTTTTATATACCAATTTTATATATTAATTTTTAATTTTTTTTTAAAATGAACATTTTTGTTTCAAACATCAATTACGCAACTAAAGAATATGAGTTGCACGATTTATTCGCAGAATTTGGCGATGTATCATCAGCTAAAATTGTAACAGACAGAGAGACTGGTCGTTCTAGAGGTTTCGGTTTTATCGAAATGGGTGACGAAGAAGGAGGTCAAGCTATTGAAGCTCTTAACCAGAAAGAATTTAACGGAAAAATTCTTAACGTTTCTGAGGCTAAGCCAAGAGAAGAAAAACCAAGAAGAAGTTTTGATAATAACAGAAGCGGTGGTGGAAGTTATGGTAACAACCGTGGAGGAGGTAACTCTGGAGGTGGTTACGGAAACAACAACCGTGGAGGTAACGGAGGCGGCGGAAGTCGTTGGTAAAAAATTGAAGCGGCTTTTAAGCCGCTTTTTTTATGTCTTTATTTTAAAATAATTAGTCTAAAGTTGTTTTCAGTTTTGTTGCTACACCAACTAACTAAAAACCAACAACTATCAACTAGTTTTCATTCTTTTTCTTCTTCTTTTTCTTATCCTTTCCTTTCTTGTCTTTTTTAGGATTTAAGATTTCTTCAGCATACTCCAATTTAGGTTCCTTTATTTTTACAGGTTTCATTTCGATTTTAAGGTCAAAATAAGTTCTAAGGTCATTCTGTGAAATCAAATTTTCATTAAATAAAAATTCCAAAATTTCTTTTCCTGAATCATTAAAGAAATTATGTGAAAGTTCTTTCAATAAAAACTTTTTATAGTCTTCGAAGGGTACAATTACTGAGTATTTGAAAATTCTGCCTTCTTTTTCGGTAGACAAATAGCCTTTTTCAACCAATATTTTCAGGTAAGTTGAAACGGTATTCTGATGCGGTTTTGGTTCCGGATGCTGCTCCATAACGTCCTTTAAATAAAAGTTTTGGAGTTTCCAGAATAACTTCATTAAATTTTCTTCGGCAGAGGTAAGATGATTTATTTTCATAAAATATTCTTAGTGTTGAAATTGAATATTGCAATAAAGGTAAATAAAAGATACCAAAAAAGCTATTCCTGCACCCATAAATACCTCTTTTACGGTGTGTCTTTTTAAAATAACTCTTGTAATACCTACCAAAGCCGCAATTCCGAACCAAAAAATTCCCGCTTTCCAGTCAAATGCATAAAATAATGCGGCAACAAATATATTAAATGCGGTGTGCATTGAACTTTTAATATATAAATTACTGTACTGAAGCGCAAATAATAAGATTAAAATAAAAAGCATTACAAAATCAAGAGAACTATTCATGATGTAATGATAAATTTGATAGACAACAATACAGACTGCAATAAAAATATATAAAGATTTTCTCTGCACCCGGTTTGAAACATCCATGTTGGTATATCTGCCTGTTTTTACATTCCAAACGAGCCAAGCAACTACCGGAATGATAACCATTAATAATATCGGAAGAAAATGATATGTCGCTTGTTTAAGAGTATAACTCTGAAAACTTAGATATACAAAATAAATAAACAGAGAAACCAAAGGGTTGAAAAAGTCTGAGATAATTCTTGAAATAATATGCAGTGCCGAAGTCTTTTTTTCTTCCATAAATAAGTTTGAAATGTAAATATAACATTATAAGTAAAAAAACAATTGCTGTGCATATAATAAAAACAAAGTTTTTTTTATATTTTTGCTCAACTATTTCATAATAAATAAGCAAAGGCTAGCACATGAAAGAATTTTCTAAAGAGATATACCTGAAGTGGTATGAAGATATGACAATGTGGAGAAGGTTTGAAGACAAATGCCGTTCTCTTTATCTAAAACAAAAAATCAGAGGTTTTTTACATTTGTACAACGGTCAGGAAGCTATTCCTGCTGGTTTTACGCATGCAATGGATTTAACTAAAGACAGTATGATCACTGCTTACAGATGTCACATTCATCCAATGGCAATGGGAGTGGATCCTAAAAGAATCATGGCGGAACTTTGTGGTAAAGCTACAGGTACCTCCGGAGGTATGGGTGGATCTATGCACATTTTCAGTAAAGAACACAGATTTTATGGAGGTCACGGTATTGTAGGAGGTCAGATTCCTTTGGGAGCAGGTATTGCTTTTGCAGATAAATTTTTCGACAGAAAAGCAGTAAATATCTGTTTCTTTGGAGACGGTGCTGCAAGACAGGGATCTCTTCACGAAACTTTCAACATGGCAATGAACTGGAAACTTCCTGTAGTATTTGTGGTTGAAAACAATCAGTACGCAATGGGAACTTCTGTAAAAAGAACAGCTAATCACGAAGATATCTATAAACTTGGTTTAGGGTACGAAATGCCGTGTCTTGCTGTAGATGCAATGGATCCTGAGAAAGTGGCTGAAGCTGCTTACGAAGCTATTGAAAGAGCAAGAAGAGGAGATGGACCAACTTTTATCGAAGCTAGAACTTATCGTTTTAGAGGACACTCTATGTCTGACGCTGAACCTTACAGATCTAAAGAGGAAGTTGCTATTCACAAGAAAGATGATCCTATTGAATTGATTAAAGAAAGAATCTTAGAAAACAATTGGGCAACTGAAGAAGAATTGGAAACTTTGGATAACAAATCAAGAGATTTCGTAGAAGAATGTATCGAGTTTATGGAAAACTCTCCGTATCCTGATGCAGAAAAAGTTTACGAGTATGTTTATGCTCAGGAAAACTATCCGTTCTTAGATAAATTAGAAAACTAAAAAATAATAATTAATTTGATATTTGAATTTGAGTTTCCCTAATCTCAAATCTCGAATCTCGAATCTCAAATCAATATAAATTATGGCAGAAGTGATTACAATGCCACGTCTTTCCGATACAATGACGGAAGGAAAAGTGGCTAAATGGCATAAAAAAGTAGGAGATAAGGTAAAAGAAGGAGATATTTTAGCCGAAATCGAAACTGATAAAGCAGTACAGGATTTTGAATCTGAAGTTGAAGGAACTCTTCTTTATGTAGGTGTTGAAGAAGGTTCAGCAGCTGCAGTAGATTTAGTTTTAGCTATTATCGGAAATGAAGGAGAAGATATTTCAGGATTAACAGGCGGAGCTGCTGCTCCCAATGTTGCTTCTGAAGACAAAAAAGAAGAACCAAAAACAGAATCTAATACTACTGCAACTGAAGAAATTTCTGCGGAAGTTCCGGCTGGAGTAGAAGTGATTACAATGCCACGTCTTTCTGACACAATGACGGAAGGTAAAGTGGCTAAATGGCATAAAAATGTAGGTGATACAGTAAAAGAAGGAGATCTTCTTGCTGAAATCGAAACGGATAAAGCGGTTCAGGATTTTGAATCTGAATTTAACGGAATTCTTTTGAAGCAAGGTGTTGAAGAAGGTGGTGCTGCTCCGGTTGATACCGTTTTGGCTATCATCGGACCAGAAGGAACTGATGTTTCTGCTGTTGGAGCTCCAAAAGCTGCTGTAAAATCTACAGATCAACCAGCTGAACAAAAATCTGAAACGAAGACAGAAGAGAAATCGGTTGCATCAACTGCAAATTCTTCTTCAGACAGAGTTGCAATTTCTCCTTTAGCTAAAAAAATGGCTCAGGAAAAAGGTGTTGATATTAACAGTGTTCAGGGTTCGGGAGAAAATGGTAGAATCGTTAAAAAAGATATTGAAAATTATCAGCCATCTGCAAAAACTGCTGCTTCAGCTCCGACTGCAAGTCCTGCTGCACAAGTTGCATTAAGTTTTGTACAAGGTGAAGATACAGAGACTCCAAACTCTCAGGTTAGAAATATCATTGCAAAACGTCTTTCTGAAAGTAAATTCTCTGCACCTCACTATTATCTGATGGTTGAAATCAACATGGATAAAGCGATTGAGGCTAGAAAAGAAATCAATTCCTTACCTGATACTAAAATTTCTTTCAACGATATGATAATTAAAGCGACTGCAGTTGCTTTAAGAAAACATCCGCAAGTAAATTCTAGTTGGGCAGGTGATAAGGTGATTCACAGAGGGAACATCAACGTTGGAGTAGCGGTTGCGATTCCTGATGGATTGGTAGTTCCGGTTCTGAAAAACACAGACCAAATGAATTACACTCAGATTTCTGCTGCTGTAAAAGATATGGCCGGAAGAGCAAAATCTAAAGGTCTTAAAGCAAACGAAATGGAAGGTTCTACATTCTCAATCTCAAACTTAGGAATGTTCGGAATTGAAACTTTTACAAGTATTATCAATCAGCCAAACGCAGCAATTCTTTCTGTAGGTGCAATTATTGAAAAACCAATTGTTAAAGACGGTCAGATTGTAGTTGGAAATATCATGAAGCTTTCATTAGCTTGTGATCACAGAGTGGTAGACGGTGCTACGGGAGCTCAGTTCTTACAAACATTAAAAACGTATTTAGAAAGTCCTTTAACTTTGTTACTGTAACTTTTTGATATATAAATGATTAAAACCTCTCATTTTGAGAGGTTTTTTGCTTTAGATTTTATTATTAAAAGTATTTCTTTTCAATTTTTAATTTTATTTCTAAGTTTAAAAACTTTGCCGGTAATAAATAAAATTCTATTTTAGTGAAAAATATCTAAATGAAGAGAATTATTATTGGAGCTTTTTTCTTTTTAAGTGTTACGTTTTTAGCACAAAATCAACGTTTTTCTTACGAATACAGATTCATAGCAGATTCTACTAAAATTAATGATGTTAGTTCTGAAATCATGTATCTTGATGTAGCAAAAAAAGGTTCAAAATTTCATAGCCAAAAGAAAAGTATTGCTGATTCAATACATCAAGATAGGATTAAGAAGCAAACAAGAGATTTTACGGGTATTGATTATGGTTTAGTACTCTTTGTAGTTGAAAAATCTTATCCTGATTTCAAAATAGATTTCTTCAACAATCTCGATATGAATAAATATAAAGTTTCTGATAATAGAGAAATGAACTGGAAAATTTTACCTGAGAAAGAGAAAATTGGCGAATTCAATACACAAAAAGCATCTCTTTATTTTGCAGGAAGAGTTTGGACGGCATGGTTTGTGTCTGATATTCCAATTCAGGATGGTCCGTATAAATTCCATGGTTTACCAGGCTTGATTATTAAAATTGAAGATAAAACGAAATCCCATTCTTTTATTTTAAAAGAAGTCAAAAAAAATAATTCGGATCAGGAATGGGTGAGTGACAGTGAGAAAAAAGCTTTCGGAAATACGATTGCTATTGATCAGGAAAAATACAAAAAGCAAGTCATTGACTTTAGAAATAACCCTACAAAAGGAATGCGTCAAATGTTATCCGGAAACACAAAAATAACAATGATTGATGAAAACGGAAAGCCATTGGATATTGAAAAAATGTTGAGAGAACAAGAGAGAGATGCCAAAGCAAATAATGCTAAGAATAATAATTTATTAGAATTAGATTTATTAAAATAATAATTTTATAAAAAAAAGTAACCTGTTGTATTATCAACAGGTTACTTTTTTATAATTTAGGTAATATTAATTACCTTCTTTCCAATGTGAACTTTCTTTCGGTGGATTATTTGGTCCATTTTCTAATTCGAGTTGAAGAAGTAATGATAAAGAATCATTTTTTTTAGTTCCAGTAATTTCATCTACTTTCCAATGTGCTCCATCTCTTGGAGGACCAGTTTCCGTATCTTCCACAGATAATGAATCATTGCCAATTCTTTGAGATTCTTCAGCATTGTTTTGTTGTTTCAATGATGACTGAAAAGTTTCTTCTACTGTGCTTTCATCGTCTTGCCTGCAACTCATTATGCAGATTCCCGCTGCTATGAGGCTTAGTACAATAAATTTTGTTTTCATTTTATTCTAGGATTAATGATTATATTTGTATGTAATTTAGTTCCTCGAAAGTAGTCAAAAATATATACTATAGCAAATACATTGAGGTTCGATTTATAAATTTTTACCATACAAAAATACATTTTTTTAAATAAATGGTGTGTTAATTAATTAAACTGATTATCGTATAATAGCTTATAATAAATAGTTTTTGTGTATTTTTGAATAAAATTTCTTAGAGATATCTGATGATTAAAAGAATTTTTACGCTTAGCTTCCTCTTCATTATAAGTATAATGTACTCGCAGGATTATTACTCAAAGCTTAGAGAAAAGTATTGGGTTTACGAAGAGAATGATCCTAAGGCACTTGTATATGTAAATCAATATATTAAAAAAGCGAAATCAGAGAAAAATTATTCCGAACTTTTTCAGGCCTATAAAGATGCAATCTTGTATTCAGAAAATCAAAAAATGATTTATGCTGATAGTGCTTTGGTTGCTGCAAAAAAATCCGAAAATAGTGATTTGATTGGTAATGCTTTTTTGACGAAAGGATCTGTTTATTATTTTAACCAAAGAAAATTTCAATTTGCTTTAGAAGAATATTTGAAAGCTTATGAATATTTAAAAGATTCAAAGAATGAATATCTAAAATATAGAAATATTTATCATATTGGTGTTGTAAAAAGCTACTTAGGTTATTATGATGAAGCGTTGGAAATATTTGAACAATGTATCAATTTTTTTGAAGCTAAAATTGATGGAGATATTAACGACAATTTAGTTTTTAATAATACCAAAGGCTATTTAAACTCTTTGCACCAAGCAATTATTTGCTATCAAATGCTTAATAAGAATGCAGAAGCAACAAATTTGTTACAAAAAGCAGCAGAAAAAACTCCAAAGACAAAAGAGTTTTATTTGGAAAACAGTTATTTTACAAAAAGTTTAGGTGTTTCCGAATTTAAAAAGAAAAATTATAAAAAAGCTATTTACTATTTTGATAAAGCGCTTCCCGAACTTTTAAAAGTTAATGATTTTACTTGGGCTTCATATATTTATTTTTATAAAGGTAAAAGTTATGAGCTTTTGGGTGATTTAAATCTTGAGGTAGAAAATTATAGAAAAGTAGATTCTATATTTAATAAAAATAAATTTATTCTTCCTGAATTAAGGAGCAATTATGAAGAGTTAATCGAATATTACAGAAAGGATAATAATCATAAAGAAGAATTGTACTATACCAATCAACTTCTTAAAGTGGATAGTGTAATAGCTTCAGATTTTAAACATCTTTCTAGTCGAGTTTATAAGGAGTATGATACGAAGATGCTTCTGGAAACGAAAGAAAACTTAGAGAAAACAAACTCTTACAGTAAATTACTCATATTTATTTGTTTAGCGATAATTACGGCATTAGGAATCGTAATGTATTACAGAATCAGAAAGCAAAGAAATATTCAAAAAAATTATGACGATTTACTAATAAAGCTTGAAGAAAACAATCAGACTGAAATCGTTACTCCTCCTGTAAAGACAGAAATTGATGGTGGGGATAAAAATATAAAGTTTGACAACAGTATTGTAGAAAAGCTTTTAAAAGATATTCATACATTTGAAAACAAGCAAGGGTATTTAGAGCAAGGATTAACACTTAAGAAGCTTGCAGAACAGTTTAAAACAAATACCTCTTATCTTTCACAAGTAATAAACGAATATAAAGGCAGCAATTTTAATACCTACATTAATGTTCTAAGAATCAACTTTGCTACACAGAAAATTTACCATGATAAAGAATGGAGAAAATATTCTATTGAGCATATTGCTTCGGCTGCAGGTTTTAGCAACAGGCAAAGTTTCTCAAATATTTTCCTTGAACAAAATGGTATAAGACCTGCTGATTTTATTAAAAAAAGAATTAAAGAATTAGAAGATCAAAATAATTCTTAGTTATAAAATTTAAACTTATTAAAAATGAAAACCGAACTTCAAAGAAGTTCGGTTTTTCTATTAATAGAATGTGATGATGGTGTCTAATTTAGAATTGTAGAGAACAGGGTTCTTATTCCTAGATTGTCCGAACCCTGATGTTCTACATGAAAACTGAATGATGAAAAGTTATTATATATGAATGATTAAGTGTCTCATTTTATCTGTAACAAATATATCATCATAAAATTTCATCAACAACACATTGTGGGAGCTATTTATAAATAATGACGTAATAATTCGCAAAAAAACACCGAGTGTTATAGCTGTAATTATATTATAATCAGATTTTTATGTTTTATATTTTGTGAATTTAAATTTGAATTAAAACATTATCTAATATAGAACCCTAAATAAAAATAAAACTAAAATTTGATGCTATTGATCAATATATTTGCATCAAATTATAATTTTATAATAAAGAAAGCTGAATAATATTATCCAGCTTTCTTTATTTTTTTTAATTGTTTTTCTAATCTAAAGGTTTTCTACCTGAAATAATATTGTAAAGAACTACAATTACTGCAATTACCAATAAGACATGAATTAAATAATTGGTACTGATTCCAGGAATAATGTTCAGCACTCCTAAAAGCCAAACAATAATACAGATAACGGCTAATAGCCATAATATACTTTTCATAATAATATTTTTTAAGGTTATATATTATTGTTAGCATATTGTGTGCCTTTCATAAAAATTCTCTGCTTATATAAATCAAATTAAGAATTTGTATAGCCTTTTTTTGGTATCACCAAATAAAAAAAGAAATGATCATATCTTTAAAGTTGTAGAGTTCTGTAGAACAGTTTTTAAGTTGTTTACCACTGTTTACAAATATTCCCCTTGCTATTGCTTCTCCGATTTTTCCAAATTCTATTAAACTTCTCACAATAAAAATTTATAGTGCTGATAATTTAAATTTTAAGTTAAGAAGTTGTTTTTTTATGATTTTAAATAAATCTTAATAAACATTTATTTATGCATATTCCAAAATATGAGTATAAGCTAAAAAAATCAGATGAAAAATTGAGAATAAATGTTGTAAAAAATTAAACCCTCCTTGTGGGAGGGTTTAATAAAAACACAAATGATGAAAAAAAAATTTTCACTTCAAATATACTCAAAAATAATAATATCTGTGTGAATTATTTAAAATAAATTTCAAAGTCTCTTTTTTTTATAAAGTTTTATGAAATTTTATATTATAAAATAATTTTAAAATTAGCTTTATTTTTAAAAATTTTAAACTTAAATTATGAAAAAGGAATGAAAATTTCAATTAAATTTAATGATTCGTAAATTATCATCTAATATTTTTATTTTTTCTGATATGAAATATTGTATATTTTTAATATGTTGATTATCAGGTGTTAGCGTGTTTTTATATTATTTGTGTATCATTAAAAACGTAAATATTTTCATTTAAATGTGATATATATTAATTTTGTAATAATTTTATGAGTAAGTATTTACACTTACTGTAATATGAAAAGTGAAATTTATAATAATTTAAGCACTATAAATATAGAATCAAAATTATATTCATAATAATTAATGCAGGTAAAATTAATGAAGCCAAAGAAAGTGCCGGGAATTCCGTTGCAGGTGAAGGGTAATTTCCATGACACCGAAAGTATTCAAAAGTTTGAAAATGCTCAAGAAGCGGAGATAAAATATAATATACTTAAAGAACGTTTTTTTGAAATAAATAAATGGGGAACTTATTCAAAAAAAACTATTGCAAAATTTACACTATGTGATTCTTCTGGAAATGTAGTGTATAGATTACCTTTAATAGGTGATTATATCAAAATATTATTATCCGAAATCAAAAAACCGGAGACAGATGACTATCAATGGGTACGTATTGATATGATTGATAAGACAAATCCTAATCGTATAATGATGCAATGCCGACCTTCAAAATTACCGGGAAATGAGTTTGCAGGAAAAACAGTACATTTTCACTCAGCAAATACTACTTCTACATTTGTTATTTCTAAAGGGAATGATTATGTTAAGATGGCAATTTATGGAAGAAACGAAAAGCCTAATCAAAATACAGATATAATTAGTAGTGTAAAAAATATGTTCATTGCTTTTGGTAGAATGGTTGGTTCATCAAAAATTCAGTGGAAACAACTCACTGATGGTATGGTAAGTTTAAAATAAAATACCACATCTGTCATTTTGTTGTTGTTTTTTATCATAAAAGCATACAATTTGCTTTATGCTATTTAAAGAAATAAAGATTCAGTATATTATTTTATGCTGAATTTTTATTTTAAACCATAATCACAAAAATATATGAATAGATTACAACTTAATGGTAAAACAGCTTTAATTACCGGAGCCGACAGTGGAATAGGGAAATCAGCAGCTTTACTTTTTGCAGAAGAAGGTGCCAATATTGCGATTATTTTTCATTCGGATATTGAAGATGCTGAAAAAACAAAGAGTGAGATTGAATATTTGGGGCGCCAATGCATGATCTTTAAAGGAGATGTTAATGACAGTAGTTTTTGTCAAAAAACAACAGAAGAAGTGATTGACAAATGGGGAAGCATTGATATCTTGGTAAATAACGCAGGAATTCAGTTTCCCGGTGATGATATTACAAAGCTAAAAGAAGAAAATATCCGTACTACTTTTAATTCAAATATTATAGGAATGATTCTTCTCACAAAAGCAGTTTTTCCTTATTTAAAAGAGGGAAGCTCTATCATTAATACAACTTCTGCAGTAGCTTACCAAGGTCATGAAGAACTATTAGATTATGCCGCAACTAAAGGAGCGATTGTTTCTTTTACACGATCTTTGGCTTTACAGGCAAAACAGAGAGGAATAAGAGTAAATGCAGTTGCTCCGGGATCGGTTGCAACACCGCTTACAGAAGAAACTTTTGGTGAAGAAGAGGAGGAGAAAAATAAACCACCTTTGCAAAGAAATGCAAGTACTGAAGAAATTGCAACGTCTTATCTTTTCTTGGCAACCTCCGCTTCGGCTCAAATGACAGGACAAGTTTTACATCCAAATGGTGGAATTATTGTGAACGGATAATTTAGAAAAAATGAATGTAGAAATTTTAGGATTAATTGCAGGTGCTTTAACCGCCATCGCATCAATGCCACAATTGATTAAGGTAATCAAGACAAAAAATGTAGAAGATATTTCCTGGTTGATGCTTGTGATTCTGATTTCCGGACTTTCACTCTGGATTTGGTATGGTTTTGAACAGGATGAATTGCCCATCATTTTGTCAAATTCGTTTGCTGCGGTGGTAAATCTTACGTTATTAATTTGTCATTTTATTTTTAAAGATAAAAACTGATTAAAAAAAACCTTCAAAATTTATTGAATAGGAAATTTTATATTTTATTCATTTAAGTTTTTTACAATTTTTCCTGAATCAGTAATGAGCAGATATTGATATTCAGGGAATTTTTTTATTAACTTCAGACCTTCTTTTTTACCTAAAACCATTATTGAAGTACTGAAACCATTTGCCATTGTAGCATTGGGGCCTACAACAGTAACGCTCGTTAATCCGGTTGAAGGATAGCCCGTTTTGGGATTCATGATATGGGAATATCTTTTGCCATGAATTTCTGCGTATTTCTCATAGCTTCCAGAAGTTGTCACGGCATTTTCTTTTAAATAAAGAACAGCGGCTATTTTTTCATCTCTAAATGGATTATTAATTCCAATTGCCCAAGGCGTTCCGTCGGGTTGAGTTCCCCAGGTTGAAATATCGCCTGAAGCATTGATAATTCCTGCTTTTACGCCAAAACTTTTCATCAATTCTCTGGTTTTATCAGCTGCGTAACCTTTACCGATTGAACCAAAACCAATCTTCATTCCTTTATTTTTAAGGAAAATCGTTGAATTATTTTTATCTAAAATAATATTTTGATAACCCACATTTTTTACAGAGTTTTTGATAGATTCTTCAGAAGGCAATTCGTTCATAGAATCATCAAACTTCCAGATTTTATCCATTGCAACGATGCTGATGTCGAAAGCTCCGTCAGTTAATTTTGAAAAATAAATTCCTTTCTCTGTTAAAGCAAAAACTTCAGGATCAACTTTCACAGGCTTTGTTCCTGCATTTCTGTTGACTTCTGAGATTTGAGTTTCCGGATTCCATTCTGAAATTAAATTTTCAATTCTCCGGATTTCGTCTATAGATTTATCAATGTTTTTTTCTGCCGAAAGAGAATCTTTATCTACCAAAGTAATTTCAAATTTACTTCCCATTAAAGTAACCAATCTGCTTCTTTCAACCTGCGCAAACATTGATGAAGAAAGTAAAATCAAAAATAAATGAGAGAAATTTTTCAGATTTTTCATGTGCTTTAAAATTAATAACAGTCGGTTAAAATTTGTCCGTTTGCTTTGTAAATTTCGTAATCTTTATTTTTCAGAGCACACAACTTTCTTAAAGTATCTTCCACATCATGCTGCATTTTAAGAGCACCACAAATCATGATAAAACCTCCGTTTTCTAATGAATTGGTAAATAACTCAGCATCTCTTTCAACCAAATCCATTACATATTGAGATTTTTCTTCTCTAGAAAATGCTAAATTAAAAGACGTTAATTTTTCTTTTTTGATATTTTCATGAGCAAAATATTCGTAATTAACGATCAGTTCATTTGATTTTCTGAAACCACAATACAAATGAGTTTTCGTTTTTCCGGTTTGCTCCTCAATCATTCCTAAAAATGGTGCAATTCCGGTTCCGTTTGCAATCATAATTACTTCAGAAGCTTTTTTAGGAAAATGGAATTCTGAATTTTTAATAATTCTTGCTTTTATTTCCTGATTTTCTTTTAAACGATGTAAAAATCCTGATCCAAAACCATTTTCATGAAGTTTTACAACCAGGTGAATGGCTCCATTTACTTTTCCGATAGAATAGAATCTTTCTTTATGATCATTTTCAGGATAAATGGCAAGCAAATCTCCGGATTTAAATTTTACTAATGAATTTGGTTTTAAAATTACTTTAAAAGTAGTCACTTCATCAACGATTTCACTTTTACCAACAACTTTCATTTTCTTTAAAGAAGGGACTTTTTCGCTGTATAAAGATGGTGCAGTTGCCAAAGGAATCATGGTTTCATAGCTCCATTTCTTTGCCCATTCTGTAAATTCTGCCGTTGATTTATCGTTGACTGTAAAAAGTTCAAGCTGAGATTCTGCCCAGTTTTGTTCAGATAATAATTGGTTAACTTCAATTGCAAAACCACAAAAATCTTCATAAGATTTGGAACCAAAACCAACTACAGAATATTTAATATTTTGATTTTGAGGGAATTCTTTTAAAAGTTTTTTAAAATTGGACGCATTTGTAGGAGCATCACCTAAACCATACGTTGAAGTGAAAATGATAAACTGCTCTGCTTTAGGATATAATTTATATTGATTAAGCTCTGTAATGAATGATTTTTTTCCGTCGGATAAAAGTTGTGAATGAATTTTATTGGCAAAACCTAAAGTTGAACCGTTTTCTGAGCCTACAAAAATTACAATTTCTGCATTTTCAGCTTTATATTTATTTTTGATTTTATTTCTGGTTCGCTTAAAAGTAATGACAAAACCTGAATAAATAAACAGTAAAACTCCAATGGAAGAAAGCCCTAAAACGATTGACCAAACAACACTTCCACGACCTGTATGAAAGGTTAAACTGAGATTTTCATAAATAAGAGTCAGCGGATATTTTTCTTCTTTTACAATTTCTCCATTAATTTGGTTAACGGTAATTTCTCTGTCTTTTAGTTTTAAAACAAAAAATTCTTCGGCATCGTCTTCAATAAAAGGAAATTCAATTTTCTTGACTTTACTGAGTTTTGTTTCCTTAAAAATAGGGAAGTCTGCTAACTTTATCTGAGTTTCAGAATTAGTAACTTTATGAGCAATCTTTTCATTTTTTCCTTTTGGTATCAATTCAAAACGATGCAGGAAAAGATAAGTTCCTGTTACAGAAACGATTAAAATTGGAATTAATAAAATTCTTCCTGAAACAACATGCAAATATTGCGAGAAAAAATCTTTTTTGATATTATCGAAAAAATGTCTGATTCCATTTTGTCTTTTAATAATTAGAATAATCCCTGAAATACTAATGATCATTAATAAAAAAGAAACAACTCCTACTGCAAACCTTCCGGTTTCTTTTAAAAATAAAGAACGGTGCAGTGAAGTGACCCAATTTATAAAATTGCTTTTTTCAACAGGTTTTCCTAAGATTTTTCCGGTTTTTGGATCGATGTATGCTTTGATGTTTTCACCATTATTGTCTAAACCTTCCAAGGTTACAAACTGATTGTGATCAACACTAATCTCCGTAATTTCCGGAAAAACCTTGCGCAGTTCCGGTAAAGACTGGGCAAGGTTTATGTTACTGAAATCGTCAACTCGATAAGGCTGAACTTTTTCCTGTGCAGCATCGTAAGCTAAAATAATTCCTGTGGCAGAAGCTATAATTAAAAATAGGAATGTAAGTATTGCTAAAGTTAAATGGGCATACCTCCAAATCGATAAGGTCATTTTTGGATTTTTTTATAACTTATTAAGTTTTACATATCGAATGTAACCTTTTCCTTCTGTTTTTGCTGTAATACCTTCAGTTGTAAAAGGTAGTTCTACATCTGAAACGTTGTATTTTTTATCTTCAACAGCAGTTTCAAAACGTACTTTGTAACCTTTGTTCAGATATTTATCTTCAATAGAAAACGTAGAAATACTTCTGTCTCCATCTGCTACAGAAGCTCCAGTAATCGCATTTAATTTTACAGGTTTTTTACTCTGAAATTTATGCCATTCTTTCAATGTATCATGCCATTTTGTATCAGGACCCATCACATAAAGTGTCTTTTCATATACACCTTTTGGGTTAATTAAAGAAACTACAACATAAGCACCTTCACCGCCATAGCTGGTCAACTGAAGCATACATTTGTATTTTGAAGCCTGTGCATTGGCAAAACTTGCACAAAATAGAGTCATTAAAATTCCTAAAGCCTGAATTTTAAAATATTTCATATTATTTTATTTTAAAAAGTCGATTGATACGTTATTATTTTTTAAGCTTTCATTTTCTGAAGCAAGATCATAAGCAGTTTCGTCAAATTCTGTTTTCATGGTTTTATTAGCGCCCAAAGAAACCAGATATTTCAAAATTGTGTCATCTTTTGCTACCAAAGCTGCTTTTTGAAGAGCAGTCATACTTTCTTTATTGACAGAGTTCACATCAATTTTTAGATCACTCAATTTTTTCAGGAGATCCAGATCATTTTTTGCAATCGCTAAATGAAGGAGTGTATTACCGTCTTTTTGTGAAGCAGTAACATTTACATTATTGGATTGAAGAATATTTAATTTTTCTGAAAACTCATCGGGACCTCTTTGTGGACCAGGTCTGTAAGACTGAATTAAATAATAAGCTAAATTATTTCCTTTAGTATCAACAATTTTTGCATCTGCTTTATTTGAAATTAAAAATTTAACAATCTCTGCAGAACCACTTTGGATAGCCTGAGTTAAAGCAGATTCTCCATTAGAATTTACAGCATTGATGTTTTTGGTTTTTGCTGCAATTGCTTTTACATTTTCAAGATCTTTTCCTCCTGAAGCCGTAATTAATGCATTATTTCCTTCACTGTCGGTTTTATTGGCATCAACTCCTTTGCTGATCAGATAATCAATGATTTCTTTCTGATTATTTTTTCTTGCAATAATCTGTAAAGCGTTTGCTCCGTTTGCATTAGTTGCAGAAGGATTTAACTTTACTTCATCAATTAAATATTGGTAAACAGAAAGCGTATTCGTAACTGCTCTTGTTCCTGCTGCAGCATTGATCAATGCTTTATCCGAAACTTTAACTTCCTGGTTTTTCAATGATTTTAAAAGCTCAATATTTCCGAAACTTGCAGCATAATCAAAAGCAGTTGCTCCGGTTTCATCTACATCTTTTATAGAAAGACCCTTTGAAGTGAATAGTTTTTGTAAAGAACCATCTTTGTCATTTCCGATTGCTAGAAGCAAGATATTTCCGCCGTTTTTATACCTATGCTTTGGATTTACACCAGCTTTGAAAAATGTTTCGTACACTTTTGGGTCATTTAAACCAAACATTGCAGCAAAAGCAAGAGGTGTTAAACCTTTTGTATCTAATCTGTTAACATCAGAACCTTTAGAAATAAAATATTCAATGATTTCGGGATTTCCAGCCATTGCAGCCCAGTGAAGATAAATTCTACCATCATGAGTAAGCTTGTCTACTGCATTTCCTTTTTGCTCTAAAAGAAATTTTACAGTTTCCAGAGGAGCTTTATTGGTAAGGGCAAGAGAAACCGGATCGAAAGTACTTCCATTAAATTCAGAGGCACTGTTTCCATTGGATATTTCCTGCTTTACTTTTTCGACATTGGGCTTTGATTTCCAAAAATCTGCCTGTAATAAAGTGTTTTTTTGAGCACTGATTATTACAGAAAATAATAATAGAGCAGAATACAATATCTTTTTCATTGTTATTTTTATTTATTCTAAATATTGAACGCAAAATTAGTGTTTCCTATCGAAGCTGAAAAGGAATCTATATAAAAATTTGAGCTTTAATTATTGATTAATATCATTAAATCAATAATATTGAATAAATAGAAAATATTTTTATGCGTTAAGTCATAAAAAATTAAAATCAATGTTTATAATTTTGTATGTATAGATAGTATCAATCCAATACTTATATGTCTATGTTTTTAACTCAAGTTTTTAAGACTGTCAATATTTTTTTGACAGTCTTTTTATTTTGATAAAGATTCCTAGATACCACAAATTTTAGAGTTGGCAATAGTTTTGTTTTAAATGAAGAAATATTTGATTATGAAAAATTCAATGAAAATTGCCTTAGGTATTATTGCAGGTGGAGTTTTAGTCTTTTTAAATCAAAAAAAAAGGGAGAACAAACAAAAATCAGAAATTTACTGCTCCTGATGGAAATCATTACAAAGAAAATCAAATGTATCGAACTGCTGAAGGAGAAGTTTTTCAAAATGGAAGAAAGGTTCGTTTCGAAACTCCGGAACATATCCTTTCAACTCATAATTATGTAGATGCAAATTTTAATAACCAACACCTGAACGATAATTACAACTCAAATCAACAGGTTTCTTATCATCAAAAAGGTAACAGACACCGCTAAGTTTAGTAATCATTAAGGATTTTATTACAGACTCAAATAAAATTACATCATGTTTTTAGCAACTTTTTTAAATTTCACCTGGAAAGAATTATTCTTGGGAACCGAAGATTGGGGATTTCTTTTAGAAATTGTGCTTCGTACTATTATCATGTTTCTTACCATTGTTATAAGTCTTCGGATCTTAGGGAAAAGGGGAGTAAAACAATTGTCGATTTTTGAATTAGTCGTAATCATCGGTTTGGGTTCTGCAGCCGGAGACCCTATGTTTTATAAAGAAGTTGGAATTGTTTCGTCAATGCTTGTTTTTTTTGTCATTATTATTTTATATTCTTCTATTACAGCATTAATAGGAAGATTCAAAAAAATAGAAAACTTATTTGAAGGAAAGGCAATATGTCTTATTGAACACGGAGTTTTTGCGATCGATAACTTTAAGAAAGAAAATTTAGGAAGTGATGAGTTTTTTGCAGAGTTAAGAGTGAAAGGAGTGTCTCATTTAGGTCAGATTGAGTATGCCATTGAAGAAGTTTCTGGCGAAATAAGCGTTTTCTTTAATGACGACAAAGAGGTAAGGTACGGACTTCCGATAATGTTACATTCTTTGGATGATCCGATAAAGTATATCAAAAAAGATGGGTATTTCTCTTGTACATTTTGTGGTTTTACAGAAAAAAAAGAAGAAGGAAATGCGGGAAACTGTAAAAATTGCAGCAAAGAAAATTGGGTTGAGGCCAGCAACAAAATAAGAGTGACATAAAAAAATCCCCAACATAAGTTGGGGGTAATATAAAATATCTGAAATTTAATTGCTTATCTTTTTTACATAGCTGCTTTATGAAAAGAGCTTTTCAGAAAAACTGTAGTTTCTTTACCAAAAAGACAAGAGAAAATATTTTGGAATTCATGTATATACTTACATTTTATTGTATTCCCATAAATTTTTAAACCTTCAAAAATCTTTTTTGAGTTTAAGTCTATATCATATCTAATGAAAGATTCTGGTCTTTCATAACGGATTATTTGGTGATCTGAAGCATAGGTTTTCAAGAAACCAAATTTTTCTAGCCAGTCTTCTGTAATCTGAATCGGGTTTATTTTATCTGCCGGTACAGAGATAGCATGACTTTCATTTTCAATCTTAACAAAGTAATCTTTTTCATTCTGGAAAATCTCAGTTATCGTAAAAACCTCTTTTTGATACTCAACAAGATTTTTAATTTTTAGATCTGTAGCTTTCATATTATTGATGGTGTGATGTTTATTATGTTAAATGATTAGTTGCAAATACTATGCCTTGCATTACTAATGTGGTACCTAATTGATATGAATTTTCAAAATTTTATTCAGAGTATCATATTGCTGCTAAAGTTTGTAGCAACATCTTAAAAACTATTTTTTGCATAGCTTATCTTTATTATATACTTTTGTAAAGAATACAGGTTTTCAGATCATTATCACTTTCATTAATATGAGAGTAAATATTATTTTTAATAATGATTAACAAGCCTTTACACAGTTTTCATATTCCCGTTATGGGATTATCTTACACGATAGACAGCCCTATTCGTGTCGCACAATACGGAATTTCCTCAGTTATATCGATCATCGATGACGAAATTGTAGAGAAAATGAAAAATTTCTACAGCAAAAAATTCAATCTTAATTATTTTGGAATTTCTTCAAAAACCGAGGATTACAGAGCCAAAAGAATTACAGATTATCTCGATATGATGGACGATATTGTCACAGAAAAATTTGAATCTTTTAAGGAAGAAATTTCTAAGAATACGGATGCTCTGAAGAATTTTATGACGATGCTTCCCAATACTTCAGAATTAAAAAATGGACTGCAGAATATTCTGAACCAAGGAGATTCTATTGCTTTAAATATTAAGAATTTTATCGAAAAAAATCTTGCTCCCGGAAATATTGATGTCAATATTATGACCAAGGTTGATAAAGATAATTATCATAATAATGAACAGCTTCCTGTAATTTTCAATGATGCACATGCTTCTCTTCGTGGATTTGCCCAAAGTAAAATATCATCATCAATGGTGCTTTCTGCAGGAATGAATCCCCGCTTGTACAGTTATATTGAAGAGTTTGAAGATTTTTTCCCCGATTCCAACAATTATATAAAAAAGAAAATCATTCTTAAAGTAAGTGATTTCCGTTCTGCAATGATTCAGGGGAATTTTTTGGCTAAAAAAGGACTTTGGGTTTCAGAATACAGAGTTGAATCCGGACTTAATTGTGGCGGTCATGCTTTTGCTACGGAAGGTTTGTTGTTGGGTCCAATCATGGAAGAATTTAGAGTGAAAAAAAATGAATTGATTTCTTCGGCACATTCTCTTATGGTTAAAGCGCTTGAGCAGAAAGAAAAATATATTCCTACCGAACCTTTAGAAATGAAAATTACAGTTCAGGGTGGAGTAGGAACTTCTGAAGAACATGATTTTCTTCTTCAGAATTATCAGGTTGACAGTGTTGGTTGGGGTTCACCATTTTTATTAGTTCCTGAAGCGACATCAGTAGACAGTGAAACGCGAGATCTTTTGGTAAAATCAAAGCAGAATGATTATTATCTGAGCAATATTTCTCCTTTGGGAGTTCCCTTTAATACTGTAAAAGGGACCTCAAATGAAATTTTGAAACAACATAAAGAGGTTAAAAATAAATTCGGAAGTTCATGTCCTAAAAAATTATTGGCATTAAGCAAAGAATATTCCGCACAAGGAATTTGTACTGCTTCAAAAAAATATCAGGAAATTAAATTGAAGGATCTTGAAGCTGTAAAAAGAGAAATCACTCAGAAACAATTTGAATCAAGAAAAAAAGAAATCACAGATAAAGCCTGTCTTTGTGTAGGTTTGGTCAACTCAGCCTATTTGGAACAAGGAATTGAAATAAAAGGGGAAAAACAAGGGGTTGTTATTTGTCCGGGACCGAATTTAGCCTATTTTGATAAAGAAGTTTCCCTCTCGGAAATGATTCAACATATTTATGGAAATGGAAATGTTCTTTCTGAAACCGAGCGACCGAATATGTTTATTAATGAACTAAAAATGTATGTAGATCATTTAAGGAATGATATTTCAGATTTTTCAGGAGAACTGAACAACTCTCAAATTAAAAAATGGAAAACTTTTAAATCTAATCTTTTTGAAGGAATAAATTATTATAAAGAGCTTTTTGAGAAAACTTCTTTCTTTTCTACAGATAAAAAACAGATAAAAGATCAGTTAGAAAGTTTTAAAATGAACTTACACGAAATTACAATCCCTGAATTGCAAAAATAAAACTTCAATCTAAGACCGAAATTCTTAAGCTTCGGTCTTAGGTTTTTCTTAAAGATATTCTTCTATTTTCCAATATCTTTTATTTTTGGGTTTACCGATGATCTGACTTTTATAAATGCTGTTTTGCCCGGAAAAAAAGTAAGAAACAACACATGCGATAACAACGTAAACTCCGCAATCAATTCCAAATAATTCTATAGCCATTATGCTGCATGCAATCGGTGTATTGGTTGCTCCTGCAAAAACTGCCACAAACCCCATTCCTGCTAAAAGCGCTAGAGGAAAAGGAATAAAATATCCTAAAGCATTTCCTAAAGTTGCACCAATGAAAAATAGCGGAGTCACTTCACCACCTTTAAAACCCGAAGCCAAAGTAATAATCGTAATAATTGCTTTTAATGCAAAGTCATAAGCAGGAAGCCCTTGCGAAAAAGAATCAAGGATTGTAGGAATTCCTAAGCCAATATATTTTGTCGTTCCCATTAACCAGACTGATAATAAAACGATAATTCCTCCGATTAATGGTCGAAGTGGTGGATAAGAAATTTTAGATTTAAAAAAATCTCCTGTCTTATGGATGGTTTTACTAAAGAATGCAGCACAAATACCGAAAAAAATACCTGTAATGACAGCGTATACAATATTTAAAAATGAAATTGAAGGAACAAGACTAATGATATATTCAGTGTGATGAGTGTTTAATGATTTTGTAATTAAATCCGCAATGATTGATGCAGAAATTGCCGGAAATAAAGCGTTGTATTTTATTCTTCCTGCAAGAGAAACTTCCAGTCCGAAAATTGCTCCGGCTATTGGAGTTCCGAAAACCGAACCAAATCCTGCAGCAATCGCTGATATAATTAAAATTTTCCTGTCATCCGATGAAAGCCTTAATGGTTTTGAAAGCTGATCGGCAATTGATGCTGCCATTTGCAATGCTGTTCCTTCACGACCTGCAGAACCTCCAAAAAAATGAGTGATCATTGTTCCCAAATAGACCAATGAAGCCATTTTAAAAGGAATTATCTTCTTGGGTTGGTGAATGGTTTCTAATAATAAATTGTTTCCGGCTTCAACATCTTTTCCGAAATAGTAATATAATAAACCAACTAAAAATCCAGCTACAGGTAAAAAAACAATAATCCAAAGATGGTTTTCTCTGAATTGCGTTGCCCATTCTAAAGTTTGTAAGAAAAAAGCGGAAGCACCTCCGATAAAAATTCCAATAATTGCTGTAATGAAAAGCCATTTCACTACAAAAAACACAGAAGGATATTTTCTGAAAAATAATTGAATTAAAATACTGAGAATTCTAAAAACTGATTTTTTATTTTTTTTTAACATAATAACCTGATTAAATGGTAAACATTCAACTAATCAGGCGCCATCAGCTTTTTAATGCGGTTGGGTAAGGAAGACACCATTTCCTTTATTCGAAAAAGCAAATTTAAGACAAATATTTTATTCATAAATAATAATTTGACTTTAAGATTCGGTTTAAAACTTTTTCAATCGAAATTTTCTATTGGCTACATTTTTATTAAAACTAAATTCCAGAGCTATTTTCCAAAGGTTGTTTCATAAATTAGCTTTACTTTTTAAATAATATAAAATCTGTTTATGGAAAAAATAAAAATAAAAAATACGGATCTTTTGATAGCTCCGGTAAATTTAGGAGGAAACGTTTTTGGTTGGACTTTAGATGAGAAAAAATCTTTTGATATTTTAGATCAGTTTACAGCAGGAGGCTTTAATTTTATTGATACAGCCGATACGTATTCATGGTGGGTAAACGGAAAAGGCGGTCAATCTGAAGAAATTATCGGAAAATGGATGAAAGAAAGAAATAACCGAAATGATTTGGTGATTGCAACAAAAGTTGGTTCTGAAACAAAAGAACATGGTTTCGACATCAGTAAAAAACATATTTTAAAATCGGTAGACGAATCTCTTGCCCGACTTCAAATCGATCATATCGATCTTTATTATACGCATTTTGATGACCAAAAAACTCCGGTTGAAGAAACTTTAGAAGCGTATGATGAAATTATCAAAGCCGGAAAAGTAAGATATATTGCTGCATCAAACCTTTCTCCTGAAAGACTGAAAGAATCTTTTGAAGCTGCCGAAAAAAATAATCTTCCGAAATACGTTGCATTACAGCCCCATTATAATTTGTTGGAAAGAGAAAAATTTGAATCTCAATACGCAGATTTGGTAAAAGAATATGATTTGAGTGTATTTACCTATTGGTCTTTGGCTGCAGGTTTTCTTACCGGAAAATATCGTAGTGAAGATGATTTAAAGAAAAGTGCAAGAGGAGAGGGTGTTAGAAAATATTTAGATGAGAAAGGTCTGAATGTTTTAAAAGCTTTGGATGAAATCAGTGCGAGATTAGAAACAACCCAGGCTTCTGTTGCTTTAGCTTGGCTTTTGGCAAATCCTTTAGTGACTGCTCCAATTGTAAGCACAACCAGCGAATCTCAACTGAAAACGTTGTTTGCTGCTCCGGAATTAAAATTAAGTTCTGAAGATGTTGAGCTTTTAAATAAAGTAAGTCAATAAATTTTAAAAGTTTTATCATAAAAAAACTCCTGTAAATATATTTTGCAGGAGTTTTTTATTTCTAAAAATTTAGAACTGTAAAATGTTTTTCATGATCGTCATAAAGAGAACTAATAGTTTCATTTTGCCATTGTAAACAAAGCTGGATTGCTTTCTTGTTTTTGTAAGCTAAATGATATTTTACTCTTGTGGAAGATAATATTTATACAAATAAAACGGATAATAATCTTTTACACAAAAAAATGTAAAGCTGTTAAATGAAAATTATATCGAAAATAAAGAATGGATCAAACCTGCGATAGTATTGGGAAAGCAGCGAAAAAACTTTTGTGAATTATTAGTTTGGTATTGAAAAAAATTGTAACTTTAATTAAGAATGGTGAATTATTTTAATTCATAATATCATTTATCATATTATAGCTTTATTGTGATTATCTGTTTTAATTGCTTTTATTTTTGATTATATTTTAGCCATATTTTATTTTTTTTATTTACATTATATTATTTTGTGATAAATATTTGATTTGGATGTGTTATTTTTGCACACTTTAATTGGAAAAAAATTAAAGAATAAAATAATTTGTTTCTTTTTTTACATTGCGAAAACCGGATGATGAAAAAAATCGTAGTTAATAAAAACATATCTTATACAATTCTCACTCAAGAGATGTATATTTGTAAATAGACTTGCTAAGTCTTTTGTAGATAAAAGATTAGATGTTGTGTGAGATTTTTAAATATTAAATAATTGCTTTTAGCAAAAAATAGAAACGATGCCCAGAAAAGTTGTACAAGGTCCTATCAGAGACAAAGAAAAAACAAAACAGAAACTACTAAATGCAGTAGGAAAGATTTTGAAAACGAAAGGATATTCAGGATTAATGGTAAGCAAGATTGCTGCTGTTGCCGGTTTTGACAAAAAACTAATCTATGAATATTTCGGAAGCACAGACAAATTGATTGATGAATACATCAAATCTCAGGATTACTGGAGTAGATTTGAACCGGATAGTAATATTGATTTATCTGACGGTGGAAAAGAACTGTGTAAATCAGCAATTCTTAACCAGTTTGAAAATTTGAAGAAAAATAAAGAGCTTCAAAAGATTTTAGTTTGGGAGATGTCCGAAAGCAGACCTATTCTTAAAAAACTATTAGATCAGAGAGAAGAAGTGGGAGAAGAGCTTTTCAAGAACATTACAGACCCTTATTTTGGCGATAAAGCTGAAGATTACAGAGCGATTACTGCAATTTTGGTAGCCGGAATTTATCATTTGAATCTTTTTACCGGTCACAATGGAACTACTTTCTGCGGGATAGAGATGAAAACTGACGAGGGAAGAAAGAAAATTGAAAAAGCATTAGTAGACATTATCGACTTCGCTTACAATAAATAATAATTTGTTGCCCAAATGTAAAGAGTAGTTTTCTAAAATTTGAAAACTAAAATTTTTAAATTAAAACTATATTTCTTACTTTTGGGCAATGGAAAATTTTATCGTATCTGCAAGAAAATACCGTCCCCAACAGTTTGACACCGTTGTTGGACAATCTCATATTACAGATACTTTAGAGCACGCCATTGAAGAAAACCAGTTGGCGCAGGCGTTGTTGTTTTGCGGACCCCGTGGTGTTGGTAAAACTACTTGCGCCAGAATTCTGGCAAGAAAAATCAACGAAAAAGACGGTTCTGTCTCTGAAGATGGTTTTGCTTATAACATTTACGAGCTCGATGCAGCATCCAATAACTCTGTTGATGATATTCGTGAGCTGATTGACCAGGTGCGTTTTGCGCCTCAAGTTGGTCAGTATAAAGTGTATATTATTGATGAGGTTCATATGCTGTCTTCTGCTGCATTTAATGCTTTTCTTAAGACATTAGAAGAGCCACCTGCGCATGCTATCTTTATCTTGGCAACGACTGAAAAGCATAAAATTATACCTACAATTTTATCGCGTTGTCAGATTTATGATTTCAAGAGAATTACAATTCTTGATATTCAGAATCATTTGAGAGGGATTGCAGAGAAAGAAAATGTAAAGTACGAAGACGATGCATTGTATCTGATTGCTCAAAAAGCTGATGGTGCGTTGAGAGATGCGCTTTCAATTTTTGACAGGCTCTCTACTTTTTCTCAAAAAAATATTACTCTTGCAAAAGCTGCTGAAGTTCTTAATATTTTAGATTACGATCAATATTTGAAAATTGTTGATCTGGCTAAAGAAAATAAAATTCCAGAAATACTTTTTGCTTTTAATGAAATTGTGAAAAAAGGTTTTGATCCACATTTATTTATTGCCGGACTTGGAAATCATTTCCGTGACTTGATGATGGCTCAAAATTCTTCAACAATAGATTTAATTGAAGTAGGAGAGCAAACTAAAGTAAAATTTGTTGAGCAGGGGCAAAAATGGAGTCCGCAAAATCTCATTGATGGAATCGAAATCTGCAATCACGCAGATATCAATTATAAAAATTCAAAAAATCCTAGACTTACTGTAGAAATTGCCTTGATGCAATTGTCGTCTCTTTCAGCCGTTGGCGAAATAGCTAAAAAAAAAAGTTCATAATATTAGCTCCGTTTCTTCATGAGAAACAGGAAATAAAATCACCGGCTCAAGTTCAGGAAAAGAAAGTAGAAGAAGTAAAAGTTCAAGCGAAAGCGGTTGAACCTGAACAAGCTTTGCAACCTGTTGCTAAAGCTTCAAAGCCTTTATCAAAACCAAACATTTCTTCGGGATTCAGCATTAATTCTTTTTTAAATAAAGAAGAAAAAGCTGATGAAAAAGAAAAGCAGGTAATTGTAAATACTGGAAATCTTCCGGAACATCATTTTACAGATACAGATATTCAGACAGAATGGAATATTCTTTTAAAAAGCCTTCGTGCTAAAGATCCTGTAGTTTTTAATGCTATTAAAGCTTTTAAACTGGTAAAAATTGACGAAAAAACCATTGAGATTTCCTATCCCTCAGATTCTGCCAAAGGAGAGTTTGATAAAATAAGCATAGAGTTTTTTAATCATTTTAAACATAAAGTAAATAATCACTCCATTGTTTTCGAATTTAAAAAAGATCATGAAAATTTAAAGATAGAAATCATGACAACTAAGAAAATCTTTGAGAAATTTGTGGAAATGAATCCTTTATTAAAAGATTTAGATGATTTAATGAAGTTTGATTTGTCATAATTTTTTATATATTTGCTAAATATTTACAAAAACAAAGATAAATTATAGTATAAAAAGTGGAACATTCCAAAATTCCATATACCTCTGATTTTGCTACAAAAATCAATACTACACCTGCTTATTTCTTAAGCAGCTATCTTTCTTTTGACGCTTTTTATTATAGAAATTTTAGAAGTTATTATCGATTTTATTGGTATAGCTAATTTAATTTCTTTCTTAAAAAATATAGGGACTCACTTTTAGATTCCCGATTTCACAACAATTTTTGAACGACATTTTTTTGAAAGAATTATAAAGAAACTTTATAATAGATATACTATTGACTCTAATTTAAAAATATAAATTTACAACAATATGAACTTAAGAGATTTGGAAAACAGCTGGATTAATCAGTTTCAGCAACCACTCATTATCGCAGGACCATGTAGCGCGGAAAGCGAACAGCAAATGCTGGAAACAGCCAAAAGAATTAAAGAAACTAATGCACAGGTTCCTATTTTCCGTGCTGGAATTTGGAAACCGAGAACGAAACCTAATGGTTTTGAAGGAGTTGGTGTAATTGGTTTAAACTGGCTGAAAAAAGTAAAGGAAGAGTATGGTTTCAAAACCGCAACAGAAGTTGCCAATGCTCACCACGTAGATGCCGCATTGAAAGCTGATGTTGATATTTTGTGGATTGGTGCACGTTCTACAGTAAATCCTTTCACAGTTCAGGAAATTGCAGAAGCTTTAAAAGGAACTGAAAAAATAGTTTTGGTTAAAAATCCTGTAAATCCTGACTTAGCTTTATGGATTGGTGCTTTGGAAAGGCTCCTAGGGCAAGATATTAAAAATCTGGGTGCGATTCACAGAGGTTTTTCTACTTACCAAAAAACAAAATACAGAAATAATCCAAATTGGCAGATTGCTTTAGACTTCAAGAGCCAATTTCCAAATATTCCTATCTTAATTGATCCTTCACATATTTGTGGAAACCGTACTGGTTTGGCAGGAATCACTCAGGAAGCTTTAAATGTGGGTTACCAAGGTGCTATTATTGAATCACATTGTAATCCTGATGAAGCGTGGAGCGATGCTTCACAGCAGATTACTCCGGAGGTTTTAGGTGAGATGATTTCTAATCTTAAAGTTAGAAGTACAGGTTTGGCTGGTTTTGATGATGAAATGGGAAGACACAGGACTTTAATTTCTGATCTGGATTTTCAAGTGATTGAATTGCTTTCTCAAAGAATGAAAATTTCTGCAAAAATCGGAAAACTAAAGAAGGAAAACGATATCGCTATTTTTCAGCCTGATCGTTGGAAAGTAATTACTGAATATGCTGCTCAAAAAGCTACAGAAACAGGAATGTCACAAGATTTTATTGAAAAAGTCTTCAAAGCGATTCACGAAGAATCTATTGAAGTTCAAAACAATATTATGATTAATAGATAAATTGGTTTTTAAAACAGATGATAGGATTTAGAATTTATATTTCAGTAAATCTGATATAAACTAAATCCTGTTATCTAAAACCTAATTCCTTATATTTGCAGTTATCGTATGAAAGGAAAAATCATTAAATCTACAGGGAGTTGGTATCAGGTTTTGGAAACAGAAACCGGAAAAATTTTTGAAGCGAGAATTCGTGGGAAATTTAAACTGATAAAAACCAGACTTACAAATCCCTTAGCTGTTGGTGATTTTGTCGAATTCCAGCTGGAGCAGGATGATATTGCGTGGATCACAAAAATAGAACCCCGCAGAAATTACCTGATCCGGAAATCTGTAAATCTTTCAAAAGAAGCACATATTATTGCGTCGAATATTGATTTGGCATGTTTTATTTTTACATTAAAGCATCCTGAAACTTCTCTCGGTTTTCTTGACCGGTTTCTTGCTTGTTGTGAAGCTTATAATATAAAGCCACTTATTTTGTTTAACAAAATGGATGTTTTATCAGAAGAAGAATCTGAAATTGTAAAAGATATTGAATTTCTATATAATGAAATTGGATATGAAACATTGGAGATATCTTCTTACTCTAAACTTAATTTGGATAGTCTTGTTGAAATACTGAAAGATAAAACATCTGTGTTTTTCGGTCATTCAGGTTGCGGAAAATCTACATTGGTCAATGCAATGCAACCAAACCTTAACTTAAGAACTTCCGAAATTTCTGATACCCATTTAAAAGGAAAGCATACCACTACTTTTGCGCAGATGCATTTTTGGGATTTTGGCGGAAATGTTATCGATACTCCGGGTGTGCGTGAATTTGCCATGATTGATATTGAAAAAGAGGAAGTGCAGCATTATTTCCCTGAAATATTCAAGAAAAGGGAAGAGTGTAAATATCACAACTGTATGCATGTGAATGAACCTAAATGTGCTGTTTTAGAATCTTTAGAAACTGGTGAAATCCAACCTACAAGATATTCTACTTATGTCAAACTTATGGACGAGGCAGAAGAAAACACTCGTATATAAGTAATTCTCATCTTATTTTCTACATTTAATTTATTGCTTTGATTGATTTTGAAGCAAAAGATTATTGTGTATAATTGTTATTGATTGTGTGATTGCGAATTTCATAATTAATAACAATTATTTTTGATAAATAAAAAACCCAGCCGAAGCTGGGTAAAAACTAATAACCATGAAAACTCAAATTAAACATGAGAATCGAATTAGTAATTACAATTACTGTGCCAAAAATGTTTTTAAAATTTCTTAATAAAAGTTATTTTATGTTAAAATTAAATTAAAACTATATTTTGGATATTTTTTGTAATTTTGCGCCATTAAAAAAATATTCAGTTATGTCAAACATTACATTTACAATGATTAAGCCAGATGCAGTTGCTGATGGTCATATTGGAGCTATTTTAGGAAAAATTTCAGAAGGAGGGTTTAAAATCAAAGCTTTGAAATTAACGCAGCTTACTGTTGCTGATGCAAAAAAATTCTACGAAGTACATGCGGAAAGACCTTTTTATGGAGAATTGGTTGATTTTATGAGTTCGGGTCCTATCGTTGCAGCGGTTTTAGAAAAAGATAATGCAGTTGAAGATTTCAGAACTTTAATTGGTGCTACAAATCCTGCTGAAGCAGCTGAAGGAACTATCAGAAAAATGTTTGCTAGAAGCATCGGAGAGAATGCTGTGCATGGTTCTGACTCTAATGAAAATGCTTTAATTGAAGCTCAATTTCATTTTTCGGGAAGAGAGATTTTTTAATTAAAACTCTATAAAAATAAAAATCCGGAAATTATTCCGGATTTTTTTTGTGCTCGTATTTTTTTATCAAATTATCTGCCATTTCGTCCTGAAAACAGGAATGGAAGAGTTGAATTTTTCATCAAAATATTATTTATATTCAATCTAATTAATTTTTATGAATTTGAAATTCTGTCAATTGATATTGTGGTTTGTTTGAATTAAAAACTAAAATAATTATTTATTTATTAGAATTTCAGTGTTTTTACGGATATAATAGTGGGTTTTATTTTTTTATCTTTATATCAATAAAAAGAGATAATCAGTTTGGGTTATCAAATTGAAAAAAGAAAACTAATAACCATGTAAATACTCTCAGGTAATGAGAAAAAAGGCAGTTAATTAAAACTGCCTTTTTTTATTTAAATTTTTAAAAGCTCAATTGTTCTTTCGGGATTTTCTGTTGAAAAAACTGCATTTCCGGCAACTAAAACATCGGCGCCGGCTTCAAATAGCTTAGATGCGTTATCCAGATTTACTCCACCATCAACTTCGATAAGGGCTGTAGAATTATTGCTTAAGATAAGATCTTTGGTTTCAGCAATTTTCTTGTAAGTATTTTCAATAAATTTTTGCCCACCAAAACCTGGGTTTACGCTCATTAATAATACCAGATCTACATCAGCAATGATGTCTTCCAACATCAAAACCGGAGTAGAAGGATTAAGAACTACACCAGCTTTTGCACCTTTGCTTTGGATCAAATTAATCGTTCTGTGAAGGTGTGTACAAGCTTCGTAATGTACAGAAACCAGATTTGCTCCGTAATCAATAAATTCTTCAACATATTTTTCAGGTTCTACAATCATTAAATGTACATCTACAAATTTCTTTGCATGTTGCTGAATAGTTTTCATTACCGGAAAACCGAACGAAATGTTTGGAACAAATCTTCCGTCCATTACATCAATATGTAACCAGTCGGCTTGAGAATTGTTCAGCATTTCAATGTCTCTTTGCAGGTTCCCGAAGTCTGCAGATAAAAGGGAAGGAGCAATAAGCTTAGTTTTCATTTTTACTTTACTTAGATATTTAGAAGTTAGAAATTAAATATTAGAAATCAACCATTAGTTTTTAAACCAAATTCTAACTCCTAATATTTAACTTCTTAAATTAATGATATTTCAATTTCATTTCTGGTTTTATCTTTAGAAGTGTTTCGTAAATCAATTGAATTACATTTCCTACGTCTTCTTTAGAAACCATTTCTACTGTTGTATGCATGTAGCGCAAAGGTAAGGAAATCAAAGCACTTGGTACACCGCCATTAGAATGAGCAAAAGCGTCTGTATCTGTACCGGTTGCTCTGCTTGCTGCTGCTCTTTGGAAAGGTATTTTTTTAGTTTTTGCAGTGTCAATAATTAATTCTCTGATCGTATGATGTACGCTTGGAGCGAAAAATACAACCGGACCGTCACCACATTTTTGATCACCTTCTTTTTTCTTTTCAATCATTGGTGTTGTTGTATCGTGGGTAACATCTGTAACGATTGCAATATTAGGTTTTATGGTATCTGCAATCATATCTGCTCCGTAAAGACCAACTTCTTCCTGTACTGAATTGGTAATGTATAAACCAAAAGGAATTTGTTTTTTATTTTCTTTTAAAAGTCTTGCAACTTCTGCAATCATAAATCCACCGATTCTGTTGTCTAAAGCTCTGCAGACAAAATAACGGTCGTTCATTTCAAAAAATTCATCAGGATAAGTAATCATACATCCTACGAAAATTCCCAAGTCTTCAACTTCCTGCTTTGAGGTTGCTCCACAATCAATAAAAATATTGTCTATTTTAGGAGTTGGTTCGTTTTGATTAGCGCTTCTGGTATGAATTGCAGGCCATCCGAAAACTCCTTTTACGATGCCTTTTTCACCGTGAATATGCACAACTTTAGAAGGTGCGATGGTTTGGTCTGAACCTCCGTTTCTGATTACATAGATTAATCCGTCATCAGTAATGTAATTGACATACCAGGAAATTTCATCAGCATGGGCTTCAATAACTACCTTGAATTCTGCTTCAGGATTGATGATTCCATAACATGTTCCATAATAGTCAACTTCTACTTTGTCTACAAATGGAGCAATGTAGTCCATCCAAACTTTTTGTCCATTATGTTCGTAACCTGTTGGTGATGAAGTGTTTAAATATTTCTCTAAAAATTTCAAAGATTTCTTTTCGAATTTCATATAAAGGGAATGATTTTTGTTGTCAAATTTTGTTATAATACGTGTAAAAATAATGAAATTTCATAAAATTGCCTGCCTTTTTCTTCTGTTTTTTGTAATTGGTATTTTCGGACAGCAGAAAGATTCTATAAATATCAAACCTCTCAGTCAATATCCACCAGAGGAACTGAGAACTGATGAGTTTGGCAATAAGTATTATTATGATGAAAGACAAAAGGCTAAATTCTATGAAATCAATGGCGAGACTGTTGTAGTGATGGATGAGTTAGTTCTTTTGAATAAGCCTAAATTTAATAACCAACTCGATAAAAATTATTACTTCTTTTTAAATAAAAAATTATACCGTGTTTATCCTTTGTTTCTAACTGCACTACAGCAATACAGAGATATTCAGGGTGAAATGAATAATCTTGATAGCGCTGCCAAAAGAAAATATGTAAAAGACAGACAAAATATGTTGGCTGATCAGTATGAAAAACAATTGAGAGATTTAACAACGACAGAAGGTCAGGTTTTTGCTAAATTAATGAATAGGGCAACTGGAAAAAATGTTTACGAAATCATTAAAGAATTGCGCGGCGGATGGAGTGCGTTTTGGTGGAATGTAAAAGGAAAAATGGCAGATATTGATTTGAAAGATCAATACAATCCTCATAAGAACAGAACAGATGAGTTTTTAGAATCATTATTGCAATCCAACTGGAATTCCGGTTATTTGCAGCCGTATCCCGGAGCAAAAGATTTTAAAGTAACTAAATAATAATAAAAAAATTCCTGTAAATATTTACAGGAATTTTTCTTTTAGCTTATCAAAAACGATTTTATCGATAGGCAAACTAAAGGGATTCTCGGTTGAGTCAATAGAAACCCAATCTATTTTTTCAATGCATGGATCAAGAATAATAAAATCTTCTTCATTAATTATGTTTACCATATAATATATAGTAAGGAGTTGTTCGTTTTCTTTGAAACGCGAAATCAAAAAATCTTCCTGTGTATAAAGATGCTCTACAATTTCTATATGTACATTCAGTTCTTCTTCAAACTCACGCTTCAGGCAATCTGTTAACCCTTCTCCATATTCCAATCCACCGCCTGGAAATTTCATTAAAGGTTCACCTGCATATTCTTCAAAAAGTGTAAGAACTTTTTTATCTTTTACAACGCATGCATAAACTCTTACATTAATATTGTCAATCATAGATAGTATTTTGCTTAGCTAAAATAGAGAAAAATAGTCAGAAGTTTAGAGTTATGGATTATGAGTTTTAACAAAACTAAAGATCTTCTATATTCAATAACTTATCAGTCATCATTTATAACTTTATAGCATTAATCATTTCTCTTTTTCCTGGAGGGCCTTGTTTTTTTTCAACTTTAAAATTAAGGTCTTGTAAAATCCTTCTTACACTTCCTTTAGAGGAGTAGGTTGTTAACAGTCCGTTTACATTCATTTTATCAGAAACCATTTCAAATAAAGGCTTTTCCCAAAGGTCTGGCTGTACTCTTGCTCCGAAGCAATCGTAATAAACAAGGTTAATCTTCGGTAGCTCAATGTTTTTAAGGTCAAAAAAATCGCATTGAATCTTGTGCAAATGAAAGCCTGGAATAATTTCTATTGATTTTCCCCATTCAGATTGATGAATTTTTTGATAAATATTTTTTAATTCAACATTATCAAAAAGCTCAAAGTAAGCTAGATTTTCAATTTCAGATTCATTTATTGGATATTTTTCAAGCGTAAAATAGTTAATGATATGATTTTTGTCAGTTTTTAAATATTCATTAATTGTTACCAAAACATTCAGACCTGTTCCAAAACCGAGTTCTAAAATGTTAATTTCGTAATCATTTATTAAATTTAATCCATTTTTAATAAATACGTGTTCTGCTTCCTGAAGCGCTCCATGATGAGAGTGGTAGTTTTCATTTAATTCACTGATAAACAGTGTTTTGCTTCCGTCGTTTGTGGTCTTAATCTCTCTTTCCAATGTAATTTTTTTCAAATTTAATCTAAAATTTTTATATTTGGAAAATTATGTTAAATTTGTAGAACATCATAAAAATTTTAAGAAATGATAATTCAAAAAACAGAAAACTCTAGAATTTCTACTTTCGATCCTAATAATTTTTCTTTTGGAGGTACTTTCAGTGATCACATGATTATCTGCGAGTATGAGAACGGAAAATGGGGCGAGGTAAAATTGGTTCCTTATGGTCCATTATTGTTTACACCTGCGATGATGGGAGTGAATTATGGACAGGCTTGCTTTGAAGGTATGAAAGCTTACAAAGATAAAGACGGACAGGTTTTCCTTTTCAGGCCAGAAAAGAATTTTGAACGTATCAACAAATCTGCAGCTCGTTTGGCAATGCCTCAAGTTACAGAAGAAATCTTTTTGGATGGTTTGAAAGCTTTAATTGATATTGACAGAGAATGGATTCCGCAAGGAGAAGGTAATTCTTTGTATATCAGACCTTTAATTTTCGCTACTGAAGAAGCTTTAAAAGCAAGAGTAGCTAATAAATATATGTTTGCCATTGTAGCAACACCGGCAAAAATGTATTATACAGAGCCTGTGTCTGTGAAGATTTCAGATCATTATTCTAGAGCAGCAAGTGGTGGAGTTGGTTCTGCTAAAGCTGCAGGAAACTATGCAGCTTCTTTCTACCCGACTCAATTGGCTATGGAAGAAGGGTATGATCAAATTATCTGGACTGATGATGCCACTCACGAATATTTCGAAGAAAGTGGAACAATGAATGTTTTCGTAAGAATTAACGATACAATTTATACTCCTCCAACTTCAGAGAAAATCTTAGATGGTGTTACAAGAGATAGTTTCATTCAATTGGCTAAGAGAAGAGGGTTTGAAATGAAAGTAGAGCCTATCAAAGTAAAAGATGTTGTAGAAGCTCAGAGAAACGGAACTTTGAAAGAAGTTTGGGGAGTCGGAACTGCGGTTGTTACAACTGTTTTTCAGGCTTTAGGTTATAATGGCGAGAAACTCGAATTACCTAGACTTTCAGACGAAGAAAGTTTTGCTGTAATCCTTAAAAACGACTTAGTAGATCTGCAAAATAATCTTTCAGAAGACCCGTTCGGATGGAGAGTTTTGGTTGATCATGCACTAGAAACAGTTTAATTTTAGAATTAAATATCAATACAAAGTCAGGAATTATTTCCTGGCTTTTTTTGTTAAAAATTGTAATGTGAAATAGTAATTGATTTTAATAGTAAATTAAAACTATCGTTAACAATCTTAGTCTCTTAATGAAATTTCAGTAGTTTCTAAATATAAATTCACCAAGTTTTGTAATTGATTCCCGAAATGCTTATTTTCGCAAAAGTTTTTATGAAAAAAATACTCTTCATATCTCTTCTTAGCTTATTGAGCTGCAAAAGAAATAACCCGGTGCATCCACCGGTTGGTGGCGTTTTGAGCCAGAATGATTTGGATGTTTCTAAAAACCGTATGAAAAATCTCAATACGGTGGAAAGACAGCAGATTCAGGATTGGATTACAAGTCAAAACATTAAATTCTTTCCAACACAGCTGAATTATTGGACAACGGTTGACGGTTTTGATAAGCGGGAAAGAAGACCTGATGAATCTACAGTTTCGTATTCTTATGATCTTTATGATTTTGATCAGACTAAAATTTATGATAAATCTATAAGCAGAAACGATGCAAGATTCGGACATTTTGATGAGCTTAAAGCCGTTGAAAATGCACTTCGATATATGCAGAATGGCGAAGAAGTAACGCTTCTTGTTCCATCATCATTAGCTTATGGAACTTACGGAGACGAAAATAAAATTGATAACGATATTCCTTTAATTATAAAATTAAAAGTACTGTAAAATGAAATTCTTAAACAAAAATATAATCTTAGCAGCGGCAAGCGTTTCGCTTTTAAGCTGTACTCCAATTTATAAAAAGATGAACGTAGACAAAGAAACTTACGAAGGGCTTAAAGACGGACTTTATGCTAATCTTCAGACTACAAAAGGTAACCTTATTGTAAAATTTGAAGATAAAAAATCACCGGTAACTGTGGCTAACTTTGTTGGTCTTGCAGAAGGGAAAATCGATAATAAAGCGAAAGCGAAAGGAGTTCCTTTTTATGACGGAACAATTTTCCACAGAGTAATTAAAGATTTCATGATTCAGGGAGGTGATCCTCAAGGAACAGGAATGGGAGATCCTGGATACAAATTTGAAGACGAGAAAAATGACCTTAAACATACAGGGAAAGGTATTCTTTCTATGGCGAATTCAGGACCAAACACAAACGGTTCTCAGTTTTTCATCACTGAAGTGGCTACACCTTGGTTAGACGGAAGACACACTATTTTTGGTGAAGTTGTAAAAGGTGATGATGTAATTGATGCTATTGCTAATGTAGAAAAAGGAGCTCAGGATAAACCAAAAACTGACATCGTACTTGAGAAAGTAAGTATTTTCAGCAAAGGAGACGAATATAAAAATTACGATGCTGCAAAAACTTTCAACGAAGGAAAAGGTAAAATTGCTGAAAGTAATAAAGCTTTTATTGCTAAAGAAGAAGCTGACAGAAAAAAGAAAGAAGAAGAGTTTAAAGCAAACCAGTTGAAATTAGTTGAAGGTTTAAAAGAAGGAATGCAGGTTACAGAATCTGGTCTTTACTATAAAATCACTAAAAAAACTGAAGGCAAGGCTCCAAAAGCAGGTGATAATGTTTTTGTACATTATGCAGGTAAATTAACAAATGGAGAAGAATTCGATTCATCGTACAAAAGAAACCAGCCTCTTGACTTTCCTGTAGGAACAGGTAGAGTAATTAAAGGATGGGATGAAGGAATCTTGTTATTGAAAGAAGGTGAAACGGCTACTTTATTGATTCCACCAGCAATGGGTTACGGAGAAAGAGGTGCAGGAGGAGTTATTCCACCAAATGCATGGTTAATCTTCGATGTAGAATTGGTAAAAGTTCCTTAATCGGAAATTTTTAAATATATTTGAAAGCCGTCTCGAAAGAGGCGGCTTTTATAATTTTAAAATAAAATCATTTCATGAAAACCAAATTAATTACAGCGCTGTTCATCCTTATTTCTCTGTTTTCTTTCGCACAAACAAAGGTAAATACAGATGATCAGGCAATCAGAAAATCGATGGTTTATTTTGCCAATACGATTAAATACAAAAAGCTAGACCAAACTGTTGATGCTATTTATCCTAAATTCTTCACGATTGTTAATAAAGAACAGTTTACGCAAATGCTGAACATGACTTACAACAATCCTTTTGTGAAAATTGATGTTCTGGATATGAAATTCATTTCGGTAGGAAAACCTGAGCTAGTTGAAGGCGAAAATTTTTCAATTACAAGTTATTATTTAAAGTTGAAAGCTGATGTAAGTTCGATGAATGAAGAAATGAAAAAGTCTATTTCAGAAATGCTTACTAAAAAATATGGTCAAGGAACTGTAGAATATCTTGCTAAAGAAGGCGCGTACATCATCAATGCACCGATGAAAATGGTAGGGGTTTCGAAAGATAAAAAAAACTGGAAGGTGGTTTTTGCAGATAAAGAATATAAAAAGCAACTGACGAAAGTTTTACCAAAAAAGATTTTGGATAAATTGTAAAATTGAAAGCTGATTCTCACGAATCGGCTTTTTTGTTGATTAAGTACGAGTACTCTGAAAATGGATTGAATTAAATAATAGTTTTCAACAAAAATTATTTTCAGAACTTTACTAGAACTGACGCTCATTAATAATTCCTTAATTAAACTGAACTTAATAACTTAAATCAGCCTTAAAGGTTGAAGTTTCACTTATAATTATCCTCAAATTCTCTCTCTAATTCCGTATATTTGGGGAAAATTTTTACAAAATGATCGAGTGGAAAACCGTAAAGGAATACGAAGATATTACTTATAAAAAATGCAACGGTGTGGCAAGAATTGCCTTCAACAGACCGGAAATCCGTAATGCATTCAGACCAAAAACAACTTCAGAATTATATGATGCTTTCTATGATGCATCAGAAGATCCTTCCATTGGTGTGGTATTGCTTTCAGGAGAAGGACCAAGTTCTAAAGACGGAGTTTGGGCTTTCTGTAGCGGAGGTGACCAAAAAGCAAGAGGTCAGCAAGGCTATGTAGGAGAAGATGGAAGACACCGTTTGAATATTCTTGAAGTTCAAAGACTAATCCGTTTTATGCCGAAAGCTGTGATTGCAGTTGTTCCGGGTTGGGCAGTTGGTGGCGGTCACTCGCTTCACGTAGTTTGCGATCTTACTTTGGCGAGTAAGGAACACGCTATTTTCAAACAAACTGATGCTGATGTAACGAGCTTTGACGGTGGTTACGGTTCTGCTTATCTGGCGAAAATGGTCGGACAGAAAAAAGCACGTGAGATTTTCTTTTTAGGAAGGAATTATTCGGCACAGGAAGCTTTCGATATGGGAATGGTGAATGCTGTAATTCCTCATGATGAGCTTGAAGATACTGCTTACGAATGGGCGCAGGAAATTTTAGCTAAATCTCCAATGTCAATCAGAATGTTAAAGTTTGCAATGAACCTTACAGACGACGGAATGGTTGGTCAGCAGGTTTTTGCGGGTGAAGCAACTCGTTTGGCGTATATGACTGAGGAAGCAAAAGAAGGTAGAAATGCTTTCCTTGAAAAAAGAAAACCAGACTTTGGGAAAGACCAATGGATATCATAAATAATAATATTTTGTCACATTGAAAAAAGGATTTGAATTTCTGAAACAGATAGAGAAAAATAACAATCGTGTATGGTTTTCTGAGCATAAAGCAGAATATGATTTGATTGTAAAGGAAAATAAGATTTTTTTTAATCAGATTTATTCTGAGTTTCAAGAATATGACAGCCTAAGCAAAATTCATATTTTCAGAATCCATAAAGATGTACGTTTTTCTAAAGACAAGACACCCTATAAAACCAATTTTGGTGCAGGATTATCTCGTAAGAAACCGATACTTAGAGGTGGTTATTATATTCATTTAGAACCTAATAATAGTTTTGTTGGAGGTGGTTTTTGGAGTCCGAATCCTGATGATTTGCTTAGAATTCGAAAGGAGTTTGAAAGAAATGATACCGAAATCAAAAAAATTACATCAGATAAAATTTTTATAAAATACTTTGGTGAACTGCAAGGTGAAGAAGGGGCAAAAATTGCTCCCAAAGGTTTTGATAAAAATCATCCAGCTATTGATCTAATCAAGAAAAAACAATATGTTGTGATGAGAAAATTCTCTGATAAAGAGGTTTTCTCTGACAACTTTCAAAAAAAAGTCATTGCTACTTTTCTATCAATGCGTCCTTTTTTCGATTACATGAGTGAGGTTCTTACAACAGATTTAAATGGTGAATCTTTAATTTAAATAGAAAATGACTGATAGAACTAAACCGAGTTTCAATATTTAAATTTAATGAATCAAAACTTTCAAAACCCACAGATTTTAGATTTCGAAATTCCTGATTTCGAGGATTTAAAACTGACAGCGGTTTCACCAAAATACCTTAAGATTATTTTATTTAATCTGGGTTTATTCTCTGTTTTTTTAATCGGAGCAGTTGCTGTAGCTCTTTATTTTTTTTATTTCAACTTGAGCCTTGTTCAGGTTTGGACGATTGTTATCGGAATTTTTCTGATGGTAGTTTTTCTATTTCTGAATATGCTCATTGGTTTTAAATTCAGAAAATACGCAGTTCGTGAGAAAGATTTGGTGTATCAATATGGTTGGCTAAAAAGAAGTGTAATCATTGTTCCGTTCAACAGAATTCAACATATCAAAGTAGAGCAGGGCTGGTTTTCTAAAATATTGGGTTTAAAATCGGTTTCGGTTTTCACAGCTGGAGTGAACGGTGGCGATATTACTGTAAATGGTCTTCCTGAAGATATTGCAGAAGGAATTAATCATCATATCAGAGGAACGATTTCGAAAGAAAAAACAGATAATGGAGGAGAAGCTTAATTCTTTTTTTCAACCTCAAAGACAGTCAAAAACTGGTATTGTATTGCTTTTTCTGTACAATATCGGAATGGTGATTAAAAACTTATGGGTTTTTGTTATCCTTTTTTTTGTCAGAAAAGATAAAATAGAGTCTTGGATTATTGTTCTTGCGATTATTGCCGGACTCTTAATTCTCATTGTTTCTGCGGTTTTGCAATACTATCATTTCAAATATTATATTGATGAAGAAAACGAGGAATTTGTCATTCATGAAGGAATCATCAATACATCGGTAACTAAAATTAAAAAGGAAAATATTCAGGAAGTAAATATTTCGCAGCCTTTTGTTCATCGGTTTTTTAATATCTATAAACTTGAAATCGATACTCCTGGAAGTTCTGAAAAAGAAGTCAAAATTTCAGCATTGACGAAGCAAAATGCTGTTGATCTTAAGAGGTATCTTTTAGCAGAAACTAAAATCGAAAATACTTTAACAGAAGATAGTGAAATTGCCGAAAATCAAGAGGTTGAAAAAAAACGTTCAATCAAAATTTCGACATTAAGTATTTTAAAATATGGTATAACAGCGAATTATATCCAAAGTTTTTTTGCATTGGTCAGTTTACTGATTTATGGATTTTCTGAGCTTACCAATTTGCTTAAAAAAGTCGAATTTGATACCCAATTAGATTACGATACTTTAGAATCAAGGTTTTTGGCATTTTCCATTCCTGTTATTCTTGGGATTGTTTTGGTTGTCATTATTATCGGAATTTTGATTAATACAGTTCGTACTTTGATTAAATTTTTCAACTTTAAAATCAGAGAAAACAATCAGAATTTTTCTTTTGAGTACGGATTGTTCAATACCCGAAACTCGATTGTCAACAAGTCTAAAGTTCAGGTCATTACTGAAACGCAAAACTGGATTCAGAAGAAAATGAAGATTTCTTTTGTGAAATTTCTTCAGATCGGAAAAAATGAAGAAGATGAAAAAAAAGTTGCAGCCGTTCCTGGAATTAATAATACAGAAAAAGCAAAACTGATTTCAACAATTTGGAAAGAAAATCCGGTTTTTACAGATTATTTAAAGCCAAATTTCAGATTGATTATTGTGAATACTTTTCAATGGATCGTTTTGCCTTTGATTTTAGTTTTCTTTATTGAAAAAGATTTACTCATAAACTATTGGTTTTTAGCGATTATATACATTGTTTTAGCAGAATCGTTTATTCTGATTTCTTTCAGAAATTTAAAATTGTTTTACAGCGAAAGATTTATAAGATTAAAATCAGGAATTTGGGACATCGATAACCGAACTTTTGAAGTGGAAAAGCTTCAAACTGTGAAAATTTCTCAGTATTTTTGGCAAAGAAAAACAAACTTAGGAAGTATCACTTTTTATACCTCTGCGGGACGCTTCAAAATCGTTGCTTTAAACTTTACAAAGCTCAAAAAACTGTTGAATTACTGCATTTATAAAATAGAAATACAAAAATAATAAATGATAATTAATTAATAATAATCGATATATCATTAATCAATTATATCTTATCAATTATAATTATGACCGATTGGATAAAAGCCGCAAGGTTGAGAACATTACCGCTTTCGTTAAGCGGAATTATTATGGGTTCTTTCATTGCAAAATGGAGACTTAATGAAGATGGAGGAATTTGGGACTGGAAAATCTTTGCTTTGGCACTTTTGGTGACTTTGCTGTATCAGGTTTTATCAAATTATGCCAATGATTACGGAGACGGTGTAAAAGGAACCGATGCCAAAAGAATTGGTGAAGCAGAAGCCAGAGCAGTTGCGTCGGGAAGAATTACTGCAAAACAGATGAAGAATGCAGTGATTCTGTTCTCAGTTTTATCTTTTGTAGCAACAGTTGCTCTTTTATATATTGCTTTTATTCCAAAATTTATGAATGAATTTTATATTTTCATCGGATTGGGAGTAGCGAGTATTTTGGCAGCAATCGGTTATACGGTAGGTAAAAAACCTTACGGATATATGGGATTGGGCGATGTTTTCGTATTTATATTCTTTGGATTGGTTTCAGTTTGCGGAAGTTATTTTCTGTTTACAAAAACTTTTTCTTGGGATATTCTTTTACCGGGAACAGCGATAGGAATGATGAGTATGGCAGTCTTGAATCTGAATAATATGCGTGACATTGAAAGCGACAGATTATCAGGGAAAAACAGTTTTGCTCTGAGAATTGGTTTTAGAAATGCAATGATTTACGAAATGGTTTTATTGCAGCTTCCATTAATTCTTGTTCTAGTGTTTTTAGGCGTAAACAACTTCATTCAGTTACAAAAATATTATGTATTTATTGTAATGATTTTGTTGATTCCGGTTGCGAAACTGAGAAGAAATATTATGGCGGTAAAAGAACCGAAACAACTCGATCCGTTTTTGAAACAAGTTGGAATACTAACTTTAATGATGGCGGTTTTAACAGCGGTAGGCCTTAATTATTTTAGCTAAAACTTTCTGTTATGGAATCTAAAATATTTGTACAAGCTCAGATGTTGATCAGAAAACCGATTCAAGAGGTTTTTGAAGCATTTATTAATCCAGAAATCACAACCAATTTTTGGTTTACAAAATCGACCGGGAAACTGGAAGAAGATAAAACAATTACCTGGGAATGGGAAATGTATGACGCAAAGTCTGAAGTGAAAGTTCTCCAGATTATTCCAAATCAGCTTATAAAAACAGAGTGGGGATTATTTTCTAACAATGTAGATTATGAGTTTAAAGAAATGGGAAAAGGAACTCTTGTCATTATCAAAAGTTACGGATATTCTGAGACTGGAGAAGATCTTTTATCCATAATCAATGACAATACAGGCGGTTTTACTACTGTTTTAGATGGCTGCAAAGCTTACTTAGAACACGGAATTAATCTGAGATTGATTGAGGATAAATTTCCTTCATAATAAATTACAACTCACACTAATTTCTTCACTAATATCACCAATAATTTTAACGCAATTTGTGTGATTTGTGTTTAAAAATAATTCAAAAATAAATTTAAAAATGAAAATACAATACTTAGGGCAAAACTGTTTTCTGTTCACTTACAAAGACAAAACGATTCTTTGTGATCCTTTTTATAACTACAAAAAGGCAGAATCTGGATTTGATATTTCTGCTCAAAAAATAGATTATATTTTATTAACTCATGCTCATGGTGATCATATCGCTGATGTAGGAGAGGTTTTACAACATTACCCTGAAGCTACAATTATTGGTCAGCCGGAAATTTGTGCTTATTTTAAAAATGCTAAAAATACAGATGATGTAAACTTAGGTGGGTCAGCAAAAATTGATGATCTTAAAATTTCTATGGTTCCGGCTCATCATACAAGTTCTTTCCCTGATGGAACTTATGGTGGTGTTCCTGTAGGATATATTTTCAGACTTCCTGAAGGAAAAAATGTTTATTTGGCTGGAGATACAGGAGTGATGGCAGATATGGAGCTTTTCCCAAAATTATTCGGGAATTTAGATTTGTCAATTCTTCCAATTGGCGGTCATTATACGATGTGTGCAAGAAAAGCAGCTTTTGCAGCATCAGAATTATTGAAAACTCCAAAAGTAATCGGATGTCATTTTGATACTTTCCCTGCAATTGAAATCAATCACGATAGTGCAGCGAAACATTTTGCTGATAAAAATGTTGAATTGGTTTTACCTAAACTGGGAGAAAGTTTCGATATATAAAAAAAATTAAGAGATTAAGTAATTTAAATAAAATCATCTTAATCTCTTAACTTATAAAAAAATAAAAAATGGCAAGCTACCTAAATCACACCGCTACGACCAATTACCTTTGCTGCGTTCCCACCCTGGAGGATTCTCAGGAGCTGGTTGTTTAGGACTTGCCGTTGCAAAGATAGGAACTTATTTTAAAATTAAAAATATTATTACAGAAAAAATCTTTAAAAATCCCTTTATTAAGGCTAAAACGCTGAAATTTAGAGCAATATTTTTTAAGAAATTTTCTAAAAATTAGAATTATGACGAAAAGTCCACTTACCCTAGGAATTTTATTGTATGCCGTTACAATGGCGATCTTTTTTGTAGTCTACACATTTTTTTCAGGTATCGAATATTTTGATACAACCTTGAAAGTCAATGCTTTTGTTTTGCCAATTGTATATGTTTTATTTGCTTTCTGGTCAGTAAAATCTCATTGGAATAACCATCAAATGGATTTTAAAGAAGCTTTTAAAAGAGCATTCGTTCCGATGTTTGTAGGCGGAATTTTATCTATAGTAAGTATCTTTTCTTTCTTAAATTTCATTGATACGGATGCTAAAAAGCTGTTAAATTATCAATATGTACAGCGTCAGAAATCTGAATTGGATAAAGAATATCAGTCTGCAAAAAAGATTTTGAAGCTTCAAAAAGACATTGATGAGCTGGAGCAAAAATATCAGGAAGGTCTTCAAAGGTTTGATCCTGCGACGATAAAAGATAAAGATATGCTTACAGCGAGTCATTTTTCAGGATATTTTGCAGCAATTCTTATATTTTACGTAATTTTGTCTGTCTTTTTTGGAGCGTTTTTCAGAAAGAAAACAAACCATCAGGAAGCAATTAATCAAGAATAATTTTTATTAAAATTAAATGAATTTATCTATAGTAATTCCGTTACTCAACGAAGAGGAGTCTCTCGAAGAGTTGTTTACAAGAATCGACAACGTTTGCAAAACCAGTAACTTATCTTATGAAGTTTGGTTTATCGATGACGGAAGTACAGATTTGTCGTGGAGCATTATTGAGAATTTAAAAGTTCAGTATCCACAAATCCACGGAATAAAATTTTCAAGAAATTACGGAAAATCTCAGGCTTTACATGCCGCTTTTGAAAGAACACATGGTGATGTTGTTATCACTATGGATGCCGATTTACAAGACTTCCCGGAAGAAATTCCGGAGCTTTACAGAATGGTGATTGAAGATAATTACGACATTGTTTCGGGTTGGAAGAAAAAGCGTTTTGACAATGTAATGACTAAAAATATCCCTTCAAAACTCTTCAATGCTGCGGCAAGAAAAGTTTCCGGAGTTTATTTGCATGACTTTAATTGTGGCTTGAAGGCTTATAAAAAACAAGTTGTAAAATCGATCGATGTTTACGGAGATATGCATCGTTATATTCCGGTTTTGGCTGCAAATGCAGGTTTCAGAAGAATTACAGAAAAAGAAGTTCCGCATCAGGCGAGACCTTATGGAACATCAAAATTTGGAACTGAAAGATTCGTTCGCGGGTTTTTAGACTTGGTAACGCTTTGGTTTGTAAGTCGTTTTGGCGGAAGACCAATGCATTTTTTTGGAGCCGTGGGAACAATTATGTTTATTGTAGGTTTTCTTTCTGCCTTTTGGTTGGGTGTTTCAAAGCTAATTGATGTAGCAAAAGGAATTTACGGACATTTAATTACCGATAATCCTTGGTTTTTTATTGCATTAACCATGATGTTGATGGGAACTCTGCTTTTCATTGCAGGATTCTTGGGAGAAATGATTATCAGAACCAACAGAGAGCATAAGAATTATAATATTGATGAAGTGATATAAATAGTATGAAGTTTTACCTTATTATTTTAAGTCTCTTACTGTTTTCATGTTCGGAAATAAAAACCAATGAACCGATAACTGCCAAATGGGAATTTATAAGTATTAATGAAGGAAAAAGGAGTGAAGTCGACGATAGAATGCTAAATAATTTCAAAAAGGAATACGGAACAGGCACATTGGAATTTAAAAATGATTTGTCTTTTTCATCTTTGGGAAGCAAAAATAATAATGCAGGTACTTATATTTTAAAAAACGGTACTGTAATTATGCAATATTCTAACTTGTCCGAGCCGATCAAATTTAATTATTCTGTCGTTGAAAATAAATATCTTATTCTTACAAATACTGATGGTAAACCATTGACTTGGCTTTATAAAAAAAGTAACTAATGAAAAAAATTGCTTATCTAATCCTTTTTTCAACTGCTGTAATTTCCTGCGGAAAAATTTCTCCAAAAGGCAACTTAGAAAAAAAAGAAATTGATGTTGAAGAATTCGTAAACCTTGATCTTGAAGGAAAGTTTCGGGTATTTTATGCAAGAGGACCGAAAAACTTTGTAGAAGTAGAAACCTACCCAAACATAGCCGGAAATCTGGATATTGATGTGGATGATAAAACCCTTTCCATCAAAGAAAGCAGAAAAACAAAAAGCGTTGATTTTTATAATATCACGATTTATTCAAAATATAATCTGGAGAAAATTTCAATTTCAGACTCTGTGGAAATGAATATTTCGAGTGAAATTAAAACCGATAATTTTAAATTAAATTTAAAAAATTACGCTACTTTTATGGGTTCATTGAACACAAGAAGAGCGGAAATTGATATGCAGAATAGGAGCCGTGCTAATTTTTTAGGTGAAACTAAAGATGCGGTAATAAAAATCTCAGACACAGCGAGTTTAATTGCTCCTTACTGGAAAATTGTCAATCTGAATGTAGATTCTCAAAACGGAAACTATGCAGAAGTCAACGTAAAAGATACGCTAAAAGGAACTGTAAAAAATACAGCAAAATTTGTGTATTATAATGATCCGATTAGAGCTTTTAAAGTGGATAAAACTACGAGGGTGGAGAATAAAAAATTGAATTAATCGATGTCTTTGTCATTCAGAATGAAACGAAGTGAAATGAAGAATCTAGTTAATTAAAAAACAGATTTCTCGTTCCTCGAAATGACAAAAAATATTTAAATCATATAAACTATAAACGAACAAAATACAAATATGACAACATTAGAAAAAGCGAAACTTTGGTTAAGTGACACCTTTGATAAAGAAACAAGAGATGCTGTTCAATTATTGATCGACAGCAATTCTCCTGATCTGGAAGACTCTTTTTATAGAGAATTAGAGTTCGGAACCGGAGGAATGAGAGGGATTATGGGTGTTGGAACCAATCGTTTAAATAAATATACGTTAGGGCAAGCTACACAGGGACTTGCGAATTATATGTTGCAGCAGTTTCAAGGTGAAGAAATCAGCGTTGCGATTGCTTATGACGTTCGTCACAATTCAAAAGAATTCGGAAAATTGGTAGCTGATGTTTTAACGGCAAACGGAATTAAAGTTCTGTTGTTTAAAAACCACAGACCAACTCCTGAATTGTCTTTTACTGTGCGTGATAAAAAATGTAACGGAGGAATTGTTTTAACGGCTTCTCACAATCCACCGGAATATAATGGTTACAAAGTATACTGGAATGACGGAGCACAAATCGTTCCGCCACATGATGAAGCAATTATCAATGAAGTATATTCTGTGAAATTTGAAGAAATCAAATTTGAAGGAAATGATGATTTAATCGAATGGATCGGAGAAGAGCAGGATGATGTTTATATCGATGCTTGTATCGAAAATTCAACCTATCAAGATGTTGGAAAAGGAAATTTAAATATTGTTTTCACATCTATTCACGGCACAACTTATACAACCGTTCCACAAGCTTTGGAAAAAGCAGGATTCAAGAAAGTAGACCTTGTTAAGGAACAGATGATTCCGAGCGGAAATTTCCCGACGGTAGATTCTCCAAATCCGGAAGAACCTGCAGCCTTGGAAATGGCGATGGATTTAGCTAAAATCACTAATGCAGATATCGTTATCGGAACTGATCCTGATGGAGACAGACTGGGAATTGCTGTTAGAAATTTAGAAGGCGAAATCCAGTTGTTAAACGGAAACCAGTGTAATACTATTTTAACGTATTATATTTTAGATCAGTGGAAAAAACAAGGCAGAATTACCGGAAAAGAATTTATCGGTTCAACCATTGTAACTTCAGATATTTTCTTTGATATTGCTGAAAAATTCGGTGTTGATTGCAAGGTAGGATTGACTGGTTTCAAATGGATTGGAAAAATGATCCGTGATTTTGAAGGTCAGGAGAAATTCATTTGCGGTGGTGAAGAGAGTTTTGGCTTTATGACCGGAGATTTCGTTCGCGATAAAGATTCTTGCGGAAGTATCGTTTTAGCCTGCGAAATTGCAGCGTGGTGTAAAGCCAACGGAAAAACGATGTATGAATATCTGATAGAGATTTATCAGGAAACCGGAATGTATTACGAAGGTTTGATCAATATCGTTAAAAAAGGAAGAGATGGCGCTGAAGAAATTCTGAATATGATGAAAAATTTCCGCGAAAATCCTCCAAAATCATTGGCTGGTTCACTAGTAGAAGAAGTCAAAGATTTTAAAGAGCAGACTAATTTTGTAGTTTCAGAAAATCAAAAACATGTAATGGATGGTATTCCGAAATCGAATGTGTTGATTTATTACACACAAGATGGAACAAAAGTTTGTGTAAGACCTTCAGGAACAGAACCAAAAATTAAATTTTATGTTTCTGTAAAAGATTCATTAGAATCAAAAGCAGACTTCAAAGAAAAATTAAAAGTTTTGGAGGCAAAAATAGAAGAAGTAAGAAAAGATCTTCAGTTAAATTAAATAAGGTAGCAGGAATTAGGTTTTAGATAATAGTTTTACAAATTATTAATAATCTCTTTCATAGTTGAAAACTTTGTTTTCTTTGTTAAGTGAAACGCCTTTGCGAACTTAAAAACAGTTAGCTGATAATAAAACTTTGCGAACTTTGCGTTAAATCAGGTATAGTGATGAATATTATTTAGCTAAAACCTAATCCCTGTAACCTAAAATATAATATATTAAAAGTAAATAAAAGTGAAAGTTTCAAAATTAGCAGCGAACCTCATTGGTTCTGAAATTGTAAAAATTGGTAATGAAGTAAATGATTTAAAGGCGAAAGGAGCAGAGATTGCCAATCTTACGATTGGTGATTTGAATTCTAATCTTTACCCGATTCCTGCAGAATTAAAAGAAGAAATTCAGAAAGCATATCAGAATAATTTAACCAATTATCCACCTGCAAACGGATTATTATCATTAAGAAATGAAGTTTCTAAAGACTTGAAAACAAGATGGAATTTAGAATATTCAGCTAACGATATCTTGATTACAGCAGGTTCAAGACCTTTGATTTATGCAGTGTATAAAACAATCGTTGACGAAGGAGACAAAGTAATTTATCCTATACCGTCTTGGAATAACAATCATTACGCTTATCTTACTTCTGCAGATGCTGTTGAAGTTAAGACAACTCCGGAAAACAATTTCTTACCAACTGCTGAAGATTTAAAACCACACTTAAATGGAGCTGTTCTTTTAGCGCTTTGTTCGCCGTTAAATCCTACAGGAACTATGTTTACAGAAGCTCAATTAAAAGAAATCTGTGAAATGATTTTGGAAGAAAACAGCAAAAGAGGTGCTGACGAGAAGCCGTTATATTTAATGTATGATCAGATTTATTCTAATCTTACTTTTGGTGCAAAACACGTTGATCCGGTTTCTCTTTTCCCAGAAATGAGAGAGTTTACCATCTATATCGAAGGTATTTCTAAATGTCTTGCAGCAACAGGAGTTCGTGTTGGTTGGGGATTCGGTCCTTCTCACATTATCGATAAAATGAAGGCTTTATTGACTCACGTTGGAGCTTGGGCACCAAAACCGGAGCAGGAAGCCACTGCAAAATATTTCCAAAATGCAGATAATGTAAATGCATTTATCAATGATTTTAAAGGTAAACTGGAAGCAAGTTTAAAAGTTCTTCATAACGGAATTCAGGACTTAAAAAACAAAGGTTTAGCCGTTGAAAGCATTGAACCGATGGGAGCTTTGTATCTTACCATTAAATTAGATTATATCGGAAAAACAAAACCTGACGGATCGGTAATCGGAAATTCTTCTGATTTGGTTTTCTATTTAATCAATGAAGCGGGAGTTGCTTTAGTTCCTTTCTCTGCTTTTGGTGAAGAAAAGTCTGAGCCATGGTTCAGAGCTTCTGTAGGAGGTTTAGATATCAAAGAAATCGAACTGATGATGCCAAAGCTTGAAAATGCTTTAAATAATTTAAAATAGTTTAAAAATTTTTTCTAAATTTATACCAAGTTGATTCTTAATTTAAGAATCAACTTTTTTATTGTAAACACTTAATTTTGTGCACAAATGGATAATGAAAAAAATGAATCCAACCATGAAGAGTTGGATCAGAATATGCCACAGCAAAACAATAATTCGCCTTCTGATGACTTTTCAGAACAGCGAAATTCTGAACCGGAAAATATAATTTCTGAAAATCCTGTAACTGAAATTCAGGAACAAACTGTAGAACAACAGCCTAAAGAAACTTTACCAGTAACCGAAAAAAAGAAAAGAAATCCTTATAAGATTGCATTTTTCAGCCTCGGCGGAATCATTCTTTTAGGTGGAGCGTCCTATTTTGGATATCAATATTACAAAAATCATCAGATCGAGCCTATTACTGAAAATGTCTGTCTAGATACCGATACCAAAATCTACGATGCGTATAAAGATGCAGTGGTAATGGTGAAGCACAAATACGCTTTTGTGGCAAAAATTAAAGGAAAAGAAATTCTGCTGAATATTCCTGAAGCTTCAGAAGAAACGCTTTTCGGAACTGCTTTTTTTGTTGATAAAAAAGGGAATATGATTTCCAATAGCCATGTTTTACAACCCTGGAATTCACCGGAAACGATAGATAAAATAAACACTGATGCAGCCAACATTCGAAGAAAAATTGCTTCGATTCTTACCACAGATATTTCGGAAGACGGCTACGAAACTTTTATCGCATCCAATTGGGGAAATGCATCTTCTGAATACTATGATGAAGGGCATGAAGGTAACTATAATGAAAATTCAGAAGGAACTGAAGGTGAAGAATTCATCAGTTCAAATGAAGCTGTCGTAGACTCTGCTACAAATTCTGATGATATTGCAGCTTCAATTCCTCAGAAGGATTACGTTTTAGAAGATGATATCGAGGTTTATATGAAAACTGTAGATATTTCTGTTGCTTTACATAATTCTGCTGAAGAATGGCTGCCTTGTACTATTGGAAAAACCTCTGAAGATCAATCTGTTGATTTGGGAGTTTTACAATTAACTACTAAGGAAACCCCCAATACGGTGGTCAATATTATCAGCCTTGATAATGCGGTAAGTGACGATCAGACTTTGCGTCCGGGTGAAAAAGCGGTGATGATCGGCTATCCTTTAGGCGAAGATTTAGCACAAACTATTTCAGGAATTAAAGTACAGTTGTACAACGGCCAGATCAGTAAAGAATCAGACGGAACAAAAATTCAGTACAGTGTTACTTCAACGCATGGAGCAAGCGGATCTCCGATTTTTAATAATTGCGGTCAATTAATCGCTGTAAATTTCAGCGGTGTTGAAAAAGTACAGGGTTATAATTTTGGAATTATTGCTAAAAAAATCTATACAGTCTATGATGGCTTATCAGCTCAAGAGACTAAAGAATAATTATAATAAATAAAAACCAAATAATCAGATGAAAAAAATAATCACCCTTATGGCAGCACTGGCTTTCAGTGTTGCATTTGCGCAAATTCCAACATTGGAAATTGGCAATGAAAAAAAACATCCCGTTATTCTTCAGGAAGCTAAAATTGACACCAAAATTTTAGGAAATCTAGCAACGACCACAGCAACGTATACTTTTTATAATCCGAGTAACAGAATTTTAGAAGGAACACTTACTTTTCCACTTCCGGAAGGTGTTTCTGTGAGCGGTTATGCTTTGGATATTAATGGAAAACTGAGAAATGCAGTTCCCGTTCCGAAGGAAAGAGCCAAAGAAGTTTTTGAAAGCATTGAGAGAAGAAATGTTGACCCCGGAATCATTGAAAAAGTAGAAGGAAATAATTTCAGAACGAGAATTTATCCGTTACCACAAAACGGAAGCCGCACCATTCAGATTACCTATCATCAGGAATTAAAGAATTTCGCTTCTGATTATCAATATTTTTTAAGCTTTGCGAATGCAACCACGATTCCGAAATTTAATCTGAATGTCTGGATTAGTGAAACAGCAAGCATTCCGAAGATTTTAGAAAATCCTGATGGAAGTTTTGCTTTTCAGAAACAGGGAAATCAATGGATTGCAGAAATCGCTAAATCTGATTTTACCCCTAATGAAAGTTTAAAAGTAACCATTCCTAAAAATCAAAATTCATCGAATGTTATTTTGCAGAAAGCTTCGGGAGACAAATTTTATTTTGCTGCGAATGTCGGATTAGATTTTCCTGTAAACGAAAAACCAAAATCTCAGAAAATTGCGATTATCTGGGATAATTCTTTCAGCGGATCCAAAAGAAACCGAGATAAAGAACTTGATTTTTTGAATGCTTATTTTGCAGATAATAAAAATGTTTCCGTTTCTTTTTCTTTGCTGAACAATACTTTTGAAAAAGCTGAAGAATTCAGTATTTCTCAGGGAAACTGGAGCGAACTGAAAACTAGAATTTTAAATTTAAAATATGATGGCGGAACAGATTTCGGAGCTTTAAAAGAAATCAATGGAATAGAAGAATATCTTTTGTTTTCAGATGGAATTTCCAATTTTGGAGATTTAACGATGAAGTTTAAAAAGCCTTTAAACAGTATTGCAAGCACACCAACTTCAGATTTTAATCTGCTTAAATTATTGGCGAATCAATCCGGTGGAAATTTTATTAATTTAAATGAATTAGATACACAATCAGCTTTAAAAACCTACAAAAAATTACCGGTTCGTTTTTTAGGATTTAAAGAAAATCCCAATATGCAGGAATTATTTCCAAATATCGGTTCTGTAATCAGCGAGCCTGTCAATATTTTTGGAATTACTTCTGGAAATGCGGGGAAATTAACCGCTGTTTTCTCAGTTGGAAATGAAAAATTTGAAACACCTGTAGATTTTTCAAAAGCTCAGCAATTGGAAAACTGGCAGATTGCTCAGTTTTGGGCTCAGAAAAAAATAAATGAATTAGAACTAAATTCTATTCAAAATCGTCAGGAAATTAAAAACATCAGTGAACAATTCGGCGTTGTAAGTAAAAACACAAGTTTGATTGTCTTGGATGATATTAATGATTACGTACGCTATAAAATTACGCCACCTCAGGAATTATTGGCTGACTATCAGAAAATTGTTTCTCAGAACAAAGGAAGAGTTTTAGAACAGAGAAAAAATCTTTTATCTAAAGCTTTTGATAAAACCAGAGAATTAAAAACGTGGTGGAACACAGAATTTAAGCCTGTAGAAAAAAAGGAATATCCAAGAATTTCTAATCAATCAACACCAGTTCCTCAAGCACAAAGAAATGTTCAGATAGAAGAAGCTGTAGTTGTAGGATATAATTCTTCTGCAAAAGAAATGGAAGCTTCAAGTTCAGATGCAATGGTTGATATTATAGCTGAAAAACCAAAAGGAAAAATCACTTTAGTCGATGTAGAAAGTACAGAAGAATATATGAAAGACTTTCAGAATTTGCAGTCTGCAGAAGTGATTTATCAGAAATATTTAGAAAATCGCTCAAAGCATGAAAAACAGGTTTCCTATTATTTCGATATTTCTAAATTGCTGTTCAAAAAAGGTGACAAAGCTCTTTCTCTAAAAGTTTTAAGTACGTTAGCAGAGCTTGATCTTGAAAATGAAGAGTTGTACAAAACTATTTATTATCTGTTAAAACAAAGAGGTCATTATGATAAAGAACTTTGGATTACGCAGAAAATCCTTGAATGGCGACCTTTCGATGCGCAAAGCCACAGAGATTATGCATTAGCTTTGGTCGATAACAAAAAACCGCAGGAAGCTTTAAATATTTATAAATCTTTGCTGTATCAGGAATTTACAGACGAAATTTCAGTAAGAGATAACGGAATTGAAGAAATCCTGATTATGGAAATCAACAATATTTTAAAGCAAAATAAAAATGTTGACGGAAGTAAAATCGATGATCGCTTGAAAGCAGATTTGCCTGTAGATATTCGTGTCGTGATCAATTGGAATAAAGACAATACAGACATCGATCTTTGGGTAACCGATCCGAAAGGTGAAGATTGCTCTTATCAGCATAAATCTACTGCAATTGGCGGAAGAATAAGTAACGATTTTACGCAAGGTTTCGGGCCAGAACAGTTTTTGCTGAAAAAAGCAGTGAAAGGAAAATATAAAATCAAGACCAATTTCTTTGGGGAAAGACAGAATATTCTTTCCGGACCAACAACGGTGATGGCCGAAGTTTACCTTTATTATTCTGATGGAAGACAGGAAAGAAAGATTGCCGTTTTCCAAAGCCAGAAAGAAAATAAAAAAGAAAACGATAGCAAAATTCTGATTGGAGAATTTGAGTTTTAAGAAAAATCACATAAATTGCCGAAGGTTTGTACTTCGGCAATTTTATTTGATCTAAATATTAATTTAAAAAAGTAATCAGAATTAATTGATGAAATTTCAGAAAAAAACTTTTATTGAAACTAAATGGCTAAGTTACATAACTTTAGCAATTATCATTTTGGTTATTGTATGTGTTTGGCTTTCAGGAGAAGATTCTCACAGATCTTTATTTCAAAACTCTATTGTGTCGACATCCATATTAGCAGGAGCATTTTTTATTTTCATTAGTTCAGGACTATATTTCGGATGGAAGCTGAAAGATAATGTAGGACATATTTTGCATAAAGAAAGATTGAAAAAATATTCGGATAACATTTCTTTACCAGATGTTTCCGGCTTCGATCCGCCTGCTGTAGGAGACGGAATTGGTGGAGCTATTGCCTCAATTATTCTTTGGTTTTTAATTACCATTGTCTTTGCTTTTCTATTATATTTCTTAGGATTCTTCTTTTGGGCTTCAATTTTATTTTTTGCGGCGATGCTATATTGGATTTTTTTCCGAGCTTTACGATTGGTATTTAAAAATTCAAGAAAATGTAAGGAAGATTTGCTGAAAAGTTTTGCATTTGGATTTTTTTACTCATTTCTGTACATTTCATGGATTTACGGAATCATCTTTTTAGTTAATTATTTAAGCTAAATATTTTACCACAAAAGAATCAATCATTATTTTGTAAGCTTTTAAAAAACGTATTACAGACTAAAATCTTTTGATACTTTTGCGGTTTAAAATATCTTCAATTAAAATTTATATTTAAATAAAATGAAAATTATTGCTGTTATTCCTGCGCGCTATGAAGCCAGCCGTTTTCCCGGAAAGCTGATGCAGATTTTGGGTGAAAAAACAGTCATTACAACAACCTACCAAAACGTTGTAGAAACCGGACTTTTCGATGAAGTTTTAGTAGCAACAGATTCTGAATTGATCTTTAATGAAATTCAAAATCACGGCGGAAAAGCAGTAATGACCGGTCAACACGAAACAGGAAGCGACCGAATTGCAGAAGCAGTACAAAATATCGATTGTGATATTGTCATCAACGTTCAGGGCGACGAGCCGTTTTTAAAATTAGAACCTTTAAAGCAGTTAATAGAAGTTTTTAAAGAAGATGAAAATCAGGAAATTTCTTTGGCTTCATTAAAAATAAAACTTCATGAAAAAGAAGAAATTGAAAACCCTAACAATGTAAAAGTGATTACCGATAACAACGGTTTTGCTTTGTATTTTAGCCGTTCTGTGATTCCTTTTCACCGAGAAATTTCTTATAATGTTGATTATTTCAAACACATCGGAGTTTATGCTTTCAGAAAACACGCTTTGCTTCAGTTTTCAAAACTGGAAATGAAACCTCTGGAAATTTCAGAAAAAATAGAATGCATCCGTTATCTGGAATATGGGATGAAGATTAAGTTGATAGAAACCAATTTCGTCGGAGTAGGAATTGATACACCTGAGGATTTGGAGAAGGCAAAAAAGTTGTTGTAAAGAGCCAAGTGAAAAGTTTAAAGTCTAAAGAAAATGTGAAATAAAGTTAACAAGTAATAATACATTACAAAATTATGATATTTTGTTACACTGTTAAACTGTACATTGTTACATTAAACAAGAAAGGCTTATATTTGATTTTATAAATTGATTTAATGAAGAAATTACTTTTAGTATTCGTTCTAATATTTTCGCAATTGTCTTTTGCTCAGACTGCTAAAGAAATTATTGATAAAAACATTGAATTATCGGGAGGATTAACCAATTGGAAACTTTTAAATTCAGTATTACTTCAGGGAAAAGTAATTTTAGGAATTAAAGACGAATATCCTATCAAAATATATCAGCAAAGACCAAATTTAACTAAAACTGTTATCACAATCGGCAATAAAGAAACTGCGATTGAAGGCTACGACGGTTCAAAAGGGTATGCGATGAATTATGCAACCAATAAAATTCAGGAGTATAAAGAATATGTTCCTGAAAGTTTTGATAATGATTTTATTGATTGGGAAAACAAAGGCTTTGAAGCAAAATATTTAGGAAAGGAAAAAGTAGGAGAGATCTATTGTCACAAAGTAGAATTGACGAAAAACGTGAATAAAAACTACTATTATTTCGATACAAAATCGTTCATGCTTTTAAAAGAAATAAAAAAAGATGAAACTTTAACGTATTCAGATTACAAAAAGGTAGGGAATTTGATGATGCCATTCAGATTAGAATCATCGAGCGTCAAAAAAGATGGCGATTATGTGATGCTTCTCAACAAAGTGGAGGTCAATAAAGTATTTCCTGCAAATAGTTTTAAATTTTAAAATAAATATCTCAAAATGAAAAAGTTTTTTATAGTGCTTATTTCTTTTATAGCATTTTCTAATAGTTGCGCTCAGAAAAAAAGCGAAGTTTCCAAAGTAAAAACCAAACAGGCTATGTCACAAACAATATACGATTACAAAGTAGATGCTCTTGAGGAAGGCAAAACAATCAATTTTGCAGATTTTAAAGGAAAAAAAATCCTTGTTGTAAACACTGCCTCAGAATGTGGGTTTACACCTCAATACACAGATTTGGAAAAGCTTTCTAAAGAATATGGTGATAAATTGGTTGTTGTAGGTTTCCCTGCAAATAATTTTGGTGGACAAGAACCAGGAACGAATGTTGAAATAGGTGCTTTTTGCCAGAAAAATTATGGAGTTACTTTCCCTTTAGCTGCTAAAGTTTCTGTGAAAGGAGACGATACTGCACCAATTTTTAAATTCCTTACTGAAAAACAATTGAACGGCGTAAAAGACACTGAAGTAAAATGGAACTTTACGAAGTTTTTAATTGACGAAAACGGCAAGCTAATCGATAGTTTTGTAAGCAAAGTAAAACCTACAGATGAGGAGATTACTAAATATTTGAAATAATTCTTAAATTATATTTTTAAAGCGGATTTTTTAATCCGCTTTTTTTATTTTTGAACATGAATAAAATTTTTACCATCTTACTTTTAATTGTATCAGTCAATTTTTTTTCACAAGGATATTTTTCTGGTAATATTAATTATTGTACTCCTCAAAATGAAAACTCTAAGAAAAGATTTGATGCGGTTATAAAGGCTCTTCAGTTTCCCAATCTTTATGATAAAGCTACTCGTGCTATAGTTGATGTAACAGCAAAAGATCCTACATATTGTGATGCATTTTTTATGGCAGGATATTTATTCCGACTTCAAGAAAAGCATAAGGAAGCTCTTGCATACTATTATGTTGCAGATAGTTTGGCTCAAAATAAATCATTAGAATTTAAACAGAATTTGGCAATTGAGTTTATGGTATTTGGAGCTGCCAATGAAGCCCGTAAAAAATATGAAGAAATGACCAAATATTTCCCGACAAATCCGGAAGGTTTCTATGGAATTGGAAACACAGCTATTGTTTTGGGGGATTATGATGAGGGATTAAAAAATCTAAAAATTGCAGAAGATTTATATAAAAAAGAAGGTGGAGTAAGGAAAGATGTGAAATACATGTATGGTATTTTGTATGCTCTAAAGGAAGATTATAAATCTGGTCTGCCATATTTAGAAGAAGTTTATTCACAATATAAAAAGGATGATGGATATTTAGCGATTTATGCTCTTTCTATGCTTAAAAATGCAAAAGAAAATAATGATGCATCTTTAGAAAAGAAAGCAAGAAAATTTTATGATAAAATAAAGGATAGCAAAAATATTGACACAGAAATAAGCAATAAACTAAAAGCTAATTTTTAATTTAAAGATTATTCTAATTGCTGCAGTATTTGATCCGGTAATTCAAGATTAGATTTCAAAGTATCCATAGTGACCATGGTTCGAAAATGGTTGATGTTTTTATTACTGTAAAAAATTTTTCTCGTTAAAACTTCATAATCTTTCATGGAAGGAACCACAATGATTAAAATAAAATCTGAATCTCCGGTTACAAAATAGCATTGCTGTACTTCAGGAGTGGCTGTAAAAACAGATTTGGCATGATCAAGCAATTCGATCTTTTCGCTTTCCATAAAAACTTCTACAACCAATGTGACGCAATGATGAATCTTGTTGATATCAACCACAGAAACATCAGCTTTTATAATTCCAGATTCGCGCATTCGTTTAATTCTCCTCTGAACTGCAGCTGCAGAAAGCCCAATTTTTTCACCAATATCTCTTTGCGGAGTTAAGTTATCTTTTTGAAGAATTTTCAAAATTGCCGTGTCAAATTGATCGAGTGATTTCAAAATACAATAATTAGGGTTAAATATGAAACAAAATTGCAAAAAACTATCGGTATTTCATTAAATAGCAACTGATTTTTGATGCAATTTTGCAAAATATATCAATTGGCAATGAATGTTTTTAAAGGTTTTCTATTAGCTGTACTTGCAGCATTACTTTGGGGAGTTTCCGGTACTTTCGGGCAATTTCTTTTTCAGCAAAGAGGAATTAATATTGAATGGCTGATTACCATAAGAATGTTGATCTCCGGAATATGTTTGCTTTTATTTGCAAAATTCATTGAAAAATCTGATTTGTTTTCTATCTGGAAAAACAAAAAAGATGCTATTCAGCTTATTGTTTTCAGCATTACCGGAATGCTTGCTGTCCAGTACACTTATTTTGCGGCAATTAAACATTCAAACGCAGCTACAGCAACGGTTTTGCAATACGCAGGACCGGTTGTAATTGCCATTTATTTAGCTTTTAAAAACAAAAAAATTCCGTTGATGATTGAGTTTTTGGCCATTATTTTAGCTGTTGTCGGAACCTTTTTATTAGTAACTCACGGAAATATTGATAGTTTAAGTATCTCAGGAACTGCTCTGTTTTTTGGTTTGGCTTCGGCAGTTGCTTTGGCAATTTATACTTTGCAACCCGTAAAATTACTTTCAAAATATAAATCTTCAGTTGTTATTGGATGGGGAATGCTGTGTGGAGGTTTTGTTTTTAGTTTTGTGAAATCTCCTTTCAGTGTTGAAGGAATCTGGGATTTTCAGACGTATTGGTACACTGCATTTATTGTAATCTTTGGAACTTTAATCGCATTTTACGCTTATCTTACAGCTGTACAAATTATTGGCGGACAAAAAACCAGTCTTTTAGCTTCTATGGAGCCACTTTCTGCAACGGTTTTGGCAGTACTTTGGCTGAATGTTTCTTTTTCTGCAATCGACTGGATTGGAAGTCTGCTTATTATTTCGACCGTATTTTTATTAAGTAAAAAGCCGAAGAAATTACGTAAGATAAAAGAAACCGGGAACTAATGTTTCACCAGAATCTTTTCGGTTGCTTTCTTGCTGAGAACTTCTGTTTTTCCTAGAATTTCTATGGTAATTGATTTATCGAAATCTTCAATTTTAAGAATTTTTATCTTAGTATTTAAAAGAAGTTTTCTTTCGGTAAGATAATTCAAAAAGGCATCATCAGATAGAGTAACAGAGGTAAAAATAACAGTTTCACCAATTTTACAGTTGCTTAGCTGTTGTAAATCCTGGGCGATGATATTTCCGTCCTTATCGGGAATTGGTTCACCGTGAGGATCGAATTTTGGATAATCTAAAATCTCATCCATTTTATCGAAGAAAACCTGCGAATGTACGTGCTCCAATTGTTCAGCAATCTCGTGTACATTTTCCCAGCCAAAATTCATTTTTTTAACCAGAAACATTTCAGTAAGACGATGTTTCCTTACAACCAAAGCGGCTTCACGTCTGCCTTTTTCGGTAACTCTTAGCGGCTTGTAGGTTTCATAGATTACCCAATTTTTGTCGGCAAATTTCTTCATCATATTATTAACGCTCGGCATTTTTACGTTGAGAAATTTGCTCAGTTCGTTAATCGTAACTTTCCCTTCATGGTCAACTACATGAAACAAAGCTTTCAGATAATTTTCTTCTGTTAATGTTGTTTTCAAAATGTTAGATGATTTTCATTACAAATCTAACAAAATATTTTTAAAATTTTAGTCTTGTTACTTTAAGATTTTTTAATTTTGCACTATGAAATTTTCTTTTAAAAATGATTATTCCGAAGGTTGTCATCCTCAGATTTTAGAATCACTTCTTCGAAATAATCTCGATCAACAAGCAGGCTATGGTGAAGATGATTATTCTAAAAAAGCTAAAGATTTAATTAAAGCTAAAATTGAAAATCAGGAGGCTGAAATTTATTTTGTTTCCGGAGGAACTCAGGCAAATCTTATTGTAATTTCTTCGATTTTAAGACCTTATCAATGCGTTATTTCTGCTGCAACCGGCCACATTTTGAATAATGAAACCGGAGCGATTGAAGCAACGGGACACAAAATTTTAAGCATAGAAAAAGAAGACGGAAAACTATCTCCTTCAGATATTATTCCTGTTTTGGAAAGCCATCAGAATATTCCGCATCAGGTAATGCCGAAGTTGGTTTATATTTCAAACTCTACCGAACTTGGAACAATTTATACAAAGAAAGAATTGGAAGATCTTTCTAAATTTTGCAAAGAAAAGAATCTGTTTCTTTTTATGGACGGAGCAAGATTAGGCCATGCTTTAACCTCAGAAATCAGTGATTTGGAATTAAAAGATATTGCTCAACTGACCGATGTTTTTTATTTGGGTGGAACTAAAAATGGAGCTCTACTAGGTGAAGCAATTATCATTAATAATAAAGATTTGCAACAGGATTTTGGTTTTAATATTAAACAAAAAGGAGCATTACTGGCAAAAGGAAGGCTTTTGGGTATTCAGTTTTTGGAACTGATGCAGAATGATTTGTATTTTGATTTAGCGAAAAATGCCAATCAACAGGCAATGAAAATTAAAAATGCTTTGTCTGAAAGGGGAGTGCAGTTTCTATCTGAAACCTCTACCAATCAGATTTTTCCAATTTTAAACAATAATGTTATTGAAGTTTTATCTGAAAAATTTGAATTTTATATCTGGAAAAAAATAGATGAAAATTTTTCTGCAATTCGTTTGATAACTTCATGGAATACTCAGAATAAAGCGGTTGAAGAGTTTATCGAAACTTTTAACAGTGAATTATAATTAAAAAAATGCAACTCAAACGAGTTGCATTTTTATTTTCATTATCAGTTCATCATGGCTTTTATACCTTCAATAACTTCGTTTTCAAAGTCTTTAATTTTCTGTTTTTTTACCCAAACATAAAGACCAATTGGCAACATAATAATTAAAAAAGGCATAGAGTCAAGCTGAGTCGTAGTTGTGATTTTTCCGGTATCAGGATTTGTATCGATTTTTACATTTCCTGTCAATGTAAAACCACTTGTTCGAACCTGCAGCGCACCAAAACTGGTTTGAATCTTATATTGCGGAAATTTCTTCCTTAATTCTTCAATAAACTCATTTTTCGTAAATGGCTTCACATTAAAATTTTGCATAAAGATTTGGTTTGATTATAATTAAATTTATTTTAAAGCTTTTACAATGACATTACAATCAGCTATTTCCAGTTTTTGTCCGTCTTTATAAGCTATTTTCTTTTCATCTGCATAACGTATTGTTCCGTTTTCATCTTTCTGATTTCCAATTCCTTCTGTTAAAATATTATCTTTCTGAATAAAGAAAATATCTCTTTTGCTGGTTGTCCCTTCAGAGGCAAATTCGTAAGTCAGTTTTAAAGTATCACCAGATTTAAATCCAAATAATTCACCTTTTGAACTATCTTTTTCGCTGTTTTTATAGGCCATTTTTCCTGAAAGCGTGCCCAAATTATCATCAAAGCTTACAAAAACACTATCTTTTCCGGTAACTCCCAAATAACAGAAAGTTTTTGAGCTTAAAGTATCAATAACTGGTTCTGAAGAATTTTCAAGGGAATCTGTAGTTACTACAGGTTTTACCGTTTCATTTTTTTTATTACAGCTCATTATCAAAATTGAAAACGCACTGAGTACAATATATTTTTTCATAATTTCAATATTATGTTAAATTTTATAATTGCTAATTTAAACATAAAAAAATTCTGAAACTAATTGAATATTATATTCAAATCCTAATCGCTGAGAATCGCTTAAAAAATATTTTCCGGATTGTGTTAGGTTTAATTGAAATTACAATTAATATTTTTTAATAATTATTGCTCAGTTAGAGCTTGATAAACTTTAGGTTTTATAATAAACGGTTGAAGCCTTTGTAAAGATACTTAATCTAAAAAAACAATGCTGTTAACTACTCTTTTTTTATAATTATAAAAGTCCTATAATTTATATTATGTTAAATTGAATATTTTTCTGTAATTGCTAAAACCTTGATATCGTTTCATATAATTAATGAGACGCTGATTTTGAAAATGCATTGATAATAACTACTCCGATAATAATTAAGGCTATTCCCAAAATTGCAGGAAGGTCTAGAGTTTGTTTGTAAACAAAATATCCTACTAAAGAAATTAAAACAATTCCGACCGCCGACCAAATTGCATAGGCAATCCCGATTGGAATTACTTTTATGGCATGAGTCAGTAAATAAAACGAAGCCGACATTGCAATAACAAAAATTATAGTTTGCAAAGGTTTTGTAAATCCTTCAGATGCTTTTAAAAAAGATGTTGCAACAGATTCGAAAAGTATTGCAAATGCTAAAAATATATAGTTTTTCATGGGTGAATTTTTTATTAATGTTGTTTTAGTAAATCATTTAAGCCATATTTATCAAAAAGTATTTTCCCGATTTCTAGTTTAGACCAACCTTCTTTCAGCTTATAAGTAAATGTTAATTCATTATCTGTAAGAAAAGATTCTAGATTTAGTAACATAATGTTTTTATTGGTTACTAAATAATTTTCTATCAAATTTAAATGAGTTGAAAAAACAAACATCGAATTTTTATATTTAGATAATCCGTCAATTGTATCGACCGTTATTTTTGCTGCATCATTAATATTGGTTCCATTAAATATTTCATCAAAAACGACGAAGCAGTTTTTTGTCTTTAGTTCCTGTAATACATTTTTCAGATTTACAATTTCCTGCATAAAATGACTATATCCTTCTTTCAGATTATCGTTTACAGAAAAATGCAAAAATATGCTTTCATAAAACGGAATATCACATTTTTCAGCCGGAACAGCAATACCCAAATGAGCGAGCAAAACGATGATGCTGATTGATTTCATGGCGGTTGATTTACCAGACATATTGGCTCCTGTAAAAATAATCGTATTCTTTTCTCTTATGTTTATCGTATTTTTAACCGCATCTTTTAAGTCTAAATGATAAAAACGCTCAATAGTAAAATGGTTATCAGAATTAAAGTAAGGAAATTTCAAATTGTTTTGTCTAATTCCTTTTGCAATGCTTGAATAAACATCAAACATATAGAAGAAATTCCAAAATGATACAAAGTTTCCGTTTTTAACTTCAGCTTCTATTTTGGTTAAGATATTTTTTCTTTGTTTGAAATCTAAGACTTTATGATGATATTCATTTACGGATAAAGAATCGATAAATTGAATATATTTTTCAATTTCATCAGAATAATCTTTACAAAGATCTGATTTCTGGAAGTTTTTTAAAACCAAACCAAAACGGTGAAAAAACTCAATAAATAAAGAAATATTATTATTCGTTTCTTTGAAAAAGTCTCTGTACGTAATACTTGTCAGCAGATTGTAATTGTCAGAATTAACTTCACCCAAAAACTTTTGAATCGATGAAAGGATATTTTCACCACTCTTATAATCATCAATAAGCTGAAAGTTATCTAAAAACATCTTCAGCTTTTGCTGAGTGTATAAAGTTTGGCTTTTACTAAAGTTTTTTTGACTAAAAAATGATACTAAATACTGCTTGGATTTTCGGGTTTGTGTAAAATTAAAATGTGATATTATTTCAGAAATATTTTCCATAATTCATTTGCGTTGATCAATTTATTCTGCTATTTCTGAAAAATTTACTACAATTTTTCCAACCGTTCTACCCTTTTCCAGTTCTTCATGAGCAATAGACATTTCATCAAAGTGATAGGTTTTATAAATATGGGGTTTTATAAAACCTTTTTCTAAAAGTTCGGCGAGCTTTTTCATATCATTTCCATTAGATTGCACCAACATCGGAAATCCTTTCGCATTTACAAAAGCTGCTTTTTCTTCAACATCTTTATTTAAACCACTTGGAATACTGATTATGGTTCCTCCTTTTTTCAGAACTTTCACAGAATGATCAATGTTTTCGCCACCAATCGTATCTAAAATAAAATCAAACTTTTCTTTGGAATTTTCCCAGTTATAATTTTTATAATCAATATGCTGATCTGCTCCGAGACTCAAAACAAATTCTCTGTTTTTGTCGGACGAAGTTCCGGTTACAGATGCTCCGAAATATTTTGCAATCTGAACAGCAAAATGACCAACTCCACCTGAAGCTGCATGAATCAAAACGTTCTGACCTTCTTTCAGTTCTGCTTTTTCAATTGCCTGTAAAGCAGTTAAGGCCGCTAAGCTTGTTGCTGCAGCTTCTTCAAAACTGATATTTTTTGGTTTTAAAGCGATATGATTTTCAGAGGCAGTTGCAAATTGAGTATAAGCTTTACCATGTCCCGGAAAATTAATCATTCCAAAAACTTCCTCATTCACGTTAAACATCGAAGAGTTAGTTTCAACTATAATTCCGGAAATATCCCAACCTAAAATAATTGGTTTGTCGTTATTTAATTTAGTGAAAAGACCTTTTCCTGAACGTGTTTTTACATCTATAGGATTGATACTTATAGATTTTACTTCAATTAAAACTTCACTTTCTTTAATTTGAGGTTTTTCAATTTGTGTTAGCTTTAAATTTTTTGGTTCACCCGGGTTTTCTAAAATAATTGCTTTCATATTTTAATTTTAGATCATCAAACGTCTGTAAACAATATTTGCTTAAATGCTTCTGAAGCAAGATGTACCTGAACCGACCAATCATCTGCTGCATCGCTTCCGGCATCGTCCGAAATATATTTTAAACATAAAAAAGGAATGTTTTCCTGCATAGCAATCAATGCCAAAGGGTAAGCTTCCATATCAATAACATTATATTCTGTATTGATATGATTCATCTCGAAACGATCACCGCTTCCACAAATTCCTTCTTTCAGGTTGTCCATTTTAAGCCCGTTTTCCAAAATTATAGGAATTCCGGATAGCGGAGTTTCAAATTTTTTAAAACCTAAACCTTGAGCATCCATATCCCGCTGAATAAATTGTGTACAACAGATAACCTCTCCTTTTTTTAAACCATTTCCACCTGCTGAACCAAGGTTCACAATTAGTTTTGGTTTCTTCTCCTGAATTGCTTTTGTCAATGCAATAGCTGCATTCACTTTTCCAATTCCGGTAATTAATTTTCGGGTGTGATCAAATACTTTTCCTGCCTCGTAGTCTAAAGCAAAAACAAAAAGTGTTTCAGAAAGCGGATAAAAAAGTGAATTATTAAATTTAATCATGAATTATATTATGTTAAATTGAACAACCGTCAGCATCACAAGAAAGATTATTTTGAGTATTATCTTTAAAAGGAACAACGGTTTCCTCATAAGTCTGGGTTAAAGCATTTTTCAAAACTTCTGCAGGTTGTGCGCCCGAAACTCCATATTTACTATTCAAAATAAAAAACGGAACTCCTGAAATGCCGTTATTTCTGGCTTCCAAAATATCCTGATTGATTTCGTAATCAAATTCTTCAGACTGCAAAGATTTTTTTGCTTCTTCAGCGTCAATCCCTAAAGAAACGGCCAAAGAAATAAGCGTATCAATGTCGCCAACATTTTTCCCGTCCAGAAAATGAGCTTTAAACAACTCCTCTTCCATTTCTGAAGATTTATTATGTTTTTTTGCTAAATGAAGAAGTTTATGAGCCGTAAATGTATTGGTAATCAAAGCTTTTTCAAAATTGAAATCAATTCCTGAAGCTTTTCCCATTTGTATCACCTGACTGGTCATTTGTTTTGCCTGTTCTTCGGGAAAACCTTTTTTTTCTCTGAAATATTCTGCAGTTGTTTTTGTTTCGGAATGCTCTAAAGTAGGATCTAGCTGAAAGCTCTTCCACTCTACTTTTACTTCATCTTTGAAGGACAAACTTTCTAAAGCCTGTTCAAAATTTTTCTTTCCAATATAGCAAAACGGACACATCACATCCGACCAGATTTCTATTTTCATTTTTTTTATTTTTAATCAAATTAATAATGATGATTCAATCATTTTAAACCAAGAAAAATTTTAGTTTAAAACAAATTAAATCATCAATTTTTTAGCAAGTCAAAGTTAACCTATCTGCTTCATTGTAAAAAATTCTGTCGATTTATTCTTTGCATAACTGTAATGTTTCTTGTCTTTTTTCTACTATTTTTCTCAAAACAATCATTAAGAAAGCAAGAGCTCCAAAGACAAGGCTTATCCAAGGATTATACTCAACGCCTTTATTTATAATCATAAATCCGCCTAAAGTTGTTCCTAAGGTAACACCTAAATTTCCGAATGATGTTGCTAAGCTGTTGGCAAATTCCATTGATTGAGGAACAGACGAAATCATGTAGGTTGAAGCATTCAGAAAGCTCGGAGAATACAGAAATCCCCATATTCCGATTACAATAATATTTGCAGCAAAATTTCCTTCAGATAAATAAAGTAACACAGGTATTAAAATAGTTCCCGAAAGGAAAAAAGCTGTTGTTCTTGTAACACTTTTGCTCAGCATTTTTCCGGCAATCCAATTGGCAAATACGCCGATAATTCCGAACAGAAAAAGCATATAACTTATTGTTGTCATATCCATTCCTTTAGCTTTATTTAGGTAATCAGCGAAATAACTGTATGTAGAAAACCAAGCCGTAATCATGAAGAAATTCATTGCTGTACTGATGATAAATGTTGGTTGTACTAAAATTTTCAACTGACTTCCGTAAGATTTTTTTTCTTTTACCGGAATTGAAGGTAATAAAAAGTAAATGATAAGTAAAGCTGTTAAACTTACAATAGTCTGAACGATAAATGACGATTCCCAAGAATATAAACTTGAAAGCCATGTTGCAAAAGGAACTGTTGTAACCATTGCAATGGCAACACCACTAAAAACAATACTCATCATTTGGTTTTCATGTTTTTTATCAGCTTTCGATACGGCAACAGACAAAGCGGTTGCAATATAAACCGGTTGTAAAAATGCAGGAAGTATTCTTACAAGCATTAAAAGCCAAAATGGTGGTGAGAAAGAGGAAACAATTCCTGTAATCAAAAAAATAGAAATTGCTGTGAACATCACTTTTCTGCGGTCAAATCCGGAAGTAATTAATGTCATAAAAGGTCCCGTAAGCGCAATAATTAAGGCAAAAGCACTTAATAAATACCCTGCTTTATCGATACTTATTTTATAATGTTCCGCAATTTGAGGTAGAATTCCTATAACTCCAAATTCTGTTGTAATAACTGCGATAAATCCTAAACATCCTATGTAGGCAAACTTCTTCATATTAAAATTCTATTTTTCTAAACTTTTGATTATAAATTCAGCAATTTCTTTTGTTGCTAATTGTGTTTCGGGTAAAATAATTCCCATATGCATGAAACCATGAACCATATCCTTATACAAACTTGTTTTTACAGATATTCCTGAATTTTTCATGTTTTGAGATAATTGTTTTCCTTCATCTTTCAAAGGATCATGTTCTGCTAAAATCACCAAAGTTTCCGGAGTTTGTTTAAAGTCTTTGATTAAAATTGGAACAGCTGAAGGATTTATTTTGTCTTCTTTAGATTTTAAATACCAATTCCAAGCTTGAAACCCCCATTCTTTATTTAGAATTGGACCGCTTTTATAGGCTTCCCATGATTGTGTATTTAGTAAATTATCTGAAGCCGGATATATTAAAACCTGAAATTTCAATTGACTTCCTAATTCAGTAGATAAAGCAGTTGCCAAAGTTCCTCCTGCACTGTCGCCAATGATTCCGATTTTTTGAGAATCAATTCCAAGATTTTCTGCATTATTAATTAGCCATTCTGTAGCATCTTTACAATCATTCAGACCGGCAGGAAAAGGGTTTTCAGGAGAAAGACGATAATCCACAAAAAGAACAACCGCTCCAGTCGCATTACTCAGTTTTCTTACGATTGCATCATGAGTTTCATAACCTCCGGAAATAAACCATCCGCCGTGAATATAAATAATTGCTGCAGAATTTGACGTTTTACCTTTAGGTCGGTATAATCTTACTGGAATTTGATAATTTTCTGAAGGAATATTGAACTCCTCAATGATCGCGACAGCTTCCTTTTTTCCGCTTAATTGTTGAGCCATTGCATCATAATTTTTTCGACTGATATCTAAAGGATTTTCACCCTGAAATACCTGTATTTTTTCTAAATGATTTAAAACTTCTTTAATTTTTGGTGTCAGTTGCATAGTCGTTTCATTTTTGGTTGTGCTGATATTTTTGCATGAAATACTTCCCAGAATTATTAGTGATAATACTATTTTCTTCATGTTTATTGATTTTAATGGCACAAAATTAATCTGAAACCCTAAATTTGCATCGTACACAGCTAATTGTTTGGTACTAACAAATTTGTAAGTAATGGGAAAGAAAAAAGAAAATTCTACGAATAGTATTAATGCTCAATACCTTGAACAGGAATGTGATTTGACCTATGCAGTCTGTAAAATTGGCGGAAGATGGAAGCTTTTAATTTTATGCAAACTTGAAAACGGAAAACTTCGTTTCAGTGAAATTCGTAAAAGAATCTCAGGAATCACCGAAAGAATGCTTACTCTTCAATTGAGAGAGATGGAAAAAGAAGGTTTGGTAAAAAGAACAGTTTATGCAGAAGTTCCTCCGAGGGTGGATTATGAGTTAACAGAAATCGCCGAAGAGTTAGTTCCAATCTGGAAACAATTAGATAGATGGGGAAAAAAGCACAGAGAATTAATTCAAGGACAAATTGTATCTGTTGAATGTAATCAGCAAAATTAAATAATTTCAGATTTTGAACTTATTTTTCTTGCAAACAGAACATGTGCAACCAATGCCATTAATCCCATTGTAACACCCACAAAACATACACCATCCCACTGTGCATATTGCCATGCAATAGAAGCGGTGTAAGTTCCCAATGAACCACCAATAAAATAAGAAACCATATAGACAGTATTCAAACGGTTTACAGCATTAGTTTTCAATAAAAAATAATTGGTTTGATTCATTATGTGACTTGACTGTACTCCTAAATCAACTAAAATTACTCCTACAATAAGCCCCCAATAAGTATTTCCTGCAAAATAGGTAAATCCCCAACTTCCAATCAAAATTAAAAGAGCATATAAAATAATTCTGTTGATGCTCATTCTATTTTGTAAACTTCCAACTTTTGCAGCTGCTAAAGCTCCAACTGCACCCGCCAAACCAAAACTTCCTACAACAGAAGCTCCAACTTCAAACGGTGGTCTTTCCATGTGAAAAACCAAGGTAGTAAACAAAGCACACATCGACCCGAAAGCCATTGCTCCACGGAAAGATGCCAATTGTAAAACAGGTTGCGTTCTTGCTAGATTCCAGACAGAATTCATCAGTTCGAAATAAGTTCCTTTGAAATTGGGTTTCATTTCAGGAAGCATTTTGTAAACAAAAATCCAGACTAAAAGCATTAATACCGCTGCAATTCCAAACATACTCCTCCAACCCCACATTTCTCCGACAATTCCACCAATAAAACGAGAGAGTAAAATTCCTAGTAATAATCCTGAAACAACCAATCCGATGTTCGCTGCTTTTTCCTTTTCTGAAGACAATTCTGCAGCAATCGGTACAAATAACTGAGGAATTACAGACGTTGTTCCGATGAGTAAACTTGCAGCATACAACATCCATAATTCTGTTGCGAAAGTCATCCATAAAAGTGCTGCAAAAACTAAAATTAAATCAATTAAAATTAATCTTTTTCTTAAAAACTTGTCGCCCAACGGAACAATTATCAATAATCCGAAAGCGTAACCTATTTGCGTCAAAACAGAGATTTTTCCTGCTGCACTTTCAGTAACATTTAAATCTTTTGAAATAAGTCCCAATAAAGGCTGATTGTAATAATTGTTGGCAACGATAAGACCTGAAATAATTGACATTGACCAGATTACTGTTCTGGAAATAGTTGACTGAGTAGAATTGAGCATGAAAATTTAAGTTTGAAAATCTTTTAATGAGTAAACTTTAGTAAAGGTAATGATTAACACAGCATTTTTTTTAAAACAGAAATAAATAAAATTAATTTACAGGATTTAGATAATCATTCAAATAAGTATCTTTGGAGTCTTTAAAATTCACAAAATAATGATTTCAAAAAAAAATATTTCTGTTTTTCTTGTCTTTTCTTTGAGCATAAATACCTTTTCTCAAAAACATAAAAACTGGCAAAGTAAAATCGATAGTATTGTACAGATTAAATCTCCGACAATATTTAATGGAGTTATTTTAATTTCAAAAAAAGAAAAAATTGTTTATTCTAAAGCTTTCGGATTTTCAGATATTGAAAATAAAACTCCGCTAAAAATGGAGAATCAGTTTGAAATCATGTCAAATACCAAACAAATTACCTCAGTTTTAGTCTTGAAAGAAGTTGAAAAAGGAAAAATTAATCTTCAGGCTCCCATTAAAAAGTACTTACCCTTTTTGAAACAAACCTGGGCAGATTCTGTGACGGTTCATCAGCTTTTGAATCATACTCACGGAATTGTGGATGTTGAAAAACCATTGGTTTTCAAACCGGGAACTGATTTTAAATATGGCAATCTTTCGAATATTCTTTTAGGAAAAATCGTTGAAAATGTATCCAAAAAAACGTACCGAGAATTAGCTGCGAAATTGTTTAAACAGCTTAAAATGAATGATACGTTCTGTTATTCTGCATCCGATAAACGAAATCTCGTTTTTGGTTATATTAATAAAGAAAATAAATTCTCGAAAGTAGAAAAGTCAATGATTAATGATGAAAATTTGCCTGCAGATGGAGTTATTACTACTGCAAAAGATTTAATAATTTGGAATAACCAACTTCATAAAGGTCATATTTTAAGTGCAGATTCTTATCGATTGATGACCTCAGAATCTGCAAAATCACAGCATGATGTTTTTGGAAGAGAGAAAATGGGTTATGGTTACAATATTAGAATTGCTGAAGCCAATGGAATACAATATCTTGGTCACACAGGATTAGGCGACGGTTTTTCTTCTATGAATATTTATATTCCCAAAGTAGATTTACATATTATTGTTCTTGAAAATCAGATGAATGAAAACAGCGATTTGTTTTATTATACTGAAAAATTAATTAAAGATATTATTTTTGAGAGTGAGCTTATAGAGCCTTCTCTCTAAAATTTTAATTAAATGATTTTCTGAATTCCAAAGGCGAAATATCCGTTTTAGCTTTAAAGAGTTTACTGAAAGACTGAGAATGTTCAAACCCCAATTCGTAAGCGATTTCACTTACGGTAAGATCAGTTGTAGACAGTTTTTCTTTGGCTTTTTCGATCAGTTTTTCGTGAATGTGCTGCTGTGTGGTTTGTCCGGTTAATTGTTTTAATAAACTTCCGAGATAATTGGTTGAAATATTCAATTGTTCGGCGATGTAATTGGCGGTTGGTAAACCTTTGTTAAGCACATTTTCATTGAAATAATCTTCCAAGATGATTTCTAATTTATCTAAAACCTGATGATTGGTCTTTTTTCTGGTAATGAATTGACGCTGGTAAAATCTTTCGCAATAATTTAAAATAACCTCAATCTGAGAGATGATAATATTCTGAGTAAACTGGTCAATTCCGGACTGATATTCTTTTTCAATGCCTTTAAAAAGCCCGATTAACGTTTCTTCTTCCTTTTCAGAAAGAAACAAAGCTTCATTCACATCATAGCCGAAGAATTTATAATTATTAATGGTTTTTGCCAAAGGTGTATTCCAGATAAAATCGGGATGAAAAGCCAAAAGATATCCTGAAGGTTTTGTTTCGTATTTACTGATAATCATTTTCACGATTTGTCTCGGCGCAATAAAACACATCAATCCTTCATCAAAATCATACTGACTTTGCCCGTAATGAAGCTTCCCCTGAATGTCTCTTTTGAAACCCATAAAATACAAATTTTGAACCCAGCTGATTTCTGATTCCTCAATTTGATACTCGACCAAACTGTAATCTACCAAACTGATGAGCGGATGCTGAGGTTTTGGCAATCCTGAAATTCTGTGAAATTCAGAAATTGTGTCGATAGTGTATAATTTTCTGTTGGTCATAACTTTAAAATTAAAAGGCAACAGCAAGAAACTGTTGCCTTTACAAATTTAATAATCTGTAGATGTACTTAGTGTTTTAAACTCAGAAATTTCGTTTTGAAGTGCATTTAATTTATTTCCGGCAATGCTGAAAGCATCAGAACCTAAAACCAAATGAACAGGCGGATTTTCTAATGCTATCAATTCCATCAATGCTACAGCTGCTTTTTCCGGGTCGCCCGGTTGATTTCCGTTGATGTCTTTTTCGTGAGCAGTCTGAAGTTGTCTTGCAACTGTGTATTCTTCAATTTCATTTTTCGGTGTTCTGAGTGAACCGCCGGTTAAGAAATCAGTTCTGAAATATCCGGGATAAACCACCGTTGCATTCACTCCAAATTCTTTCACTTCTGCCGCCAAAGCTTCAGTAAATCCTACAACTGCAAACTTGGTAGCACAATAAATTCCCCAACCTGCAAATTCTCCTGTCAATCCACCTATTGAAGCGATGTTGATGATGAATCCACTTTTCTGTTCTCTCAAATAAGGCATTGTTTTTCTGATGATATTCAAAGAACCGAAAACATTGGTATCGAAATTCTGACGGCTTTCCAAATCTGAGATTTCTTCTAAAGTTCCCAATTGTCCGTAACCAGCGTTGTTCACAACAACATCTAATGTTCCAAATTTCTCTATCGATTTTGAAACAGCATTTTCAACAGAGTTTTCACTGATCAAATCAACTTCTAACGGTAGAAATGAATCGTTTTCTTCACTGATGGCTTTCTGAAGCTCAGCAATATTTCTTGAAGTTGCCGCCACAGAATGACCTTCTGCCAATAATCTTTTGACTAAAGTTAACCCTAACCCTTTTGAAGCTCCTGTCACGAACCATACTTTTTTTGTTTCCATTTTTGATTGTTTTTAATTGATTAATTATTACAGTACAAAATTGGAAAATGATGAAAGGATTAATGTGACCAAATCAAAGATTGTTGTAGCCAAAACTAAGATGTGAAAAGTTTAATTTTCAAATATTTGTGATAAAATGATTATTTTTGAATCAATAATAAACCCATGAAATTTTACAAACTCATATTTTTTATTTTACTTTTTTGTTTTTCCTTTTATAATGCACAGGAACTCCCAAAAGTGAAATTGAACCAGTTTAGAAATAGTTATAAACAAGATTATCAAAACGATACACTTTCCCTTAAAATTGAGAATCCATTGGCTTGCCCTTTAAGAATTAAAATTTTTTCAGATTATTTAAAAAATAAAAATTTAATTGATGATACTTTAAAAGTGGTAGCTTATGAAAATTCTTTTGCAGAAATAAAAATATTCGCAAAAAATATTGATCTTGAAAAATTAAAATTTATTATCAATCAGGCATTTGGTGATGACGGTAAAATAATTAAACAAAATAATCTTGCACTCCCCTTTCCTAAAGGTACAACATACAATATTATGCAATCAAATAAAGGAAGCTTTAGCCACAGCGATGATTATAATAAGTATGCTGTGGATTTCGAAATGAAAACTGGAGATACAATTACAAGTGCAGATGATGGTTTTGTTGTTGGTGTTATTAAAGATTACGAATTCGGAAAAAATGATAAAAAATGGACTCCTTATGCCAATTATATTACTGTTTATCATCCTCAAAGTGGATTATTTACACAATATGTACATTTAAAGAAAAACGGAAGTTTTGTGAAAGTTGGTGATGCTGTAAAAAGAAATCAACCCATTGGTTTAAGCGGGGCGACTGGTTTTGCTTCCGGGGAGCATTTGCATTTTAATGTTTTAATCCCTGAAAAAGGAAAGACTTTAAAATCAGTTCCGTTTAGTTTTGAAAATAATATCCCTTCACAAAGTTTAAAACGGAATATGAAAATGAAAAACGAATAAGAATATAAAATTTATGAAAATTACGAAACACATTATCATCAGAATTTTGGCAGTAGCCATTCCCCTGCTTTTATTATATTTTTATTCAGAAATGGCTTTCGAAGCCAATCGACAGCGGGAGCATCGTACTGATGTCGGTTTAGGGATTGCATTTCTGCTTGTATTTATTTTGATTATTCTGATGGTGGGTTTTATCACAGATTCTATTGTTAGAATCTATAAGAAACAATATTCTATTGCTTTGATTAATGTTCCTTTTTTGCTTTTATTTTTAATTCCGGTCTTGTATATTTCTTGTCAGTTTTCCAGTGAAGCTTTTTACTGTCAATGTTTTAGTTAAAAATCTCTTAGAAATCATAAATAATATTAAATTTTACACAGGGTTGAGATTTATCTGTATTTTCGTTTTCATAAAATTGAATATATGAAAAAACTTTTTACAATCTCAGGGATTTTTACACTCCTTTTATTTTCTCAAAATACTTTTGCTCAGGAGGTACAATCTGAACTTACAATGACATATAAAGGAGATAACCTCAAAAAAAATACTCAAGAACGTACAATTATTCTGAACGGAAATGTAATGTTGAAAACAAAAAACATTTCTTTGGCAAATGCTGAAAAAGTAACGATAGACGAAAAAAATAATACGGTTACCATTTACAATCCAAAAGATTTTAAAATACTTTATGCTAAAACGGTATCAAAAACTGGAGGAAGTAACCAAAATATAATCGTGTATAATACAAAAGAAGAAAGTATCACCTTTCAATAATCTTCACAAGTATGAAAATAAAATTATCTATTCTGTTATTACTGATTGCAGTCTTCAGTTTTGCACAATCTAATCAGTTCATTTATGAATATACTTTCAAAATGGATTCTCTGAACCGAGATAAATCTGAAACCGAAAATATGGTATTACAGACTTCTCCTAAAGGTTCTAAATTTTACAGTCAGTTAAGAGCTGTTTTCGATTCTACCATGATGGCAACTGTTGCAAGTGCAAAGGCAATGGATGGAGTTCGTTTCGATTTTACTCAATTAAAACGAGGAAAAGTAGGTTTTGAAGTTAGTAAAACTTATCCTGATTACAAGACGAGCTTAAAGAAAACAATTGGCTCTACAGGATTATTATTAACGACAGAGCAGAAAATTAACTGGAAAATTACGAATGAAAAAGATAAGGTTCTAGATTACAACGTTCAAAAAGCTACAGCAGACTGGAGAGGGAGAAAATGGGTTGCTTGGTTTGCTACGGAGATCCCTATACAAGACGGACCACATGCATTTTCAGGTCTTCCGGGACTTATTGTTCAAATTGAAGATACTAAAGGTGATCATTCATTTAAGTTGATTGCAACCAAAAAGATCAATGTTGTACACAATGAGAATGCACTTAGTTTTAAACCGAAAGATATTGCTGTAAGCGAAGAAAAATTTAGAAAGTTTTGGGTAGATTACAAGAAAGACCCTGTTAAAGATATGCGTAAGATTTCAAGCTCGTCAGATATTTCAGCTCCAATATCTGTATCAGTGAGTTTTGACGGAAAAACGTATTCACAGGATGAGATGCTAAAACTGGTTGAAAAAGAAAGGAAAGAAGAACTGCAGAAGAACAATAATTTTCTGGAACTCGATTTATACAGATAAACACTCAATTTAGATATTATTTCAAACAAAAGTATGGGCAATTAAGCCTGTGCTTTTTTGTTTTATGATGATATGATTTAAAATTAATACCTCAGAAATTGTTATTTGGTGTAAAAATAGATAGATAACAGATAACACTTTATCTCAATCTATAAACATCACAATATGAAATCACAAAACAGTTTAGAAAAAAGAAGCCTTCGTGGTAAAACTGTCGTCGTTACAGGAGGAACCAGCGGAGTTGGAAGAGCTGCCGTTGAAGCCTTTGCTTTTGAAGGTTGCAACATCGTTATCGCAGCAAGAGGCCAGGAAGCTTTAGATGAAACTTTAAAAATCTGTAAAGACTTAGGTGTAAATGCTATTGCAGTTTCTACAGATGTTTCGAAAGCTGAAGATGTAGAAAATCTTTTGAAAGCTGCATTAAAAGAATTTGGCAGAATCGATATCTGGGTAAACAATGCCGGAGTAATGGCAAGCGGAAAATTTGAAGAAATACCAATGGAACTGCATGAGCAGGTCGTTAAAACCAATCTTTTCGGATATATGCACGGAGCGTATTCGGTTTTACCGCTTTTTAAAGAACAAAATGAAGGAATTTTAATCAATAATGTTTCGATTGGCGGATTTATGCCTGCTCCTTACAGTGCAGTTTATTCGGCAACAAAATTCGGGATTCGTGGTATGATGGAATGTCTTCATGGCGAAATTTCAGATTATCCTGATATTCATATTGCCAATCTTTATCCACAAATCCAAAGATCAACGGGAAATATGCATTCGGCAAAGTTTTCCGGACTAGATTTTAAAATTCCGCCGTTTGCATCAGACCCGAGAAATACGGCTGATAAAATTGTACAGTTGGCCAAAGAGCCACAGAAAGATCTTTTCCCAGACTTTAAATCAAGAGTGTTAGTAAATCTTTACGAAATGTTTCCAAAAGTCATTATGAATACCGCTTCTGCAGGCATGCGATTAATGATGAAACTAAAAAATGCACCACCCGATTCTGGAAATGTATTTGAACCTTCTTCAGAACCGCACAGAATTTATGGTGAAACCATTCTTCCCGTTCCCGGAAAGAAAACCAAAATCGCTTTGGTTGCGGGACTTGGATTGGGATTAGCTTTTATGTTACTGAAATCGAGAAAAGCAGATAAGAAAATTTATCTGGAGGATTAATTATCTTAAAGATCAGTTTGAGTGAAATTCTAAAAGAATTTATAGAAATTTATTCTAAAATAAAACGAGAATCTGTAAAAGGTTCTCGTTTTTGCTTTATTCAACTACCCCGTCTTAATTTTCTTTGAAAATTAATCACCCCTTCAGAGAAGGGGAATTTTTATACTTGTCGGGTGATGTTCGTAGAAATATGGAATATTTTAAATTTATGAGTGTGTATTTTTAGGATTACGGAAAGCTGTAATATTAATACATACAACTAATTTACCTTTACTTTATTAACCCAAACATATTTATTATGAGTGCAACAATTAAAGCAATTAAAACTGGTCCAAAACCTGATAAAGCAGATGGTACCCCAGATAAAAGACGGCGTGTAACACCAGAAACAAAACCGAAACATCCTGCTTTAAAACCGCATATTCATAAACCGGGAGATTCTAAATAGTTTTGTTCAATTAAAATCCCGAGAATTCGGGATTTATTTGTTTTTAAAATATGTTATTTAATGTGATATTTATATTTTTGACTGATAAAAAACTATAATGAATAAAACATTTGGCAATATTAATGGATCTATTGAAGGTGATATTTTTGAAAATAGAGGTGCATTATCAATGGCTAATATTCATAGACCATTACAAGCGGGAATTAGTGGAACCGAAAAAGAAGGGTCTGATTCTATTGTAATTTCCGGAGGTTATGAAGATGATGAAGATTGGGGAGATGTTATTATATATACAGGTCATGGTGGTAGAAGTAATGGGTCGAAACTTCAAGTAGCCGACCAAACATTAACTAAAGGAAATAAGGCTTTAGCAATTTCGTGCGAAAAAAAATTACCTGTCCGAGTGTCAAGAGGAGCTAATAAAAGGTCAAATTTTGCTCCTGCTATTGGTTATAGATATGATGGACTCTTTCTAGTAACTGAATATTGGCACGAAAAAGGAAGAAGTGGGTTTAATATTTGGAGATTCAGATTAGAAAAAATAATAAATGAAAAATATCCTGAAGAAATAGTATCAACAAGTATAATAAAAGAACCAGAATCAAATTACAACAATCCTTCTAGAAAAGAATATGTAGTTAAGAGAATAATTAGGGAGACGAAAACATCTCAATTTATAAAAAAACTTTATAAGGATACGTGTCAAATTTGTGGTATTCAGATTAGAAGTGCTGTCTCGACATATTCTGAAGCAGCACATATAAAATCTCTAGGGAAACCTCACAATGGACCAGATACAAAAGAAAATATTATTTGTTTATGCCCAAATCATCATAAAATGTTTGATTTAGGAATTATCTCTATTGATGAAAATTTTAATGTTTTAGGACTAGAAAATCAAAAATTAAATGTAAATCCTAAACATGATATTGATTTAGAATTCATTAGTTATCATAGAGAACATCATTATAAAAAATAATTCTAGACTTCAATAAAAAAACCTGCTTTGAAGCAGGTTTTTCTATATATAAAATCAAAATTTCTAATGTCCAGATTTTGCATCAGCACCCTGCTTCACGTGACTTAAATATTTAGTACAATACGCACCAAAAATTAAGATCGCCACATAACAGAACACTGGAATAATAAATGATTGCTGTACTCCGAAAACATCTGCCAAATAACCCTGGAAAATAGGAACAATCGCACCACCTAAAATAGCCATTACCACTAATGATGATCCTTGACTTGTGTATTTTCCTAATCCTGAAATGGCGAGTGTATAGATATTAGAGAACATAATCGAGTTGAAAATTCCGATTCCTAAAATGCTGTACATGGCCATTTCGCCGTGATTCAACATCGCTGAAATCAATAACAAAACGTTGATTCCTGCAAAGATGGATAAAGTTCTTGCCGGAGCAGATTTTCCCACAAAAAATGCGACAAAATTTAAAGCAATAAACACCAGGAAGAAACTGATTTGTGAAAACGTTAAATCAACAATACTGAAAATCACTAAGAAAACCGCTGCTGCAGCTCCCAACATATACAATGCTTTCTTGCTTTGGCTGATTGAATGATTCAAAGAAATGGCACCTAAGAAACGTCCGATCATCGCACCTCCCCAATAGAGAGACAGGTAGTTTTTACTGACTACTTCATTAAGATTCATAACCTGTGGCTGCTCAAGGAAACTGATAATAAAGCTTCCTACCGCTACTTCCCCACCTACATAACAGAACATCGCAAAAACACCAAACTTTAAGTGATTGAATTGGAACGCTCCAAAACCTTTTTCAATTTCTTCTTCCGCAGTTTGGAAAGATGGCAATTTCACTTGCGAAATCAATAAAGCCACCAATAATAAAATTCCCGCAAAAATTAAGTAAGGAATTCTTGTAGCTACTGCCGAGAACGATCCATCAGCTGCAGAGAAAAATTCAAAAATTAAATGTCCGCCCAAAACCGGAGCAATCGTTGTTCCGAATGCATTGAAAGCTTGTGTCATATTCAGTCGGCTTGATGCAGAATCTTCCGAGCCTAAAAGCGAAACATATGCGTTTGCGGTAATCTGAAGAACAGTAAATCCTAATCCAAGAACGAATAAAGCGCCTAAAAATAATCCGTAAGAAGAAAATGTCGCCGCCGGATAAAATAAAATACATCCGAAAGCCGCAAGGAAAATCCCGAAAAGAATTCCTTTTTTGTAGCCTACTTTGTTGATGGGATCACCGCTTGATGTGGAGACCAGAAAATAAATTAGCGAGCCTATAAAATAAGCTCCAAAGAAACAGAACTGCACCAACATCGATTCGAAAAAGGTCAGTTTAAAGAGTTGTTTCAGGTATGGTATAAGGATATCATTCATACAGGTGATGAATCCCCACATAAAAAATAAAAGCGTAATGGTAATCAAAGGAATGGTATAATTCCTTTTAGATTTTACTTCATTATTTATCATATACATTAAAATTAAGAAGCTAAGATAATCTCTTTTGCTGATAATATCTTAATTTGAGACAATAATTTTGTGTTAGATTATCAATTTTGAAGACTATGTTAAATGAAAATGAAGATTTAAATATTTGATTTTTAGTGATTTATTGATGTTTTTAAAACAAAAATCCCATTGCTTCATTATGAGTTTATGATAAAGATGAAATTAAAAAATCACTAAAAACAGTTTCGGAAATGTATTATTAGGATAAATCTTAAATTTTTAATGTTAAATTTGCCAAACTAAGTATTCAGAAACAGTTTATGGATTCACAACAGCAATTTTTAAGGAAATCTGAGGAGGCAAAAGATCTTTTTCTTCCACATCTTTCTACAGACCCTGTAGTTTTTGGTTTTGATCAAAGTGAATTAAAGGTTCTTCTTCTTCAGATGACGTATCGTAAACAATGGCTTTTACCAGGTGGCTATGTAAAAAAAGAAGAAGATTTGGATGATGCCGCTAAGCGAGTTTTAAAAGAGAGAGCGGGAATTTCCGATGTCTATTTAGAAGAGTTTGCAGTTTTTGGTAAATATAAAAGAAGCGAATTTTATTTTGAAGATTTCGATGATTCTCTATGGCAGAAACAGCGTTTTATTTCTATAGGGTATTATGCTTTATACAACCCTGATAATGCAAATCTTATCGTGGATGAGCTTAGTGAAAAATGTGAATGGATTTCTCTGAGCCAGCTAAACGAAATAGAATTGGCAATGGATCACCGTGAAATTATAGAAAAAGCTTTGTTGGCTTTAAGAGAAAGAATTTCTTACAAACCTATTGGTTACAATTTATTGCCTGAGAAATTTACACTTTCAGAATTACAGAAATTATACGAAACAATTTTAGGAAAAGAGCTTAACCGCGGAAACTTTTACAGAAAAATAAAAAACCTTGGGATTCTCAGAAAATTAAATGAGCAACGTCGTGGAGGTGCTCACAAATCTCCAGACCTCTACTCTTTTGATGATGAAAACTATAAAAAAGCATTAGAAAACGGACTGAGCAATTGGTAATAAAAAAATCCTGATTTAATCAGGATTTTTCTTTTTATATTATAAGCTTAATTGTCTCTCAAACTCCTCTACATATTTTGCCAGATGAATTCCATCTGCTAATCCGTGATGCGCTTCAACAGAAACTGGTAAGAATTTTTTGCCCTCACGAACACTGAATTTTCCAAACGTAATTTTCGGAATACATTCTTTAGGATCAAAATTGGTAGGATGAAGCAAAGCAGAGAAAGAATTCCACGGGATTGTTGTATGTCTGATATGATTAATCGGTAAAACATCATTGCTTATTCCTAAACCTGTAGAGTTTTGCATCGATTTAATTTCTTTTTGAAGTCCTTCATTAAAAGTTTCAAAGTCTTCAGAATAATGGAAAAATGAAAATCCAAAAGTTCCATCGGCTCTTCCAATCGTACTTCCACCATGTACTTCATCAAACAAAATAATTTGATTATCTACAATTCTCAATTTTAATTCGTCTACAGAATTTACGGCAACCATCGATTTATGAAGATAATAAGCAAAAAAAGAAATTCCGTTTTCTTTTGCTGTTTCGTAAGCTTTGGTACATTCAACTTCTGTAGTAAACCCAAAGTACGGACTGGTCATTTTAGAGAAGAACTCGTAATGCTCTTTTCGGTTCCAGTTTTCAATATCTATAACCTTCATTAATTTATTTTTTGCAAATTTCCGTAAGATTTATCAATTCTAAAGTGATTAAAAACAGAAAATTGATTTTTAGAAAAATTATTCTTCAAACTTAAGTTTATACAGAGCTATTCTAAAAATGGCTCTTTTTTTTGATTAAGAAAATTTGTTCCTTTGTAAAACAGACCAATTGGTATTTATGAAAAAATCGGAAGCAACTCGCCAAAATATTCTTCAAAAAGCATTTGAGCTGATCTACATCAACGGTTATCAAACAACAAGCGTAGATGAGATTATTGCGACCACTCAGGTAACAAAAGGTGCTTTCTATTATCACTTTAAAACGAAGGATGAAATGGGTTTGGCAATCATCAATGAACTAATGAAACCCACTTTCGAAAATACTTTTATTAAACCTTTTCAAAGCGATGCAAATCCGTTAGATACAATTTATAATTTAATGTACCATTTACTCATAGAAAATAAAGATTTAAAGGTTGAATACGGTTGTCCGGCTTCCAACTTTACACAGGAAATGGCACCTTGGAATGTAGAATTTACAAAAGCTTTAAATGAACTTTCCCTGGATTGGGAACAAGCGATGATGGATGCGATTGAAAAAGCTAAACTTGAAGGCATCGTCAAAAAAGATGTCAGCGCAAAAGAGATTGCTGTTTTTGTCATTTCGGGATATTGGGGTGTACGAAATTTAGGAAAATTAGAAAATTCAAAATCGGTCTATCTTATTTATTTAAAAGGACTTAAAAATTATTTAGAAACACTCAAATAATTTTTTACATAAAAACATACTAATTAGTATGTTTTTTGTTTTATCTTTGATGTATTGAAATTTTAAAACAATGTATCAGACACTTACATTTCTGCATTCCACGTTCCGCTGGTTGGTTTTATTGAGTTTACTCTATTCGATTTTCAGATCTTACAAAGGCTACTTTTCGGAAAAGGAATTTTCAAAAACAGACAATTCTGTGAGATATTGGACGGCGACCATTGCACATATTCAATTGATTTTGGGAATCATGCTGTACTCTCAAAGTCCGATTATCAAATATTTTTGGAAAAATTTCAATGAAGCCAGAGAATCTTTTGATTTACTATTTTTCGGACTGATTCACATTTTCCTGATGCTGTTTTCGATTATTTTAATTACGATTGGTTCTTCCGTTTCGAAAAGAAAAACCAGTGATAAAGAGAAATTCAAAGTAATGTTGATTTACTTCATCATCGCTTTAGTGGTTATTTTCATCGCCATTCCCTGGCCATTTTCCCCGCTTGTAAACAGACCTTATTTCAGATAATTATGATTGATTTATTTAAAACTAAAATCGGACGCTTGAGAATCATAGCAATTCTTGAAGGAATTTCTTTATTAACATTAGTATTGATCGCTGTTCCATTAAAATATGGGTTTGATAATCCTGCTTTTGTAAAATTGATGGGCCCAATTCATGGTTCCTTATTTCTACTCTTTTTATTCAACACACTAAGCGTTGGTGTCGAACAAAACTGGAAATTCAAAGAAACCACCTGGAAAGTTCTTTTGGCGTGCATTATTCCTTTCGGAACATTTTATATTGATAAAAAAATATTAAGCAAACTATGAAAAACCTTCTGATTTTTTGTGGAATTATTGTAGTGATTTATATTTTTTACAGAGTTTATAAATATCAGACTTTAGATGATGGTTTAGACAAATTAATTAAAAACGGCGCCGTCATTCTTGATGTTCGTACTGAAAAAGAATATGAAATGGGGCACATTACAGGTTCGCAAAATATTTCCTTAGGAACCATTAGAGAAAGATACACCGAACTCGATCCGAATAAAACCTATATTACTGTTTGCTCCCACGGTTTAAGAAGCGTAAAAGTTGAATCAATTTTAAAAGAAAAAGGCTTTAAAAAAGTTTACAACGGCGGTGCGTGGAGTGATTTGCAGAAAAGTTTTGATCTAAAATCTACGGAAAGCAAATAAGCCGTGCAAAAAATCACATGGCTTATTCTAAATTTAATAATAACTGAGTTTTTGGGTGAATATTTACTGTCAATGGTCAATTTTTACTTCGTAAGCCATTGATGAATTTTTGAAAGTAATTTAGGAATTAACAAGCAAAGCGAATTGACCATTGATCATTAACTACTTCAAATATTTCTGTTTCAAAACTGCAACTTCTCTCGATCCGATTCCCATTTCAACCTCAAAAAAGTTTTCTACACTTCCGTATTTTTTATTGATGGCTGTGAAGAAATTTCTAATGAGTTCCGGTCTGAGTTCCATTTGTTGTTTGATCTCTGCTTCACTCATTCCTGCCATTTTTGATAATCCAGAATACATTCCTTTCATTGTCGGATTTTTCGCCAGATAAAAGTTGGAAGCTACATAATCGCTCTCGATAACTTCTTGTGGAACTCCCAATATTTTCAGGAATAAAGCAGAAGCCATTCCCGTTCTATCACGTCCTCCCGTACAATGGAACAGAAGAGCTTCATCGGGTTTCAAAGTCAACAACTGAACAAATAACGATCTGTATCTCTCTCCGAAATAAGGCAATCCACCTTCTCCGTACATATCAAACAGAAAGTTTTTGTCTTTTAAAAATTTAGCCATATCCTGCGCTGTCGGAAGATTATTGCTCCCTGCAGGACACAAAATATAACTTGTATTTTCCGGCAAACGATCCTGAGCCTTTTTAGCTTCTTCAACGCCTCGGAAATCCACTACGGTAACGATTTTTTTATCTTTAAAAGTTTTCAAATCTTTATCCGTCAGTTTATCAATCGCATCACTTCTGAAAACTTTCCCCAAGACAACTTCTTTTCCGTCTGCGGTTTTGTAACCTCCTGTATCTCTGAAATTATATGCTCCTTCCATTTTTACAACACGTCTCAAACTGTCTGTAATCTGTGCATTTGCAGTTGCTCCGAAAGCAATAATTGCCAATGTTAATCCTATTTTTTTCATATATAAATTTTAAAATATTTGCCAACGAACTCCCAATTGTCCTCTGCTTCCGTACCATTCGTTTGAAGTGATTCTTTTCTTATTGTCTCCCATGTAAAGTCTTAAGCTTTCATTGCTTAAATTATTCAGTTCAATAAATACTTTAACTTTTGAAGTGATGTCATAACTCGCAGAAAAATCAATCGTGAAGTTTTTATCTGACCAGATATAATAATCCGGTCCCAATTTTTGGTTAATGGTTTCAATTGATTTTCCTCTGTAATTCCCTGCCAAACGAACCATCACTTTATTGCTTTCATAGTATAAAATGGCATTAAACAGATTTTTAGATTGGTTTGGTAAAGAAGTCTTATCAAAAATATTGGCCGTTCTCGGAACTTCAACTTCAGAATTGATGTAGGTATAATTAAATTCTACTCCGAAACCATTCCAGAAGCCTGGTAAAAAGTCAAGACGCTTGTTAATTCCTGCTTCAAATCCTAATAATTTTGAGTCCTGAAGGTTTTTTGCCTGAGTTACCGTGTAATTTGTCCCGTCAATATTCATCACAGAAGTGTCTGAGAAAACAATATCGGAGATTTTTTTGTAAAATATCCCTCCCGAAAGAATACCGATATTATTGAAATAATATTCTCCCATCAAATCAAGATTCTGGCTGAAAGTAGGCTTTAGATCAGGATTTCCTCTCGTAATGACAAATGACGAATTGTCGATGCTTGATCCCGGAGACATATCACCAAAATTGGGTCTGATAAACGATTTTGTATAAGCAAATCTTACGTTGGCTTTCTGCGAAAAATTGTAACGCAAATGAAGCATCGGTAAAAAAGCATCGTAATTACTTTCAACTACAGATGGACTTAAAGTGGAAACAGTTCCTTGTTTGGTTAATTTTGAACTGTTTAATGTTAATCTTGTAGATTCATTTCTGAAACCTCCGATAATTTTAAACTTATCTGTTGCTTTGATTTCTGCCATTGCATATGCTGCAAAAACTGATTCTTCGCCTGTGTAAAGACTTGTATTTCTCGCAGGATCATTTAATTCATTAAAACCGTTTTGCTGTAAAGTCTGTGGTGAAAACAAATTAAAAAGCTGATCTTTTGTTGGTGGATTCATGACATACTGATCATAATTTCCGTTCATATTTCCTAAGAAGGATGTTCCTTTTGTCGGTTCCGAAATGGCTAACTGAGAAAGCGTTAGAGAATTACCGGCTGAAGGAAGATAAACTGCATTGTAACCAAATGTACTTGTACGATCTTTTTCACGATACTTTGCACCGGCTTTTATTGTAATATTTGAATTAATATCATACTTGAAATTGACTCTTCCGATTTTATCTCTTTCATTATTATCTAATTTCGAAATCACCAATTGAGAAAGCAATAATTTGTTGGAACTCATCACATCGTTAGGGTTTGCAATATCTGAACTGTAATCCATATATTCTCCTCCAATTCCTGATGGAGAATCAAATCCCCAATACCGTTTTCCATTTGTAAGATTGTTAAAACCTCCGTTTATTTTTTGTCTGAAAGTTGCGATAGGAAGCCCTTTTGTATCATTTGTGGGAGGAGTATCCAAGAAATATTTTGCAGAATAATCACTCAACATCCAGTCTAAGCTTAACTTTGAAGTTAGGCTGTGCTCTCCGCCCAATTCCATTCCGTATAATTCTGTCTGATAATGAGAATATCTGAAATTGTACTGATAACGCGTGTTTGTATAATCAACATACGTTTCATAAACCGGTCGGATGTCATCAAACTTATTAAACATTCCACGGAAATAAACTTTATTGTTGGCGTTGAATTTATATTCCAATCCACCATTCAGACCAATCGTTCTTCTAGTTCCCATGTATCTCTTCATCATCACGATATTGATCGATTTTCTTTCAATATCATTGGCTGCATTGGTGTTATAGGTCACATCAAAAGAATCTGCTCCCCATTGTCTGTCCCAAATTGCTCCGGATAAAAGTACTCCCAACTTATTTTTGAAGAAACGGTCACCGTAAACCACAGATGCATTATAAGTTCCGTCCTGTGAAAAAGTATTGTAACCTCCTGCTCCGCTTACGCTTAATGTCTTCTTTGCAGGAGCTGTTCTCGTAATGAAATTGATACTTCCACCGATCGCATCACCATCCATATCCGGGGTTACCGCTTTGGCAACCTGCACAAACTGAATCAATTCTGAAGGAACAACATCCAAAACAAAAGATCTGTTTCCTAAAACATTGGCACTCGGAAGTCGGTTTCCGTTAAATAAAGCCGAAGTCCACGCAAAAGGAGTTCCTCTTACGGTTGCCTGGTCTGCTTCGCCATGATATCTTGCGACAGCGACTCCCTGAACTCTCTGTACAGCTTCAGCAGCATTTCTGTCCGGAAGTTTTCCGATCGCATCAGCGGCAATAACTTCCATGATGGCATTATTGTTCTTTTTAATCTCGTAAGCTTTTGCCTGTGTTAATGCGTTCGGTCTTGTAATGGTAACTTCCTGAATGTCTTTTAATTTATCTTTATTGGCAAGATTTTCAGGATCAATCGTGATGTATCCGATGTCATTGGTTCCTTCTTTTACGGTGATCGGGAAGTATTTTGTTTCGTAACCGATGTATTCTATTTTAAGATTGACTTCACCCAATTTTGGAGAAAGTAAGTTAAAATCTCCGTCTAAAGATGATGCAGCTTTCACATTTTCATCAACGATAGAAATATTTGCTCCCGGTAGAGCTCCGTTTGTTTTCCCAACTACAGTTCCTTTAATAGTCTGTGCATGAATGGTTCCAAAAGATGCCATCAGAAAAAATGCAGATACCTGAATGATTCTCGACCTCTGTTTTAGAAAACCAGTAGAATTTTTCATTGATTTATTTTTTTCTGCAAAATTGGGCGGTTTATCGTTTGCATTCGTCCTGAGAAAAAAATCATCAATCAAAACGTGCGACTCGTTGGATTGACACTTTTAACTAATTGATTTTAAATAAATTATATAAATTGAACTATTTGTTATTTATTTATGAACGAAATATTAAATCGTTTTTGAAATGTTTAATAGATATATAACAGTATTCTCAATGATAAAATATCGATTTTGTATTTACTTTGTACAAACCTAAAGGAAGAATGCAATATATTGTTATAATCGGCGCTTTTCAGGCACTTGTTGCGCTTTGGCTGTTGATCGTCAAAGAGAAAAAAGCACTGTCTAATGATTTGTTTATTTTTCTGCTTTCTGCGATTGCTGTACATCTCACAATCAAATTTGTTATTTTTAGATTTATTCCTGATGAAAGTATCAAACAGCAGATGAATACGTTTATCTCAGTTTGTTATGGACCTTTGATTTATCTTTATACTCTTACAAAAACAAAAAAGGATTTTTCTCTGTCGCAAAAATGGTTTATTTTCATTCCTCTTTTTGTCTTAATGATTGCTTACTTTACGATTTCATGTGTTTTTATTATTCTCAATAAAGTAAATCATGATCTTTTAGACAGCTATAATAGTCTTAGTTTAGGACTAATTTTTATCGTCAATTTATATTATCCTTTAAAAAGTATTCTGATAATCAGAAAAAATAAAAACCTTATTTCTGATAAGAATGAATTTGATGTTATATTAAGAATTTCAACCTGCATTCTCTTAATGGAATCTTTGGTTGTTATTTCTAAAATACTTCTTCACCTTTACCCAGAAGGTATTGAGATCGTGAATTTAGTTTTAAGAAGTGTTTCTTACTTTTTATTACTAATTATTTGCCTTTTAATTATAAGAAAAAACTTTAGTTCCATACCAATTAATATTAATGAGATTAAAGCTCATTCAGAGAGTAATAATAACGATTCTGAGAAAAAAATATCGATAAATACCTTAGATTATGATCTGAAATTTAAAGATATCTGGCATAAATTGGATGACTTAGTAAGCGAAAAACAACTTTTTAGAGATTGTGATTTGACTTTAGATCAGTTGGCATTAAAAACAGAAATTAATAAATACCAGATCAGTGAAATGCTGAACAGCTATAAAAACAAACCGTTTTATCGCTATATCAACGAATATCGAATAGAATATTTTAAAAACAGTGTGGAATTGGCAATTGATAGAAATGACAACATCAACTTTTTATCATTTGCTTACGATGCAGGATTTAAGTCAAAATCTTCCTTTAACCGTTATTTTAAAGAAATTACAGGAAAAACACCCTCTGAATATTATAAAGATTTGTTGAAGAAAAATTCACTACAGCTTACAATAGATCAAATTTAAAATATCTTCAGTTTCTCGACAAAATTGGTTAGGTTTTTGAATATTCAGAAACACACTAATCATCACGCTTTTGAAACTCATCACATTCACAAACAAAGGTATTTACTGTCCGCAGGGGAAATTTTATATTGATCCGTGGCGACCTGTAGATTATGCCGTCATCACGCACGGCCACGCTGACCACGCCCGTTGGGGAATGAAAAAATATCTTTGTCATCACTTTACAAAACCTATTTTACATCAAAGAATCTCTCCGGATATTGAATGCCAGACTTTGCAGTACGGTGAAGTTTTGGACATTAATGGGGTAAAACTTTCAATGCATCCGGCTGGTCACATTATTGGTTCGGCACAGATTCGTTTAGAATATAAAGGATATGTGAGCGTGGTTTCGGGTGATTATAAAGTTCAGGATGATGGTTTGAGTACACCTTTTGAACTCGTGAAATGCAATGAATTTGTTACTGAAAGTACTTTTGGACTTCCCATTTACAACTGGCTTGAAGTTCCTGATTTAAATAAGAGATTGCAGAATTGGGTTTTGAGAAACCAGGAAAATCAAAAAACTTCCGTTTTTATCGGATATTCTTTGGGTAAAGCACAGCGGATTATGAAAGCCGTCGAAGGAATGAGAAAAATCCACGTTCACTACTCGATTGGAAAGTTGAATAAAGCTTTTGAAGAAGTTGGAATTGTACTTCCGGATTATGAAGTTCCTGATTTTAGGGAAAGTATGAAGCACGTTGCCAGCGATATTGTAATCGTTCCGCCGGCTTTGTTGGACAGCAATGTCATCAAGAAAATCCCGGATGCCGCAACGGCGATTTGTTCCGGCTGGATGCAGGTTCGTGGTGCCAGAAGATGGCGAAGTATGGACGCCGGATTTCCGATGAGCGACCACGCCGATTGGAAAGGTCTTTTACAAGCTATCAAAGCCACCGAAGCCGAAATTGTTCACGTTACACACGGACAAACCGAAGTTTTTTCGAAATATTTAAATGAAATTGGAATTAAATCTGATGTTGTAGAAACTTTATATGGCGATGATGACGAAGAAGTGGTTGAAAAGGAAGTTGTAAAAGATAGTGATTGACTTTCGAATTAGCATTAACAAAGTTGGTTGCACACTTTTAGAATGAATTTGGAAAAATACTGATTAGTTTTTAATAGCTCCGTAGGAACGAAATGTTTGTAGAAAATAATTATCAAAACTTAGAGCTCCGTAGGAGCGGTAATCAATAATTAGTTTAAACGTCGAATTGCTCGCAGCCCGACTTGAGTGGAAATCCTTTTTTTGCCTAAACTCAGATTTCAACTAAAGGACAAAAACGTGTGGCAAAAAAGATTGGGAACGGAAGGCATAAATGAAAGAAAAGCGCAGGCTTTTATTGAAATTTACGAACGAAGTTCATAGCTGCCCAAATAAAACAAAAGATTAGAATGAAAAATTTCGCAGAACTCATCAACGCCCTCGAAAGCACCAATAAAACCAATGCTAAAATCGATGCCATCATCGATTATCTTGAGCGTGCGCCGGATGATGATAAATTATGGTTCATCGCCCTGTTTACGGGCAAAAGACCCAAGCGAAATGTGAATACCAACTATATGAAAGAATGGGCGTTGGAAATTATTCAACTACCTTTTTGGCTGTTTCAGGAAAGTTATTCTTCGGTCGGTGATTTGGGTGAAACAATTTCTTTGATTCTTCCTCCACCAACAGAAAAAATCGAAAAAACCTTGTCTGAATGGATGACGGAAATCATCGGACTAAAAACGAAAACTGAAGCTGAGAAAAAAGAATTTGTGCTCAATTCGTGGAACGGTTTGGATTACACAGAACGGTTGATTTTCAATAAATTACTAGGCGGAAGTTTCAGAATTGGGGTTTCATCTAAAACTTTGATTAATTCTCTGACCAAATTTTCCGGACAGGAATCGAGCACGCTGATGCACAGTTTGATGGGAAAATGGCAACCGGATGAAGTCTCATTTCAGGAACTGATTTCTGCTGAAAATATCAATCCCGATAACTCAAAACCCTACCCTTTCTGTTTGGCTTATCCACTGGAAAAAGAATTGGAAGATTTAGGGAAACCCGATGAATGGCTCATCGAATATAAGTGGGACGGAATCCGCGGACAAATTATCAGAAGAAACGACGAAGTTTTTATCTGGTCGCGTGGTGAAGAACTCGTAACCGAACAATTTCCCGAAATTGCCGACACCGTAAAGGCAATGAAAGGCAATTTTGTGATTGATGGAGAAATACTTGCGGTAAAGGAAGGCAATGTTTTAAATTTCAATGAATTACAAAAACGATTAAACCGTAAAACTTTAACTAAAAAAATGCTCGCTGAAATTCCGATTGAAGTTTTTGCATATGATATTTTAGAACTGGAAGGAACCGATTTTCGGGAAAAGCCTATCTCAGCAAGAAGAGCAATGTTGCAGGAATTATTGTTAAATGAAGCTCCTGAAAACATCAAAATTTCTCAGGCCATCGATTTTGAAGACTGGAGCAAATTAGATTTAATCAGAGAAAATTCGAGAGAAATCAACAGTGAAGGTTTGATGCTGAAACAGAAAAATTCCCACTATCACTCCGGGCGAAAAAAAGGCGATTGGTGGAAATGGAAAATCAGTCCGTTGACGATTGATGCTGTTTTGATTTACGCTCAAAAAGGAAGCGGAAGACGAAGTGCTTACTACACCGATTACAGTTTTGCCGTGAAAAGTGGCGATAAACTGGTCACCATTGCCAAAGCCTATTCCGGATTGACCGACAAGGAAATAATGGAAGTCAGCAAGTTTGTCAATAAAAATGCAATTGAAAAATTTGGTCCGGTTCGAACCGTGAAAGCCGAGTTGGTTTTCGAAATTGCGTTTGAAGGAATTGGCTTCAGCAACCGACATAAAAGTGGTGTTGCATTGCGTTTTCCAAGGATTGTAAGATGGCGGAAGGATAAAACCGTGAATGATATCGATGATATTGAAGAGATTAAGAAACTGATACAGTAAATTTTTAAAACGCAATGGGCGCAAAGATTTTTTGATATCTTACTGCATATTTTCCGTTCGCAAAGGCACTTCGTTGAGCAAATGATAGCAGTCTGTCTTGGCTGAGTGAAACGCCTTTGCGAACGAAAAATGTTTTCAAAAATTTAGAACAAAACCTTGCGAACTTTGCGTTAAAATAAAATTAATAATTGAGCAACTACGAAAATACCGAAGGCTTTAAAATCATTCAGAACTGGATGATGGAAAAAGGCAACTCGCCATTTAAATTTCAGGTCGATACCTGGAAGAAGTTTGGCAGTGGATACAGCGGAATGGTAGTGGCTCCCACAGGTTTTGGGAAAACGTTTTCTGTATTTTTAGCTCTGGTTTCAGATTTTCTGACGAATCCCGACAAGTACAAAAAAGGACTGAAGATGATATGGATTACGCCACTGCGTTCCTTGTCAAAAGACATCGCCAAAGCAATGCAGGAAGCGATTGACGAAATTGGTCTGGATTGGGCAGTTGGTGTAAGAAATGGTGACACCGACCCAAAAGTCCGTCAGCAACAGGTCAAAAATATGCCTGAAATTCTGGTGGTCACCCCCGAAAGCCTACACTTACTTTTAGGACAAAAAAATCATCAGCGATTCTTTATCAGTATGCATTGTGTTGCGGTAGATGAATGGCACGAATTGTTAGGTTCAAAACGTGGCGTAATGGTCGAATTGGGAATTTCTCAACTCTTTCATTACGTTCCGAAACTTAAAATATGGGGAATTACAGCGACCATCGGAAACCTTGATGAAGCGCAAGATGTTTTGATTCCGTATGACATTAAAAAAACAAAAATTACGGCTAAAGAACTTAAGAAAATTGATATTATTTCTGTTTTTCCAGATGAAGTTGAAATTTTGCCTTGGGCGGGACATCTCGGACAAAAACTGGCAGATAAAGTTGTTCCGATTATTTTAGAATCGAAATCAACAATCGTTTTTACGAATACCCGAAGTCAGAGTGAAATGTGGTATCAGCTTTTGCTGAATGCCTACCCTGATTTTGCCGGACAAATCGCGATTCATCACAGTTCGATTGATGCACATCTGAGAATTTGGATCGAGGAAAATTTAAGTTCAGGAAAACTAAAAGCGGTCGTTTCCACATCGTCTTTGGATTTGGGAATTGATTTTAAACCCGTGGATACGGTCATTCAAATTGGCTCTGCGAAAGGTGTTGCGAGATTTTTGCAACGTGCGGGACGAAGTGGCCATTCCCCTTTTGAGACCTCAAAAATATTTTGTGTTCCTACGCATTCTTTGGAATTAATTGAAGTTGCTGCCTTAAAGGAAGCCGTTAAACAGAAAGTTATCGAACCTCGTGAACCTGTAGTTTTATGTTTCGATGTTCTAGTTCAGTTTCTGATGACTTTGGCGGTTGGTGACGGATTTTTTCCCCACGAAGTTTACGAAAGAATTAAAAAAGTATATACGTTTCAAGAAATCAGAGATGAGGAATGGAAAGCGATGCTTGATTTTCTCACAATTGGTGGTAGCGCGTTGAAAAGCTACGAAGAATATCACAAAGTTGCCGTAATGGAAGATGGTCTGCACAAAGTCACTTCCCGAAAAATCGCAATGCTGCATCGGATGAATATGGGTGCGATTGTAAGTGACGCGATGCTGAAAGTGAAATTTATTTCCGGCGGTTACATAGGTATGGTTGAGGAATATTTTATTTCAAGACTTAAAAAAGAAGAGAAATTTATTTTGGCAGGTCGGGTTTTGGAGGTGGCGATGATTAAAGATATGACGGTTTTCGTGCGGGCTTCCAAAGGAAAAGCGCAGGCTCCAAGTTATTTGGGTGGAAGACTTCCTTTAAGTTCAAATTTGGGTCATTTTTTAAGAGAGAAATTGTCGGGAGCATTAAATCCGAAAGCTTCTGAGAAGGAATTGAAATTTCTGCATCCACTTTTGGCCAATCAGGAAAAGCGTTCACACATTCCTAGAGAAGATGAATTTTTGATTGAATTAATTAAAAACCGTGAAGGATATCATTTGTTTATGTATCCATTCGAAGGGCGTTTGGTGCACGAAGTGATGGCAGCTTTGATTGCCTACCGGATTTCTAAACTGGCTCCGATTTCCTTTTCGATGGCGATGAACGATTATGGTTTTGAATTGTTCAGTGACAAAGAAATCCCGCTGAATGAGGATAATTTAGATAAAATTCTGACGAGAGATAATCTAATGGTTGATGTGATTTCAAGTATTAATTCGGCAGAAATGGCGAGAAGGAAATTCAGAGATATTGCAGTAATTTCCGGAATGGTGGTTCAGAATTTCCCCGGACAGCAACGTTCCAATAAGGCATTACAGAGTTCAGCAGGATTGATTTTTAAAGTTTTGGAAGATTACGACCCGAATCATTTTCTCGTAAGACAGGCCTATACCGAAGTTTTTAATATGCAGTTGCAGGAACAACGTTTGGTGGAAGCTTTTAAACGAATTGAAAAATCGAAGTTTATTTTAAAATTTTCTAATAAATTTACACCTTTGAGTTTCCCTATTAAAGTCGACAGTTTGAGACAGACATTGACGAGTGAAAACCTTGATGCGAGAATTCAGAGATTAATTAAACAATCCGGACGAAATATTAAAGACGAATAATTAAAGAGAAATAATATCCATAAAGTTTGTCATTCCGCAGGAATCTCAACGTTACAAATAAAACATAGCTTAGATTCCTACCTTTAGATTTATAGAGTATAAAACTATTAAATTAGAAAGAGTAGAGCATTTAATTAAACTGAAAGATTCCTGTGAATAAAATTCATATTCCGATTAAGAATTAAATGCCCTTTTTATT
>Ga0213827_1000054_pt1 | contig 165566 bp, 138 predicted proteins | sample MC6MC0898MG_FD_180669 | JGI IMG/M metagenome (GOLD analysis project Ga0213827, IMG submission 180669) | Enriched soil aggregate microbial communities from Iowa State University, Ames, United States - MC6-MC0898-MG | ecosystem: Environmental > Terrestrial > Soil > Unclassified | place: USA... | reverse complement strand
TGTTTTCTTAAAGAACTTCTCGCGCTTCAACTTCCGTATCCGCTATATTCCGATGAGCATTGCGCTCCTCTTTATCTTTTTATCTTTCCCTCCGTTTCCGTTGGGACTGCAAAGGTAGAAATCTTTTCCGAACTTCCAAAAAACTTTTGAAGTTTTTTTTCTTTTCCTTTTTCCCGATTTCCGCGCCTAACTCCCGTCAGACCCTTCTTTTTTTCATGATCCCTTCTTTCGAAGTAACCGTCCCTCCCTTGCGGAGTGGTGCAAAGATAGGGAGTTTTCGGGCAAACTTCCAAGCCTTTTGTTTTATTTTATTTCAATATGTCTGTAACTCGCTGGGAACTTGGCGGATTGCTTTTGCAGAACAGCTGATCCAGCCGCCAAAATGGGGCAAATAGCGGGATCAGGCAACGAAAACGCAACGAAACAGAGAACAACAGCGCAGCCTAGCGTTTAATGCCCTAGATATATCTATATATAATAGAGATAGGATGTAATTGAAACCCGAAACCAAAGGAAAAGAGGATGGCAGGGCTTGCAGTATCCAGCACCCGGCCTGTAGTTATAGGAAAAGCAACAAAACCGTCTACCAGTATCTGCACTTGGTTCAGTTTGGAATTTACGGAGGACTCCCGGTCCTGTAATTTTGATCCAGGGATTAGCTTACCGTAAACTTTGATCAACTTTTAATTTAGTATAAGCTTTACCTAGGTTTTAGTTAGGTTTTGTTTAGGTATAGTTTAGGTTTTGCTTAGGTATAAGCTAAATAATACCTAGCTAATAGCTAACTTAATACGAGTTAAAATCTAGCTTAAAGAAGAGCTAAATAAAAGCGAATAAATAGAACAGCTATACTATTACCAATATAATAGCTAACCGCGGGTATTACTGCCGAAGTCGAATTTGCGCCAGGCGCCAGAAAACGACAATGAGTTGCAGAAACATCTTCGAGATTGGCTGCTAAGAAGTCTTTCTAGCCAGGAACGAGAGCTGAACTAGCATTCTACTAAACCAAAACTTGGTAATATGAAGGAACAAGCGATCAAAAATTGGAATTCACAAGTAGTATAACCTGTCGCACTCAAAAATCCAGTAGCTTTAAACTGTGCATAGAAAGCCATTAATACATAATATACAATTAGATTAACGGCTAAAACTAGGTGCTTAGATCCTCGCCCAGAAATACAACCCCTATAGCCCCCTATCCAAACACATAAAATATTGAAGTAGATTCCTTTTTTATTAGAAAAAACAAACATTATCCTTAGAGTATTTTACGCAATCGATTGATTTCTTTATCTGTTTTTTTATAACCAATTAATTACTTATTTTAACATGACCAATAGACTTAAAGAAATATGAGGACCATAATTCTCTTATTAGCCATGTTGTCGATTTTGAGCAAAATAGACGCTAAAGGCCAAAATCTAATTTATGCAAAAGACATTCCAACAGAAAAGCTTAGGATAATTCCCGAAACAACACAAGGAGGGACTGTGTCCGAGTTGTTAACTGACCTTGAATATATTCCGTTAAAAGGAAACAAGAATCAGCTTCTAAACGATGTTTATGAAATGGACTGCACCGCAGACCGAATAGGTATCTTAACTTGGAAAGGCATATTTCACCTCTATGATATAGAAGGTAACCTGCTGAAAATTATAGATAATGTAATTGGGCAAAAACAAGAAAAAGAAAAATGGGCCCTCCTCTTCCACAATATTCAATTCAATAAACTTGGGTTCGAACTATCACACGGCTACATTAAAGCTCGCTACGACATTAATGGCAATTTTATTGATACCACCAGTAACCGCAACAACAAGTGGGACAATGCTACACAAATCGGTACTAAAAAGTGGACATACTATTCCCCAGGCTTAAATGATCCCAAAATTAAAACAATCGATGCCTTAAAACTCGGAGATAGCGTTATTGTAAAATATGAAAAACTCGATTCAGTATTGATTTCATATGGTGTACATCAACCATTAAGTCCAAACATCAACAATCAAGCCTATGCAAGCTTTGACTATACGACCAAATTATTCGAACTGGATAGCAGTGGAATTTCTAAAGTATACCAATTTGTTTTTCCCTTAAAGAATACAGTCAACCTAGATGAAGTCCGAAAGGTAAAAGATTATACAAGTTACATGCACTATTACAATGCGCATCGGGAGGAAATCCGGACATTGGACAAAGTGGCCAATTATAAAAATTATCTTATCATGGAGCTCAAAAAATCAGATAGTTTTTGGATCGCCCTAAATCTATCGAATAAAAGAATAATCGGACTAACAAATATTCTCCCCGACAAAAGCAGCGACTATCTCAAATTTATGAGCGGAGATTTCTTACGCAGCAATGGTGAATACCTCTTCTCATTTCTTTCTCCTCAAGACATTCGCATTGCTATCAGTAAATCAAAAGAAGAGTTCCATCCCGTTAGCGAACGGCTCAAAGCCTTGGAAAAATCCAATAATCCTGTATTTGTCCGATTCAAACTCAAATGAGATCCATGACCAAAGCATATTTTCAAACTTTACTACTACTTGCCTTTCTTATCTTATTAAACATATCCAGTTTTGCTCAAACCAAAATCGAAGGTATTGTTATCGATACAACACATAATAATGTCCTACGATCCGCGACAGTATCCGTTTATGAGAAAGGCAATAAATCCGTAGACAAAATTACACTGACCGATACCTATGGAAAATTTTTCATTAACGATCTAGGCATCAATAAAACCTACTTATTGGAATTACGCTTTCAGGGTTTTAATAAAGCGACACGAGAATTTATCTTAAAGAAAGATGAATCCAAAAATTTTGGAAAAATCCACATGGATTTTATGGAGAACGAATTGGAAGAAGTCGAAGTACTCCCTCCCGTCCGAATGAATGGGGATACTTTGGAATTTAACGCCGATGCTTTTAAGCTAGATAGCAATGCCGTAGTAGAAGATTTACTACGTAAACTTCCCGGCATTGTGGTGTGGGGTGATGGCAGTTTGACATACAATGGGAAAGAGATTCCCAACATACTTGTTAATGGCAAGGAATTTTTTGGATCCAGCAAAGCGATCGTATTACAGAATCTCACCAAAGATGCCGTCCAGAAGCTGCAGATCTACGATAAGCGTGATGAAAAGGAAAAGAAAGACAACCCGCTTAATGTAGCACTTGAAATGAATGTGACATTAAAAAAGGGTAAGGAAAAAATGTACTTCGGAAGTCTATCGTATGGTAGGGGTACAAGTAAACGTTACCAACAACATGCGAACTTTAACTTGTCAACCGGGAAATCACAATATACACTCGCCTATTCTGGGAATAACAGCAATAAATACCTGCAAAGCACAGATCAATTATTAAAAAACACCAGCTTTAAAGGCGTCGGTATCAATGCGGATTTTGATTCCGATTTTTTAAGTACAGGGATCAACAATCAACATGTACTTAGTGGCCGGCATCAGTATGATATTGTAGGAACCAACCAAGTCAATAGAAAACACCTATTGACAAGCAATGTGTTGAGCCGCTGGGATAATACACTCAACAAAGACCATTCAACGACCACTTTTCTTTCCGATGACAATGCTGTTAATAATCAACGTGCGAACGATAACGAAAGCCACAACAAAAGGAGAAGCCTCGTAGCCGCCCTAAATTATACCAATACTGGCGGAAAAGTCGGCAATCGATTTACGAACGTAACAGCTGATGCCGATTTTGAGCACAGCACCAACTTAGACAATTCGGTCATCCGCAATGAATACAATTACACCAACGAACATGCACAAAATACAGTTCGAAATAATGGTGAATACCGCAAAAATAGATTATCCTATAGTACCAACATAGATCTGTATGACGTCAATTCAAGTCCTACGATGAGTATGCGTATCAAGAACGGAAATTCATTTGGCGAGCTCCTGACCTATAAATTGAAATGGAGCGGATCAGTCTCCGAAACACAACAATTCAATGAAATGCGGAGTGCCTATACGAACGCCGATAAACAGGAATTAAATAGACAGGATCATCGAACCTACGACAAATCACTCAAAGAATTTAGCCAAAATATTAACCTCAGTGTCCGATATCTTGATTGGACACTCGAAAATAATCTCAGTTTCTATCATACAACCACCAATGACAATGTTGTAAATTTAGTAGAAGACAAACCACAGATCAACTTGGATTTAACTCACTTGAGCAGGTTCAATCAGCTCCAATACGAGCCAAATCTTGAAAAATCCTTTCGCCTAAAAAGCCACTATCTACAAGGAAGAAGTAGCTCCTCTACAAATCTAACATTAGGAGCCGGACTACGTTTCTATAAAGCAGAGAATCGCTCGACACTCGATTATCGCAACCTGGAACAAGCTTTCACAACATTTTTGCCGCAGGTTCGCCTCAGTCGATATTATAGTAAAAGCGGCCAATACTACATAAACAGCTCCTTAACTGTAAATTATGATGAAGAATATCCAAACCTGGACCAGCTTAGGCCCATTTATGATAACAGCAATGTTGCTTACCGCTTTTTGGGCGCAACACAACTTAAAAAAACACAGCGTGCTAAAGCAACCTTTTTGACGAGCTTTAATGAACAACGTCAAAATGGCTATTCGGGCAACATAAGCCTGAGTTATACGCAGTATAGACAGGGACTGACAGACAGTATTTTATTTAAAGAAGGGCAGCAACAAAGATATCTTGTTCAGATTGCTACTCCAATGCCCCTATTAGCTGTTAATGGCTATTTAAATAAAAATTATCCCCTCAGCAAAACACAAGCATTAAATTTTCAATTTATTGTTGGCCTCAACTGGGGAAATAAAATTCAATTTATCGATGCAATAAAACAAGAAATGGGTACAAATAGCCAAAATATCAGCTTAAAAAGCTACTACACCATTCTGGATCGTTATCAAATTGGCTGGATCAATGGCTGGAACCGTTATGCGCGGCACAATAAACTATCCGAAAAAAACAATGACTATGTATCCAATTATTGGACTTCGGGAATAAGTATGAGCTATTCATTGTCGAAACGCTGGCAACTAAATAGTAACGGTACAAGTCGGTTATCCTCCGCTAACAATTACAAAGATCATGCTTTCATCTGGAACATGAATACAACATATCGTTTACTCCCGGGAAATAATCTAGAACTAAAATTATCCGCCTATGATTTACTCAAGGAGAATAAAGGATTATATATTAGTAATGGACTTACCGAATTTACACAGGGCTATCGCAATAATTTAACGCAATACTTTATATTGTCTTTAACCTATTTCCCTCGAAAATTTGGTTTCAAATAAGATACAATAAGAATATAAAAAGCGCTATCAAAAAAATCAGTAATCTAAAATTTGAAAACGATGCGTCCTATTTTACTCACCATCATTACCCTATTTACTGCGTTATACTTAAACGCGCAAAATCGCAGTATTTATATCCACACCGACAGAGATTATTACATTCCTACCGATACCGTATGGTTTAAAGCCTACCTGCTCGAAGATGGAAGGCCTGCCAATACGGTATTTAATCTGTATATGCGTATGGCAAATGAAGAGGGGACAGAATTTCAGCAATCTGTCGCGATGGTCTCTGAGGGTATAAACGCAAGCTATTTTATTATTCCATCTCAGTTCAGGGGGAATAGTATTTACATCAATGCTTACGCACGAAATCAGCAATGTTCTGTGCAGAAACCCTACTTTAAAAAATTAGGCGTATTGCATTTCGATGAAGAACAAAAGTCAGCTTCTCCCAGCTCTAAATCCCAACAAACATTCCTATATATAAACCCCAGTGGAGGACTATTATTGAGCGGAATTGAAAACCAGGTTGTATTTCATGCGCTCGACCAATCTGGTTTACCTTTTATGACAAAGGGGAGCTTGCTGGACGATCAAAACAAACAGATCACGGCATTTGAAACCGATTCAGCTGGGCTAGCCGAAATAACCTTCATCCCATCGGCGCCAACGCACTATAAAATCGAATGGGTAGACCCCAAAGGGGATCTTCGAAGAAATACCCTGCCGAAAGCCGTCTTAGGCATTAAAGCCCATATTATCACCGATACAAATTTAACAAGTATTCAATTACAAAGCAATACAGCCGCACAAACGGTCAATGTAAAGGCGAGCATTGGTCAACGGCTCCTGTTTTCGCAGAACATTGAGGTGTCAAGCGCCAAGAAAACCAATATTCCAATTCAAAATAGTGATTTGGAATATGGAATTATGCAAGTACAAATAAGCAATAGTCAGGGAAACATACTTTCCACACAAAGTCAGCTGATTGGGCAAAATACAATCGAAATCACGCCTCAAGTAAGTATTGAGCAAGGCATAGGAAGCAAATCTGCAAATACGCTGTCTTTAACACTTCCGAAGACAATTGAGCGAGCAAGTTTGTCAATTTCGATCACCGACATCGACGTACCTATTGACAGCTCTAGTAATATAGTAACCGATCTTATTTTCAAACCCATAACTGCATATGAAATTCCAAGTGCATTAAAAATCTGGCAATCGACCAAACATAAAGAACTTTTTATTCAAAGTCAATCTTGGCTTTCGGAGGCTTGTCCTACAGACTCAGTAATACAACCAGATACGTTGATTGTATTAAGAGGGCAGATCAGCATGCAAGCTAATACCTGGACAAAATTCTACAAACGCTATCTGAAATACAACCAGCGCACATTTAAAAAAAGCGGAAAAAGAAGAGGGATCTCTTTTGGCTACAAAGATTTTCAAAAACTTGGGTTCAAATACACCGAAGCCGAAATGGATTCTCTTGGTCGGTTTACAGTATCCAATTTAATTGTCTTTGATTCTATGGACACGCGCGTCAGCCAGATCCATTCTTCATTGAAATTTTATCCTTTCAAAGTCAATTACACTTTTGTAGACCCAAACAAATATAAGACTCCTTTTTACATCCCTATTTCTAAAGCAGGCCAAAAACCGAGGTATCCCGAACCGCAGGAGCGTACAAATTTTAAGAGCTATTACTATACAGATGCTAAAGGAAATCGCATTCTCCCAACTGTTAATGTTAAACGGCTAACAAAGAGACAACGTGAGATCTCACTTTTAGAACGTCGATTCAAGCTGCAAGATATTCCAACCAACCTCGAACCGGATCAAATATTGCTTCCATTACTAGACGAGGAAGTCCAGAAAAGAGACATGTCCTTGTACGATTATCTCCGTCGAAATTTGAATGGATATAATTACGTGACTTATCTAAATGGGCAGAGAAAAAGTGATCCAGACCGAGATTTTTTAATGGCTGACGTTTCTAACTATGCTTATATCAAATGTTATCGCTCATTTCCGCCTGCAAACGGAGCCGCAGCAGTCTTAATTTTCGAACTAGCACCATCAGAAAAAGATCGAGATTTTGGTAAATACCTAGATGAACAGAACATATTGGGTTATATGTCTATCAAGCAGTTCACACAACGCAACTACCCCGAAGAGACTGATAAAGAACAAATTATGGAGGATAATCGCATGACGCTCTATTGGGATCCATTTGTTTCAATAGATAGTACTGCGGCATCCAAGCAGATCAAATTTTTCAACAATAGTAAAGCGAAAGGATTCTGTATTACTATTCAAGGGGTTACTAGTACCGGTGAACTTATTTACTACCGCCGTATCTTCAATAGCCGATTATCGAATGCTCAGAGGGGTGCTAAAATAATCCCCATAAATAAAGGCGCCCCAAACTTCATCGAAACATTCACCAACTGACCGGGTTTTGTTTACCATTCAGGAAATACCACAGAAGAAAACCGCCTAGAAAATGGATACTTTCTAGGCGATTTCTAAATTGGATATCTTCGTTCTCCGATGATTAATATTGACCTTTGATCTTATACTTTTAAGTCTAAAGACGGCTATTGCACTTAATAAGCATACGCTCTAAACTCACCCAAGTGGGTAGATTTAGATGTTCCATTTCTCGATGCTGTCATTGTAATTCGAATATAGCGCGCATTAACAGGTGTCACACTATAATCCTGCCAAGCAGCAGGTGTATCCTCCGAGTTAAAGTTTAGATCTTTTCCAATCATCTTCCAGGTCACTTTATCCAAAGAAACTTCAATATTAAATGTTTTGAATCCATCCTTATTATTATATCGTCGGATCATACCAAAACGTCCAAAAGACTCTATCTTAGTCATATCTATGATAAACCAATGTGGATATGGCGGCTCGCCATCTGACCAAGTCGAGTGCCAAAACGTAGTAATATCGCCATCAATAAGACTCTCTGGCTTACCATTCGCTGCACCTTCTTCTGTTTCGACTGAAGACGCCTCTGCTGACCACACTGCTTTATTTACTAATCCTAATGGATTTACTTGTCTATTCCGTATCGGCGAAGCCAGTCCTTCAGTTTCCAAGGTATAAGCAATTGTAATCGCTTTACCTTGAACATCAAACGACAGTTTACCTTTCACATCTGTGCTTTCCTCTAAAACAGCTGTCTTTTTTACCCCATTTAATTCGTACTGTACATTCACCGTCACTGGATCCTGTGTTTCATTGTCCCAGGCTAAAACAAGATTATTACCTTCCATATAAGGCACAACTGTTGGCAATATCAATTTATACGTCAGCAAACCAGGGGCCATTTGAGATTGTGCTGTTGCTGTTCGCTTCCATTGGTCATCTTGGAATTTTAAGGAAAAATCTATCTTTTTTGTCTCGTCCGTTAGATTCGAAATCTTTACGGTGTCTTTTGTATTCCCCTTCAGATCCACCTCAAAAGATTTTCCCGCAACTGCATACGACAATTTCCCTGGAAGCTCGCGTTGAGAAGTATTTGGAAAGATGAATGTTACCCCGCCTGGAATTGCTTGTACTGAAACATTCTCCATTTTATAATCCACCTCATAGGCTCTCGGCTTTAATATAGTTTTGGTCACTTTAGAGCCGATACCATCCGAGGTAAAATATTGCAATGCGAAGTCATAGCTTTTCAATTCATTTAAGTGAATGACTGTTGGATCATTAAATTTAGTAATATCCAACACCTTATCTACAGCGCCATCTTTATATTTAATCTGTGCTTTGACAACGCGATCGGATAAAGCAGGCCAATGTATTTCTATATTTTGGTTGAAAGCTGATACATAAGTCAAATTTGTTGGCTTTGCTGTTGGGCGTGTCTCCGTCACAATAGTTCCCTGATCCCCTTGCTGGGGAAACACAAGTTCTTCTTCTTTACAACTCCCCATGCTCAGTAAAAAAGCTCCTAAAATGACATTAAATGCCCAGCTCATTTTAAAATTCCTTTTCATCTTTAAATAACATTTATTCCACCAATACGATGGAGCTAGTTTATAATCTATTTTCTTATTGCTTTGGCAAGAGGAACTCTACTTCGTATTTATTTAAAAACACCTGTCCTTCCAATTTCCAATCTTTTAATGTCCGAACTTCCAACCAATAAAATATTTGTGGGAAAAAGTCTGCTGCCTGAATAAATACTGCATTGTCACCCAAATCACAAGGTACTACTTCGGAGGTCATTCTAGATTGGAAATCCCCACTAAGTCCCATGGCACTTTTGCCTGCTACCTCATTCTGAATCGAACCGCCCTCTGCAGGTGACATCTTCCAATACCCTTTCAGGTTATTGGCAAAAGGAGACTTCGTCAATTCTTCCGCGGAACATAACGAGTTACGGATTTCATCTTGGGTAAATGCTTTATTAAAGATCGATACATTAGACATATCAAAATCGACCAAATCGTACGATATACTTGGTCTATACCCAAAAATCAAGGGATCATTTGTTTTGATATTGGCCACATTCATTCCAGACGTAGTCGTTTCTTGGGCTAATGTACCATTGTTATAAATCTTGATATTTACTTGGTCATTTCCGATCGCTTTGATGACTGTGGTCATGGTATACCACTCTCCATTGACTTTCGCTGTTTGGCAAGTGGCCTCCTTAATACCATCACTGATCTTCACTTGCAAATCATTTCCCCAAGTAAAGTACATCCACCCCGGGGTACCTAGCGAGGTATTCGAATCTTTACCGAAGATACCTGAGTACCAATAGTTATAGGTATTTGGTTGGTAGGTTGATGAAATAATCGTGTTGTTCAAATTAAACCTGAACCGTGCAGAAATTGTCAATTCCTTTGTGGTCGCCAAATCATAGTCGCTTGAATTCCCCAAATTATCACTTACTGCTCTTACACCAAGCGGTTTATTTCCAGTACCATCGTATCCCCACATCCTGACATAACTCATCGGTTTACCTGTCAATTCAGCGCCTTTAAAGTTTTTATTCTGAAAAATGGCAAAGGTATTTCGTTCCTGTAGAGTTCCTCCTCCATAAGAATTCCCAATTCCACCATGATTTGATGTTAAAATCACTAACCAATCTTCATTTTGATAGTTTTTGCGAGCAGCCAATCCTTTAGCTATTTCGCCGATATAGCCGTCGACTTTCTTTAAAGCATTTGCATAATCGTTATTGCTCACTGTAAAGCCACCCTTTTCTCCTGCATCCAATAAAGATGTAAATTGTACAATCATAAAGTCGCTGTTCTTGGTATTAAACAAGTCTAGCACCTTCTTCTTGACGTCTTCATCAGTAGCTCCGTTATATGTTTCATTCGCACTAACAAGGAGCTTGTCATTCAAGGTAACCGATCGTGATACTACTGTTGTCTTCGTTGATGGAGCTACGGTGGCGATACGATACAACATAGACGGATAACCGGCGACATTTTCATGTGGATCATCTTCATTTGGTCTTGGAATATAAGACTCATCGATAATATGATGGTTGGAGTATGTCACTCCACTCATCATGGTCATCCAAGAAGATGGGTTGCTGGTATTCTCATCAGCAAGAGCATTAAACGTATACTTACTTGTCTTGAGTAATTCTGAAATATTACTCGGCACGCTCTTTTTTAATTCCTGTCCTACCAACCCATCAATGGAGATAAAAAGCACCTTCCGTTTAACCGGTTGTTGCAAATTCTGCTCATAGTCTTCATACATGGCAGGTGGATTAGCGTACTTTGTACAACCAACCAACAAAGACGCCGCGATAACGACAAGAACTAAGGCTTTCTTTATATTGAATAATCTTTTCATAACTTAAGTTTATATATCGTAAAACACCCCTAACTCAGCAATCGCAACGTGTACAGCTCCTCCAGTATTTGGATCCGGGAACACAAATTTCACATATTGGGCCTCCATAAGGTTAGAAAATGTAAATTCTTTCATCGCCGCATTCTGAGCCGTTGTTTGGGAAGAGCTGCCTAGCGCAAATTGCCCCATATCGGTCCAATTTTTGTTATCCTTACTAATAAAAACTTTAACCTTAGTCGCAAAGGTCGCATTCGCTCTATTTTTGTAATAGAAACCTTTAAAGACATTGACTTCCTTCATGTTCATGGTTAACTCTACCGGTAATGTAGTAGGAATAGAACAGCCTGACCAACAGGTGTGCCAATAGGTATTTGGATCGCCATCGGTCATCGCATTAAACTTACCGGTACTTTCGTTCGTTGCCGTTGCGACATTGGCTGTAAATTCAAACAGCCCGCTTGGCAAGAAATATCGTGGCTGTAAAACACCATCGCCCCCTGTAAAAGTCAATGGATTGTACTCCCAAATCGCGCGATCCATTGGTGGATATTTCTCACGCATTTCACGTTTAGCCGAGCTACTTACCGGAATCCCCCAAGCGATAAAAAAGCGATTGAAGTCCTTACCTGTAAAATTACATAGCTGGCGATAGAAGTAATCCCGTTTTCCTTGATCCAAAGAATTGGCAAAATTTTCATTCCTCGCCTTACTATAGATATAAGGAAAAAAATCCCAACCTGATTCACCATTTTTACCCTTTGTTTTATCAAAAATCTGAAGAAATGGCGTTAATCGTGCAAAAGGGTCATCAGCATCGATACCCAATTCTTCAGGGAAATTGGAAAAATTCTTCGCCGAAGTCAACGCAGCAAATTTTAATGCCGCAGGAATCGATGTCTTCAATGCCGGATGGAAATCTATGCGAGAAGTATTGCCACGGTTTCGCGCAGCATTAAAAATAAACAGATTGTTTGTCGTCTCCACTAAATCAGACCAGCTCCAGGCCCAGCTCGCTTGGTAATTGTGCCCGACTTCATGGTACGATCCCCATGAAGTTCCTTTTCTAATCGTGTTCGGATTTGTCAGTTCATCCAGCCAATATTCATCTTCTTGCATAACCCATGGGCTACCACTATGCGCATAGCCCAATGAAGGATGAATATCCATCACTCCCCTTTCCCAAAATTCTGGATAGCGATTCATTGGATCGGCCGCATCTGCAGACAATCCCATCCAATTGTAATAATCTTTGACATACGTCTCGTCCCACAAACGCAGCGCTTCATCCACCTGATCCATTTTTCCCGACTGGATGAATTTAACAACCAGTGAACGCGGAACGGAGAAGGCAACACGCTCCCCGATAAGATCCATCCAAGGCACATCCTGCGACAAGACCTGTTTTTTCCAATCGGCCACAGTGGACTTCCCTAAAATAAAGTCAGTGGACTTAACAGCACCTGCTACTTTAATATTAACCGGAGTTGTGCTTGCTTTCTGATTAATAATCCATATGGTTCCACCGTACAAATTTTTAATGTAGTTTGTCCCCGGAAATAATTCCTTTCTAGTGTACAGAATAGGATCCCGACGTGGAGCATCTTTACCTGTTATATTATCTGTATGTACACCTATCTGTACTGTCATACCAATGGCACCAGCAGGTACTGTAATCCGAATTACCTCTCCTGCGGGAGCATATAATCCTGTGGTATAAATTGGCGCAGGTGTTACGCTGACTTTATAATCAAAAGATGACACATACTTTCTATTCATTAACATAGAAATCGTGGTATCCTTAACACGTGTCACATTTTCCCCCACCAAACCGGGATATATCCGAGCCCTATGATACAAGCTTTTATCAGCTTTACCCATCGTTGTATCCGATTGTAGTGGAGTTTCCGTAGAATCTCCAGATTGATAACCATCTGGAAACTCAATACCATATTTACTGCAGGAGGAGGCGAAAGCCATCAACCCAACAAATAATCCAAAAACTAAATATCTCTTTCTCATTAGGTCAAAATTTGGTTATTTTCTAATCTGTGTATAATTTGGTGTCCAGCTTTTACCATCCAAATTCCATGACGATTCTACTGATACACCCAACCATTGATAAATCATAAATGGAATATCAACGGCATTCGGTACTAGATGATAAAACGATTCCTCAATCGGAGGTTGAAAAAACGGTACCAATTCATTGAAACTTGTCCAGGAAACCGGACCTGTCAGTTTAATATTACCAGCACCTTTACCCGTTTTCTCCGTTAAAATTGATGTATTTACATCATCGTAACCAGGCCAATATGCTTGCAAATTATTCCAAAAGGGAAAACTTTCATCTATATGTGTGACACCACCATATTTCACTACTTCCTCATAACTAAATGCCCTGTTATAGACTTGTAAATTACACATTGATAAATTTAACGAATTACCATCTCTTTCAGTATAACCATAAGTCAGTGAGACATTGTTACTCAAATTTGCATTTGCTAGCCGATTACGGGATACTTTTCCTGAGATCGCATTCTTCGTACCATCGGTATAGGCAAAGATGGAATCTTGTGCACCACTACCATGGATGACTACCGTGAGTGCATGCCATTCACCGTCATTGATATAATTGCCAAAAGTCTGATCATTACTTTGGCTATTAAAGCCCCATCCTCCGTTTTCGGAAAAGATATTCCATCCCGCATCTTGAAACCCCTTCAATCGCTTGGCTAGAAATGTTGCATAATTATAAGTACTATTCGGTTCATTGTGCTTCGCAAAGAAGGTAATAGTCCAATCCGTCCCAGGTGTAATATTAAACAATGTTGCATCGGCGACACTTCCCGTTACTTTGCCATTGCCAGAGTAGGTAAATCTCGTCGCATTTGCAACAAAAGGAATATCTTTAGAATTGGGTCTTGGAACAATTTTCCGCGCAAACTTTGGCGAGTAGAATAACGTATACGTATCTCTTTTACTATCCCCATAAGGTGTAAAATCGGTCACCGGATCCGTAGATATCCCCCCCTGAGCGGAAGTAATGATCACAATCCAGTTTTCTGTATTGAAGCTCGCTCTTTTCTTAACTGCTTCCCATAAGGATTGAACTTGTTTGTCCAGTACATTTACCGCAGCGACATATTTTGTATCCTCGGCGGTATAAGCTGAGGATTTCCCTGCTTTATCAACCTCCGTCAAATGGATGACATTTAAATCCGATTCGGTATTTGCCAACGACGATGTGCCGGCAGCGACTACCGCAACATCATTACTTTCCACCTTAACTTCGGCATCTTTACCCAGGGCAGCACCATATTTTGTATCGGAGGTGAAAAGGCTTGATTTACGACTTGTCGCGTTTTGTTTCAACTTCGTGAAAATCGTCGGATACTTATTCAAGTCAATCGGGCTCAAATCCGTACCGACTACCTTATTTTTAGCACTATTAACACCCGTCAGCAACGAGGCTGTAACCGATTGATTGGTTACCTCAAAATCGGTTGTTGGATCAGCTAAACTACCATAGGTAACTAGGCCATTTCGTGTCATCAAATCAATATTCGTTGGGGCAATCTCCTGCATGGCAGGGCCTGAAAGCCCATCAACGATAACCAATAACACCTTATCACGACTTTCGGGACTATCCTTTGCCTCATTGAAGTTCTGCAACAAGTTCGGAAAATCTTTATTACAAGCGCCCAATACCATTAAGATACCAAGTGCTAGAGAAATATGTTTCAAAGTTTTTAAATACTTAATCATAACCAGTTTCATTTATTGGGTTAATTCTTGATTTCCAAACGGAAAAAGTTTCCTACTGTCTTTTGTCCGAATTGGAGAATATTTCCTCCAAGCAACAATGCAGGTTCCCCTAAAGAGGATTTCGTCTCGACAACCTTAGCAAGATCGCCAGTGAATGGTCCCAATGAATTATATTTTTGCAGTAATTCGCCATTTTTTTCCAAGATCAATAAATTGGCTCTTGGCACACCAGCATAGCTTTCTTGCGTTCCGTCAATAATGACTTGTCCGTTATTCAATATCTGTGCATAATTAATAATTCCAGTACCAATATCCTTCAAAATGAAAGTCTCATCAACTGTTCCATCCATATTCATCAAGGCAATATTATTTACCTTGCCTGAAGCACCAGCACCTGTAAATATGCCCGAAACAGCTAATTTTTTCAAGGTACTGTTATAGCTTACCTTCAATAATCGGGTAATATTTCCTTTTAAGGTAAAGGTCTCATCCAATGAACCGTCTGATTTGATACAGGCAATTCCGTTGGCTGCCTTGCCATTGTAAGTGGTAAATGCACCGACGATGACAACACGTTCATTATCAATCATGGCTGCATCCGTAATCTGTCCATTGGCACCGGAGTTATTCAGCGCAAACGTAGAATCCAGTGAACCATCCTCTTTCATGCGAATTATACTCTTCGCGGTCGAGATAATATATCTACGGGAATCACGGGAAGAATAGTCGTAATCAATCCTATAGTGGGATGTAAAGTTACCTACCGCAATCACCTTGTTATCCGCTACAGTAAAAGTTCGAATAATCATATTATTTACGCCGCCATTAAAGGCAGACACCGTATCCAATGAATTTTTCGGATCATTACCCGGATTGATCACTTCTACAATCATTGAGTCAATCTTACCATCATTATTGATACGGACAATGTTATTTACCGCTCGTTTTGCAAAAGTTCCCAGAGCACCGGCAAAGATAAATTTACCATTACTCGTCTTCGCAATAGATCGCACAAAACCGCCACCGAATGTCCCCTGTCCAAAATTCATATTAGCACTGGTCTTGCCATTTGCATCAATAAAATGTACCCCATTGCGGTAGACCTTTTGACTTTCTGGAACATTTAGCGTAATTGCTTCATTTTCGAAGTTATAAAAAGACCCTGCCACAATAAAACCACCCGCATTCGGTAGGATATCGTATACTCCACCTCGGAATCCGTTTACCATGCCATAGTTTTCGTCTACGGAAGTATTCCCCTCAATTTCCAGCCGTGGGCCATAAAAGATTTCTTCACCCACAACGATTTTGGCATTTCCGGAGGTAATCTGCGCTGGTATTTTAATCGTGACAAGTGAATCTTTCGCCGAGACTACCTCTACCGTCGTATTATTGACAAAGAAGTTAATCTGATCTAATTTTCCTTTCAGGCCTTTCACATAAAAATCCACCAATTCACCAGGTTTGGCCGTCCCTGGTTCTGGATAGTTAATATAAAATCCGACTCCCAGTGGTTCTTTACCTCCTGCGTACGGATCTGTTCCGGTTACGATATCCTTGCTACAAGCAGCACATGCGATTAATGCTACAATCAGGACAGCTATTTTGGTTATTAAATTTCTTTTCATATTAATATCAGATCGTTATTTGGGGAGCACACCCAACAAGTAAGCCTCATCTGCAAATTCGTAATTCTGAAATCCAAAGGAATGTTTCGAAAATTGCAGCACATGTAATACACCATTGGTCGGTTGAATATCCGATGTTGCTACCGGTGCTGTAATATAAGGGACAAAAAAATCCTTAATCTCATCAGGCACACTAAAGGAATATGGAAAATTCAAATAAAGTTGACGATAACCCGCATATTTTATGACCTGTGTCCCCCCGGAACTTTCATTCTTACTGACAACATCATTATAGAGCACTCCAATATTCATGTCGCCACCAGCTAGGTTTTTATATACGCCACCAGGAAATGCGGCCAAGTTTAGTGTATCGATCTGACGATAATCTTTGGCTACGTTCTTACCTTTAAAAATATATCTGGACAAGTATTTTCTCCAAACTTCCGGTCTAATTTGCTCTAGTTTGGTAATGGAATCCTGACCTGAACGGAATAATGTCTGATTCAACAACCACACTGACTTTAAGATACAAGGATCAGGGGGGGCAAAGAAGGTTACTTCATCATTTTTGAGTACAGCATCCAATTTAGCAACTTTCAATGCAACCATTAGGGTGTCAAACAAATCGGGTCTGGATTCCAGATAATTCCAGATCGTACCATTAAACTTCGCTTCATGAACACCCGTATCGATATAATCTTCTTTTTTACAAGCCGAAAACAGCGAAACTGCCATCAACAGTAAAAAAGTATACTTCCAAATCTTTTTCATGATCTATTCCTTTAGTTCCAGTAATTATTTAATTGCATATAAGGGTTATTAGTCCGGGCAGACTTATCAATTGGCCAAGTCCAACCACCCGAGTTAAAGGCTGAAACCGACATGGGAGCACTTGTGTATTCTGAATTGATCACTTTCTTGGTGCGCACCAAATCATAAAAGAAGTTTGCTTCCCCTAAGAGTTCTCTGACGCGCTCCCACCAAATAGCATCTTTCAAATCATCGCCACTTTCCCGAATAGGAGCCGCTTTAGCACGTGTACGAATGACATTGACAACCGTTCGCGCTTCTTCATCTTTGCCTAATTCCGCCAAAGCTTCGGCTCGTAATAAAATTGGGTCAGGATAGCGGAATACCATTTGATTATCATCTGGATTATTATCTTCCCCCTCTTCCATAAATACGTTCGAAAATTTTAGACATTGAAAATCTCCATTTGTCGCATAGATATCTTTATCAAACCAATATACTTTACGCTGATCGTCTTCAGTTGATGGATACATCTTTTCCATAAATTTTGGATCGTAATAGATATAGGACTTGGTTGTCACTTTATTTGGCGCATGGAGCACATAATCCGAATAAGAAGCCGACAAGTGAAAACTTTCGCCATAGTTGAAGTTTTGCACAATCTCAAATAAGCCTTCTTTTGTCCTGCCTTTAAAGATCTCTTTTGTTTTGCTGAGATCCAACAAAGCATAAGCTCCGCCATTTTCTTCCATTAACTCTTTTCCTAAATCGGCAACTTTCTGATAAAGCACTGTTTTATCATCCGTTCCTAGTCCTGCGATCCACATATTAATATGCATATTAAGTGTCATGGCAGCACCGCGCATCGCTTTCACAGCAACAACGGAAGGATCATCGTAGGTCCAAGGCAGATCTTTATAGGTGGCATCCAAATCGGCCGAAAGGTTCTTTAATACTGTGAACATATTTGTCCGTGGTAAGGGGTTCGTATTTACATCCGTATAATAAGGGACATCACCATACAAACGCACCATGAAAAAATAAGCTAAGGAACGTAGGAAAATAGCCTCTGCCTTATAGGTTTTTTTCATATCCTCACTAAGGAATGGCATATCTTTATTTTCTAATTGGTAGATGACAATGTTCGCATTTTGAACCATCTTATAGAAGTTATTCCATTGAGTGATCCTAGGAAATCTGAAATAGGCAAAATTATTACTCACGTCCTCACTACTTCTAGACATAATCGCATTCAAATCATTCTGTCTCAACAATGAAATATAATCCCTTCCAGCCCCTGATGTTGCACTTGTCCGATTTGTAGGAGCACAACGCAAGTCGCCTGATGCCGGAAAAAAGATATTCGTCATGGTTGCTTCTCTGAAAGTAGAATAGATCCCGCCCATATACTGATCGACATCTGCTTGTCTGGTCCAGTAATTATTTCCCGTTAATTTGTCAATCTGAGTAATATTTAGGAAGTCCTTTCCGCAGGAGCCCAAACCTAGGGATGCTCCCAATATAAATAGATATAAAAATTTCTTTCTCATGTTGTTTTCGAACTTAGAATTGTACACTTACCCCCAATGAATAGGTCCTTCTACTTGGATAACCGTTTGAGCCATCACGTCCCACACCTGTTACCAATTCTGGATCTGGTCCAGAGTAGTTACTAAATGTATACACATTATTTGCTGTCAGGTTGATACGGGCAGATGACACCCCAAAGCGACGTGCCCATCTTCTGTCAAAATTGTAGCCCACGGTGACCGAATTAATTTTCACGTAGGAGCCATCCTCCATAAACATGGTTGAATTGTAGCGATAAGGATTATATAACGACAGACGTGTAAAGTCTGAAACATTTGGATAATCCGCATTGTCACCCAATTGCCGCCATACATTATAAGCATCCAAAGGGACATAAGCACCTGGCGCACCAGAGCCATAGTTTTGCCCACTTGGATCCGAATAGTTCCGGAAGCGATCGGTCAAGGCTGTATTTAAGATATCACGGTCTATGGTATAGGATAATTGCGTGCGCAAAGACCAGTTTTTATAGCGGGTATACAGGTACAATCCACCTGTGATTGCTGGCTGCGAATTACCGACATAAACTAAATCATTTTCGTCTAGTACATAGTCACCATTTAGATCTGTAAAAATGGGATCTCCGGCACGGAAGAATTTACCTTCGTTCATTTCCCCTCCTGCCCGGTAACGCAGTCCCGTTAGCGGATTGACTGGTACTTGATCATCAGCTTTATAAACGCCTTTATAATCATATAAGACAAAAGTAAATGCATTACGTCCTAGACGGAAGAATTGAGGAAGATCGTATCCTGATCCATCTGCTTGTACCAGTTGGCGTGCACCATCCGGCAATGAGGTCACATAGTCTCTATTTATCGCAAACGTAGCATTCGCATTCAATTCCCAATCCGCGCTTGCTAATTTTGGTCGATATTGAATACTCAGCTCGTGTCCTTTGTTCACCATTGCTTTCTCGTTGGTTAATACATTTGAAAACGCGTTATGATTTGCAATAGGTTTTTTATCTAAAATCTTATCCGATTGCTTGTAATAAGTTTCGTAAGTAATATATAGCGAGCTATTGAAAAATCCAAGCTCTGCTGCGGCAGACCATTGTGTTGTCGATTGGGGTACCAAGCCCGTATTGGGGGCAATATCTAGATCTAATGATGTTGTTGGTCTATTGTTATAGCGACCATCATCAATCTTATACCAACCGTAGATGTCCGACAGGGTCCCCGCTGGTGAAATTGTCCGACCGACCGATCCTCTTAAGAAACCTGTATCCCACCAATCCACATTTTCCATAAATTTCTCTTTCTTGAAATTCCAACGTAAGCCCGCTGAAGGATTTTTGGTCCAAGGTGTTGCACCACCGGTCAACGAACTACCGTCGACACGGTAGGTCAAATCGAGAATATACTTTGAATCGTAGTTATACGAAAAGCTCCCTGCATAAGCTACCGATCTAAAATTATTCAATGAGTTTAACAAACCTCCAAGCGTATTTCGTGTATTGTAGCTAATTCCCGTTTGAAATTGATCATTGGCCGTTCCGCGAATCTTCGATAAGTCTTCGGAGGATGCGGATATTTCCATTTCCGTAAATCCATAGACACTAAAAAGATGCTTCTCTTTAATTGCCTTCACATAGGACAGTTGATTCCGGTTATAGACTTTACTTTTGTTACTATAATAACTGTATACTTCCGAAGAGTTGCCTAAAAGTACCTCTGGTGTATAACGATCTTTTGTTGAAGTTGTATAGTTATAGTTTAGGGTAACGGATGCACGTACATCTTTAATAGGTACATATTGCAATTCCAATTGCCCTAAATAATTCCCGGTTTTATTCTGGTCATCCACACCCAATGCCGATAACGCCCCCATACTTCCGGAAAATAAGGAAGGTGAAGGGTACAGCGAGGTTGTGTTGACCGATTTACCTACCCCCGTCTGCATCAACGCATTCCCTGAACCCATCTTATTTTGCGCGACATTGACATTGATATTGGTCATCATTCTGAAACGATCGCTCGGCTCATACTGCATATTGGAGGTCATTGAATATCTTTTAAAACCCGTATTGGCGATGATACCATTTTCATCGTAATAGTTCATATTGGCTTTGTAATTGAATGTACGCTCTCCGCCAGAAATACCAATATTATGTGTCTGATTCATGGTATTGCGGTAGAAATAAGATTGCCAATCTGTTGAATTATTATAATAGGGATTCAGGGAATCGGCCAATATTGGTGAATCATTGATACGGCGTAGTGCTGCGGCCAATGTTGTATCATTCATTAGGATTTGCTCCAAACGAACCATACTCTCTCCCTTACCACCGATCACACGACGCAATTGCGGCACTGCCGACAAGAAAAACTGACCTTGATAATTTACGATAGGCACTTTCGAATTACCACGTTTGGTGCGCACCTGAATAACACCATAGGCACCCCGCGATCCATACATGGCTGTTGCCTGCGCATCTTTCATGACGGTAATATCTTCGATATCTTCTGGTGGAATCATGGAAATTGGCGACACACCGGGGCCGGCTGTTTCAAATCCATATTCATAACCCGAGTTGTCATCGATAGGGACACCATCAATAACGAATAACGGTGATGTCGGTGTTACAAAGGTATTGTCACCACTACCTGAAACTTTAAAGCTGGACATCCCCCGTACAGCCATCGTTCCGCGCATACCAGGACTTCCTGTATTGTTCTGAATATTTAAACCAGCAACCTTACCTTGCAAGAGGTCAACAAAGTTACCTGAAGGAATATCCTGGATTTCCTTACCGGAGATTGTTACTACGGATCCAGTCAATGTCTCTCTTTTACGTTGTTGGTATCCCACGACAACAGTTTCCTCAAGTTCCTGTGCCGTACTTTCTAAGGTCACATTGTATTCCTTTTTTCCAGCAACAATCGTATACTTCTCCGTACGATAGCCCTGATAGGAAAATACCATCACCCCGCTGTTCGGGACCGAAATTACAAACCGTCCATCTTCTCCGGTTTTTCCCAGATCTCGTTTGGGGTTTTCCAACCGTATAGAGACGCCACTGAGCGCTCTGTTATCATTTCCTTTCACGAGCCCCTTGACCATGGTTTGGGCCCATGCCTCCCCCACAAACAAGACACAAATGAAAGTTAATATTATGCTAAATTGTTTCATAATCTTTAAGCTAATTAGTCCGTCCATCATCAGTCAAATTTTGGCGTTTCATTGGTGAAGCGAAACTGTATCTCCCAATCTCCATCTTCGTAGATCGCAAATGGCATCTCGATCCCACAATCTTCGAGAAAACCAAACTGCCCTTTCCTGCGGAATTTGAAATTCATCACGGCATAAGTACCATCGCTTGAAGAATAGTCGGTTCTGATCGGTGCCAATGGAATAGGATAAGCAACGTCATAAATCACTTTACCATTTTCAAATCTATGGTTGAAACCATGCACTAATTTATCCCATTCCGTCGCTGCAAATTTCTTCACATCAATTGGACGATTTAAAGAATCCAAGAAACTTATGGTCAAGGTTTTACTTCCTGTCCCCTTACTTTCCAACTTATTGAAATACACATTAATTAGGCCTGGATAAATAAATTGATTTGTTCGTACGCCATACAAGTTGGTTGTCCTGCTGGGATGCGTATATGGTAGTGGCGATAAGCCTGTCACTGGATCCATGATGCTCGGTTCAAATGCACGTTCACGATAAGGCTTTAATTTGAAATTCCGCAAATACCTGCGTCCACCAGTGTTGCTAACTTCAATATCAAACACATAACCTGAATCTGGCTGTGCTTTGACAAAATTTGAATTTACGGCCTGTCCCCAAAAGTTTAGATTACCTGATTTCTCAAGAATCTCGAGAATAGGACGGTATTCTATCTTACGTTTATTTTCAATTTCTGCGATGGATTTCTCTTCGCCACTATATGACTTTGTCCAGATTTTTACCGGAAATTTATCTTCAAAAAGTGTTGAAGGCTGTCCATCAATATCACGCACATTTACAATCTTGAAATTGAGCGGTTGTGATGTATTCTGCCCTATATTGACAATATTGTTATAGAATGTATTTCTTCCTAACAATGGCATAAATTCGTTGGTGCTATACACCACGTCAGTACCCAGTGAGTCTTGGTCATCCGGAATATATTTATTACATGAGGTAAGCATGAAAAGTCCCATCCCGAGCACCAATAACTGTTTTGCCGATTTAAATATTTTCTTTTCCATGCTATTTGTTTAATAATTTAGCGAGTTTACTAAATCCGAAATTATGGCTTGGAGCGAGGACATGTAACATACCATTGTGTGTACGGATATTTACCACGGATGTTGCACTTTCCTGCCAGTAGCGCTGAAAAATAGACTTATTCATATCACTCAATATGATCTGTTGTTGACCGCCGCCTATAATTCCGGAAGCAGATGTCACTTTATATTTTAAGGTCATATTATAATCGTCAATAGCTTTAATCACTTTTCCTTCAACAAAATCCCATAGGTAAGGCGTATCATATTCACCATCAAAGGCATAATGATAAGTCAAGGAATCAAGGATCAATTGAGGAATGTCTTCTAGATAAAGTGGAGATCTGTTTCCCGCTTTTCGCACGCCGTTCATTGCATCCAAAGCATTGGTAAAACTGCTGTTCGTCATGGCGAAAAAGGTCGTTTTTGCATTGGCATCTTTCAACTTAGCACGTACCGAAGGAACACGATCCAAGACTAATAACAAGGAGTCATAAGTACTGCCCTGTGATTCCAAAAATTCCAATGAGGTTCCGTCAAATTCGGTATACTTGGCTTGAAAATCTTCGTAATAGGTATTCCCTTTTTTACAACTAGCAATACCTAGGAGTAGTACGATTAGCGATAAGCCTAAAAAAATATGTTTGTTTTTCATGATTATCTATTCTATTATTTCCAATATGAGTTTTGCACCAGTTTAGAGTTTCTTTCGAGTACATCCGAGGAGATCGGCCAATAAATTCCACCTTTTAGAATCAAATCATTCATCACAGGATTATTTTTCTTAATCTTCGCCAGGCGTATTTGATCGTACCATCTCCAGCCTTCCCCCATCAATTCGCGTCTTCTCTCCAAGAAGATCTCTTCCAATAAATCTTTTGGTGAGTTGCTGATATAGGGTTTTAGACCGCGACGCTCTTTAATCACATTGAGGTACTTAATGGCATCATCACGCTGATTGAGTACAGCTTTTGCTTCTGCTTGCAGTAAGTAGATCTCTTCAAGACGGGTAAAAACTAAGTTCGATCCAAAAATGGAAAAATCAGAATCACCATTACCATTACGGATGACCTTGATCTTACTAAAAATCGGAATATCACCATTGTAGTTGGTAAAGTAATTAGTCCGTACTAATCCTGATACGGAGTCAATACCAAAACGCGTGTCGTTGACGTCATCAAACAATTTATTGATCGTGTCTCGGCTTACATAGATATCTGGTTTAGCTTTGGTGACAATCGGATAACCTAAAGTCAATGATTCAATATGGCCTGTATTCGTCGCTTCACCCAATTCGTATGAAGAGCGAATCGCTAAGATCTGCGCTCTTGTACTTGGCCCAAATAGACCATCGGTCGGATTCACCAATGCCGGTGTCGTCAATAGTTCAAGATTCGCTTGTGAATAGTTGTCGATAACAAATCGAGAGTATACCTCCGCATTGATATATTTTCCTTGCCAAGCCGCCACATGCGCCAAAAGGGAGTAGGCTGTAATTTTATTGACCAATACACCAACCCAAGTACTATAGCTCTCCCCATAATAACTTTGTGTTCCGACCGCATAACGGTAAGGTAAATCCTGTGCAGCGGCTAATAGTTCGGTTTCCGCGAAAGCTAAAACTGTTGCTTCGGTCGATCGAGCAAGTTCCACAAAGGAACCATTATCATAGGATTCTTTTAACAGAGGGACATCGCCCCAGATACGGACCATATAGAAATACATCAGGGCACGGATTGTACGTGCTTGTGCAACATCATACTTCATATCGCGCTCTGTATATCGCTTATCTTTGGCCATCACTTCGGGAGCCCGTTCGATAAAAAGCGATGCCGCATTGATGACCGCATAAAATCTACGCCAGTCTGTGAGATCTTTAAGTAAAGGATAAGCTGATCTCAATTTATTTTCTTGGACGACACGAAGATCGGCACGGGAATACGGTGTGAAATCACCGTAGCGGATTTCTCCATACACCCAATGCCCATAGTTATCAACTAATGCTGCCCGCATCAGGCCATAAATGCCCATTAGGTGTGCGCGTGTATCAGATATGGATTGCCATTCCAGTTTCTCGGAGCCGAGATTGGAAGCGACAATATCCAATTTTTTATTACATGAGCTCGTAAAAGCAGTGATGCCCAGTGCCATCAGGAACATGACCGTCCATCGATTATATCTTTTCATACTCTTTCTACTATTAAATTATTACAGCTCTAACTTAACGCCTAAGGAAACCATTGGGGACAATGGTAGTCCATAACCTGTATAATATCCATTAAAATCTATCAGTTCGGGATCCGCTCCTGAAAACTTGGAAATCGTCAATAAATTGGTACCTGAAACGTAAACGTAAGCTCTACGAATGGTCTTCATCTTGTCTTTTACATTGTTCAATTGAGCAAGATCGTAGCCTATCGTCAAGGATCTCAACTTCAAGAAAGAAGCATTTTCCAGAAACAGATCTTGATCCACACGGTAGGCAACAATCGGACTCCAAGGATTATAAATCGGGTATTTATTCAAATCAACATCTTGCTGCCAATGAAATACTTCGCGAATCCCCTCCAATGAATTGGTGTTTTCGGTATTGATGAAATTATACTTATTTGAAGCGCGTTGATTCAAGGCCTTATGCCCAAGCGCAAAATACCATTGCATATTCAGGTCGAAACCTTTGTATTTGAAATAGTTTTGAAACGAACCTGTTAGCTTTGGCATAGCATTACCTTTCAAGACACGATCTTCATCATTGATTTTAAAATCTCCGTTTTGGTCTTTCCAGATAGGGTCTCCCGCGGCAAAATCCACTCCGTCAAACTGCAGTTTTTGACCGTTTTGTACGGGGATACTCGCCTCAGTATCATAAGTTCCTTGATTTTCGTACAACCAAAACTGATCAATAGCTTCACCCACTTTTAATAATCTATTGCCAACTTTCAACTGCTTGCGTCCTCCTGGAAGTGCCGTCAATTTATTTTGATTGTAATTTAGATTAAGTGATGTATTCCATTGTAATGTCTCAGGATTAGACAATACTTTTGCAGACAGGTTGACATCCACCCCAGTGTTTTTTACACTTAAGCCATTAACAATTTGTCCAGAATAACCATACTCAGCAGGAATAGGTGAATTAATCAATTGATTTACATCTTTCTTTTGGTATAAGGAGACTTCAAAATCAATTTTTTTCTCCAATAAGGTTCCATCTAAGGTCAATTCGGCATGATCTGTATAAGGCCATTTGATATCGTAACCTACCCAACCTTCTGAATAAGGTCTGGATGCAACGGCAAAACCATTATAGGATACCAAGGACTTTTCGGATCCCCAATTTAGATCTGCGGTATAATTTGGGCCAATGGCAAATTTACTTGTAAATACCGGTTTCCCAATTCGCGCCCAGGAGGCTTTTACGCCCAAATGGTTAAATAAATTATCCTCATTTTCGGGAATCAAATGATATTTCGCAGCGAATGACGGTGTCATCAACCAACGTGAATCAGGTTGCATTGTTGAAGAACCATCATAACGTAAAACCGCATTCAAGTCCAAGAGATTTTTGTAGCTATAATTGGCAGCCAAATACAGGGAGTGCAATCTAAAATCTTCGCGATTACTGTACCTATTCACATATAGCCCCCCAATCGGCACTAAATAACTTCCTTTTTGAGGATCGCCATCTACAACGTTAACCTTGATAAAATCGTTTGGTCCATCATAAGCACGCGCATAATTGTAACGATAGAGGTCTTGTGTATAAGACGATCCTAAAGTCAAATCCAATTTATGCTGTTCTTGGAATTCCAAGTTATATTCCAGGCGGTTATTATACACCAAGCGTTGATTAAAACCAAAATAACTCGACATATAGTTATTGGTTTCCATCAATGAACCAGGGAAAAAAGCTTGTCTTGCACCCTCAGAATAATCAATTCCTAAGGAAGTATTAAATTTTAGGTTCTTGAGAAAATAAAGATCTAATGTTACCAGCGAATTTAAGAAATTGACGGTATTCTTATCCAAAGCCGCTTTATAGATATCTAGATACTGTGCATACATATCCTTTCCTGGTGAAATTGGCACAGATAAATCAGGCACATAAGAAGCTTCACCAAATCGATCTCTGAGACTGCGATTGCGATCTCTCAAACTACGACTTGCATTGATTGTGGCACCAAAATTCAACCATTTAAAAGGAGCCATATTAACGTTAAACAAGGCATTGTATCGCTCGATATTAGTTTTGTCAGCCGAACTTGCATTCTTGGTATACCCTCCTACGAACGAAAAGTTCGCACGATCATTACCACCACGTATACCTAAACTTCCACCATAGATCGGCGTAGTTTTATAATAATCTTCATTCCAATTCGCTGGTCCGTAATAATTTACATTAGTCGAATCGCTCAGATATCCTGGGTAATTCAAACGGTCAGTAACTGATCCATATTTGTTATAGAATACCGATCGGAACATATTCTCATATTGGGCATTTACGGGGGTTACTACTGGTTTTGTTGCTAGCCCAACATATGTATTAATGAAAATTTGACGGTCCCCCTCTCTACCCGGTTTTGTCAGGATCCAAATTGCTCCATTAGCTGCTAGCGGTCCAAGCCTTGCCAATTTAACCGGATCTTTTACCACTTCGATAGACTCTACAGTTGCTAGGTCAATACCTGCGAAGTTGTCGGTTGCTGGTCCAATACGATTAAACTGATACTGCTGAATTGAATAGGCAAAGTTGTTATCTCTTGCAATGGGTATTCCATTGACAAATACTGCTGGTTGCACATTAATCGCATCTTTGATTTCGAATAATGGCGATCCTAATCCCCGAAGTACCATATTCTTTGGCGCTCCTGGTTCGCCTGTCGCTTCTTGTACGTAGAGACCGGCAACTTGCCCTTTTAAAACCTCTGGAATACTGACAACAGGCAGTGTTTCAACGTTTCTTAAATGGAGACTGTCTCTAACACCTTGTTTTTGCAATAAGGTAGCCAGTCGCCCTCTAAGTAATCGCTTGTCAACCTCATTGATTTCAGAAGTATCTTGTTTTGAAACCCAAAAATTAAGGTGGTTAGCCTTTACATTTGAGCACATAGGGACAAGAAATAAAAAACAAAATAGTCTTTTCATTCGATTTTATGTCTTAGGCTTAAAAAAAAATTGGCACTATTTAGCTTATAAAAACTATATAACGGCTCTGAATAATTGTTAGACTTTTAGGTCTTATTAATAATTGATAGTACGTAACAATGATATAACAAAAACTTTAGAGTGGTTAGAGGTCAGCTAAACGAAATCGATTGCGTAATCGACACAAACGATTGCACAATTTATTCCTCATTGTCTATAAACAAAGTAGTTTTATAATTTTATAAAAAAAGTTCTCTTCATCACTATATTTAATTAAAAATCTAAACGTTTTCAGTAAATACTTTTATGGATTGTTTTTTAGGAAATGATGGGAAGGCAAGTCCAAGCAATTCGAAATTGAAAGCTCTTCTAAGTTTAGCATCAAAGAAGCGATGCAAGCTATAAGGTCAAAAATATTTAAATCGATAACGATCCGAATTTATGTCGAACGATAATGTGAATAACTGATCATACGTCACCTGCTGATTGCTATAGGAATTGGCTTAAAACAAGAAACTCCAAATTACTTTCGCAATTCGGAGTTTCAAGCTCTATACGTAGTCAATATTAATTGTCTCTTAGCGTCGTAAGATCTATTTTAGGTTGGGACAAGTTCATATTCTTAATAGCCTTCTTGCATTCATCAACCATTTCTTGCGTCATTGTATAAGTATACTTTCCGTAATCATCATACTCCAATGTACCAATATAAAAGAATCCATACTTATCGAAGAAATCCGTCAGATCTATTTTGGCAACCTCACACGCTGTTTTAACAAAGTTTAATTGATGAACAGCTGGATTCCGTTCGCCCATCATCCTATCGAAACTCCAATCCGAACGACCCCTTCGTGAAGGTTTATCCCTATGCTGTTGACGAAAAGCCTCAAATAGATCCGCATAAAAATCTGGACGCTTTCCAACTCCTTCAAAATATAACTGTAATTGCCAGAAAGGGATTAAACGATTAAATACATCAGGATCGGATAAGTAAGAAATTCTCTTCTCAATAATACTGGATTTGGCTTTTTCAAAGTTATTCTGCTCAGAAACGCGTGTTTTATTACCAAATGATCGTGTTACATATAAAGAAAACAGGTTATTGCTCACTTCACCAAGTCCACCCCAATTAAACATTGGTCGCGTCTGATGCACATGTCCTACTTCATGACTAAACCCCCAGCACGGATCTCCCTTAATTACTGAAGCTGGATCGACAACCATACGCATTGCATAACCAACTTTATCGCCCATATAGGCAACCCCATCTCCATCACGGAACATGTAATAATTATAATTTACCCGTGCAAGGATACGGTTCCTAGGAACTTTCTTATATTTTTCCAAACCCATCAAACGATGCTGTCGGAATACTAAAGAATCATAATTACTGATCAGTTCAACTCCTCTTCCATAGGCATATTTCTTCATTGCCTCAATAGGATAAGCTGTCTGTATATGTTCGCCCTTCGCATCCATAATTGGAAAGACTGCATGATCAATCAGACTGTCCCATTCTTTGTTGCCCTGTTTTTTTATATCAAAATATCCGTTTACCTGTCCTGTTGGAAAATGTACCGTAACAGGTTTTTCTTTTTCAGGTTCGTCGGAGAAATAATCGATATAAGCTAAACTTCCAAAATCGTTGAGCTGGATAATATTCACGCCATTATGCAGCCTAAATTCTTGCTTTTCTAATCCCCAGCCTTTCGGATCTTCTGTAGGCTTGGCTGGATCTGGAGCTTTACGCAGCCAATTTGGTACCACTAGGTTAACTTCTTTGCCAGTTGCAATACCATCCACAATGACAATATGCCGCCCTTTTGGAAGGTATACCCCAGTTATATTCTCATACTTGCTATAGCCATCACCAATACTCAACTGATGGCCCAATGTCGATGGATTCAGTAAGGCAGAATAAGTCGCATATCTATACTCTTTATTGTATTTACCATCTAGCATAGATAAAGCTACCCTGCGCAATGTGGTGTCACCAATCTGCTCGATCTGCTTTTTCTTAATACCTTTTTTTAGTTTTAATGCCAATGCATCTTCGAACACGGAAAGATCCGCATAGGTCTGCTTAAAATCCTGAGCAGATTGTGCCATTAGATTGGCACTAAACAATAGACCCATCCCTAAGGCCATAAATTTATTTATCATATCGATTATTATTTTGGTTATATCTTTAATTCAATTATGTCAATTAGTATAACATATAATTTATTCTATTTTCTATTCAACAGACCTAAAATCTACATTGTTCAACTACATAAAAAACAAATGTTCTATTATATGAAAAGGAGGTATACAAAAGCACACCTCCTTTTCATACAATAGCATATGATAACTAATTCACCCTCGTCACCTGCGGGACTATAACCTCCACTTGATATGTCCCTGGAACAAATGCTTGAAAAGAAAATCTCGCATTACATGAATAGGTATTATAAGGCAGGTCTAGACTATCATCAAATTTAACATAAGGCGCTGGAATTCGGTAATAATAATTAAATCCGTTGCCCAATGACACCAATGGGAAAGGCAACACACCATAAACAAACTCCATCCGATCATCAAATAACGTCGTTGAAATAGAGTAATCTTGCATTGTCTGCAAATATCCACCAGCCGTTCCAGACATAGGGCGTCTCGCTATTTCACCTTTTTTTGGATTAAATGGAAGACCATTTTTATCCACTATTTTTACAACCACTTTGTTTTCTCCAAGTCCCAAATAAGTAACTTTAATATGACTGGCGTTGCTTGGGATAGATTTTGTGGTCGTTTCCGCCCCAACCTTCATCGCAACAGTAGATCTAACTGCCGGAACATCGTAGTAAGGTGCTTCGACCAGTGAAAACTCACCAATCGCCGGGTATACTCTGGTTCCAACCGCATTTTTTATTTCGAGATCAAACACATAGTTACCCTTTGGCAGCTTTAACGTATTTGGAGTTGCCTCAATTGCTCCTGAAAATTTATTTATACTTAACGCTGTCATTACAGTATCTTTCTGTTTTGCTGCAATTAAGTCCAATGTGGTATCCACCTTGGAATCGTATAGTTTTTTCCAGATTTTAATAGGAAATGTTTGCAAGAAAATATCTGTTACATCCTTTCCTGTTTCCTTCTGATATACTTTCAACAATTTGACCTCAATAGGCTTGCTAGAGCCTGCCGGATTTATTGCTGTTGAAACTGTAGACCGCCCCATTTGAATTTCTATGGGGAGCGTTTCATAACGTATAATGTCACTCAAGTTGCCTTCTGGTATTTTTTTACATCCTACTAGTGCAAGCGCCACAAGTCCGATAGTATATATTAATTTACTTTTCATAGTCATTAACGATAATAGAATAAAACATGTGAATTACTTAATACGTGCACCACACCTGTCGTTGTCTGCGCATTAGAAGTTTGAACTAATGTACGGCTACCAACAGGCGGAACAATGGATTTCACATCAAACACATCACCAATAGCCTGATACAGATAGGTAAACAATACTACCCTAGGAATTACAGTAGAGTTTTCATTATAACCTAATGCAGGATCTCGTGTTTCCTCGAAAGATATTATAAAATTGCCTCCTTTGTTATTTTTATATTTTTTACCTGAAGCTGTTAATTTATCATTCGTCAATTGTTCTTTGGTGATATACATATCAATAGAATCCGCAAATCGCCCCAATTCATATTTCATAATTGAGTCTACCGTCCACATTTTTTTTGGATCTACTTTTTGGACCTGTCTCGTCCGGGCCTGCACATAGTTATAAACATCATAGTCTGTTGGTGCAAAAAAAGTAACTCCCTGCGCATTGATCTTATCCTTCACACCCGCCTTATCGATCAGCATCAGTACCGTATCAAAAACACCATATTTGTTACTCTTCATCCAATCATAGGTCGTCATATTAATCTTTGGATTATGGAGGTCACCACCAACAAAATAATCGTTCTTTTTGCATGAACTCATAGCTACTATAATTCCCAATAGGCAAGCTATATTTACAATAATTTTTTTCATGATTTCTCTAATTAATGATTTTTCCACCACGGATTCTGAGTCAACAATTCATTTTGAGGCAATAGGTTGCGCATATCCAAAGGCCAATAGTATCCTTTGTTAGCAATTCTATCAGCCGAATAATAAGCCGAATATTCATCAAGTTGCTCAAACATATTCATCCGGATCAAATCAAATTGAATAACTCCCTCTCCAATGAGCTCTCTCCTCCGTTCTCTGAATATTTCTTTAAACAATTCCGCACCGGAAACTTGTATCTCTTCTAGGCCAGCTCTCTTTCTAATGGTATTTAAGTCGTTCAATGCAAGTGTTGTCTTACCATTCTTATAATAAGCCTCCGCTCTCAAAAGAATAATATCCGCAAGGCGAATTAATACCAAATTATTACTAACCGCATATTTCCCTTCTCTATACTCGACAATATCATCATATTTCCGAATAGTTTTAAGCGCAGCATTATCTGGGAACGGCATTGACATGGAGTCCAATCTTGCCTCAGGCTTATCAAATTCTGTTTCAAGAAATTCTGGTTCAATATCCCACACCGAACCACTTCCTTTACCTGGGATACTGGCACTTGACAAAAATCTACTAAAGAAATCCTCAGTGAATTCATTTCCACTCTCACTGTATAACATATTCAATTCAAAGATGGATTCTTTAGAATTACCTTTCCATATCTTGCGATAATCTTTGACGTCTTCTAAAGCATATCCGAATTTTAGCGTCTCATTCGCATACTTTTCGGCGTTAATATAGTCATGCTCCCAAGCACAAACTTCTGCCATCAAGGCATTGGCCGCTCCTTTAGATGCAAAACTCTTTGTAGGATTCTGCTGAAGGTTAGCTATTGCATACAACAAATCTTCCTTACAAAACGCCAAGGTTTCTTTTTCTGGAGTTCTAGTCATATCGGGAATATTCTGTGGGTCTTTAAAAGTCTCTTTAACCAATAACACATCACCCCAAACACGTTGCATATAGAAATAGGTGTATGCTCTCAGGAATCGCGCGTTTGCGATATAGCCCTTTTTCTCATCTTCACCTCCATCAAATAATTTAATATCCATCGCTTCGGCTTGCTCAACAATTAAATTACATTGATTAATTATACCATAGAAGCGCGTCCAGTTCCAAAGACTTCCCTCCAAGTAGGGTGCATAGCTAAATTTATAGCCCCCTGACCTTGCAAATTGGTCCATATTCCAATCTTCATCTGCCTGACGTACTATTCCCGATGCTATATCACCAAATATAAAATAGGATCGATCTGCCCGGAGTGAATTGCGCAATAGCGCATATGCACCGAGCGTAGCTCTATTCACATTTTCCCCATCCTTCCAGAACACTTCGTCATAGGTACTATTTTCTGGCTTCAAATCAAGATATTTCGAACAAGAGGAATTAAAAAGTATCATTCCCGATATCCCGATTAACGATAATATATATTTAAATTTCATTTCGATCGCTTTTAAAAGTTAACTTCTAAACCAATTGTATATTTTCTAGGTAAAGGGTAAGCTCCACCACTATACTCTCCCTGAGGGGTTACCAATTCAGCATCGGGCACCGACGCTTTTTGAAACGTGTGAAGATTATCCAACATGCCGTAGAATCTAATATTTCGCGCACCTATTTTTAACCTTTCAACGATATGTTTTGGCAGAAGATATCCGACAGAGATTGTTTTGATTTTGAAATAGGTTCCATTCTCATTAAACATGGTACTAAATGGAAGGTATTGATAGAAATAACTTCCGTAGGGAGATATCGACGGAAAGTTTGCTTGATAATTTGGATCTTTTGCCTTTTCTGGAGTCCAGTAATCCAAACCTTCTAAATCAGGCAGCCTATTATTGGTGAATTTAGTTACATTTCCACCAATAGCATTGAACTGGTTACTTTTTAGGTTATTAATAATATCCCGGCCAATCGTAAAGGTATTTAACATACTGATTGAAAAACCTTTGTATATAAACTCATTATATAGACCTCCTGTAATACGTGGATTAGGATTACCTGTCAACATTAAGTCACCGTCAGCAGCTCCTTTATCCTCATCGCTCCACGTATCCCAATCTTGATTTACATCTGCCCAAATCGGATAGCCCGGTTTAACAGGGTAATTTCCTTTAAAAACAGTGAGCGGTCTTCCTGTTACCGGATTTACAGGGATTTGATCTTGATGCGAATATACGCCTTGATACAACATTTGAGCCCAACGATAAATCGGACTACCTACTGTGTACAATAACTGTTGGTTCCAGCCTCTAGAATCAGCATAGAAGCTCCGATCACCAAATGGCAATGCACCAATTCTATTTTTATTAAAAGTCATGTTTAGATTTGTATTCCATTGCAATGCACTTGCTTTAGAAAGGTTTCTGGTCATAATGGTCAGGTCAATACCTTCATTATAAACTGTCATTGGAACATTAAACGATAACTTTGTGTAACCGGTGTAATACGGGAATGAAAATCCCATAATTGGGTCCTTAAGCACCTTTCTATAGGCATCGAACGTTACAGTTAGACGATCATTGAAAAGTCCTAAGTCGAATCCAATATTTGTTTGCTCTGATTTATTCCAGGTCAAATTCTTTAAAGTCAATGGCTTGGCAAATGATGGCACAGCGAATGTTGTACCATTATAAGTATCCGATGACAATGCCCAAACATTATATGGGGCATAAAAATCTTCTGGCAGAACCCCGGATCTACCCCAGCTTCCCCTCACTTTAAGCAAATTAACCCAAGTCAATTTTTCCATAAATTTCTCATCCGAAACGACCCAGGCTCCCGACAATGCCGGGAAAGACCCCCATTTGGTATTTACCCCAAATCTGGAAGACGCATCCGCACGCCATGATGCATTAAAGATGTAGCGTGATTTATAATCATAAGAAAACTGTCCCATATAAGACAGCAGTCCAGACTCAACTTTGTTTGTACTTGCGATTAGATCCTTGGTTGCGACACCTTGGATGACATGGATATCATCGGTTGGCAAATTAAATCCTTCCGTTTTGTGAGACAATTGTTTATCATATTGAAAGGATTGCAAGGCTGTTAAATTAATTGTATGTTTATCGTTAAATGTCTTGATATAGTTCAAAACGTTCGCGATATTATAGGTATATGCATTTCTGCCCGTTGATGCGGCATAGTTGGTTCCCTGATTAAGTTCCCTGGGCTGGAATTGGTTTCTACTATCGAGATTCGCCTGTACAGACCCTTCCAACGAATATTGCAAGCCATCAATAATGTCCACATAGGTTTTTGAGAATATATTGATATTATCGGTCTGATTATCATCTTTCAATTTATCATATTGACCCAGATAGAAATCATAATCCGCTTGGCCAAGACCTACAAAAGAAGAAGGCATCTCTCCTTGGTTAACAGGAACAACTTGATCAATACCTCTACCGAGGCCGCGTTTGCGATTAATTCTCGCTGCTGACACCATAAAATCCGATTTGATAATTGGTGAAAGCGTAAACCCAAAATTGCCCCTAATTGAATAGCGTTTAAAACCTGTGTTACGGACAACACCATCTTCGTTATAATATCCAGCAGACAATCTATAGTTAACCGACTCACTTCCACCAGAAATACTCGCATCGGCATTATCTATATTACCTGTGGTATAAAATAGATCTTGCCAATCGGTAGCATTATTATAACTACTGTTTAAACTATCGGTCAAAGGCTGTGTAAATCCACCCATTTGACTCCAAGAAGCATATTGGCTTAGTATATCCATCTTAGTCCGTCTTTCCGCAGCACCTCCCAATGTTCTTTGCAATTGAGGGCGCTCTGTAATTCCTCTGTAATAAGATGCCCGGATAGATGGAATTCCCACCCGGCCTCGTTTCGTCTTAATTACAATTACACCATTCGCTCCGCGAGAACCCCATACTGCTGTTGCTGCAGCATCTTTCTGAACAACAATACTTTCAATATCATTGATATTTATACCAGCGATATAGTTTGTTCCTGTCGCAGAAGAACCACCTAAGTCAGATACAGATAGTGGCATACCATCAATAATATACAATGGAGAGCTCATGGTGTTTGCCAGGTCGACTTCAGAATTTAGATCTGGAGATATTGTCGTATTTCCACGAACGGTGAAAGTATTCCTTGCTCCGGGCTCACCTGTAAAGTTTTGAATATTAACTCCTGCTACGCGTCCTTGTAACAGACTTTCGAAACTTGGCGCGGGCAGATCTTCAATGGTCTTTCCAGAAATCACTTGGACAGCACTGGTTGTCTTTTTGACCGATTGTTTTTGATACCCGACAACAACGACTTCATCCAATGATGAATCGTCACTTGAAAGGACCACCGGGGGAGCTTGCTGTGTTGTAACCCGGACTTCTTGTTTCTTAAAGCCGACACCAGAAAAAGTCAAAGTAACTGGAAGGCTTTTTACGGATAATGTGAACGAACCTTGCTGATTCGTTGATGCTTGATTTGTTGTACCTCGTTCGGTGACGGTCATGCCCGCCAGCGGTTGCCCTTTGCCATCTCGAACGATCCCCTCCACTGGGATTGTTTGACCGAAAACATGGAAATAAGACAACAACACGAGAAAAATCATAGGTAAGATTCTCTTCATATTAATTTAGTGTTAGTGCTAGTGAAGGTAGATCAAAAATTCTAGTCACACAAAAATTACACGACACTAAAATAATCTTTACGATATATTTTATCATATAAAACGACTCAATCGATTGCGTAACATTCACGCAATCGATTGAGGAAAATACAGCACAAAAGCGCCATATAACGAGATACAGCTAAAAATAACCCATATCACTAAGAACAATTAATACAAAAAGCTATCTACCAAAAAAAAGAAAGAAACAAATAAAAATAAATACTATATTTAATTATTAGGATAACATAAATACTCCAAACAAGATCGTAATTTTTAAATTAAAATAGGAATCTCTAAAAACAGGCTATATTTCAGATCAATTAAATACGGAAAAATCGCAATTCAACGAAAGTTAAATAGCAAATCATATCTTAGTAAGAATCATATCATAATTACCAAGATTGTCTCTAAAAACACGGCATGATTAGGCCAATTATTTTTAACAGGAACATCAGCTACTACTGGCTTTATACAAATTGCATCGCTCAATCAAAATGCGGTGGTTCAAGTTCACTGTTTGAAAAAGTAATATAAAAATAGAAAAGGGGATGGTCTTACACGATCCTCCCCTTTTCTATGTACTCTATTTTCGTCCATTTAATGAATGCCTTTAAATATCCGCTTCCAACGTATTTTAGAAAGCCCTTTTCCGTCTGTATTCCAGCTCATCCAGGTAAATAAGGCTTTACCCACAATATGATCCTCGGGAACAAAGCCCCAATCTCTGGCGTCCAACGAATTATGCCTGTTGTCTCCCATCATCCAATAGTAATCCATTTTAAATGTGTATGAATCCGTCTTGCTGCCATTCAAGTATAAGCCATCAGCCCTCTTCTCTAATCGGTTATGCTCATAGACCCGAATGGCGCGCTCGTAAAGCGGCAAGGTCTGCGCATTTAAAATAACTTTCATACCCTTTTTCGGAATCACAAAAGGTCCAAAATTATCGTAATTCCATTTGTACTGCGGATCATTTGGAAACGTGTTGATCTGTGCTTCGCCAGGTTTACCGATGTTCATCTGCATGGATTTGACATTGGACCATGATTTCACCATTTGAGCCTGCTCTTGGGTTAGAAAAACAATATAAGTTCCGGGTTGAAGCAACCTTATCTCGATGCCCATATCTTTCATTCGCTGTTCATCCAACTCTGTTCCATCGGTCATCACGATATAATCCATCTGACTTTCTGGTGCGACAAAACCAGGTTGGTCATTTACGTATAATACAGCCTCCTGCATACTGATCTTATCCCCAGGCATTCCTACGCAGCGTTTGATCAAATGCTCTCTTTTATCCACGGGACGTGTTTGAATGGTAAATTGCTGGTGTACGGCTTCATAACCCATCGAACGTACCAGATCATAATAAGGCTGGTCTTGATTCTCTATTGCCACAGTATCTCCTGCCGGTGCATTAAATACAATAACATCATTTCGTTTGATCTGCTGGAAACCTGGAAGCCGTTTGTATGGAAGCTCAATCAATTCAGAAAAAGCCTTTCCTCCAACAACGGGCATTGTATGATGTGCAAAAGGAAAAGCAATAGGTGTATTGGGAATACGTGGCCCATAGTTCAATTTACTCACAAATAAATAGTCACCGATCAAAAGTGATTGCTGCATGGAGCCCGAAGGGATCATAAAGGCTTCCAGTAAGAAACCTCGGATCAGTGTTGCTGCAACGGTTGCAAAAACGATCGCATCCGCCCATTCACGGACCATGGATTTCTTATAGGGATACTTGACTTTGAATTCATTGTAGGATTCGTGTAGCAATCCCAGCTGAATCTCCTTTGTCATTGTTTTTCCTTCGCTATTTGCCGCTTTAAGCTTTTTAGCATAAATTCCATTGAGAAACTGGACATTTTTATCTCTTCCCCATAGCGGTAATACGATAAAAGGTAACAATACCGCAGCGCAGTTTTCCCAAAATCTTCTATTGCCAAAACAATGGATAAAATCGAGGTATAAATTATAAAAGACAAAGACATTCACAATGGGAACGATCAACAACACAATATACCAACCGGGTCTATTGGTGATCTGCCCCTGAATCCATTGACTATAAACTGGAACGATACCCTCCCAACCACGACGTCCTGCCTTTTCAAATAAAAGCCAAAAACCATAAGCTGCGATAATGGTTAGTACAATAAAAATAATAAGCTCCATATTCACTTTTTTATCGAAATGTAACTAGATCAACGTTAATAAATAAACAACCTGGATGAATCCAACGGAGATTCTTTCGCGCGCTGTAACTCATTATATCTCATAATATATCTGATAAATACATCATAATTATATTTCTGTTCTTTTTCAAATTCGGCAAATAATTCGGGTTCATCATTGATCAGACGCCCCAATGTCAGTGTTCGTTTCTTTTTGTTTCCACTAAATAAGCCACTCGAATTACTGTTTATTTCAATCACCTCACCTGTTGCTTTCTTGAGCGCATAGGCATATTTTGACTTTGTAAATCCGACACCAATCATTGGCGCAGCTCCACCGCTACCGATCATCATCCCGCCACTACCTCCAAAATGTAATTCGGAGACATAATAAGCCATAATTTCACCATCGACAAGCACTTCCGCAAAAGTCGGTTCCAGGTCTTGCGCCTTCCGGACTTGATAGATCTGTGGAGAAGTTCCCGGCACAGGATCCAGTCCATTTTCTACATAGGATGGGGCATACACTTTCTTTTTGGATTGCCAATAGGCGCGAAACACCTGATCGGGAGTAAAAGTTAACTTTTCTTTTTGTAGGTTCTCAAATTTTAGCTTACGATCCTTGACTGAAGAGATCTTTCCATACAGCGTGTCCGCATTCATCAATACGAGATAATCTGCATTTTTTTCATCCTTTTGCGCTTGTACTACAGCTGAACTACATAAAAAAAATAAGAAAAAAACAATCCTAAAATTTGATATCAGTCTCATAAACCACTATTTATACCTGTAAAGCTACATAAAAATACATGATTCAGCTATAATTCTTCCAGCTTTAACCTTTCTTAAGTAAATCTGTTTCCCGGAGTAATAGCAATTTTATCTTATCAGGATTATGCCATGGTAAAAGAGAAACTGGTAGCGAACAGCTACAACGGATCAATACAGTGAGTTATAAAAAAAGGCTGTCCAACATAGTATTGAACAGCCAATTTTATCTGGTTAAGATTAGACCTTATCCTTTATGTTTACCCTCAAATTCTGTAGATGCTTTGTTCACTCCGTTGCTCATGCTTTCAAAGGCTTTATTGATATTATCAAGCAATGCAGATTCTGTAGTCGCATCAGGGGTTTTGCTTTTACGCAATTCGATCAACTTTGGATAGTCTTCTGTTACAATCTTTTTGTAACCATTCAGACCATCGAGCACTGCCTTCTGAAAGCTGGCGTCGCCTTTAAAATCACCTAGATCCTCCACTTTCTTAATATCGTCGTTTAGGGATTTTTCCCACTCTGTACGTACCTGTTCTGCCTTTGCATAGTCAGCAGCATTCATGGCAGCATTCATCGCTTCAATATGCTTTTCACTTCCATTGATGACAGTGATAATTGAATTGTTATACGTCGCTGGATCCTTCGTTCCTGAACCACAACTTGAGATCGTCAGTACCGCTACGGTCAAGATGCCTGTTATAAATTTTTTCATCATTGTTGTTATATTTTATAGTTTACTTGTCTTTTTGTTTATAAACGTCTCTTACTCCTTATTCCATTTCCACATTGGCCCGTTCACCTACAATATCGTAACTAACTTAACCAAAGATAGTTGAGTTCAAATGTATTTTTTATCACTGATTTCAGGGATTTATTATCACAATCTTATTGTGCAACATAGTTGCTTTTAATATTTCTTTATCTATATTTGTTGCAACTTAATTGCAATATACAATTTACAAAAAGCCCAGCTCAATTGATGAACAGACGCACGATTCTCACGCTCTTATTTACGTATAGTATCTTATACCCTGCTTGTGCACAAGAAAAAGCAACAAAGACAATTGGGCTAAGGGAGGTATACATTGAAGGGGGACGTTACAAAAAATCAGCTGAAGGGGCAATGTCCATAGATGTCCTAACCAGTGATTCATTACAGAAATATCAGGCCGGCAGTTTGATGCAAACTTTAAGCCGACTTCCTGGAGTGAATGCCATAGGCATCGGCGCTAGTCAATCCAAACCACAAATCCGGGGTCTCGGTTTTAATCGGGTGGCCACTGTCGAAAATGGAATTAAGCACGAAGGACAGCAATGGGGCCTGGATCATGGGTTGGAAATTGATCAATATAGCATTGGCACTGCTGAAATTATTAAAGGAGCTAGTTCATTTATGTATGGATCAGACGCTATTGGTGGTGTCATACGCCTATCCTCGCCAGCGGAACTCCAAGAGAATGGTTTGAAAGGTCATATCAACTTATTTAACAGGTCCAATAATGCCACCTATGGGGCTTCGTTACAATTACAGGGTAAAAATGGAAACTGGGTTTTTGGTGGCGGAGTAACACATTTGGGCTACGCCGACTATCGTGTACCGACCGACACAGTATATGTTTACAACTATGCTGTCCGGTTAAAAGATCGACAGGTTCGCAATACCGCAGGACAAGAGACCAGTTTTCAACTTCGAGGCGGTTATGTCTCCGATCGGTTTTCCTCTATCTTTTATCTGAGCAACTACCATACTAAAATCGGATTTTTCGCCAATGCACATGGTTTAGAGCCACGGGGTGTAGATACAGTACTGTATGACCGTTCTGATCGAGATATCCTTTATCCGAGTCAGCATGTTAATCATTTTAAACTCATTAGCCGAAATTATATCGCGCAGGACGCGCATAAGATCTGGATGGATCTTGGTTACCAAAGAAATTATCGTCAGGAATTCAACAACTACACCGCTCATGGATATATGCCCCCCGTTTACCCGCAGGACATGACCATTCCGATGAATCTCGAACGACTGTATGATAAAGAGATCTATCATGTGACGTTAAAAGATGAATTTGCCTTGGCTACACATCGACTCACAATAGGTGGTAATGTTGAATATCAACGTAACAACATCGATGGCTGGAGCTTCCTTATCCCTTCCTATAGACAAAAAGCACTAGGTGTATTTATCTACGATCAATACCCGATCAACGAACAAACCACACTCTATGGTGCATTACGTTATGATCACAGCAATATCCACAGTTCGCCTTATCAAGACTGGTTTGCATCCAAACTGGAAAACAATCAATCTGCTCATATCCTCCGGGCGGACGAACTTCATCGTAGTTTCAATAGTCTCGTTTGGTCTCTTGGTGCAACACGGCAAATGGGTGCATGGGAAGCAAAATTGAATGTTGGTAAAAGTTTCCGGGCACCTATTGCGCAGGAACTGGCTGCCAATGGTGTGAACTATCATTATTTTAGCTATGAAAAAGGGAATCCATCCCTTTCTCCTGAACAATCCTACCAAATGGACCTAGCCGTAGCTCGGCGCACCGGAAACACGTACATCGCATTCACACCTTTTTTCAATTATTTTTCCAATTATATCTACCTCAATCCTACATCGGGTTATGATCAGTACTATGGTGCTGGCAACCAAATATTTGAATATTCACAAAGCAAAGTACGGCGTTATGGTGCCGAACTAAAAGTGGAATATCGTCCTTTAACCCATTGGAAAGTAGAATTATTGGGTGAATATGTTCGATCTGAACAACTTTCAGGCAGCAAGAAAGGTTATACATTACCCTTTTCTCCCGCCCCTTCACTTGTATTTGATCTCAGTTGGTCTCCCAAAAGTAGCACCTATTTTAAGGAGCCTTACCTCTCCTTGGATTCCAAATGGACAGCTAGCCAAAAGCATATTGTCCCACCAGAAGAAAAAACAAAAGGTTATCAAATTCTCAATTTCAGAGCGGGAACACAGCTGATCCTGGGCAAATCAGCACTTCAATTGCGCCTACAAGTTCAGAACATTTTTAACACAAGATATATGGATCACACCAGTTTCTACCGGCTAATCTCACTCCCTGAACAGGGACGAAATATCATCCTATCTGTCGGGATCCCTTTCGGACCCCAAAATCGAACCTAACAAACTCATTGATACAATAAAAAACAGGTGCTAACTCATCATGTAAAAATAAATATTCATATGCAAACACTCAAAAAATATGCGCTCATGGCCATCATAGCTGCCTCTACCACCGCTTGTAAGAAGGATAAGGAAAATATTGATACCGAAAAACCAACAATAGATATCAGTGCAGCGACCGCCTTTCCGAAACAATGCAGCCAAATCAGACGTGGATCCAGTTTTACGTTCCGCGCAAAACTATCCGACAATGTCGCTTTGGGCAGCTACAGTATTGACGTTCATCATAATTTTGACCATCATTCACACAGTACCGAAGTGGAGGAATGCACATTAGCGCCGATCAAGAAACCAATCAAACCATTTGTTCTGGTCAAATCTGTTAATATACCGGGGCAACCACAACAGTATGATGCCCAATTTCAGATTGATGTCCCTGCAGACGTCGATCCCGGAAACTATCACTTTATGATCCAAGTGACGGATCAATCCGGCTGGAGCATCCAACGTGGAATCAGCGTACGTATCACTGAATAACAGCGCCCTAACAGGCAAAATACTTCAATTATTTTCTATCATAAAATTTAAATCCAATGAACACGAAAACTAGAAACATCAACTTTTTATTACTGTTTACAGCACTTTTCTTCGGCTTTCTGTCTTCTTGTAAGAAAGACAACGCCGATATTCCTGTCACAACAAAACCTGCGATCGGGACCTTAGAAATTGGATCTGGCAATAATAAAACGGTCAAGGCCGGAACAGACCTCCATCTCGAAGGTGATATCGTCGCTGAAGCTCTTATCGGCAAGATTGAGATCGAAATCCATCAGGAAGGTGGCTCCTTCAAATTTGCCAAAATCTATACTGATGAGAAATATGTTGGCAAAAAAAATGTGACTTTCCATGAACACATCGACATACCATCTGAAGCTCCTGCTGGTCAATATCATTTTCACTTTACAGTGACGGATAAGGCCGGAAACACAACGACTGTAGAATCTCCATTGACCGTTCAGGCATCAGAGGCGAGAGCCAGCTATAAACTGATTTTTACAGAAGTCAAAGGCTCGGCTCATGGCAACCATTTTCATGATCTTGCCGACAAAGAGAATATAGAACCCTCTACCATCAGCTTCGACAATACTGGTAAAGCAATAGCTGGTCATGCTCATCTTAAACCGGCAGGAATTTATAAAATTGAGCTAAAACAATTTGACGCCGATTCCAAAGAAATCCAAGGGCAATACATCAAGAACAAAACAACGGCAGATTATTACAAAGCATTCCTGACCAACGCACCTTTTGTGTTAAATTCAAAAAGTAAAAATGAAAGCGGAGCCATATTTCAACCCAGGGAAACAAAATACGAAGATGGCACAGCTGTTAATGGAGCCCTAGAAACTACAGGTATTATTACTTATTTTACAGCTGGCAAGGACAATGAAGGGGAAAAGAACGTCGTCTATGTTCTTCGTAAATTTAGCGACTCTGCTACCAAACCCAAAATAACACGCGACGATTGGAACCATTCGGATTATGTGACCAGGTATCCTGGTGAAGATGTGATTAAATTATCTTTCGAACTGCATGCCGAAGAGGGTGAAGATTAATTTAGAGAGAAGGATAGTTTAAATAAAAAACACCTGGTTAGGAATGCTAACCAGGTGTTTTTTTACTAAGCTAAACTATTTGTTCAGATTAATCTCTTATTTTACCCAATACATTCCCTTGTGTATCGACGACAAGTTTCCATTCGTCTGTCTGACTTTTTACTTCGAATGCATAAGTAATCTTTTGTTCCTCAGTAATCCTTTTTACATCTTCTATACGATAGCCCGGAAAATCCTTTTTCACCTTTGCAATAACAGCTTTTGGTAAATCATTTTTGGCAAGTTCTTCTTTGTGACGCACAATTTTACCATTACTTTGAATCCATACCTCATGATCTGTTCCAAACAAACCTGTTTCGAACTCAGCTTCATATAGTCCCGCTTTCAGTTCCCAGTCTATCCCTTTGGCTTTTGGAAATTTCTGTTGAAAACTATTCACCACCACAGCAGGTACCTGACTTTGGGGAATATCCTGAGCAAAAGCTCCAATTGTTGAGAGTGCAAGAATACATGCACTTAATATCATTTTACCGTTCATGACTTTACTATTTTTAATGTATTACAAAGTAACCCCACGATTCTGTAAAGATTTGGGAATGTTATTTATGCTGGTATGCTGGGCGAAAATCTAGCTTAAATATATGTTGACTTTTGTCATAATGATAGGAAATAGAAAAACCGTATAAATTACATATTGCCTGAACGATCGCCAACCCCAGACCGGTACCTTTGGACGAGGCATCCGATTTATAGAACCTTGAAAACACATGCTCATTTTCCAGAGCAGTCTGTACACTCGTATTCGCAACTATAAGTGTATTTTCAGTAATCGCTATGTTTACCTCCCCCCCATCCATATTATGAAACAATGCATTACGGATCAAATTTGATACAACGATATTGGCCAGAGCACTATCTAATCGTACCTTAAGTTCATCTTGTTGTCTGACATTGATCTTAATATTTTTAAAAGCGGCAATATCTTCTAGTTCATCAGCGATATGTGTGACAAGCTGATTGATTGAGAGATCTTCGTTGTGCAGGAATTGTTTGTTCTCAATCTTGCTGAGCAGCAATAATGATTTATTCAATCGAACGAGTCTCTCTGCTGTGTTTAGTACTTCGGCGATTGTATTCAACTGTTCAGGTTGTAGCCCCCCTGTTTCAGCCATCATTTCCAACTTATTGATCATAATAGCCAAGGGTGTCTGTAACTCATGTGACGCATTACCAATAAACTGTTTCTGCTGTTCATACGTTTCCTCATTATGATGAATTAAGGTTGTGACAGCGAGCTGTAAATCTTTAAACTCCTGTATATTGGTATTCATCGCTGGCTTATCGTCCGATTTTCCCAGCCGGAATTTCGTCAACTGATCTAAAAACCGATACAATGGGCTCCATAATCGCTGTATAACAACTTTATTGATTGAGACAATACTGACAACCAAGAGGACAAATAAAATCAGGACAGAATAAAACAGGTTCTTGATCAAATCACTTTCCTCGATCATTGAATTGATAATTGATAACTCGTAGTAGTGCCCCTTATGCTCAAATGCAGTAGTCAGCATGCGTACGGGCTCCAATTCAGGTTCCGGATCGTCATCATCCTGCATATATAACAAGGTATCTTTATATACATTCTGCATTTTAATCGCCTGTTGCTCGGAAATTTCACGTACCTTATAATTGTTAATTCCAAATTCCAGGTCTGGAGATACAAGTGTCTCAGAAGCCAGTTCCTGAATAATTAAGCGTTTTTGATTCTCCAATTCCTCATCTATATTATCATGGATTACTTCCAACATAAATAAATAAAAGATGGTCGACCATACCGCAATGACGACCAGCACCGAAATAGAGAGATATTTGAGCGTTTGATTGGCTAATTTCATTTTTCAACAAGTTTATACCCTATTCCATAGACCGCTTCAAAGTCAACTTCCGCTTTTTTCGCTAAAAATTTCTTTCGCAAATTCTTTATCTGTGAATAAATAAAATCGAGGTTATCTGCTTGATCCGTATTATCTCCCCAAACATGCTCTGCCAATGCATTCTTGCTTACAAGACGGTTTTTATTGAGTAAAAAGTAATTGAGGATATCAAATTCTTTTCTGTTCAAGGCGACAGATTCGCCATTAATCGAAAGACTACGCTCGTTCAGATCAAGCACGAGATTGCCCATCTCCAAAGTATTTTTGCCATCCCGTTGTTTTCTGCGTAATACTGCTTTAATCCGCGCATTTAATTCGGCAATATGAAAGGGTTTGGTCAGATAGTCATCCGCTCCAAGTTCCAGTCCCTTTAGCTTGTCATCCAACGAATCTTTTGCAGAGATAATAATAACATTATCCGACTTACCCTCCTTTTTCAGTAGATCCAATACCTGCAGTCCACTCCCGCCCGGAAGCATGATATCCAATAAAATACAATCATAGTCATAGACCGACACCTTATCCAGCGCAGATCTAAAATCGCTAGCTGTTTCTACAATATAATCCTCTTTGACCAGAGAGTCCTTTAATATCTCTCTCAATTCCACTTCATCTTCAATTACAAGTACTTTCATTGGACTATTGTTTTTTTATTACTGAATCTCAATACTGCTTAACTCCATTTATATTGCTTTCATCGCTACAAATGTATCCCCAATTTAGGAAAGAATTAGGAAAATGACTACTGTTAGTTGACTACAGTAACACAGTGCAGATCGAATAGCCTATTTATTTTTGCGTATTAGCGAAAAAACAAAGCGCATTTCGTATTTTAGGTCTGATACGATCTACTATGGACAAACGCAATGCTAACATCTGGGCGCCTGTCATTGGACTGGACGGTTTTCGCAAAGAACAGACCGCCGGCCGTGAAGAGCTTCTTTTCAATGAATTACATGGAGAAAGGCTAATAGAAAAGCCCCATAAGCATGATTTTTTTATTATTAATTTATTTGATAAAGCTTCTGGTGTACATACGATTGATTCGATAGACTATCCCATTAAAGGCCATCAGGTACATGTACTATTCCCAGGTCAGATGCACAAATGGCATATCCATGCAGGTACTATCGGCTACCAGTTAATGATCGAACGGTCTTTTTTCGAGCATTTTGCTCCCTTCTTTCGCTTTTCCTTTACTAATTATCAGAATCATCCCGTAATCGACCTGACCAAGGAGGCCTTCATTCAGCTACATTATGAATTTGAATCTGTCAAAAAGGAATTGGAAAGAGAGCATTCACTCATTCCCTTGATTACGGCTCGTGCTGGTGTTATCGCTGCTATTGTCAGCAGAGAAGCAGAGCATGTCTTCACCGAATTTAAAGTCTATCAATCCGTCCCTCGGCTTGCCAAATTTAACATGCTTATAGATGAATTTTTCAGAACACAAAAATTGGTCGCCTTTTATGCGGACAAGCTGCATATTTCTCCAAACTATCTCAATATTCTGTGTAAAAAGCACTTGAAAATCTCCGCCACCCAACTTATCCACCAACGGATTTGTGTTGAAGCAAAGCGCCTTCTCCAAAGTACGGAATCCTCCATTAAGGAAATTACATTTGAATTGGGCTTTGCTGATCAAGCCTATTTTTCCAATTTCTTCAAACAGCAGACTGGTGTAAGTCCAAGTGATTTTAGAGAAAAAAGATAAATCGCACAAGAAATGGCAGAAATTGCCCAGTAATACTAAAGCTCCCTGTATATACCTTTGTAAAAGGCTGATCGACTTTATTGATCGTCAATTAGATTGTAACGTAAATAGGAAATAAAATGAAACCAATAGCGCTTTCACGTAAGGAATTTATACGAAACTCTGCCCTAGCACTTGCTGGAGCAACATTAATCCCAGGAATGTTATTAGCAGAAGATGGTGGCCAACTCCCCCATCAGCATGTTTTGGACGGACATCAAGGCAAAAAAAGTTATATCCTAAAGAATGTTCTGTTGGAAACGGGTTTCGAGTATGATGGAAACGGCAATGTCATCGCAACAAAAACGGGTCTTTTCTCCGTGCAGATCGAAGCAGGAAAAATCAAAAAAATAGGTCCCAACAGTACTGATGCAAATGCCATAGATGCAAAGGGCCGATTGATGCTTCCTTCTTTTAGAGACATGCACATTCATCTGGACAAGACATTCTACGGTGATAAATGGCAGACTGTACGACGAGGTGCAGGTGGTGTAAAAGGAATGATTGCGCTAGAACAACAGATCCTTCCTGAGCTGTTGAAAAATTCAACCTATAAAGCGGAAAAACTAATTGAATTACTGCAATCCAAAGGTACTGCCTTCGCGCGTAGCCATGTAAACATAGAGCCTACATCTAAGTTAGATTCGCTACGTCATCTACAGATTGCACTAGAAAACAAAAAAAACAGTTTCGGAGCTGAACTCGTTGCCTTTCCCCAACATGGCGTATACTACACGGATTCTGTACCTTACCTGAAGGAGGCTGCAAAGACCAATATTGATTTTATCGGCGGAGTAGATCCTTTTACCATCGATGGTGCCATTGAGAAAACAATGGATTTCACGGTTCAGCTGGCTCTGGATCACAATAAAGGGATTGATATCCATTTACATGAGTCTGGAGAATCTGGGCTAAAAACGGTCGAGTATCTGATCAACAAAGTAAATGAAAACCCCGCATTGAAAGGCAAGACCTACCTCAGCCACTGTTTTGTATTGGGAAGACTGGAAAAGGCCAAACAACAGGAAATAGCAGAAAAGCTTGGTGCAGCACAGATCGGTATCGTTTCTACCATTCCTTTTGCCGGTCTAATTATGCCTATCCCTACACTGATGGAAAATAACGTCACCGTGATGACGGGAAATGATAGTATTGTCGATCATTGGAATACCTTTGGAACAGGAAGTGTACTTCAAAAAGCCAATATGGCTGCACAAGTATATGGGCAGGTCACAGAATATGGTTTGTCACGCATGCTAAAACTGGCGACTGCGGGCCCGATTCCTTTGGATGACAAAGGAAAACAGCAATGGCCAAAACCCGGTGATGATGCAAACATCGTACTCATCGATGCGAGTTGTTCAGCTGAGGCTATTTCACGAATTTCGCCTGTAGGATCCCTTATCTATCAGGGCAATATTGTCTATTAGATTTCCGACAAAGGATATTACCACTAACTATTTTTTAGAACAATGGCGGTCAATTGCTTTCAAACAAGCTTTTGATTGCCCTATTGTGAAATACAATTGCTATTAAAACAGTATTGAAAATCATGTCAACCCCATACACAAGCCCTCTAAAGGGAAATTATACACTAAAAAATGTCCTCCTTGAAACTGGCTTTGTTTCAGATGAAAGGGGGATAAAAGCAACAAAAACCGAACTCTTCTGCATAGAAGTCAATGCCGGAAAAATTACAAAGATATTTCCAAACGATCCAAATCTTGCTACAGCAGTTGATGCGAAGGGATACTTGATGCTGCCCGCTTTCAGCGATATGCATGTACATCTGGACAAAACACTTTATGGACTTCCATGGCAAGCGCAATCTCCAAAGAAGAGAACTGTGCTTGAGATGATAGCTTATGAACAGGAAATTATCCCTGAATTACTTCAAACATCGACCACACGATCAGAGCAACTTATCGACCTGCTGCAGGGCTATGGTACCACTTTTGCCCGGACACATTTTAACGTCGATACCACTTCTGGACTTCGTTCTTTGGAAAACCTTCAAAAAGCACTAGACAGTCGCAAAGAGAGTTTCAGTGCAGAATTGGTCGCCTTTCCGCAACATGGATTTTTCTATACAGACTCCGCTCCCTTGATGAAAGATGTGGCACAGATGGATCATGTGGCTTATATCGGTGGTGTAGATCCTTACGGGATAGATAAAAATATTGAAAAAGTGCTCGATTATACAGTAGCATTAGCCCTTGACAATAACAAAGGGATTGACATCCATTTGCATGATGGTGGAAAGGAAGGTATACACACCATTGAATACCTTGCCGAACAAGCGCTTCAGAATCCGAAGCTACAGGGACGCACCTTTGTAAGCCATGCCTTTGTGCTGGCCCAGTTACCAATAGCTGAAGTGGAGCGCATTGCCGAAAAACTAGCAGCCGCCAAAGTAGGTATTGTCTCTTCCATTCCTTTCGGCGATTTGGTCATGCCTATCCCAACATTATTGAAACAGGGTGTCGAAGTATTGGTAGGGAATGACAACGTGCAGGATTATTGGAGCACTTTTGGCCCCGGAAACATGTTAGCAAAAGCCAATTTAATGGCCGAAATATATGGTTGGAGATCCGAGTTTGACCTATCCAGGACACTTCGCTTTGCAACACACAACACCTTGCCATTGGATGACAAAGGCAAGGTGCAATGGCCCAAAGCGAATGACAGCGCTGAGTTTGTACTGATCGACGCAAGCTGTTCAGCAGAAGCCGTTTCGCGTATATCCCCAACCATGGCCCTTGCCCATGAAGGTGCACTTTACTGGAAAAAATAACCCCTACATTATACCATGAAAAACAGAAAAAAGCTCAGCATCAAATAATGCTGAGCTTTTTTCCACTGTAGCCTTCCCATCCCTCGCAATAGAAACTATTGCGCTTATCCGACAACCATAATAGGGCGCATCAAGTCAATGTATTATCGCTTAAAGAACCTCATGATACGAGGCTCTACCCAATCGCTCAGGATATAGGCAATACCCAACATCAGGAGAGTAACAGCAGAAACAAGTACATATTTATTTATGTACTCGTGAAGCTGATTGAAAATAATAAAACCAATATGCTGATGAATAAGATATAAGGGATAAGTCAGCATTCCTATTTTGATAAATTTACGCGAATTGAAACGTTGCAGTCTTTTACAGGAGACAAGTAACATGACCATGTAAAATACAACAATGGTTGCAGCAATAATATAGGAGGAAAAATCGCTATGGAAAGTTCTTGCTAACCAATGGATTCGGCCAATAGCGCCATCTATGGACAAGTACAGGCACCAGGGCAATACGATAAAATGCTTCAACGCAGGACCGTGTAGAAAAATTTGGCAAAATACAATTCCTGCAATAAAATAAGCGCTCCAGTCCAGAATGAAAAGGTGGTGAATAGCATCGTAAATTTCAGATGGTTCAACAAACAGGCGCAAACTTGACAAAAACAGCCAAAAGTAGACAAGATAGTCCAAACTGATCTGCTTAAAACGGTTTACGATAAGAAATACAGCGATAATGAGGTAAAATTTCAATTCAACATACAAAGACCAATAGGCCCCATCTATATTTCCCTGACCAAACAATTTCTGGACCATCGTGAAATTGGCTAAGAACTGTTTGAATGTAACAAGGTAGCGCGGTGCCCCGAAGAAATAAGAGATCACAAATGTTATGATCAAACAGATCCAGTACATTGGATACAAACGTTTGAATCGCGAATAGCAAAATTTTGGTAGCGAACGATGTTTTATGGAAAAGGCGATTACAAAACCGCTGATAATAAAAAAAAGATCTACACCGAGATACCCATACTTGAAATATTCGCCGATCTCATCAAACCGCAGCAACGACATATTTCCCCCTTTATATCCCCGATATAAATAGTGATACAATACCACTGCGGACGCGGCGATAAAGCGAAACAGATCAATTTGATAGATTCTTTTGGACTCAGACATTTGAGCGCAAATATAGGCGGTTTCATTTATAGTTTCGGGTAATGGTTCCAAAAAAGAGTACGCTAAACCTCATTATTTACAACCTTCAATTCGACTTACAATCGTGAATGCACCATCGAATTTATAACATCATTATGTGACTATCGCACATTGTATTTCCATCGCATCCTGGTTAACTTTACTTACATTAAATATCCGTAAAACGAGGAAATTATGAAAAAGAACCTATTAATAGTCTTTATTGCCGTCGCCGCCATATGCTTCGGTTTTCAAGCAAAAGCGCAAACTGCCACATCGGGCCCCGTCACTGTCAACATTAATCTTACCGATGCTATTTCCATTACCTTGGGCGCCGATCCAACAGTCAATTTTGATTATACCACAGCGGCCGATTATGCAGCGTCAAAAACGGTAACGAAAGCGAATCATTTTACGGTGGTTAGCAATAAGCCTTATGACCTTACTGTAACCGCTGGAGGAGCATTTACACCAGCTGGTGGACCTGCACTAAATATTGTTACAGTTACTGTACCAGCTGCAACTGCCAATGGCGGAACTCCGGTTGCCAATGTACCACTTAGCACTACTGCTGCCCCTTTGGTCAATGGATCTACGGCATCCACAGGTGCAATCTATACAGTGGATTATACCATCTCAAATCCGGCATCGTTATTAAATCTTGCAGGATCGACTTATAGCACTACAGTAACTTATACGGCGACGCAACAATAAAAACCTGACTAAACATTTTATTTGTGAGATATTATTTAGCAGTATTTATTATTTTGATATGCAATACCCTGATCCACGGACAGGGTATTTCCATTTCACCTTCCCGGATATTTTTCACTGGTGAAGCTGGACAAACCGTCAGTCAAGCCATTACGTTCAACAATACCACTACTAGTGATCTTTCCTTTGTCGCGAATCTGAAAGATTGGGACCGTGACTCCTTGGGCAGCAAACGGTATTATGCCACCGGGGATAATGCCGGGTCAAATGCCTCCTGGCTTACCTTATCTGAAAACACAGTACAGCTAGCTCCTGGGGAAACAAAATTGGTGAATCTTTCCATGACAATCCCTGATCACCCGACAACAAAACAGCAGCGCCATAGCATGCTTTTCTTTACACAGGTTAAAGAACAGAAAGCTTTGCAGCCAAATGGACTCCATATGAACGTTCTGATTGAGGTTGGTATCCAAATATACCATACGCCAACCGGGTTAAAAGCGGGCGATCTGGAATTTCTTGCCTTTGAAGATAAAGGAACAGTTACTATCCAGGAAGGTAAGGCCGTTCACCGAATGGAAGTCAAGGTTAAAAACACCGGTCAGATCAACAAGGATGCTTATGTACGGTTTGAGTTGACCAATATAGAAACTGGAGAAGAGATACCTGTGGAAGCCGTCGCCATTGCAATGCTTCCAGATTCAGAACAATGGGTCCGTGTAGACCTACCTGGTAAACTTGCCCCCGGTCGATACCTCGCTGTTGCGATACTTGATGCTGGTAGCCAATATGATTTAAAAATTGCAGAGAAAGAAATTACATACTAGATTAAGTTTCGCCGTACTGTTTATTGGCGCTGTTTCCTATACAAATAGTGTAAAGGCTCAGGCAACCGTGACGGTACCCCAGGCAAACATTCAGGCAAGAACCGACTATACCGCAAGTATTACCGCCGGACAATATACTAGTGTATTGACCTTGCTCCCTACCTTTCGGGTTAAAGCCGATGCATCTACATTTAACAGTACGACCAGTGGCAATTTCCCCACAAATCTTGTACATATTAAGCTTTCGAGCATAGGAGCAGTCCCTTTACTTTCATTATCTGGAAATAACGAGGTTGCCCTTTCAACGACGAATCAAAATCTGTATACCGCACTTGCCAGCCTGGCGTCGGGAACAATAACCGCTAACGCCCGTATAGCTACCTCCAGCCAAACCTGGGTTGCGGGGTCATATACTAATAATGTTTCCTTTTCCACGCAGGGCATTTTAGCGGGTTCCATTACACCGACCAGCTTCGTATTGACGATCAATATCCCCGGATTTATAAGCCCCCCGGCGAGTATCGGTACAACCAGTATTTTGGTCAATGACCTGAACTATTATCGCGCTGCAAATGGCATCAGTAGTAACAGCGTTATACCCCTATCGACCACCGTCCCCTATATACCAAGTATTAAGAGCGTAAACACACAATTTAGCTTTAGCACCACCTCAGCCTATAATACCTTGCCCGTCACTCCTGTATCAGCCGTTAATACAACCTTAACGGGTATTGCGAATGCCACCTCCGCCGCTTTATCCACCACAGATCAATCTTTAACCAATACCACCGGTATTGCCGTTCCAACCAACAATAATCACTCGTTGACCTATACCTATAATATTGGATTAAACCAACTGAAAACAAATTTTATACAGGCAGGCACGTATTCTGTCCCATTGACCTACACCTGGAACAAATTATCATCAGCCTATCCCAGTGGCAGCGTACAGTCACAAGCAAATGGAAACCTGTCTGTTGTAGTAAGCGACCTGGGCGAAATAGTTGCCAATCAACAAACCGTCAATCTTGCTTTTGCGACAGCCAATGATTATAAAAATGGTGTCAATTTAGATATGCCCGCTCACCTTAAGGTGAGTAAAACTACGCCATACAACCTTTACGTGCGCGCGACATCGACAAGCTTTGCTTCAGGAGGCAACAGTATCCCTTTAAATGTATTGCGCATTGGTCCAATGGCTGGTCAAAGCGGCATGAACACCGTTACGCTATCCACCACAGCCCAGCAGCTTATCCAGAATGCCGACCCTGTGATAGACCGTAATCTGAATATTCTTTACAGTATCCCCGCGAGCGCAACAAGTGTGCTTCTCAATAAACCTGCAGGCGCCTATACGGCCAATATAGTTTTTAGCTTTGTCGCCCCTTAAAAGCGTTTAACACCAACTTTTCTACGCTCATCCCGATAGTTAAAATCGGGAATCACACAATCCTTATCCGTTTTTACTTCGATCTCACAATTTTGATTTTCGATCGAGAAGGGCATTCCTTCAGTAACAACAGCTATTCTGTAATTTCCTAATGGAAGGTACAGCACATACTCACCACTTTCCGAACTTAATGTACTGTAGGTTTTCCCCTGACGATCTATGGCAGTTACTTTTATTCCACCAAGTTGCAGTCTCGATTTTAGATACTTATTTTCAACGACCTTAATGCGGCCTTTTAATGGTCTAGTTTTTATCAGCGGAATTTCCAGCCGTTGGTTTTTAGTCATCAAAACGTTTATCGGCCCCTGCGAAACCCAACCTTTGCTATTCTCCACCTGGACCATATAAGGACCGGCCCCCATGTCAACAAATTTCACATGGCCTTTCTCATCCGTTAGCGCCACTTCTTTTCCGATCCGCACCAACACAGCCCGGGCTTTGGCTTCACCATCATCATTCCTACCATTATTGTTATCATCTTCAAAAAAAGTCAACTCCAGCTTATGACCTTTTTGTCCGGCACGTCGGCCAAAATTCTTTTCTATCCCCAGTCGAATCTGTCTGTTATCAAAAGAATAACGATTGAGTGGGTTAGGGTCAGGCGGCAAATTCGGATCTACAAGAAACAGCGACTTTCCGCTTATTGCAGTATAGAATATATCGGCTGTCAGATTCCAGCTATCTTTTATCTGCCAGCGGACATTACCATTTACCGAGAGGTTGTTGCTTCGGGAGAAGCCATAGTAGCTATACATAGTCGAGAGCTGTACATGCAGCTGATTATTAAAAGCGTAAAATTGCGTATTTGGGCCTAAAGAATAAATGCTGTAATTCGAATTTGCGTTAGTCGCCAAAAGATCACTTAAATAATAGGGATTGATCTGGATAAATGTATTGAAGCCAAAGAGCTTGTTATTGTAATTTCCATTGATGCGAACAGAGTGAAACGGCGCAATAGGTCTATTGGATGTATTCCTATATGTATATCCATAATCCGTTTGCAGCGAGAACCTATGCGCTTGGGTAAAAAAATTAAGTTCAGCTACCGTGCGAAGGGAATTTGACTTCCAATTCACTGGATTAGTTGCTATTCCCCACCAATTCTGGTAGGCACCATGTTGTGCCATAAAATAAGGTCTAAGATCAAGTTGTAGTTTTCCAAGACCAGTATGGTATCCCAACTCATAAATCTGTATCCGAGAGGCATTATTAAAAAAATAGTTTCTGTCTCCGGCAAGGTATTTTGGATTATTATCCATGTAACTGATCCGGGCAGAAAGATTTCGATCGTTGGCCAACAACATCGTTAAACGTGAATCTGTTTGGGTAAGACCTCTACGCAGCCCCACATAGTACGGTGAACTATAATAATTGACACTTGTAATCTGATAGTTGCGAAAAGAGTTATTATAATTTATCCCCCCTGCTACTGCTAGCCTATTATTTCCGCTTTCAACCTGTTCAATACTTGTCCCTCCTTCCAAGAAAAGGCTATTATTATTACCCAAATCAATAAAACCTTTGCCACTGAACAGACTACTGCGCACGCCGCGATAATCATTATTGCTATGTAAGTAAGCGATGCTGTTTTCTTGATTTTTTTCGGTTTGAATGGCATATTTAACACCAACAATTTCCCCGCCAGGGATTGGATTATCCATTTCTGTAAACAACATGTAATTGTTCTGAATTGCATACAGACTGAGGGAACGCCGTTTATCGAATTTGTAGGTCCCTTTTATACCACGTCCATTGATAAACTGATCAAGATTTTCATAAATATTACCCAGTTTCACGCCCCATTTTTCTGTATCATAATCCAGGTAGGTATCATATAGATTAAAGGTACGTTGATCTTGATAATAATCGAGATTCATGCGATAGCTCAATTTATCTTTATCGCTTAAATCAATTTTGCCATCTCCCTGTAACTGGTAAACCGAAATATCTTTCCCCATATTGATATAACGTAAAGCAACTCTGTTGTCAAAGGGTTGGTTTTGCAAATTCATATTGGAAAAGAAACGCTTTACGCTACCCACTGTCATCATACGGATACGATTGGTGGCTAAAACACTACCACCGCCCCCGACAGCCTGAATATCAACATCAAAATCCCTATTTGCATTTTTCGTACGCAAACGAGCAGTAAAAGTCAGCAAAGACTGTCCTCCCGCGACTAATGTGAACGGCAGCATCTCACCAATGATCTCCAGGTCAGGAGAAAGATTAGGAAAATGCAACTGAACAGTCAGGGGTACCAGTCCCCGATTAACAGCCCGTACTAAAAATTGTGTCTGGCCAGTGGCCTGATCGAGGTAATATTCCGATTGTTCAGGCTGTATAAGGAAAGACTCTTCCATATCCAACTGTGTGTAAAAGGATTGAGGTTTCTGTATTCTTACTATGAGATCATTCGATTCAAATCCGATTGTAAAGGTCTGTTTTCCTTCAGCAATTGTCCTTCGATCAGCCATATATTTTAGCGGAAATACCTTCGTTTCTTTGGGTTTTAAAATAATCGTCCCAGGTAACTTTATTAAGCCCTGGAGAGCGGCAGTGTTAGCTGCAGCAGGTTTTAATTCAATTGGTATATCTGTGTGATTACTGATGTTTAATTTATTGGAGAATGTTTGTGAAGATCTAATCTGTATTGTATCACGTTCAAAATAATACGCAATATCGTATTGTTGCTGACCTTTCGCTTGGGACAAGAAAAGAACAGCATAGCAGAAAAGAAACAGGAAAATCCAGCGGCTTCTTATTGGCATAGTATACGATTCAAATATCCATAAAAGTCAGGCTAAATTCTATGAGATTAAAATATACGGCGTCACATATTCATGTAACGAAATGTTAAGCCGTTAGTTGGGCGATCAGTTCGCCTTTGCTATTGATCTGGAGCTTCCGATAGATGCGTTTGATGTAAATGCGTACGGTATCCAATGAAATGGTATACTTTTGAGCAATCATCTTATAGCTCAATCCCTCGATAATCCCATTGGCAATCTGGAGCTCCCGTGCTGTGAGCAGGTCCTCATATTTCTTTGATTTAAAACTTTGTTCGATCAGGGCCCTATTTATGCTGGGACTTACAAATGATCCATCATTCATGGTAATGTTGATTGCAGACATCAATGATTCCAAGCAAGTTTTCTTTAATAGATAGCTAACGGCACCGTATCGGAAGCAGTTACGCACAGTCCTTACATCAGCCACCTCAGTTAATATAATAATTTCGGTCTTTGGAAAAGCATTTTTTGCGTGTTCAACAATTAAAGGTTCCTGATTTTCAATATCAACAATCAATATATCAGGAGCAAGCATGGCTCTATCCACACGTCCGTTGCCTATATCAAAAAGAACTTCGATTCTATGTGTTCCCACTTCATTTTCTTCATAAAGTATACGCTGGGTTTCTAGTCTTGCGCCTTCGTCTCTATCAATAATGCCTACAGTAATCATGTGCTTGTTATTATTCCGTTTTATAATCAGTCATACACGCCCCAATATTTATCTTTTCGGGCATATCTAGCAGCAATTCGAATCTTATGTGCAAAATCTGAATCAAGCTTAATATAGTTACTACTTTCTTAAAAAACAACTACTAGAAAAGAATTGTTTTATAAAAGAAAAAATCATAAATATAATAGAAATTTTTTCACAACAAATCAGTACTTATTTAGGCTTTCAACATCTGAATTGAATAAAAATAACCCGCCAATAACGAGAATAGAAACTTTTCATAGTAGATATTGCGTATAAATGCAGATGACTATAGCAATATAGTTTTTTTAGAATAAAATATACATTCCTGTGGTATATTATATTCCGACCTGGGCAGATTGCAGATGAAAGAATTCAACTTTCGAGTGTATTGGACCCTAAGTAAAATATTTCTTATAAAAGAAAAAGTCCCTTTTTAGGGACGTTCTACGAAATGCAAAAGCGTTTATCATATTATTTTATTAAGACTCCTCCATTCAATCTTCATAAAGAAGTTGTTCTAAAGATACGCTAGCGCTTGCACCGATATCCTATTATTTTATGACACGTTTCAGGTATTCCCCATAACCTGATTTGCATAAAGGTTCAGCGACAGAAAGTAGTTGTTGTCGGTCAATGTATCCCATGCGATACGCAACTTCCTCAATTGCTCCAATTTTCATACCCTGTCTTTCTTCAATGACTTGTACAAATTGTCCGGCCTGCATCAGTGATTGTATGGTACCGGTATCCAGCCATGCAGTACCTCTGTCGAATATACCTACTTTTAACCTCCCTTGACGCAAATACTCCTTATTGATATCTGTAATCTCCAATTCCCCCCTCGCTGATGGTTTGATACTTTTTGCGATCGCAACAACATCGTTATCGTAAAAGTAAATCCCCGGAACAGCATAGTTCGATTTCGGCTGTGCCGGTTTTTCCTCAATAGAGATGACCTTTTTCGTCGCGTCAAATTCTACTACACCATAACGTTCAGGGTCGTGTACAGGATACGCAAATACAACGCCACCATCAGGATCGGCACAAGACTGCAATAGCTTTGACAAGCCCGAGCCATAGAAAATATTATCACCCAGAATTAACGCGACCTTATCATCACCTATAAATTCCTCGCTTAACAAAAATGCCTGCGCCAAGCCATCAGGGCTTGGCTGTTCCTTATACTCAAACCGACAGCCAAGTTGAGAACCATCGCCCAATAGTTTTTGAAAGTTTGGTAAATCCTGTGGAGTTGAGATAATCAATATTTCGCGAATGCCAGACAACATTAATGTAGACAAGGGATAGTATATCATTGGCTTATCATATACTGGCATTAATTGCTTACTTACTGCAAGTGTCAACGGGTGCAAACGGGTTCCCGACCCACCGGCTAATATAATTCCTTTCATTTTATAGTATTGAGTAATGGGTATTGAGATTTTAGTATTTAGACTCTAGTTGTATATACTTCAGCGTATTAATCTCTTTATTATTTTTTATTTTCCTCGGCTAGCATTTTCGCTAAGCTCTCCTTCCATTCGGGCACGACCACATCATAGACCACTTTAATCTTCGATTTATCAAGCAGTGAGTACTTTGGCCGTTGCGCTGGCGTCGGATATGCGCTCGTCTGAATTGGTTTTACCTGACAATCAAACGAACGGAAATCCCGTATTGCTACAGCAAAATCATACCAGGAGATTTGGCCTTCATTACTATAATGATAGATTCCCCCCTCCCAATTTACTGTATCAGCGATTTTCAAAATTGCTATCGCTAAATCTTTTGCATAGGTTGGGCTACCAATTTGATCATTAATTACATTTACTTCATTCCGTTCAACCATTATGCGGCACATTGTCTTCACAAAATTCTTTCCATAGGAGGAATATACCCAAGAGGTTCGGATAATAATTGCCTCAGGGCACCATTTTCGAATAGCGTTCTCGCCAGCAAGTTTGGTCTTCCCATAGACATTGATTGGTGCTGTTGGTGCGTCTTCCGTTAGCGGAACAGCAGAATTACCATCAAACACATAATCCGTTGAAATAGCAATCAACTTTACCTCATGTAGATGACAGTATTGCGCAATCTCATCACATGCTAGATGATTGACCAAATTTGCCACTTCAGGTTCTTCCTCAGCCTTATCGACCGCGGTATAAGCACCCGCATGAATAATTAAATCTGGCTGATACATCGCCAAAATATCCTGAATCAGGAGAACCTGATCCAGCGGCAGCTGCTTCCGATCCAAAAAGTAGCACTCTTTTTCGGTATCATTTGCCAATAGTTCATTTAATTCGGAACCTAACTGTCCAGAAGCGCCTGTAATGACAATTCTCATCAAATCTTTTTTTATGGTATAAACATTCTAAACCGCCTATTTCTCCCAAACAGAAGCTTGAAAATACATAGATGCTCTATTTTGTTATTTCAATTTATTGTATAATGCTGTAAAATTTTGTGCCTCTTTGTCCTTTTGCGACAAGATCATTTGATCGACTGGAATCCGTCAATCAATAGCCAATTGCGGGTCCAATGGATGTATGCCATCCTCAGCGTCTTTGTTATAGTTATTATCACATTTGTAGGAGAATACGGCCTGTTCAGACAATACGGAAAATCCGTGTAAAAATCCCCGCGGTACAAATAGTTGCTTTTTATTTTCAGCTGAGAGTTCCACGGCAACATGCTGCCCATAAGTGGGAGAATTGGGCCGAACATCAACAGCTACATCCAATACTTTGCCCTCTAGTACACGGACCAGTTTTGCCTGTGCATGCTCATCTGCTTGCATGTGCAATCCCCTGACCACACCAAATTGAGATTTCGATTGGTTATCCTGTACAAAATGGGGATTATGTCCCAATATTTCGGCCAATCTAATTTCATTGTACGATTCAAAGAAATAACCTCGCTCATCTTCGAAAACGGCCGGCTCCAAGATAAAGCAGCCCGATAATTTAGTTTCAGTATATTTCATGTTTAAGCGCCGTGATATTGGTTGTTGTAATACTTCTGATAGTCCCCCGAAGTCACATGATCCAGCCATTCCTGATTGGACAAAAACCAATCTATTGTCAGTGATAAGCCTTGTTCAAATGTCACTGATGGACTCCAACCCAATTCCGTATTTATTTTGTTTGCATCAATCGCGTAGCGCAGATCATGACCAGGTCGATCTTTGACAAAGGTAATCAAGGAAGCTGCTGTCCCCTCTTCACGGCCTAACTTAGCATCCATTTGTCGGCATAATTCTTTGATCAGATCTATATTCTGCCTCTCATTAAAACCACCGACATTGTAACAATCGCCATTTTTACCTTGATGAAAAACCAAGTCTATCGCTTTGGCATGATCAATTACAAAGAGCCAGTCGCGCGTATACTTGCCGTCTCCATAGACGGGTAGAGGTTTATTATTTAATATATTATGAATACACAGTGGAATTAATTTTTCAGGAAAATGATTGGGGCCATAATTATTGGAACAATTCGTTAAGACAATCGGTAAACCATAGGTATCGTGATAGGCACGCACAAAATGATCCGAACTTGCTTTGGATGCTGAATATGGCGAATGTGGATCATATTTGGTGTCTTCTGTAAAAAAGCCTGTTTCACCCAACGCACCAAATACCTCATCTGTCGAGACATGATGGAAACGTTTCCCCTCAAAATTATCCTTCCAGATTGCTCGAGCGGCGTTCAACAAATTTACCGTACCAATCACGTTCGTCATTACAAATGCGGTAGGATCTGCAATGGAGCGATCAACATGGGATTCTGCAGCCAAGTGAATCACACCGTCCGGCTGATATTGTTCAAAAACTGAATTTATGATCTCCTGATCAGTAATATCCGCTTTCACAAAAGTGTAATTCGGACGATCCTCTATATCTTTCAGATTTTCCAGATTGCCTGCATAAGTTAGCGCATCCAGATTAATAATTTGATAGTCCGGATACTTTCTAACAAACTCACGGACGACATGGGATCCAATAAATCCGGCACCTCCTGTGATTAAAATTTTTTTATTCATATACGTTGCTTCTCGACGGAATATCTCTCAAGCTAATCTGTCCAAAATTATTACCTAAATTAAATAGTTGGCTAAAATTAGGTTGATTTTTGCGAATTGGCAAGTTTTAATCGATTGAGAAAGCATAATAAACACAGAAGTCCCGTCGATGGGACTTCTGTGTTTATATGGGAAGATATTCTTCGGAGTTTCGTTATACTTTTTTAATGAGTGAATAAACAGGAACATCATCCATGAATTCATGAGCTTCGCTGTTATCCAATGCTTCGTACACAGAATTCTGAGATTTAAATTCGGGGACTATTTGTTTCATTGCGGCAACCAAAGTCATAAAATCCGGCAACTGTCTATCACCATCAATAATTTGCTGACAAACAGCATTGATCCGTTCGGCTTTCAGTATCAATTCATCGTGTTTTACTTTTGCAATCATAATTTTCGGATGATGCGTTTTCACGGTATTTTCATTATTGGCCAAAAGTTCTTCAAAGATCTTCTCTCCGGGACGCAAACCAACAATTTTGATATCTATATCTTCTGGATATCGGTAACCTTTCAGCTTGATCATCCGTTTGGCAAGATCCATTATTTTAACCGATTTGCCCATATCAAAGACAAATATCTCACCACCTTTTCCCATCACACCGGCTTCCTGTACTAACTGGCAGGCCTCAGGAATGGTCATAAAAAAACGTGTAATTTCAGGATGTGTCAAGGTCAATGGACCACCATTTGCCATTTGTTTCTCAAAAAGTGGGATTACCGAACCGTTAGAACCGAGAACATTACCAAATCGGGTGATGATAAAACTAGTGTCGGATCTACCACTACAGCTACTCACATAGATTTCTGCCATCCGTTTGGTTGCTCCCATGACATTCGTCGGGTTGACCGCCTTATCTGTCGAAACCATGACCATTTTCTTGGCACCAAAGGCCATGCAAAGATCGGCGACATTTTTACTTCCGAGTACATTTGTCTGGATGGATTCATAAGGATTTGCTTCCATCAATGGCACATGTTTGTACGCCGCGGCATGAAATACCAGATCCGGTTTATACTGCGCAAATATGTTTTGCATAAAAGCATAATTGCGCACATCACCGACGACACAATGCAAATGCTCGGGCTGTGTTGCTTTTATCGACTGCTGGATATCGTACAAGGCGGATTCCGCTTGATCCAATAGAATTAATTTTTTATAATAACGCCTTGCAATTTGACGTGCCAACTCCGAGCCAATGGAACCTGCGGCACCAGTGACCAGAATCACCTTGCCCTTCATCTCCTCCTCGATTTCTGGATGATCCAGTTTAATAGGCTTACGTCCAAGCAAATCCTCTATCTTCAGCGGTCTGATCTCCCGTTTAGCGCCAGAATTGAGCAGGATGCGGGCAGGTGGCATAATTTTGAGTTCAAGTCCGATATTCTGAAACCAGTCTGATACATATTCCAACCGCTCAGGGTCATTGTTTTCCACCGCAATGATCACCTGTGTGATTTCGTGTTTGTTTATATACTCCTTGGTAATTTCAGTAATATCTTTGATTTTCAAACCTGCAAGACGTTTGCCGATACGCGAGACTTTATCTTCTACAAAGGCAACAACTTGATACTTGATTCGGGGATCTTCCTTCAGCAAGGAGAAAGACACTAGTCCCGGACGCGAAGCTCCAAAAATCAATACATTTTCACCTTTTCGTGCGGGTAAGAATAAATACTCAAAAATCGTTCGGTATACCACGCGTGCGCCGACCATAATTACAAGAAGGATACAGGCCTGCATGGTTAAGACACCATAGGAAAGACGAAGGTAATCTCCCGCTATTGTCTCCTTTTCCACAACAGCTTTAACGACCAGAGTTAACAGCATCAATATAACATATGCAGATGCAACAGTCTTAAAGATTTTAATGGTGTCCCGGATGCCTGTTTGACGTACGATACCTCTATAAGTGTTATAGCACAAAAATAGCACAAAATACACAGGCAAAACCAGTATAAGCTTCTTCAACATAAGTGCTACATCAAAGACACCTTTGAAATTATTTACTACATAATTTGAAAACACATAACTTGCGAATACAAACCACATATCGATCAGCAAAATGACCCATCGAGGATTATCCTTCCGTAACCGTTTTCTTAAATCCCATAGAGATCCCATCATAGCTTTCTTCACGTTTTAGTTTATTTATTTTACCGTCGTATTCCTTTTATGGAGTTAGCACAACGCATATGGCTTATTTCAATTTTGTAAAGGATGACCAAGATACTTAAAATTTGACAATCATTTGGTCTTTTTACTAAAATATCGATAATGACAGGCGCCATATAACCATCTCCATATCATCGTGGACTAAGCAACTATTATACCGAAAATATTACAAACAATGATAAAAGTTAAAAATCACGAACAAAAGGCAGCCAACATTTACTGTTGTTCAATAAAACTCTCCCTTCTTCATATTTATCCTTTTTAATGAACACCAAAATTGGCATATTGTTTGTAAAACCTTCTGTAAGACAGACAAAACCATATAGCTGAATTATATATTATGAATTTTTTAACCAATTTGTTTAAAAATAAAAAGCCTTCATCCATAAGACCACTCGCTCAGCTGGAATTTCTGGAAGTGGACATGCACAACCACCTGTTACCCGGAATAGATGACGGCAGTACATCTGTAAAAAATTCTATTGCATATATTCAAGAATTACAGCGTTTGGGTTTAAAGAAGTTTATCTGTACTCCCCATATTATGGCGGGTGTACATCCAAACACCAAGTCAACTATCGAGGGAGCGCAGACTGCTCTTGTTCAAGGATTGAAAGAGAATGGCAACGGAGCCGATATTTTTGCAGCGGCTGAACACATGATCGATGATGGTCTGACCTCACTTATTAAACAGGATGAAATCTGTGTGATGCCCGGTGGTTATGTCCTGATCGAGATGTCCTACCTATCCGAATCCAAGGCGCTCTTTCACATTATTCTAGACATCCAGAAACTTGGCTACAAACCTATCCTTGCACACCCTGAGCGATACAACTATTATCATGGAAGTTTCAATATTTACAAACAGATCAAGGATGCAGGTTGTCTATTGCAGTTGAACTTATTATCACTTAGCCGCTATTATGGTGTGGATAGTAAAGCAATCGCCATGACATTACTCAAGTCGGGCATGTATGATTTTGTTGGCACAGACCTACACCATGAGCGACATCTTGAAGCCATCAAGAATATAGCCGAAAAATATCCCGTCCGCGATATGCTAAAAACCTCCCCTATTTTAAATCAGACCCTGTTGGATCATCTGGACAGTAATAAATCCCAGGGTATAGCTGGTTAAATAATCGGACTGTCCTATTTTCTATTCAAGACAGTCCAAATGAAATAGCAAACAAAAAATAATACGAAATAAAGAAAAACGCATTCCCCGATTTGGGGAATGCGTTTCCATTAAACTTATTATCCAAATAAATTATCTTTACAATGTTTAGGTGAAGAACTATTTTCTTACACAGCGCACTTGATATGCATAATTTGCCTCCGCAGGTCCTACATTAATAGACCAGCCACTGTCTCCCTTTGCACCAGTCATTTGCAGACGCTGATTACCAGCCAATAAATATAAACCTTGTGTCCCCATTCCATCACCAGAGTTATTATCATTATAAGATCCGCCATAAGGCAAATAAAGGAATTTATAGCGATCAGCGCCGGGATTACCCTGTTTACCAAAGAACATCCCCAAATTGGTAGCAGCAGTGCCATCGTACGTATCTACATAACGAGCCGGCGCCCAAGCGTTGACATCATGCGGATTATCCTTACCATCACTATTTGTGTTGTTGATCAATTGATTAATTTCTGCAGCTGTTGGAAGTCTCCAGGTATTCGCTGGCAACACCAATGCACAAGGATCACCATCAATCCCATTGACATCTCTGCTCGGACGTTGATTATTGATATTGAAAACCTTCGGTTTTACATAGCTATTGAACCAATAGTTACCATAAGTATCATTTGTTTTGGCAAATCCATATACTGAATTACCATTACCATCCGTAGTATAGGTCAAGTTTCCTAAAGCCCAGACTTCATCACCGATATTCACTTCAATCGGTTTCTTCAAGGTAATGTCCAGTTGATATTTTACGCCGGGTTTAAGATTCCATCCCGCTTTTGTCAAGTTCTTTGCAGCACTTCCGGCAATCGAAACACCAGACAGTACAATTGTACCGTTTGCTGTAGCAGCCGTTGTGATAAAAGTAGAATCTGAATTGATAACTTTTCCGGTTGTATTTTTAAGATTGAAAGCTACCGGATTTGCAGCCCCTGTAAAGGTCAATGCACCGCTTGTAAGCGCAACATCAACCGCTGCATTGGAAGGAGCAATTGTTGCGCCCGCAATACTACTTACTGAGCCCAACTGGGAAGCATCAAATTTCAGTGTTACTTGTGTAAACAAATGCGCTAGATCAGCATTCAATAGATTCTGTCCATCTTTGACCTCAAAATCAACCTGATCCAACATAAAGTCCTTATCAGCAGTTAGACCAGCGAAATTCACGGTGCTCAACTTCGCTCCAGCGGCAATGGAAGGCAATGTCTTGTTTGTACCAGACGCATAGATTACGAAAGTATATTTTCCTTTGTCAATCGCAAAATCCTGTGCGCTGTTTCCCTGCGTAAAAGTTTTTGTTTCCTTATAGTCACCTGCCGTATCAAAAATTGCAACATAATAGACAGTCCCTTGTTTCAATGCTTTCTGATCAGTACCAGTTGAAACGGTAGCCGCCCGGCTAGATGCTTTTAAGCCCTGTGCTGTTGAGGTTTCAGCTGTCAAGGTCGCTACCAATGTATATTGATTGTCAAATGGAATTTCTACTGTTTGTGTTGCCGAAGCATAGGTACGGCCAACTGAAGCCGCTTTTACCGGACCTGCCGCTTCAAAGGCCTCTCCTATATTTAAACGTACGGTCGGTCCATCTGGAATGATCATGTTATTATTCTCCTTACTACATGAAGAGATAAATAATGCACATGCTAAGATAGAAGCAAAACCAAATTTTATTGTAAACTTATTCATGAAAATGATTGTTTATATCACTAATTAATTAAACCACCTTATCTACTACCAATCGATTTCTTGCGTCTGCGTTTCAGTCTGCCAAGATTCGGTTACCGAACTGTTTACAGAACCAGCAGCAATGCTATATTCCAGTGCAACATTCTGTACGTTCATGCAAGGAGCTTCATAAGGAAGACGGCCATCTAGGTTAGCCAGGTTTTTTGTATTCGTTTTCATTTTTTATATGTTTTTAAAATTTCTAAAGCAACTTATGTTCGTGTAACTAGCACACGCTATGAAAAAGACGATATCCAATTAATAACAAGACTTTTAACACAGAATAATATGACACTTCTAAGTCAGAAGTTGCACGAAAGTAGATAATATTTGAAAGGAGCCAAAGGAATTCGACTGATGTTTGTTTTCCTGTAGCTAAAGCCCTACAAACAAACTTAAAACGAACCTTTTACATGACATTTCCATGAGAATTCAGGCCAGGTTTGGGACAACTTTGCCATTAAAAAGAGTCTGACGTTATTTTTTAGAGACGACGAAAAGAATGAGATCTACTTAGGAAACCGAAATCGGAGCTTACGTAATCCATTGATTGCTTAAACACTTTAATTATTATGAAATCGAAAACACCAAACAACACTGAAAAACAAAAAAACCTAAATCGATATATATTTTTCCAAAACAATAAATGCAAAGAGCTATTGCTGTTTCTCAATAAAGCTTAAAGGAGATATAGCAACAAATATTTTACTTCAAAAACAAGTGAATATTATTAGGAAATTGATTATCGATATTAAAAACATGTACTATAATTCAAAAATAAAGCAACCACTGACATACACGTATAAATATGGGCTATTAAGAAAGTAACTGTTCAAACACATTAATTATAAAACAAAAATTTACCGAAAAAAAATTATTCAAGTTCAAAACAAAAGGCAAACAACTTTGTTCAAGCAAAGTATTAGGTCATATACTAGGTGAATAAAATGGTTAAAAATGCCTCTATTTTACATTAAAAAGCAGTTACATAAAAAAAGAAAACAATAAGGCAGTGAAAAAAGAAAGATCGCTAAATATCAAATGAATTTTATTAGAGAAAATAATTTACAATATTTTTTTTGCACAAGTTGATATTTAGTCGTAATATTACAATTCAAAAACACACAGTGTTTTAGCCAAACTAGAAAAAGTAGTAGACATATATAAATTTATAGCAGCATTAAGTAGGAATATTATAACAAAATTGACGCAGTGATAACAATAACACTTGTCTGTACGCAGAGACAAGCAGCTTATCGAAACGCTAATTTTTAAATTTTTAACAATGAAGAATTAAATTGTTTATTAAATTTTAAACCCCACGCTAGCAATAGCATGGATTATCCAAATAATATTATCATGAATAAGAACGCAAAAAAAATGTACGTTGCTCCGTCCATTAAGGAGCACGTTATCGAACTTGAGCAAGGCATTGCTGCAGGTTCACAACCTGCACAACCAGGAGCAGGCGGAGCTACAATTGACGATGCAGAAGGTAGTGGTGGATCGGGTTGGGACACTGGTGGTTTTTAAACAAGTATCCCTACACTAACATTTTTATTAAAATTATGAAAACATTCAACAAAAACTTCGCAAGTAAATTTGCTCTCGCAGCCTTTTTAGCATTAGGTACATTAGCTGTAACCAGCTGTAGCAAAGACAACCAGAACGGTCAAGAAGTACCGGACGGTAAAAATCAAATTATTGTTCGCATCGCGGGAATTAGCGACGGTGAAGAGGTTAAAACTAAAGGTAGCAACCGTACATCATCCGCGCAACACAACCTACAGCTCGTTCAGGGCAATGGTTTTGATGCACTTATTGGTGTAGACAATCAACTTCCGGTGACAGAAATCGCTACGGCGGGTCAATCGGGCATTAAAGCAGCAAGTGGAACCCGCGCAGCTTCGCCAGTGGCTAGCGGTACCAAGTATCGTTTATTCTTATACAAGAAAAACGGCACATCTTATAATTTTGAGAAGTCAGTAGAATTATCTTCTGGCACAGAAACAGCTGTTAACGTAACAGATGGTGCAACATATAAATGGGTTGCTCTTTCTTACAACTCGACTACAGTACAAGTTCCTGAAATGCAGAACTTAGCATTACCAGGAAATACAGATGTACTTCGTGCAACAAATGAATTTACTGTAAGCGGCGCAGCGGTTCCAATCAACATTAATTTCAGCCGTGTATTCGCCCGTATCGGTATCGAATTGAATACCATGGGTATGTTTGCTCCAATTAATTCAGCAACAGTTGCCGTAACTGGGAATAATGCAAAAACAGGGACACTTGATGTAGCAACAGGCGCATTTGTTGGTGCACTTACGGATGTAACTGCGGCTCTTACTTATGCAGATTTTGTGACAGCTCCCGGTTCAGACGGTCAACAAAAAATAGCTTATTACTACACCGCTGATCAAACACAACAAAATCTTAATGTGTCTGTTAGTGCGCTTAAGATCAAACTTGAAAATGGTACGGAACGTTCATTTGGCGCAACGTTATCAAAAGGTCAAGCGATCACACCAGAGCGCGGTAAAAACCACCGCTTCTTGTTGGGTATTACGGAATCGCCATTAACCTTTGGCGGTGTTCAATGGTCAAGAGCAAATTTGTATTATCAAGCGGGATACAACCCTTACCGTTTTTATCATTTCAATCAGCCAACAGCAGATGCGAAGAGCTTTTTCTCCTATGGCGGTGCTAAACCAGGTGTCCTAGCGAGACAGGTTCTACCAGTAGATCCTTGTGCTTTAGTGTACCCTGCAGGTCTATGGAAAACTCCTGCTAAAGCAGATTTAGATCCTATTAATTCCAATGGACTTACTGGCTTATTGGGTGACCTTAACTTAAACGTATTGGGAAGCACATTAGATGTATTAATTGGTGCTCAAAACTTGTTGGCTGCAAATGTTGTAGGTGCAACCGCTACATCTAGTTCAGGTTATGCGGAGTTTACGGCAACAGGCGTTAATGCCGCTTATGGTGCAGCAACTTCTGCATCAAACAAATTACGTTTTAACTATAATGGTCTAATGCGTAATATTAACGTTGTAGAAGATCTAATTCAGCTTGATCTTGGGACTACGGGAGGTAAATATACAGCATTCTGGACCAACGATCGCGCTTTAAGCTTACCATTAAATATTGCAGACCTTGGTGTAACACATTATTTGGGGAATTATTACACTGGTCCATTAGGTGTTAATTCTGGCTACAAAGGTTTCAGATCAACAAATCTTTTAGGAATCAGCCTTTTAGGATCTGTAGACGTAATCAAATCATCTTTGATGAACGTACGTTGTGTGCGTAATAGCGCTTGGAATCCAAATGCAGCAGGTTACAACCCTAATCCAGTTCTTCCAAACTAAGATTAAAGTTAAATTATTACTCCTGGTTTATCCCAGTGGCAACTATTATCGACAGGGACTTTCGTTTGAAAGTCCCTGTTTTTTTTTCCCGCCCGACATTTGATTATAGTTGCCGAATTGTCACTTTCCCGCTACATTTAAAAATTTCTTTGCGAAGTTTCGTAAAATTTGACTATAAAATTCCCATTTATATTTTCTACATTTGGGCCGTCAAGTCATTTTTTTTGCGTTCGACTTGATAATATTAATGGATAGAATGGGACGAAGGCGTTCGTCCCATTTATTTTCAACAAACTAATAATCAACACTTTAAATACACTTCAAATCACTTATCGCGCTCTACAAAAAATTAACTTAAATCCAACCTAGCATACTCGACATTCTCTTAAAGATAGATTTATATTTTAAAGCTGATAAATCAATCTAAAAAATGAACTGATCGCATTTTCCTTCCTTCCTACTGGAAAACCGACAGCCATACCGACGGCTAATTTATCATTCAGGCCTAGTTTTACTTGTGGTCGAAGTGTCGTCTCCAAACTGCCCGACGCAACTTCCTGATTGACTTCAAGTCCAATAAAATGGTCTGTTTGTGGCAATGCATAATGGAAAGAGGTGTTGATCTGCCAATTCATTCCCGTCTTACCTGATTTATAATGATAAGCAATCTCCGGACCTGTATAGATCAAGGTATGCCAGTTTGAATGCCAACTTTTAGCGGCCACAAAAAAAGGATTAAATGCAGTGCCACCGTCCGCGAAATTAAAAATCTGCGTATAGCCAACAGCTAATGTTGTTGCCTGTTTCTTCGAAACATAGAAGGAATATTGTGAGGACAACCTTAACCTTTCGAGTTTATTGCCCGAGGAAACATCGGCCATTTTACTTTTTGTATAGGCAAAGTCTGTCTCTACTTCCAGCCCCAATCGATCTATGGGCGCAAACTCATATTCCGCCAAATAGCCATATTCATCTGCCTTGCCCATTTTTTTGATATCTGCGCCAACATTAAACTCCTTCTCGCCCTTCCTTGCACCTAAATCACGAACAAGATCATTATATAAGGGTTCAGCATGATGTACTTTATCAGGTATATATTGCCCTTGTTGCGCTTGCGCATTCGTTGTCCCCAGTAGCATCCAGGCCATCAGGAAAGCTCCAGAAAATTGTATGATTGTGTTGTTGTTTTTCATACAACAAACCTCCCAATGAATTATGGAAACAATTGGGAATGTATAGCTGCTATCTTATCAGATCTTTAGCCTCGCTCGTAAGGATGGATCAAGCGCTCCCTTATGCAACATTAACGTGATGGTTTTATAGTTGACAAATTCCTTGGTGACATACATATATCCTTTAAAATCATTGGCTTTACCCCATGAATTTTTAACAAGGTAATATTCTTTTCCATGCTGATCCTTGGCAAGCCCGACGATATGCATCGCGTGATCATCGGTGGTAGCCCAGTTGTCGAAAGCTTGTTGCCGCTCTTCGGCCGTAATCTTCTTCTCAGTGCTTGGTTTTACGAACATGGTTTTCTTTTCGTCGTTAGACATCTTGTCAAATGGTTTTTCAGGGACGTAAGCAATACCGTACTGCCAGGAGAAACCCTTCTCTGACACATCTGTAGTCCATGCAACCGTATAGCCTTGTTGCAACGCCCTATCAATAATGCTCGTTAGATCCTGCATGGGCAGATTATAAAAACTATCAAATGACCAATTATCCGGTACCAATAGCACAAAAGGCTTATAGTAAGGTTGATCTGTTACAGAAGCAAAGCCAATATAATCGTCCGGGTCAATCCCGATCACCTGATCTGCAAATGTGCGTGCTGTATACACCTTTCCTTTATAGTCGAATTTTTCGGGCACTACCCCTAGATGCGCATCCAGTGTAGCGCTATAGGCTTGTTCCCAATTGGGAGTCAAGGGTCTACCCTTGACCAATACTTTGAGCATTGCATTTAATAGAGGCGTCATCTCTCTGAAATCATTGTAGGTATGATTACCAGGCAGTCCAGCATAAGCCGATCGAGGCATCGCGCCATATTTACGGAATACATTCAATACATCATGTAATTGCCCACCTTCACCCATTGTCAAGCCACCATGGAGGCGTACATAATTATGCGCCTTATCCAAATAGGCCTGTCTAGCGGTAAAGACCTGAGAAATTTCAACGGGTTCTTTCCCCATCCGAATCATCTCCGACTCCAAAAATGAATTGCCAGTGTATGACCAGCAGGTATTCGATGCTCCTTGTTGCTTGACCGGCGTGCATCCTAGGTTGATGACATCTGTAAATACATACTCGGTTTTAATTCTCTTGTATTTATTTTTATTGAGCATCTTACGAATAAATGTCGCAAGCAATGCTCCAATAATCAAAACAAGAATAATAATGATTAGCCTTTTATACTTTTTCATAATTCCCCATTAACGTCCGCCACTGATCATTGCTGTAAACCGGGGCCAGAACTGCTTTAATAAACTATAAATTACCAAACCCAATACAATTATAACCGTAGGGCATGCCAAGTATAAGAACAGCAATAATCCCTCAGACTGTGGCTTGAGTACCTTAAATAAAAATTTGATAATAAAAACCAAAGGTAATCGATGGTAGGCAAAAATAAAAAAGCTGCTATTGGCCAAGAAGGTGTTTGTCCGCCAGCTTTCTTTTCCTATAAAATGAGTTGCTATGGACACAGTCGTAATAAGACCTATGATAATTCCAGCACAATACAAGTCAACCCACCACCTTGAACCTAGGAAAAATAGCTGTGCCGCGACGAGCAGGATATACAATGGCACGACAATTGGCAGCATCGGCCGCATACCACTGACAAAGTTTTTATTGTTGATACTAAAATACGCCCCTGCAGTGAAGAAAAAGAAAGAAACCGTACTCAGTCCCGGCAAATAAAAAAAAGGATTAAAAATCCAAAGCAGTCCCATTATAATCACAGCATAAGTTTTCAGCTTTTTAATAAGTATAAAGACTATTGGAGAAAACAGCACCACGACCATCAAATCACGAATAAACCAAAAGGGAGAGTTAATAGGTAAGGATTTATTCAAATGTGGATTTACTTGGGAAGTATCCCAAAAGGACCAAAGCCAATCCAACAAGCTATAATCTGTTATTAATTTGTTTCTACCAGAAACCAAGCTTCCCGATAAAAACGTTTGCGCAAGCAAAAGAAATAAGATGACCAACAGGTTCCAGAAAATATAAGGAATCAAAAGCGATCGAACACGTTTTTTTAATTTTTGAAGATAAATCTCGGTGGAAAATGTCGCTGTTTTATAGAAGAATAAAAAGCCTGAAATAAAAAAGAAGAGCGGTACACAGACCTCGAAGATAACTTTGGAGAATAAGAAAAAGATGTGCGAAAAAATAGGATAGCTAGCAAAACTGATCTGCTTTACACCAGCCATCACAATATCCGAAAAATCCGTATGGATAAATACCACCCCCACAATCAAAGGGAAGCGTAAAAAATCAATGGTCTTTGACTGCAGCTCATCTCCAGACATTTTATAAAGATAATCTTTACCCATTAGTTAGATTTAAATTATGTATTTGAGCCCTTAAATTACACATTTCTAATTGAATATCCATTATCCGCTTTGATTCACCCAATTTGAACATGCACATTGCAAGTAGAACTGGGCCTTAAATAAGACATCGGGGACAATATTTAATGTACCAAAAGCGTTACATATATAACTAAACCGAACTAAAATAGGAGACATTATGCCGCCTGCTTAACATAAACTATCACAACAAATATTAATAAAGGGTTAATACATCATTTCCATTTTCTATTGTATACAAATCAATTCAGATAAGAGCTAAAAATGCGCCCAATAATTCAGTATTTTCTTCCCATTTCTCTTGTACTATCCCCTTTCATTGTCTCAGCACAAGAAGCTGTACTAAGCGGCATCGTTCGTGATGCAAGCACCGGAAAGCCTCTTAATGGCGCTGTCATTATCACAGTCAATGACAGCTTAGGTGCCACCTCAGACATACGGGGATATTATCACTTATCACTTCCCAGGGGAACACATCGGTTTGCGATCAGTTACATCGGCTACCAGCAACAGATAGCTACTATCGAACTACTCCAATCCCATGAAAGAAATTTTGAACTGAAGCCCTTTGCCAATCGAATGGATGAGGTGCTGGTATCCGCCAAAGAGAAGGGTGAATCGGTCGATGATCCACACATGAGTACAGTCCATCTCGCCATGAAAGATATTAAGGATGTCCCCGTTCTTTTTGGTGAAAAAGACCTCTTAAAAACCATACAACTCTTGCCGGGGGTACAAAGTGGAGGTGAAGGCTCGACCAATTTTCATGTACGTGGTAGCGATGGTGGACAGAACTTGATTCTGCTTGATCAGGCTACAGTTTATAATGCTTCGCATCTGTTTGGTTTTTTCTCCATCTTTAATTCCGATGCAATCAAGGATGTGCAACTCTACAAAGGTGGCATACCGGCCCAGTTTGGCGGACGGATTTCTTCTGTATTAGACATTTCCATGTTGGATGGTAACAAAAAACAGTTCTCCGGTGAAAGCGGGCTGGGAATTATTGCTTCCCGGATCAAACTTGAGGGACCACTCACACAAGATAAGAGTTCTTTTTTATTCAGCGCCCGCCGATCCTATGCAGATTCATTTTTAAAACTGGCAAAAAGTAAAGATATGGATAACAATAGTCTGTATTTTTATGATTTAAATGCCAAGCTCAGTATTAATCTGGGCAAGAGAACCAGCCTATACTTATCGGGCTATCATGGCAAAGACAATTTAAAGTACAGCGACCTATTTCATATTGCTTGGGGGAACAGCACTGCAACAGCACGGTTGAACCATCAGTTTAATGATAAAATATCCAGTAACACATCCCTTATTTACAGTGGGTTCAACTATCAGGCTGGGGTTTCCAGCCAACAGATTGACTTTCAGGTCGCCTCCAAAATCCGAAACGCGCATGCAAAGCAGGATTTTTCCTATTATGCGAATGCCAATAATACCATCCGGCTTGGGCTAGGAGCATTGGCACAATCCATCAAGCCAGCCAATCTCTCCTCCGATAAAAATCAATCAGTCAATCCAACCACCATTGAAAACCAGCGCGGGATTGATCTAGGGGGATATATCTCTCATGAATGGAAACCTACAACCGACTTGTCCCTACAGTATGGTGTCCATGTCCATGATTTTATAGTGCTAGGCAAAAGGACCTTCTATCAATTTGACAAAAACGGAAAGCCTGTTTCCGAAAAACGTGATAACAGCCGGATTGCTAAACATTATATCAATCTGGAACCACGCATATCAGCCAGTCTTGTACTGAATGAACAAAGCAGCTTAAAAGTCTCCTACAACCGTATTGTGCAAAACCTACATCAACTGACCAATACCACGGCAAGTCTACCCACCGATCAGTATGTACTCAGCAGTCCCAACATCAAGCCGCAACGTGTGGACCAGGCTGTCTTGGGCTACTTTCGTACTTTTAGGAACAAGCAATATAACTTTTCGGTCGAGGCTTACTATAAAAGGCTTAGTAATCAGATTGATGTACGCAATGGAGCTACCTTACAGGCCAATACCTATTTCGAAGGGGAGTTGCTCTTTGGTGTCGGGCGGGCGTATGGCCTGGAGGGCTACCTGCGCAAGAACAGCGGCCGTCTAAAGGGCTGGATCAGCTATACTCTATCCAAAAGCCGTCGCAAATTTAACGGGATCAATGAAGGGAAATGGTTCAATGCACGCCAGGATCGTACACACGATCTCGCCGTTGTAGCGAATTATGCGCTTTCCAATAGCTGGACACTCAGCGGAACATTTGTTTTCAATACCGGAAATGCCGTTACATTTCCCAGCGGGAAATACCTTATCAATGGCAAATCCATATTCTACTATACCGAGCGAAATGGCTATCGTATGCCCGACTATCACCGCCTTGACTTGTCAGTAACCTATGATCCACACACAACTAACAAACGTTTTCATTCGAGCTGGACGATTGGTGTATATAATGCCTACAATCGAAAAAATGCTTATACCATCGACTTTCGGGAGGGTAAGACTAACCCAAATCTGACAGAAGCTTACAAAATTGTTTTATTCGGAATTATTCCATCCGTCACGTGGAATTTTAAATTTTAAACACCATGCATGTTAGACAATCTTTTACCCTATCCTGTCTGTTGCTGCTGATTTCCTCCTGTGAGGAAAAAATGGACCTTGATCTCAATAAAGCTGCAGCTCGCGTTGTCATCGATTCCCAACTATCCGATGCCAGTTCAGTTCAGCGGATCCGCATTTCACATTCTGTGGGATTTGACGATCCGATCAATACTTCCGGGATCAAGGGAGCAACGGTATCAGTCAAAGACAACGAGAATAGGCTCTACTCTTTTCAATATGAGAAAGACGGCTATTATATCCATCGTAACTTTAAGCCCGTTGCCGGCCGGATCTATACGTTGAATGTTGCTGTCCAAAAGCAGCAATACAGCTCAAGCTGCCAGATGCCAGCCTATGTCGCCGTGGACTCCACCGGCATTTCAGAAAAAAGTCTCAATGGTAAAACCTATTTTTTTGCAACACTGACTTTTAAAGATCCCGCCAAGGTTGCCAATTATTATAGCTATACCTTATCTATCAATGGTGGCCCCTTTCGCTTTGCCAATGCACAATCTGACCAGTTCAACGATGGATTGAAAGTGACACATTACATCTCCGACTTAGAAACAGACTTATTCTCCGGCGACGAGGTCGTTGTTCGCCGCTATTGTGTGGATGAAAAAACATATCGGTACTGGAACGAATACCAAAATAACAACCTCAGCAATGCCGCACCCAGCAATCCGAAATCCAATATTTCCAACAATGCATTGGGCTACTTTTCCGTCGCGTCAGTAAAAGAATATCAATTAAAGATCGGGCAGTAATCAAAGCGCTGTCCGAAAAAAAATTTACTACCGATTATCGCTTTCTTCTTTACGACCTTCGACGATAAGCTCGTTTACTTCAGCCATTTCTCCTTGTTCAAGATGCTCGATATCTTCTGCCTGTTCGTCTGAATAACGGTCAATGAAAAAAGTACAGCCCATCGGAAAATGGTCAGATCCAACAGAAGGATAGATAAACAATTTATCTATAAACACATTGGGACTATGGAATAACAGATCCAAGGGTACCCGGAAAAACCAATAATTGGCGTGGAAAGTAGATAAGATCCCACGTCCTATACGTGCATCGATCAGCTTGCTGGTTTTCTTAAACAGCACTGAGGATCTCGCCCAAGCCACATTGTTAAAGTCCCCCGTAACCACCACGGGCATTTTATAATCACGCACTTTTTTTGCCACACTGAGCAGATCGCCATCCCGTTCTTTGGAGTTTTCCTCCTCTGTAGGACTTGGTGGTGGTGGATGTACCGCAAAAAAGACAAAACGATGGCCATCTTCCGTTTCCAGTTCAACTTCGATACTTGGAATATCATCTGCAACAAAATAGTGGACCTGGCTTTTATTGACTTTCAGTTTGGTATAAAAATGCATCCCATAGGTATTGTCCAAGGTAACCTTGACAGCATTTGGATAGTCCGATTCCAATACCCTTAACGCCTTTTCCCATACCGCATCACTTTCCATGGTCAGGAAGATCTTGGGTTGTTCTTTCCGAATCAAATCGATAAAACGATCGTACTCTTTATTGAATTGCAGCACATTGCAGGAGATCAGCTTGATGCTATCCGAAGCATCTTTTCCCTTCTCGTATTTATCCTTACGCCAAAATTTAGTATAACGTACCAGGATAAATACATGATAGCCGATCAATATTGCCTGCGCTATCTGGATGCTCCATATCCAGGGCGATTCCGCCACCAGATAAAAGCCCCAGGCCAATACGGGCACCTGAAAGACCAGCAGCTGCAATTTAATAAATTCGGCCACACGAAAGACCCAGTGCTGGCAACGGATAAAAGGCAGCAAGCTAAGGACAATCAAGAGTCCTGATAAAACAAGAAATAAAATCTGCATATTGATTTCAAAATTACTTCACAAAGATATTGTTTGAGTGAGATATTCCCTATCTCCTAATCGATAGAAAGATCATACAAGAAAAGTTACAATTTTTCTATCATCCTAGATCTAATTATTATCAGTATAACTATTTGGACCAACGAACGTTTATTTTATTTTGAGAAAATGACTATGTCCCGAGCAAAAAAGTAAAATTTAGGCTTACCGGGATCTTTGGTATATTTTTTGAGTCAACCTGTTCTATTAAACAATCAGCACTAAATGGTGGGGACTATCTCCTGTAATGAATACTATTATATCGACAAATCCGTTTTATACAGATGAATTCAACAAAAGCTAGAACCATCAAAAAAAATAAACCAAAACACAAATAATTACAATGAGCAAGAAAAAAGACAATTCAAGATGGCTTAATGTGGCCATATCCTGGGGAGCAAGTATCGTCATCATCGGGGTACTGTTCAAGATCCTCCACATTGGTGGCAGCACTGCCAACTATATGATTGGTATCGGACTCGGTGTTGAGGCGCTACTTTTCTTTCTGATGGGATTCAATCCCCCAGCGCCAGAACCAGACTGGAGCCGTGTCTATCCTGAATTGGACGATAATTTCAATGGCGAGCTCCCTGTACGTGGCAAGGCAGTTGTAGCACAGCCGGCAGGTCCATCGGCAACAGCCGCATTGGACAAAATGTTTGCAGATGCCAATATTGAGCAGGCAAGTATCGAAAACTTGGGCCGTGGATTACGTGACTTCAGTGAGAAGGTATCCGCTATCAACAAACTATCTGACGTGTCATTGGCAACAGAAGAGTTTACACAAAAGCTGCGCACAGCTACATCAAAATTTGACCACCTGAGCTTAGCCTTCGAAAAAGCGTCGGAAAACCTCGTGGCCATGTCCAACACCTCCGGTGATACGGCAAATTACCACGATCAGGTCAAAAATCTGACCAGCAACCTCGGTCAGCTGAATGCCATGTACGAGCGTGAACTCCGCGACTCAGCATCTCATTTGCAATCCATGAATAAGTTTTATGAGAACTTAAGCTATACCATGCAAAACTTCAACGAATCACTGGATGACTCCAAAGCCTTTAAAGAAGAAGTAGGCAAACTGGCGAAAAATCTGAATGCGTTAAATGCCATTTATGGCAATATGCTTAGTGCCATGAACCAGCCGCGCGTATAATTTACCCTTGTATTACTTAAATTAGAAAAAATGGCATTAGGAAGAGAAACGCCAAGACAGCGGATGATTGGCATCCTTTATCTGGTCTTGCTTGCTTTATTGGCACTCAATGTACCAGATTCGATCTTGGATGCGTTCAAAAATATCAACAACAGTCTCGAAACATCTAAGTCAAATGTCAATACAGCTGTACAACAGCTGTTCGCTGCATTTGAAAACACCAAGTTAAAAGAAGAACCGGCACGCGCCAAGCCTATTTACGATAAAGCTAAAAAGGCACAAGCCATTATTGGCGAATTGGATAAATATATTCTATCCCTGAAAGAAGAGTTTGTCAAACAGGGCGGTGGTTACGATGAAGAAAAAGGAGATCTTGTCAAACGGGAAAATGAGGACATCTCGCCCAATCTGATGATCAATGAGAAAAAAGGAACCATCCTCAAAGACAAAATCAATGACACCCGTGCCAAGTTATTGGCATTGCTAACACCTGAAGAACAGAAAATGGTTTCCTTTTCACTGGAAGCCAAGAATCCGGAGAAATCGGTGAATGGCAAAAAATCATGGGAAGAAATTAATTTTGGCAGTGGCACGCCGCTTACAGCAGCAATGACTATTCTGACAAAAATCCAAACGGATGCACAAAATGCAGAGTCAGATGTTGTTAAGATTATCTTAGGTAAAATGGATCAGGCAGTGGTCAATCTGGATAAGTTTGCAGCTGTAGCTGTTGCACCGACCTCCTACCTGGTACAGGGACAACCCTACAAAGCCGAAGTCTTTTTAACGGCATCCGATTCCAAGTCCGAACCAGCGATCTCTGTCAATGGCTCTTCCCTACAGATTGTTGACGGTAAGGGCGTATACTCCGTACCAACGAACCGGGAGGGTATTTTTAGCTGGACCGGGGTAATTAAAGTTAAACAGACTGATGGTTCCTATAAGGAATACCGGACGCCACAGCAGACCTATCAGGTGGCCCGTCCTTCGGCCGTTGTATCACCAGATAAAATGAATGTGCTGTATATCGGTGTCAATAATCCAATTTCGGTTTCAGCTCCAGGCACGCCTACAGATAAAGTACGGGTAAGCATGAGCGGTGGCAGCATATCTAGCGCAGGAGGCGGAAAATACAATGTGCGGGTAAGTTCGCCGGGCACAGCTCGCATCTCGGTATCGGCTGAAGTCGCTCCTGGTAAAACACAGACTTTGAGTTCAACCGAATTCCGTGTCAAAAGAATCCCGGATCCAATTGCCAAATTTGCAGGTAAAACCGGTGGATCTATGGCAACAGTAGCGCTGAAAGCACAAAATGCACTGTTTGCGAAACTAGATAACTTTGACTTTGATGCATCCTTCAAAGTAACCAAGTTCACGATGATCCTCGCCAAGCCACGTGCGGACGCGATTGTCCTTTCCACCTCGGGTGGACAATTAAGCTCCAGTATGTCATCAGCATTAAATGGCATTGTACCAGGTACTCGTGTGATCTTTGATAATATCGTAGCAGTTGGCCCAGATGGGACATCCAGACAGCTTAATGCAGTCGCATTGACCGCAAATTAGTAAATCACCCCTACATTTATACATTAGGCCTGTTCTTTTAGTAGAACAGGCTTTTTTTTAAATCCATGCCTACCGATAGTAGCAAATCCATGGCTTTAGACCGAAACGTACACTGTCAGAGCAACAAAGATGTTATAAACACCTCAAATTCAAGAAAAGATATTATCTTTATATTAATAGTTATTCTAGCTTGCTTTATAACAAACCTAGTTCAAGCATATTATTATGGGAAAGAAACCGAAAAACGAGCTTTCAAAGTCAGTATCACGTCGTATCGATGAGATTTTGCGTTTGACAAAACTTCCTATCCAGGAGTTCGCCAGCATTTCGGGTATCAATATCCGATCTTTGCAGGGCTATCAGGCCGGCGGCATTCCCATTACACTGGAATCGATACTAAAAATCTGTACAGCCTTATCAATCAATTTCCATGATTTCTGTGATTTTAACAAAAAGTTAAGTTTAAAAGGACAACCACCAGCCACAGCCTCTCCTATAAAACTGAATAAATTCAAAAAACCGTCAGATAATGCAGCGGAAGTCATCCGTCTCGCAAAGCAAGAAAAAAGTGAAAAGAATAAAGAGTATCGCGATCAAATTACCAATATCACCCGTACATCCGACTACTTTTTACGCCCACGGACCCTGTTTCAAATGGTTGTAGATTTCTCGGTCGATTACGATATACACACTACACCCGAAAGGCTCAAAGCGATACTACAACAATGTATAGCGAAAGGATTTATCAAGAAACATCAAACACCCTGGGACTATGGTATCGGTTATCATAGACAAAAACGTATATGGATCTATTTCAAGAATGAAAAAGACCTCTTAAAAGATCCTGAGAAAATCTTTGGTTACAATTGGATCCGCAATAGCATTCTGGCGTAGGAGGAGGTGAAATAATTTGAAACAAACACAAGAAGATATTATTGCCGATGCGTTTTCTATAGTGCGTGAATTTCACAGCAAGCATGGCAGAACTCCGATCCGCCGGGAGATGGAGAACATCAATACAATTGCACGTCGCTATTTTGGTTCCTGGAATAACTTTATTCTTGCGGCCGGATTAAAGCCCAATATAAACAGGTCCAAAGAAGAGATTACAGCTGAACTACTGGCATTGGTAAACGACTTTTATAAAATTAACGGCCGGATTCCAATGCGCAGGGAATTTTCTGCAAAATCATCCAGTATAAATAAAATTTTCGGATCCTGGAACAAGTTTATTGCTGCAGCCGGATTTGCCCCCAATGACCGCAGAATTTCTTCCATTGGGAAACTAAAAAATTCACTGGTCAAATTTTACCTTAAACATGGGCGCTCACCCAACATATCGGATTGCACCAAAAAGAATGGGCTCTATAATTCATTATCCTATTACAAACATTTTAAAGTCGACAGCTGGGCTGATGTACTGGAGTATGCCAAGTTAAAACCTCACTTTCGGGTTACAACGATGACGGAAGCTGAAGCCAAAGAGAAAGTGATCAAGCTGATCAAAAAGCACCGTATCAAATATTATAAAGACTACAAACGGTTAAAGCCCGAAAATTATCCCTCGGTTTGGTACCTGAAGGAAAAATTTGGCTGGAACAACCTATGTTATCTCGCCGGGACTAAAATACCCGTTACCAAGTTTAGCATCAAAGATTATTACCTCAGCTTAGCCAAGGAACTCGGTAGAACACCTACCACCAAAGAGCTGGAAGCCAAAATGGGCGTCACTGCCGGGGCGATGGTCTGGAAAACCGGCCAGCGCTTAAATCGCTTGATCGAATCTTTCGGCCAAAAGCCGGCTTATAGTACGCGTGAGCGTTGCAAGCTCAGCAAAAAGCAGCTTGCGGAACGCTATAAATCCAAAAGCATCGAACATGGTTATCCAAACGGAATGCCACGCAGCAAGCTGATGGAGCTTACCGGTTACTCCAGGGATATATATGAACTTCGTTTTTTTTCGATGAATGGACTGCGGCTTGTCTGTGGATTCAAACTGCTCCAAAGCGGCAATAAGAGGTACACCGAAGAGGAACTGCGTAATATATTGAAGAAGCCTTGTTACGCCAAAAGAAATTAATTGAGGTGATGACCAAAAAAGAAAGAGCCATTCCCCTGTGGCAATGGCTCAAAAGATTCAATAAATTGCTGTTATTTACGCTGGCAATTAGCTGTCCACACTTTGTCATCTTTGGTATAACCGATCGTTAATTTACCAGCATCAATGCGGATCACTCCGGTACCGGCCGAGCCTATATTGATCAGCACGTTATCCTTCTCCTCAAAATCAACGCCATTGAGATTAGGAATACCATTGCCGAAAGCAAAATTATAGGTATTGCCAGTTTTGGTTACTGTAATGCTTCCGTCGGCAGAAGGTACATCTTTACTATTATCCTTTAGATCGTCAAACGCAATCTTTCCTTCGTATTTGCCGATAAAAAGATTGTTGTCTGCCGGATCATCATCTTTGCTGCATGAAGTGAAGCTGATTACTGCTGTCAAGATAAGCATCCCTAGTCCCAATGTCTGAATAAATTTTCTCATCGTTAATGTGTTTTTTATTAAAATCGATAGGTTAAATCCAAACTTTATGCCATTACCCTAGATACAAATAAGATCCGTATCAATTTAAACAAAAGAAGTATAAATACACATCACCCGTACAAATACAATACTGCATACCAAATTATTTATAGCAATACATTTGTATCAGGTCCAAGTGGAGCCGGTGGGACCGCTGCCACATTGCGTTCAATCTCCTGTGTTTCCACATGTACGGCAAATTCAGCTGTTTCGATAGGTATGCCTTTTACTGTTGCATATTCCCGTGTGAAAATGGCACCGAGATAAAGGATCGTAGCCTTAACCATACAATGCTTTCATCTCTTGTAAAGCATTGTATGGTTACTGTATCTCAACATTATATGTAGCATTTTTTGTAACCAATCGTTTAAATACCTCACAACTCTTTAACTAATTAGCTGTATGCTAAGTTAATTTTTTTATATTTGATATTAATCTTTAAATCTTTCGATTTCAAGCAGTATTATGACCGATAAACAACAGTCGAGAAAAAAATATCAGGGAGAAAAAAATAATAAAGAACGAACCATGGGGAAGTTAATTGCTTCCGTTGGCAAAGTACTTGAAGAAAAAGGTTATCCTGGTCTCACCATTGCCAATATTTCAAAAGAGGCAGGTGTTGACCGCAAGCTCATTGGCTTATACTTCGGCACACTAGACAAGCTGGTTGAAACTTACATCAGGGGCAAAGACTATTGGCTTACTGCGACGACGAACGCTGTGGGATATTTTGGGAATGCACCCGAGGTAGGGTCAAGAGGTTTTTTAGAATCCTTATTATTAAATCAGTTTGACGATTTTCTTACCAATACAGAAATGCAAAAGATTTTGGCCTGGCAGATCTGCGAGGAATCTGCACTCATGTCTGAGATTTCACAGGAACGGGAAAAGATGAGTGCCCTATTCTTTGCCTTTGCAGATAAAGAACTTCAAGGCAAGGACCTCGACCTCAGGGCTGTTGTCACTATTCTGGTTGCAGGTATCTATTATATTGTTCTTCATGCTGCACATACAAAAAGTACCGTCTGTGAAATAGACATCTCTACCCCAGAGGGATTGAACAGGATCCGAGCTTCGATCAAGAACATTTTAGGGTGGGCCTATAACTCAGTCGAAGAGCCTGCCGGATAGCTATATCCCCCTTACTTTTCCGTTTAGCAGAAAATGGTACGGTATGCGCTATTCTTTTTCAGGGCTATGTTCGCTAATGAATTCGCCGGCCGAACGATCCTCCAAACGGGCTACGACCTTGAATGCACTATAGATCTGATCGACTGAATATTGATGCTCACCTAAAGTTTCAAAAAACACTTCATTCAGCGCCTTTATCATTCTTTCGATCTGATCGTAGGATTGCAGCGTTGTCATTGTAAATCTTATACCTGAATGGTTTTTGGATACAGCGGGAAATACCCCGATGTTCAACAAAAATCCGCGCTTGATCATTTTTTCCATAATACTATATGCAAGCTCGGCCCTCGATGTACCAACAAAGAATATTCCCGAATCAAAATTCGAAATTAATGGCAATAAGGTTGCTTTAAATAATGAGTTTGCGTATTTTATCCTATTTGCCAATTCGGTTTGCAGTACATATATTTCGTCTGTTAAATGGATCTTTGCAGAGGCAACCGCAGCACCTAAGGTCGCTGGCTGCAAAGGACCAGAGGAATTGAATGGCGCCCCACAGGCACGCACTCTTCTGGCGATTTCCATGTTCGGAAAAATCAAAATACCGCCGCCTGTAGCAAAGGCTTTGGCCATCGATGAGGCTATGATCATCCTATCGTGTATGGTATGATTACTAAGTATGTATCCTTTCCCGTTTTTACCCATTATACTCATACTGTGTGCATCGTCGATATAGGTATGGAATGCGGGAAAGGAATCCAACAAATTAAAGATCTCATCAGCAGGACAGCGATCACCAAACATGGAATATACCCCATCAGCAAAATACCAAACCCTTTTATACGTTTTTTGGAGTGTTTCGATGCGTTCCTTCAGTACATCTAAGCGGTTATGTCGGAGGACTTCAAAGTGAATTGGCCAATTCGCCCTAAATATATTTATACCACTTAGTACCGAATTATGCAGTTGCTGATCGACGATGATAGCATCTCCAGCGTCCAGAATCACAGGTATGGCAGACAAATGTGCAAGTGTTGTCGTAGGAGCAACAATGGTAGGAGCTTCAAAAATCCTGCTCATCAGATCTTCCAGTTCTCTATATAAATCAATGGAAACGTATGCTCTCGATTCGGAAAATTGCACACCATATTTTTCTACGGCAGCGATTGCAGCACGTTTTAAACGTTCATCATGCTCCAGTCCAAGATAGCTGCAAGAGGTAAAGTTCACCAACTCGGAGTCATTGATGCGGATAAGGTTGTCGGTTGTCAGATTACCTTCCTGAGTTAAATGGAGTATACCTCTTTTAACGCCTTCAGAAATGCTCTGGTCAATAGCGCTCATAAAATTATGCTGGTTCATGCTTTGGATTTTATATTTAAGTTATCCATTAAAGTTATCGAATTTGGCCTAAATAGTAGAGCGGTTTCTCGTTATTACTGAGGCTGAATCAAGTTTTTGTAGATAATAGCAACATCAAAACATTTTACCTAGCCGGATTTATTTCAAAAAAAAACGGATAACATTACTGCTATCCGTTTTTCCTTATCACAAAAAAACACTTATTTCTACAATCCGTTCAACCAACTATTCACCTCATCTTGTGTTTTTCCGGTCTTCTTCTGAAGTTTACCTACCAATTCATCCTCTTTGCCTTCTGCATACAGTAAATCATCATCCGTAAGATCGGCATATTGCTGTTTTACTTTGCCTTTAATCTCATTCCAACGGCCTTTCCAAGTTAATTCGCTCATACTATTTTCCTTTCGTTGTTTATGAATAGAACAGCCTATAATCAGAATCGTTTAAAAGAAATTGTTATAAAATGTTAAATTAGATCATCAGCGCATTTGCAGTCATTTTATTGTTTGCGCTTAAATATCCGGTTTAAAACGCGGCTTAATAAGAAACTCACAAGCGTTCCGACCAATGCCGTTTTATGTTCATACTAGCAAGCTTGCTAAGTACGTATCGAGTTGCACTTTCTCAAAATATCGTTTCTGGTAAATTCATTACCTAGCCAACAGACGTGTAATTGGCATCAACCGCTAAGCATTCTTCACCATCTGGCGAGACATTGTACATTTTTATCTGAAGGCTATTATCAGTAGGTAATGGAATGTCAATGCGCCAACCCCAATCTGGATTATCCTGCACTTCATAAGAACCCCTTAAGGAAATATCTCCCACCTCATTCATTGTACCATAGCAGTTCATGATCTTTCGACCCATGCCCCATGAGTCAATCCATGATGCTGTAACTTCGGATTGTTCATTGTTGTTACCCACTAATAGTATGCCTTCTTGCGCCACTCCTTCATGATGCCAATCATAAGTAAACATCAAAAATTTGTTATTAGCAACGGCTTTTATAGCTAAATTTGATATCGAATCAAAGTTAGGATCGGGCAACCAACTTAGGATCAACCGATGATTGCCCTTCCAAAGTCCAATGTATTTATTGTGTATGTCTATTAGTTTCATATTATTTACATTATTAATCTAATGACGTTCCGAAACACACCAGGCGTTATTTTTGCTGCCGCATCACATTCCAAAAATTATAATCCAACATCGGTGCTTTTAAGACGCCTACATGATGCCCAATAGTAACTATTTGCCCGCGATGATAGGTTGTGTGGATTATTAAATGCTGGAGGTATTCATACTTGGGAAAGTTGGATGAAAACCATTGTGATTCGATGAGATGGGGCTCGTTCATTGCTTCACTATTTTCCTTTACATAGGCAGCTAAAAGTTTGGCTTCGTTAACGATGTTGTTCATTTCTGTTTCAATATCTACCGATGCAGCGATATAGTCAAAGCTTGGCGTCGGCGTCCCGCGGATCATCGATGACCAATACAACTGCGTATCGCTAATGTGCTTGAGCGTTTTTGCGATACTACTGAAACTCGATGGACATTCCTTTTGTAACAATTCCTCAGGGTAGCTCTTCAGCCAAGCGACCAACTGTTCGCTGACCCAAATATTGTAATCAACACTGTTTGTAATGGATGTTTTTAGACTCATGGCGTTCTTATTTTATATTTAATAAAAATTTAAAATTGCAGAATATTCAAAGATGCGTACCAAACAGCTGAATGCTACTAAACGTTGGTTATTAATCAATTAAATATAGTGAATTTTATGATTTGAAGCTATACCGATAAATTGATACATCAGATAATTAAAACTTTTTCATGTAGATTGAACATATAACTGACCACTACTACATTAATCCATTAAATCCTCAATTGGTTCGCTCTTTCCTTGAATACCTCTTTTCAAATACATGCAATACATTTTACTGTCCTAAGGTTCGCTTGCAAAAAGAAAAAATTAAACAATCGATTTAAATGTACTATAAAGTCAGAAAAATGATCTACAAACCCTCTCGATTTCAAGTATTTATTTAATTTCAAATGAAATTATCATAACTTAAACCTTATAAACTAAAAATTATGATTTCAATTAACTTAACCAAAAGGCTCTTTTATAGCCTCTCTATCTGTCTCCTTGCAGTCGGTGCCTGTAAGAAAGAAAATTTAAATTCTTTTGATTCAGCTGTGTCCGCAAATAAGAAAGCTACTGTTGTAGACCTGAACAACGAAAGCGTACCGACAAATGCTTATTACCAAATCGATTCTCTTGGTCAGGGTACCCAAATCTTTTCGGAATATCCGGCAGCTGCAACAGCTAAAGATCGGTTAGCGCTATCATTCTTACCTTCTGATTATCTGCCGACAGGTTTTTATGCCAAACCGGGTGATACCTTGAGAATTAATGTTCAAAAAACAACCGGTACAACTTTACCCAAATTATTGATCGGCACCTACAAAAGGCTAGGAAAAGACTCCTCTCCACAGGAAGTACAGCTAAAGGAAGGGAACAATACGATCGTTGCGACTAAAAGAGGATCACTATGGGTAAGATATGGAACCGCAAATACACCTTCAAGTATTTCAAAGCTTACCTTTTCGGGTGACATTAGAAAGACTCCTATCTACATAAAAAACCGTACTATTCAATCTGCATTTTCCGCAACTATTGCAGCCACTGATACTGTCGTACAAGATCTTCTTTTTGTCGGACAGAATGTCTTTTTAGTGATGCCCAGAAGTAATAATACCTTTAGCAATCAAAATAACAACAACATCATTCAAAAAATTGATCAGGCCTGGGATGCTGAAGAGCGTTTGAGCGGTCTGGATGGTTCTTCAGCTATACATCAGCCCTATCCCATTCCACATACCATGACAATCATGGAGCCTGCATTTGCGGGAGCGCTTGCCGGAAACTATTCAACTGGATATTCCTACGTGTCAAACTTCTTTGAGACAGATGGGTATGTGTATTGGTTTCAGAAACATGAGTCAGGACATATGCACCAACAAAAATGGGACTGGCATGCCGAGATCATGGCCGATTTTTATGCTGTAGCAGCAAACATTAACCTAGGGCTTCCAGCGAATAAAATCGGTCGTGATGGTGCCTGGGCAACGATCTGGACACGTGTAGCTGCTTATTTTGATAAACCAGATGCCGAACGGGATTACAGTACGATATGGGGAGATGGCGGAGTACAAGGAAGCCGATATCTAGGCTCCGCAATGTTGATCCAATTGAAATATGCCTTTGGAGATACTTTTTATCATAACTTACATAAAATCGTAAGACAGGAAAAACCAACGCTAGCAAATGCTGCTGCTAAACATCAATATTTTATGCGTAAGGCTTGCGAAATATCGGGTTACGATTTAACAGTATTCTTTAAAAAATGGGGCTTCAATTATCCAGCAATATACACTGAAATAGCAAATCTCAATTTGCCTAAACCCGTTGTTGATCCCTCCCTATTCACAGATAGTGAAAGGCCAATCTTAGAAAATGGCGCCATCTATCAAATTGTAACAGCTCTAAACAACTCCAGTGTGATCGATGTGAACAGCAGTGCACCGTCAAATGGGACACTCGTATCGCTGTGGTCAAAGAATACACCAGCTTCAAACAATCAAAAGTTTATCGCACGGAAACAGTCGGACGGTACTTTTGTATTCAGATCTTCCGCAGACAGCACTAAAGTACTGGATGTACAAGGTGGAAGTGCTAGTAATGGTACACAGATTATTGTTTATACGTACCACGGCGGCTCATCCCAAAAATGGATGCCATTGAATAGCGGAAATGGCAATATTTCCTTGAAATCCAGTGTCGGGACAAACTCCTATTTGGATATCTATAGTTCAAATACTTCTAACGGAACAAAAGTCCAAATTTGGACCGCAGGAACTGGTAATAATCAGAAATTTAAATTTGTGAAACTTTAAGTTTAGCCTCACAATGTACATCCAATAGAACTTCTCTATCTGAGTGGCCCATAAAATGACATTGAAGTTTTTTCATATGCCTTTATAGCCCACCAAGTATACCATGTCGCGTCTCAGAGTTTTCCAAGGTAATGTTTAAGATCATATAGACCCTATCCCTTTTCAGGATAGGGTCTATATGTCTAAAATCGAATATTTTAATACGTTATGGTAATCGGAATGGACTTGAATGTGCTCATATTAAACGTTGTATTTTTATATAGAATGACAAGGTTATACTGACCAGATTGCCATTGTCGCTCTCCAGCGATCTGATTTCCCAAACCGTCCTTTTCGACACCGATAACGATATCATCACCGCTTATGGTACCATTGACCAGCTTATACGTATTGACTTTAGATGCTGGTCCAAGATTTTTATGCGCTACTTTGGAAATAATTATCGCTTTAGTGAGATCCAGCTTATCCACGGTTTCAGGGAAATGATTCAGCGTCCGTTTGATCAATGCTGTATATAAGATGCCGTCACCCTGTATTTGCTTAATCTGTGCCCGGGCTGTAAACTTATCCCCTTTTTTGAATACTATCGGGTTCTCAACATAGGTACCCATATAGTATACCATATCATCGTTTCGGGAAAAGATATCACGGTCCACGACGGGATCTACAGGCATGTTAGTTGCATCGAAGATCTGAAAATCTTCCTTCAGCTCCAGCTTCGATCCATTTGCATCATTGACGATGAAGAAAAAATCAAATTTACCCTCGGGTGCTTCCTGTGGAATTGTAAAATGCTTATGTATATTAGCATTTTTTAATCCTTTAAACTCATCCCATGCGATTTCCATTTTCCACGATGAGGTATAGCTCTGTCCAGCCTTTGGCAAAATCTTTACTTGAACGAATTCGATTTTGTCTCCGGCAAGGAGATCCGCATTAAAATGAAAATCGCGGCCTCGGATTGCCTGCTTGTTATTTGCATAACCGATTTCTATATTTTCTGCTTTGGGTGGCACAAGCTCGGGCGCCCGCTCATCTTTTTTACAGGAAACAAAGAGTTTCGCTACGAGCATAAATGCCAGGATAATTTTTATTGGTTTGATCATTTGGTATGGTTTATTTAAATGCAATATGATTGCAAATATACCAAATGAAACTATAAAAGCAATACAGTTGCATTAAAACCTTCTCAACTTAACTAAACACACTGGGCCTACTCTCGAGATGTATGAAAAAAAACGTTAAAGGAATTCAATACAGATAATATTCTATTTAAGTTAACAAAAGTAGTAGGGGGTTCAAAGGCACAAACCGTTACGTGTACTATCGTTTTGACTACTTCACCCGCTAATTGGTATATTAATTCAGACGTTAGATCGATTATCTATATTGATGGCAATGAATATCAAATGCGCCTATACATTCGAAGGGATACTTCCGGCTGTGAAAATGATCAAATTATTTAAATTCGGTTATTCGCATTCGGCGGGGGCATAGCTATTCAGAACATCGAAAGCTGTTCCATAATCCATTTAGCTTTGTCCACACAAGAGCAGTTCGCTGCTGAGGTGAAAACTGATGGAAAATAATAGTATGGCCACTACCGGGACACTTTCTCACATGTATTGTTGACTGCAATGTGATGGGCTGCTTGCCCATATAGTCCACCATTTGAATTGTACCGATAAAGGTCAATTCATCTTCTCCCTGAGGCTGGGCTAATTTCTTGAATTTTGCCTTGGTTTTCTTGATCAGCTCCTTTGGCAGGGCACGCTTTTCTATGTTACGATGCACAAGTCCATCGAAATACATAGACAGATTATTTTCAATTGTTTTTGAATCGAGTACCTGCTGGCCTTCTACATACCACAAGAAAGCATAAGACCAGTACTCATCACTCTGAGGCTTGCTCCATCCGGTCGTAAAGCGAACATCTTCTACACCTTTATAGGGAATTTTAGCCGCAAAGTCTAAGGGTATCGTAAACCGCTCTATTCCCCAGCCATCAAGGCTAAGATCATAAGGAGCTTGCCAAGCTACTGGATCGAATTTTTCTTGTGCTTGTAGACCTAAATTGATGGCCAAAGCAAAAATTAATAAAAAGAAACACCTTATCATAATTAACTCATTTATTGCCGGTTATGCTAAGGTAACAATAAATGTTTATCCGAGCGTGGATAATTTTCCAAAACCAAAAAATAAAAGCATTATATACTCTTTCTCCAAAAATTCAGCAAGCCATTACATGCTGTGTACTCCATATTGAAGCTCAATGGAATCTCGTCCCATCCACTCCAATAGGTAACGACCCTCGTTCCGATAGGCATTTTTTGGAGCTGGTCTCGGAGGTACTTTGTGTAAGTATAATAGAGGTCCCTGTTGGGAAGTATTGAATTATCGATTGGGCAGGATTGATCCAGGTTCTCATAAAAAGAATTATAGAAATAGAATGCATCGTAGTCTTCGAAAGAGACCTGATCAATATTGGCATGAATGAATTCCACGTTTTGTATATCATGCTTTTTGGCCAGATCGTTGGAAATGCGGACGAGCGATTCGCGTTGTTCGACACCATAGAATCTACCATTTGTGCAGGCTGCCCCCACTAAACAAAATTTGCCGGCACCAGCACCGATATCCAACACTTTGTCATTTGAGCTTTCAACTAAATATTGTGAAGCCATCTTAGCCACATCCACAGGAGTCCAATGACGTGCTGCAAGCTCTCTAATTTTTGGAGAATAAAGACCGTTGAATGTACCGTCATCTACATCCACGTCGGATCGCAATAATTTAAAAACCATTTGTTTCGTTTGTAAGGATTAAATAGCCCTAACTGAAGAGCAAGGGAACAATCAGAGTTGCCTAAGAAAGTGTATTTTGCCCGATTTAGGGTCTATTTCTACGAGTACCTTTCGATGGTTTTCATATTCGTAGATATACCAATTGGGATGTTCAGGATCTCCAGCTGAATATGTACTTAATACCTGGTCGTGGTTTGATGTTGATATTTCTAGTGGATTATTATCCATTCTGGGCATTCATATTAGTGTCCTCTAATTTACGATTTTCTGTTTTATTGTGCAATAGTACCTAGCGTTCATCCAAAACTAAAGACTTTGAACTTACAGCAAATGCTTGGTTTATTTTTCATTTATCCAATGTTTCATAAACAGAGTTCTGGGAGCGATACTCAGGCACAATATCCTTAATCAGCTGCACTAAGCGCATTTTATCCTGGTTTGGATCAGCTGCTTTCGCCAGGGTACATAATTGCTCTACCCGTGCTTTCTGCAATGTTAAGTCCGGAGTATTAACCTTAGCGATCATAATCTTTTCATGATAGGTCTTCTCCGTATTCTCGCCATTGGCCAAAAGCTCTTCAAAGATTTTTTCCCCAGGACGCAGACCAACAATTTTAATATCAATATCTTGGGGATAATTATATCCTTTGAGCCGGATCATCTGCTTGGCCAGATCCATAATTTTCACAGGCTCCCCCATATCAAAGACAAATATCTCGCCCCCTTTACCCATTACCGCAGCCTCTTGTACCAATTGACAGGCCTCGGGTATGGTCATAAAATAGCGGGTTATATTCTCATCGGTAATTGTGAGTGGCCCCCCCTTGAGCATCTGCTTTTCAAATAATGGTATCACTGAGCCATTAGACCCCAATACATTGCCAAAGCGGGTCACAATAAAATTGGTCTTCGAGTTGATATTGACCGTCGATATCGCAATTTCGGCAACACGCTTGGTCGCACCCATGACGTTTGTAGGGTTTACTGCTTTATCGGTAGAGACCATTACAAACTTGGATACATTGTATTTATCGGCCAACAGTGCTACATTGTAAGATCCCCAGACATTTGTTAAAATCGATTCGTAAGGATTAGCCTCCATTAATGGCACATGCTTGTAAGCTGCCGCATGGAATACATAGGTCGGACGATAGAATTGGAACAAAGTCTCCATAAAAGATTCATCCCGAACGTTCCCTACAATAAAGGTACAACGCGAAAAATGAGTGAAGCTGCTTAGCTCCTGTTGGATATCATACAAAGCCGATTCGGCCTGATCTACCACAATAAGTTGCTTCAAATCGGTGTGGGCAAGTTGCCGCACCAGTTCACCACCTATCGAACCGGCACCACCAGTGACAAGTACAATCTGCCCTTTCATCTCAGATGCAATCGCAGGATTATCCAAATCGATAGCTTTACGCCCCAATAAATCTTCGATGCGTAGGCTTCGAATCTGCCTTGTCGCTACTTCTCCTGCCAATAGACGGGCCGTATCCGGAATCATTTTAACAATTAACGGGATAGGTTCGGCGAGTTTAAACACTTTATTTAGGCGCTCCGGTTTACGGTCATCCACTGCAATAATAATTTCGGAGGCTTTGCCATGCCTTAATACAAAATCCTTATTTAAGTCATTTATATCATAGATTTTAAAACCTTGAATACGATTACCGATACGATGCGGATTATCATCCGTAATGGCAACAATACGATACTTATTGCGTGAAGTGGTATGGATAAAGTGAAAAGTGGTGTTCCCCATATTACCCGCGCCAAAAAGAATAACAGGAATACGGTTGTCTTTTCCTCCCCACATCAGTTCATGATACAAGGCCCGATAAAGCACACGGCTGAATGTCATGCCGAAACCAGCTATTAATGCATGAAAAAGAAGCTGTGTGTCAGAAAAAGGCAACATGGCATCATAGGATGGATACAACCATTCTATTCCTTTACAAATCAGTACAGCGGAAAAATAGGCCAATCCGATCGCCAGAACAATACGCTGCAATTCACGGATACCAGTTTTATGGACAACCCCCTTAAATGTGCCGAAAATACAGAACCAGATCAAATAGACGATCGAAACAAGCAGCGCCTGTCTGACCATGTCATCTATCTCAACTCCCCCTCTATGCTTGAATATAAGAACATAACTGATAAAAAAAGCTGTCGCAACAATAATGATGTCCAACAGCAGGATTATCCAACGAGGCTTGTTGATCGACAAGCCCTCTTTCCATAAATTACTCATTTAACTTCTATAACGATATTATATACTTTAATCGTAAAATGCGATTAAAAAGTATCCCTTTCAGCAATTAAAAATTTGAAGACATTCTTTTAATATCATAACATTTATCGTACCTAAAATAGCCAGATTGACAACTTTTTTTAAAAAATACGTTTTCGAGTCGTTTGCATTTTTTATTATGGTATAAGGATCAATTTCATGTCTTCAAAAAATTAGCAACTGCAAAATTACTAAATTAAAAGATAAATAAACGGTGCAGAACGCCTATAATTGAGATATCAAATTTATCATTTATGGAGAAATTAGTATTTAAGTATTTTAAAAAGAATATCAATAATGCTTACTATATTATAGTCAAATAAATTTATGTCACTCGCTAAAATTTAGACAATTCAAAGCTGTAGGAGTACCCAGGAAAATCGTTATCTTTGGGTAAATTGTTTTTGCGAAGAATCTAAATGAACAACCAACTAAAGGATACATTTTTTCAACTGCTACGAATAGGTTTATGGGGTGAAGGAACCTTATTTTTAGATCAACCCCTGAATATTGATAATTGGAATGAAATACACCGTTATGCCATTGACCATACTATAGAAGGTTTAATTTATGACAGCTTTCCTTTTTTGGAAGAAAATCAACTCCCGCCTCAATCACTACGATTAAAATGGGCCGTAAGAATAGACCGTGTCGAACGGAATAATCTACAAATGAACGAGGTCATCGCAAAGCAGTTTGATTCTTTTAATGCGTTAGGGCTCCACCCAATCTTGCAAAAAGGTCAAGGGGTAGCGAACTGTTACCGCATCCCACTTCATCGTATTAGTGGCGATGTAGATTGGTATTTTGAGGCAGATGGGTATGCTGTAGCCCGTAATCAATTGAAAACAGAAGGTATAGCTTTTCAAGACACCGCAGGATTTAGCCTGGACTATGATTGGCAAGGTGTTCATATTGAACATCATAAAAAACTTTTTGATATCCGTAGCCCCTTAAAATACAGCTATTTAAGAGAGATTTCTAGAAAATATAGCGATAGGTACGACAAATTGTTAATTCACAATATACCAATCAGGCTACTCGCACCAGAAATGCAGCTACTGCAAGTAAATTCTCATATTTTGAAACATTTATTAGGGTTTGGAATCGGACTAAGACAGTTTTGCGATTCCGCCCGTCTCTATTACACCCTTTCAAACAAAATTGATGCAATCGCTTTAGAACAGGTCTATAAGAAGGCAGGTATATTGAGATGGATCCATTTATTACATAAAACTTTGGTTGATTATATTGGGCTGCCAAAATCTTATATTCCATTTCCCTATCCCGAAGATCTAGATGTTACATGGATGATCAACGAGGTCTGGTATGCTGGAAGTTTCGGTTATAATGATGAAAGATTTAAAGGAGGAAAGACAATATCGACAATATCAGTTCAGCCTAAAGCTTCAAAGCGCCTTTTTTTTAATTTCCTCCGTTATTTTAAATACGCTCCACAAGAAGCTCTTTTCTACTATTGGGTACAAGCATACTCCAAATTTATTGGGAAGGATGCGGATTAAGTTTTAATATATACAAATAAAGGACATCTCTTTATTTAAAAAATAATTAATAGATATATAACAATATTTACAACTTAGTTATGATTATAAAAAATTATCAACCATATTTTAATAAAGCAAAACATCTTCAATAACATGGCAATTTAACAAAATTCAAACATCCTAAATTTAGAAATAATGAAAAACAAAATATTAAACTAAGCATTTGTAATATTATTTTTACTCACACTATCATCTTGTTCCAAAGATGGAGATACAGGTCTACAAGGCGAACAAGGGCCCAAAGGAGATCAAGAAATAAAGGGAAATGATGGTTCTGTAATTTATAGTGAGAGAACAACGCCATTAATAACAACTGGAAAAATTGGAGATTTTTATTTAAATCTTATGAACGGAGATTTGTATGGCCCAAAAACAAATGACGGATGGGGAATAGCATTTAATTTAAAGGGGAGCAAAGGAGAACAAGGGATTTAACGGTAATACGATCCTAAATGGGAAAGAAGACCCTTTGATTTCAATAGGAAAAATTGGAGACTTCTATATAAATACTACGAATCAAACTATTTTTGGTCCAAAACAAGCGCAATCTTGGGGAACGGCAGTAAGTCTAAAATCTGATGAACGGAATGGAGTAATTTTATATTATGTTTCAACTCTATTTGATAAGGAAGTTACATATCGTGAAACAACAAATATTGGAATACACCCGGGGAAAATATATTATATTAGTGGAAAAAGCAAAGAATACACAATTCCAAATGGAAAGAAAAGGCTTAATCAATTTGCCTATCAGGTATATAGTAGATATACAGGATCATCTTCGGTCTATGCTCAGGGGTGGAAGGATTTCAATTCTCTTTTTAGAGTCTCAAGTTTTAGTATAAATTTAAGTCATGCATATTCCGGAGTAAATTGACCCCATGATTCCGGCACTTTGCACAGGAGTATATGCGCGATTCCATTGAGTTATCGCATGCCATTCCGGCAGATGTTGACCCCCTTGGTTATTTTGATTTATTTGGGATAAGATTTTTAAGAGTTATTCCAATGGCCGGTAAATCAAGACCCATGAGTCAGATAAAACAATTGATAAGATTGAAACAGCAGGGCTATGCCATAAAAGCAATAGCGCGTTGTTTATCACTGAGTAAGAACACCGTAAAGACCTATCTTTCAAGATCGGTCAGGCAAAGCTCAACATGAACGAGCTGCTGGAACTGGAGGATCCAATTCTCGACGGGCTTCTTAATGCCGGTAATCCAGCCTATCGAGACGCCCGGTTTGAGGATTTCAAAGAGCGACTTTCCTATTTTCAGCAGGAACTCAGCCGTCCGGGTGTTACCCGTAAACTTCTTTGGGAAGAATATAAGCAGAGCGTGTCGGACGGCTATGAACTTTCACAGTTCTGTTTCCACCTGGGGCAATATCTCAAAGTACAGAAGCGCAGCTCGATGGTCATGGAACATACGCCAGCAGATAAACTTTATATCGACTTTTCCGGCAAGAAGCTTCATTATATCGATGGCAATACCGGTGAGATCATAAATTGTGAGATATTTGTGGCCTGTCTTCCTTTTTCCAATTATTGTTATGCCACGGCTGTGCCGAGCCAGAAGACACCCGACTTTTTGGACGCGCTGGATAAATGTATACAGTTTCTTGGCGGGGTGCCAAGATGTATCGTTCCGGACAATCTTAAGTCTGCGGTTATAAAAAGTGACAGGTACGAACCGGAAATCAACCGCTGTATGGAAGATCTGGCCAATCATTACGGTACGGTTATCATCCCTGCACGCGCTGGAAAGCCCAGGGACAAGAGTGCCGTAGAAAACCATGTAAAGATCATTTATACACATGTGTTTGCCAAACTTCGAAACAGGAGCTTTTTCTCATTATCATCTCTTAACAGCGCCATTGAAGACTTTATATTGAAGCTGAACCAGACGCGTATGCAGAACAGGAGCTACTGCCGGCAGGAACGGTTCCTCAGCTGTGAAAAACATCTTCTGTTGCCATTACCCGAGCATTGCTTTGCACTAAAATATTATGCAGAGCTCAAGATCGGTGAAAACGGGCACGTCTATCTTGGCAGGGACAGACACTTTTATAGTGCCCCCAGTTGCTATATCGGAAAGAAAGCACAGGTTATCTACACCAAAAATCTCGTGCACATCTTTGTTGGAGGAAAACAGGTTGCCCTGCATCAGAGGAGCCCAAAACAGAATGCCTACACCACCCTGGAGGAACATCTGGATGTCAGGTACCGTGAGTTCAGAAAAAAGAACCCTGCCCATTACCTTACAAGAGCAAATGCCATATCTCCGGTATTCAGTGAACTGGTACAGATGATCTTTGACCAAAAACGCCATCCTGAACAGCTTTACAGGACATGTGACGGACTGTTCAGGCTTCAAAGGACCTACAGCGACCTGTTTATAAAGGCCTGCCAGGAGACTATTACTCATCGCCAGCTACGGTATAAGTTTGTTGAAGGCCTTTTAATAACGGGCATGGTAAACTTCCCGGAGATCGGCGGGGCACAGACCGAAAAAAAACTTCCCCTGCATGAAAATATCAGGAACCGGGGGTATTATTCATAACATAAAAATCAATTACAGTGAACATCGAACACAACATGAGAAGTCTCCGGCTATTGGGCATGGAGCGTAGCTGGAAAGCGCTGGTGGAAACCCGTCGTATGACAGAACTTAACTTTGAGGATGGGTTGCTGGGTATTTCGGAGTAATGATGCCAGTGATTTCGGTCAAACCGTGCCACTTAAAAGATCATACAATTATATAAAAAGGATTTGATTATTCCTTTTTCAATATTCCTTTTCTAAGCGATTCACCTTTTAGGTCTATCCGATGTGAGGAGTTCACAATCCGGTCCAAGATCGCATCCACAATAGTGCCCTCTCCGTCGATGACCTCGTACCAGGCCGATACTGGTATCTGGGATGATATTATGGTTGATCTTTTACCATGTCGGTCATCGATAATATCCATCAGTGTTTCCCGATCTTGACTATCAAAAGCCTGCAAACCAAAGTCATCAAGTATCAGCAGTTCCGTTTTCGTTAGTTTTTCCAGTTCTTTAAAGTACGTTCCGTCAACTTTGCTCAATTTCAGCATTTTGATCAGTCTGGCAGTTACTGTATATAAGGTTTTTATCCCTGTAATACAGGCCTGGTGTCCGAGAGCCTGGGACAAATAGCTTTTTCCAGTACCGGAAGCACCACAGATGATAATGTTTTCTTTTCGGAGCACAAAGTCCAGTGTACCCAGACGCGCAAACATATTTTTGTCCAGATTTCTTTCACTGGCGTAGTTTATATCACCTAGACTGGCATTATGCCTAAAGTTTGCCTGTTTGAGCAAACGCTCTATCTTTTTATTTTCCCGGTCTTCCCACTGATGATCAGTAAGTAATGCGAGGTATTCGTCGCAGGTCATACCTTCGAGCCTGTTTTCCTTAACGTACTGTTGGTGTAACTGGGCCATAGCTCCTAAACGCATGTCGCGTAGTTTTTCAACTGTCTGATTGTTCATTTTCTTGATTTTTGTTTATTATTCATATGCGGAAGCACCGCGTATATTGCTGTGAAAAGGTATATGTGGTTTTTGGGCCTCAAGTTCACCTACAGATAAAAGCAGCCTATCCATATTGTTTTTCAGGATATTTTTATCCGCAGATAGGAGCAGCTATCTGTATCCAATGCTCTTTTACACGCATTGTTCAGACGCCCGGATCCATAGGCTCGGTGCAGGTGAATAACTCCCAGAGAGCGTTTGTAGTTTATTTCGGGATAATCATGGGAAGCAAGTATCTTTTCGATGCATGCCAGGACATATTCCCCATGTGGCAGCGCTTTTTTTCTAAAGAACTCAGGGCTCCATTCCGAATAGAACTTATGTGTGCTGCTCAGATGATCAGCGTTGGTGATGTAGCTGCCTTTGGTCAGATTGCGTTGATGCAACGCTATTCTTTCATGATTATAAAAGATCTCAATGCGGCTCCCGGTATAATGGATCATTGTTTTCTTTCCGACATACCGGTATGGAACACTATAATAACACTTCTCGGGAGAAAAGTATACATAACCCATTTTCTGTACTTTGGCCCTTTTGTAATCTTTCAGTTCATATGTATCAGCGGGAAGGGTTTTGAGATATTCTCGTTCAATACTCTGGAAGAGCTCGATACGGCTCGATTCTTTTCGTTTGAACAATAGATTGTTATAACGCTCCAGTAGTACTGCAATTTCTCTATTGAGATCTTCCAGCGAGAAGAAAGTCATTTCACGTAATGGGTAATAGATACGCTGATAGGCCAGATGCACCGCATTCTCAACCAGCGCTTTGTCCTGTGGAGCGTAACTACGTGTCGGATTGATGACACAGTTATAATGGCGGGCAAAGTCCTTGAAGCTACGGTTGATGTCCGCTTCGTATCTGCTCGATCTATTGACGGCAGACTTTAGATTGTCGGACACTATCGCTTTGGGAGATCCACCATAAAAACGAAGTGCCGCGGTGCAACAGGATATCATATCTTCGCGTTTCTGGCTCCTGCATGCCTGGATATAGGTGTACTGGCTGCACGGTAGTATAGCCACAAATACTTCCACAGCGATAGCCTCTCCGGTGTGTTTATCGATGATCTGCAGCTTCTTCCCGGCAAAGTCCACGAACATTTCTTCACCCGCAATATGCTGAAGTTTCATTGAACCCTTTTCTTTTGGATATTTACGGCGATAATGTTCGAGAAACTGCGTGTAGCTATATGGTTCTGCAGCAAGCTCAACATATTGCTGATACAGAAAGGTAAAGCCGGGATGATTCCGAGCCTTGTTGACCCCCTCAAAGTAAAGCATGAGTTCATTGTGGCGGGTAGCGTCCAGCGTCGTATGGGATGAAAACAGTTCGGATAAAGCAGCGGTATCAAAGCCCAGAAGCTCCTTGAATGAGAAGCCGCTGCCTGCAAATAGCTGCATATAGGTATTGACTGTATTGCGGGAAATACCAAGAACGGAACCTATTTTACGGTTACTGTAACCGTCCAGATGTAATGTGAGTATTTGTTTTAAGTCCATCGGATCAAGTTTGTTGGCCATATCGATGTATTTAAAGCGACAAGGTAATTCTTTCTTGATCTTTTTAAAGTGGCACAATTCAAACCGTAAAAAATACGGATGGATTAGCGAAAATTAAACCACTAAAGTGGCATCATTTGAACCGTAATAGCTGGCACCATCCGACCGAAATAACTGGCACAAATCAAACCGTAATATCCAGTTGCAGCTACTCTTGCAGTCGGAGCTGGACAGCCGGGAAGAAAAACGGTTTGACAGACTAAAAAAGAATGCTGCTTTTCGCTATCAGGCATCGGTTGAGGAGCTCAATATGGATCCCAAACGCGGCATGGATAAAGCCCAGATCGCTGATCTGGTCACCGGTGGGTATATTGAAAGAGGTGAGCCGCTACTGATATCGGGCGCGACGGGGTGCGGAAAAAGCTTTTTGGCCTCAGCCCTTGGGTTAAAAGCATGCTCACAGGGAAAAAAGGTCTTATACTTTAACCTACAGAAGCTGCTCCAGAGAACCAAGATTGCCAAGTTGGAAGGATCAATGCACAAACTTCTGGACAGGATTGCAAAAGCTGACCTGCTGATCCTGGATGACTTTGGTCTTGTAAATCTAGACCAGCAGCAAAGGCTGAACCTGATGGAAATTATTGAAGATAGGCATGCCAGGTCATCGACCATTATAGCCAGTCAGCTTCCCGTAGCAAGCTGGTATGATGTGATTGGGGAAGATACAATTGCGGACGCTGTATTGGACCGGATTGTACATACTTCACACCGAATTGAACTTAAGGGTGAAAGTCTAAGAAAAAAAAGGTAATATTGTCAGGCTATTGGTAAAAATCCCCAGATAACCAAAATCTGAGGGGTCAGTATCACCGGAATATGCAGCCATCAATAAGAATTGGATAGGCCTCTTCCTGGCCTACATAACCAACGATTCCACACATAAAAGTTTAAGTTTAGTTTAAAATAAGTGATTTCTGTTTGTTCTGTTTGTTTTGCTTTAAGCTGTCGCCAGCTCAAACCTGTCTACCTAGACAAAATATATGCCAAGTGTCCAAATGACACGTTAACAAATCGTAAAATAGCAAAAAGGCAAAGACCTTCACTGCAGAGCAGTGAAGGTCTTTGCCTGCTTATAATTCTCTTTAGAGTTTTTTGGGATTCGCTTCCTCTTCAACGGTTTCTTTTTTCACATCCTCTGTTTTGGACTGACTTTGCACATCCCCTGTTTTAGATTGACTACCTTCCAAATCCTCTGCTTTTACGCCTTTTGGATTGCTCCATAGCTTTTTCTTGTACGCATCCAGCTTCTCTTCTACCTTGGTTCCATCCAGCTGCTGCGTACCATTTTCATCCGCCTTCACATTCTGCAACATTCCTGGAGATGACTCTCGGATAATCGTACTTGCAAATTTGTTCTGCACGAAAAAGTCGTCCATACTCATATCATACAAACCCTTGTCCGGATCCGAGATATCGACCTGTACTAAACTATAACGCAATTGCGGAAAATACAGCCAAAAAGCAGGTGTAGAACCTACAGACTCGGCCAGCTCGGCAGAAGTCGTGATATTCATTAAAGGTGCGACACCAATAATACGGGTTTCCAATCTACTGCGTTGTTTATCAAAAAAGATATCCTCCTTGACACGAAATTTCGTTACACGAGCGGGATCAAATTCATTCAGCGCCATTTTGGAATCAATCTGGTTCCCCTCATCATCAAAGATTGGAACGAGAACACTGTCCGCAAAACGAGCCATTCCCTCCTGCGCACTTAATCTACCTTTGAAAGAATCATCGTCTGGGCTATATAAAGATAACTTTCCTTTCTCAATAGCTTTCATCACCACCTCGATCAACGAATTGCCAGGCACAGCCAAGATCGCGTTCTTATCATCTTTCAGGTCAATATCACGCCATACCCGTTTATAAAAACGGATATTCTTTTTGTTTACCTCGGGATAGGCAAACGGGACAGCATCTTCCATATTATTTGCTTGATAGAATCCATCTGATGTTGGAATGGTATCTGGATTTACTTCTCCCGTCGCACCAGGGCTTGCTGAAATCACGTTGTTTATCGTATCTTGGTTCCTGGGTACCGTATCAATTGCCGTCTCTTGTTGCGCATACAAAGATCCAACGACCAAAGTCATTGCGCTTGCCAATGCTATTTTTATGTTCATCACTTCCAATTTTATATTGTGATCAAAGAATTAATACTTACGTGTTTTACTTTGTACGGTTGGCATTTCGAATGCCGACATCACACAACGAAAACCAATATAGGAATGCGGCTCATAGTCTACCGAATAGTTTCTTGTTTCACTATTCAACTGCTCCCCATTATCCTTCCAAGATCCGCCACGCACTACTTTTCTTTTCAATGCGTCCCCATCTTTCGTATCCGCATCATAAAGAAGTGCTGGATTTAAATCATTTACAAAAACTACTGCAGAGGGACTATAGGCATCCAATGTCCATTCGGAGACATTACCCGCCATGTTGTAAACGCCAAAAGCATTCGGCATATACGATTTAACCGGCAATGTAAAGGTCGCGCCATCACGAGAATACGTACCTTCACCCTGTTTAAAGTTAACGGCCAATTTCTTTTTGCCTTCTGCACCGTCGATCGTCATGCGCGAACCTGCGATGGTATCCTGTGGATCCAATTTTCCTGATGCTGCATACTGCCACTGTGCTTCAGTCGGTAAGCTCAAGCTTAATTGATAACCATTTAGATAAGAGTTCTTCAAAACCGTTGCAGCCATCTCACTTGCACGCCAATCGGTAAATGCTCTAGCCTGTCTCCAGGTAACACCAATCACAGGATAATAATCAAAAGAAGGATGTGTAAAATAATTGGCATCCAAAGAAGCCAACTGCGCATTTGGAAAATCCTTTGTCCAGATATCCTCCACTGGCATAACCGCTACAGAGTCGGTCACGTAAGATTTCTTAACATTACCTTTCGATTGCAAATAGGAAAAACGATATTTAATCACTTCTGGGTTGAGGGCACGTCGGTTACCGCGCATTTCTAACATGGGAGCCAAACGCTCCTGAATAGTTGGATCATTGCTTTTCCAAAGTGGTGAAACCTTTTTGACTTTCGCCCAATTGATTCGGCGCTGTCCAACCTGTTCACCGGCGATCTCCAAAAAGTATTGATCATCTTGCAGGTAATCCGTTACGGCGACGGAATCAGCCACCCAGTTCACAAATTCGCGATATTGTTTATTGGTTACTTCGGCCTCATCAATAAAAAATGCACTCACACTTACATTCTTTCCTACGTTTCCACTATCAAGGGATCCTTTGAAAAGTATGGTACCAGAGGGAATATAAACCATGCCCGGAGGCGCAGGTAATTTACCACCCCTAAAAGCATTTACTTTCGGGGCCTTATACATGGCTGAGTTTGATTTACAGGCAGCGAAGCCAATCAGAATAGCGAAAGCAAATAGCCCAAACAGCTGATTATTAAGGTTAATTTTAAATGTATTTTTCATCCTATTTATTTTTGGATTAGCTTACTTACGATTAAACAATGCATATTTAACTCCAACAGATACAAAACCATATTGGTCATTGCTTTTATTCTTGATACCATCTAGGTTGTCATTGGTCGTCAATGTATGTTGATAATTGACGTTAATAGCCCATTGGGGACCATAGAGCGTACGGCCAAAGGGAATATCTACACCAACGTTTAAAGGAACAACAAAATGAATTTCCCCCATATCATCCGCGAATTCGGCCCCCTGATTAGTTATAGCATCTACGTAGCTTGGATCCAGTTCGTTTTTGATTCTATTTTTCAGCAAGCCAGCTCCAGCTCCAACATAAATATTGGAGATTATTTTTGAGAGCATATCAGCCTCTAGCGTAGCATAGCTATAGTTATTTTCTTTGTTCAAAAATTGCCCTACACGAACCTTGCCGTTTACATTACCTGCAAAATAACGGTTCTCGAAGTTACTGTTATAACCATTTCCGGCTAAGGTTCCTTTTTCACCGTGCAATCCCACAGAGATAAATGGGGTAATCAAGTAGTCGGCTTCACCATAAAAAGCAAATTTGGATTCCACATTCGCCAAATCTGCAAGACTGATTGTAGCACCAGCACCAGCACCCACGCTGATAGGACGAGAAAACTGCGCTGATACAGTCCCTATTGCAAGGCAAAGGACTCCGATAAATGCACTTATTATTTTTTTTGTCATAGTAAGTTGATAAGTATTAAAAATATTACAAGGATAACGAATTGCAGTAAAAAATAGTATACAATAAAACCCCAAATCCGTTATCGACTTGGGGTTAAACAACAATAAGGCCAAAATCTATAAAATTATAGAACTATTTAATATTTAAACGATCTTTAAGATCCTGCCAAACCTTAGCAAAGCCCGTTTTCTTCGTCTTTCCTTTATCGCCATAACCATAGCCATAACCGTAGCCATAGCCATAACCACGAGCAAAGTCAACGTCATTAACAACCGATGCCAAATTTTTCAATTTACCATCGACATACAGTTCACGTGGCACTTGCAGCAAACGCTTGTCTAAGTAATTGACACGCGATACATAAAGTGTTAAATCCGCATTATGTGCGATTAATAAGGTATCCGTTACAAGGCTAACTGGCGCTGTATCCACCAAGACATAATCATAATGCTCACGCGCATATTTAATGACATCATCAAAGTGGCCATTCATTAACAACTCCGCAGGATTAGGCGCAATATATCCCGAGTAAATTACATCAAAATCATAGTTACCCGGTTTTTTTATAATGATGTTATCTATGTCCATCTCCGGATTGATCAAGAATTGTGTGATCCCGACATTCGTATGTTGCAGATGCGATAGACCAAGATAATCCAATACTTTCGGACTCCGAATATCCGCACCGATTAGCACGACTCTCTTTCCAGACATGGATAAGATTTGCGCTAGATTTGTCGTGACAAATGATTTACCCTCACCGGAGATCGTTGAAGTCACAAATACCACCTTAGACGATTCTTTTTTATCCACCCCAAACATAAAGTTCATATTGGTCCGCAGAATACGAAATGCCTCCGCCAGAGAAGAACGATCATTTAAATGAACTATAGTATCTTCAGCAGTTGGGATCTCCCCTAAAACAGGCACTTTAACAATATCTTCAATATCTTTACGTGAATGGATCTTGTTATCCAATAGAAATTTCAAATATAAAAGAGCAAACGGTATTAGTAAACCTAAAATTAGTGCCCCTAATAATACAATAGATTTCTTCGGAGAAACAGGAACCCCATTACCGTAAGCTGCATCAATAATTTTTAAGTTATCAGGGGTAGCCGCAGCTTTTACCTCAGATTCCTCCCTTTTTTGTAACAATAAAAGGTATAATGATTCAACAATTTGTTGTTGTCTCGATATTTTCTTAAACCCTTGTTCCTGACTTGGAATAGAGCTTATTCTACTTTTAATTTCATTGGATTTTTGTTGAATACTATTTAAAGCCAATTGCGTGACACGTTGATAATTTTTAAGCGATTGCCGAATATTTTTATCGCTCTCACTTATATTTTCGTTCAACGCAATGACTGCAGGATTCTGATCGGAAGCCGACTTTAATAGATCATCCCGCTCCAAAACCAATTTGTTATAAGCTTCAATTGATGTACCGATAGATGCATCCTGCAAGCCAATATTGGAAGGCAATAACTTGCCCACTTCTTGATTTTGCAAATAATTGTTCATATGATCTACAAGCTGCAATTGTGTACGGTATTCCAAAACCTTCTTATCATTGTCGGAAGCAGTACTTAAAAACACCCCAGCTTCAGTAGCCATATCTACCATAGAGTTCGCTGACTTGAACTCGGCAGCCTGTTCGTCTGCACCTGACAAATCTTTAGAAATCAACATTAGCCGCTTATTGATAAAATCAGATGTTGCACGTGTCATCCGTAATTTATCATAAGTCAGATCAGCGTTATAGATATCAATTAATGAATTCAAGATCAATTTCGCTTTCTTCCCTAGCGTTGAAACCATTGAAAAATTGACAATATAGGATTGCATTTCTTTACTCGGCGCAACACTTATGCTACTTAAGATAGCATCTATTGCCCAATTTTTCGGAATTATGTCAATCTCGTAATCAGTATCAACCTCAGAACTAACAAGGTTCCTCTTGAAAATGACTTTATTATTACCTATAGCAACCACTCTATCATACACACAAATTAACTTTTGCTTAGTTACCAAATCAACAACCCTCAGTTCATTTTTATTCAAAACACGAACAAGCATTTTCTTCTGAATGGTATCTTGATCTCCTTGGACTTCCACAGTAAACGGCATATCCTGTTCAAGTAATTCTGAAGATCGTATATCCCCTTTTTTTGAATAAATTATATTTAAATGATATTGATCAACTACTTTTCTCATAAGTCTACGAGAAGACAATACTTCAATTTGATCCGTTACATAGGCCGTTCGCCCCCCTCCTAGACCAATACCGCTACTTAATTCCGCTATTCCAGCTAATTCACCTGCACCACCACTTCGTTCATCTTTTAATAATATTTTGGCAGTAGTATTGTAGCTTTTTTGTGCATAACGTAAATAAACAATAGCAACTCCTAGGCTTAGGATTATCGCCAATACAAACCATTTCCAATAATAAGCATACTGTTCAAATAGCTGTCTTAAATTGATCTCTCCTTCTGTATTTTCTTTTAATTGTATAGGTTGTTGTTCCATGAATTTTCTTATCGAGTCAATACCGAAATGACGGTAATTAATAAACTAGCAATCGAAATAATGATATTAGTATTCGCTCCCAATTTAGAATTGTTAATTTGGGCTTTATTTGGTTCCACATAAATTACATCATTTTGGGCTAGGTAATAATATGGTGAATTTAAAGTGTTCTGTTGCGTTAAATCCAGACGGTGCATCGTTTTTTTACCATCCACCTCACGAATTAACATAACGTTTTCCCGTACCCCACGTATGGTCAAATCACCAGCCATTCCCAAAGCCTCCAATACCGTAACTCTTTCCGTCGGCATAATAAACGATCCAGGTTTTGCCACCTCCCCCAATACTGATACTCTAAAATTATTAAAATTTATATTAACCCCAGGGTCCTTAATATATTGGCTTAATTCCAGACGCAATTTTTCTATAGCTTCAACTCTTGTCAACCCGCCCACATGTACTTTTCCTAACATCGGCAGAGTAATTTCCCCCTGATTATCGACGGTATAAGTAGGACGCAAAGCCAAGTCTGTCTGCTGTGTTAAATTACCACTAGACATAGTACTTAATGGATTAAAAGGAGCTGTTACTTTAGGATCAGCGGCCGTAACCACAATAGTTAGGACATCATTTGGCTGAATCTTCGGCACATACTGTTCAAACAAGGTATTGATCAGTGTAGAATCGTCCTGCAAGTAGACCATATTCTTGCGTGATCCACAAGAGTTAAATAACATTAAGACCACCATGCCTAACAATCCCAGTGGCAAACCATACTTTGAAAATAACCGCATGTTTTATTTAAATTATAAAATTGATTTTATTAATTCTGTGACAAAAATATATTATTTTCTTCAAAAACTCCTTAAATATGACAACTTAATGAAGAATTACCCGTTGCTTTCTCTCCTTAGCAAGTACTATGCCTAAATTTAAATTCAAGTTATTTTTATGCAGCAGATCGCTATAGCCCTGGTTCTATATTCGTAAAATAATCGTATCCCCAGGTGTAATCATCTAGTGCTGCATGGCTTACAGGATAGTCGGCATGGACCAATAATTCACTTTCCGCTTCCAGAGCACGAAAGGCGGTTCCATAACCTGCCGGTACATGCAATACTTGCATATGCTCGGCATTCAATATTATATTTTCAATAGGTAGTGCCCGATCGGGACTTTCCCAATGATCAATCTTGACCAAATCGACGTTAAAACTGCCCGATAATACATAAAACCAGCGCTGCTCAATACGGTGTGCCCGCCAGCCTCGGATTAATTCGGTATCGGCATTCTTGATGATGTAAAAACGCTTCACCAGGCTCATATCAAATTCATTGACAAAGCGAATCTGTCCACGCTCGTCTTTCGCAATACCGCCCTGAATATAATTTAATCCACTCATAACCCCTATTTAACGTATTTTTTGATAATATAGTTTTTGAACAACAGATATATGATACTCAGGATGCTGATAAGGACCGCTGAAAAAATAAACTTTGTCTGTACGGCTTCCGTTGAAACCAAAATCACCGCATAGCCTATTCCAAATTGAATCAATCCATAAACAAAAGATACCATCAGTTTGTTTGCCCCAGCCTCATTGCCCAAAAATTGATACAAATGCGAGCGATGCGCTTCAAAAATATTTTCTTTTCGCAAGATCCTTCTAATGATTGTCCAAACCGCATCAACGCCATAAACTACCAAAAATAAGATATAAATAAGGTTGCCCGTGGTCAGGATCAATAAGCCTAATACAAAAAGAAGGATATAGGCGATGGCCACCGATCCGACATCTCCTGCAAAGCATTTGGCTTGCGTCCGAAAATTGAAAAAGGCAAACACCAACACACCCGATAGCGAGAATATCAACAAATCTTGCGCAATAAAATGCAATTGTTGATTGACGATCACCAATAAACCACCAACTGCAAGGCTGTAACAAGCCGTAATCCCATTGATTCCATCCATAAAGTTGTAAGCGTTGATCACCCCTACAACGACAATAAAGCCAATTAAGAGATAATACCAAGGCATATCAAACAAATCGAGCTGGTAGGCCATCAATAATACAGACGTGAAATGGATCAGTAAACGAATCTTATTGGACAGGGTAAAGACGTCGTCTAAAAAAGAAACCAGCGTCATGAGGGTCAAACCCAAGAAAAACCAGGGGTATTCAAAACCCGAATAAATAAAGTAAATCAGCGCACCAAAATAAAAAACAATACCGCCACCACGCAGGGTAATAGACGAATGCGAAGAACGTTCATTGGGTTTGTCGATGATGTTAAGCCGATCGGCAACCTTAAAATACAACAGTTCTATGATAAAAAGACCAAGCACTACAAAAAAATAAGTCATTTGCCTAATTTATAAAGTATTTCTATTGTTTTATTTCTCATAATAATTCAATTGATTGAAAACAATCTCAAGATTGACTTGTACAGGTTAGATATTGTAATTTTATTACGACAACAACCGGTAAGTTATATCATCTTCCTTTGAAGGATCGAATTGTTTTTTCAAGCCCATCTTTAGTAGATAAAGGTAGTTTATCAATATTCAATCCTTTCTTAATCTTATCGTTTGAAACAAGATAGGATTCTGTCAATTTTTTTAATCGTTCTGAATTTAAAGGAAATGGTATTACATCACCTATCTTCGCTATAAATTGAATAAAAATAGGTGGTATACTTAATAATCTGCCTTTATTTCCCAAGATTTTAGCAATCACTGTCACCAGTTCATTTGTAGACACAAAATCGTCATCAGAAAAATTATAGATTCCAGATGGTAAATTTACATCGCTAATCATTGCTTCAATTAAGAAAGAAAGATTATCAATACATAAAAAAGAACGATTATTCCTAAACGATGCTAACGGCCAAGGTATACCTTTCTCGACGATATTATATAGCAAATTTAAATTCCCTTTATTCCCAGGACCGTGTATCATACATGGTCGAATAATAAACAAACGTTTTCCGTCAGGAATTTTTTGATTAAGCAAATATTCCTCAGTTTCTAATTTTGACTTGCCATAAGGAGTCTTAGGAACTGGAACTGTATTTTCATCCAAGATACCTATAACTGAATCTGCGACTGCCTTAACAGATGAAAAGTAAAAAAAATCTCTAACTTTTGACTTTAAAAACTCATTAAATACCTCAATCGTTAAATCTCTATTTACTCTAAAGTATTCGTCAGAGCTTGAGCTATTTGTTGTATCGTGAGCTTTCCCAACTAAGTGAATTATAGCTTGCCCCTCTAACAAGATAGACTTTTTCCATTCTTTCTCCCTCAAAGAAATTGAACTTATTTCATAGTTCTTCTGCTGTAAATAAGCAACCAAATTTTGACCAACAAATCCTGTTGCGCCAGTTATTACTATTTTCATTTCTTTGTAAATGAATTAAATCGACTCTTCAAATTCGTGTTTGACGTATTGATTCTTAATCTAGAAAGATTTGTTTGATAGAAGAATGCACGTTTAGAATCAGTTGAATAATCCGTATTCTTTAAGTCTATTGTCCCTGATAAATTATTAGTTATCTTATCATTCCTATAACCATGAAATGCAATAGCATGTTTCGAACCAACATCCTTATGTCCGTCAATATTTACCGAAACGACTTTACTCTTACTAGACTTAAGTTGTTCAAACACCATTAACATGCCAGCCCACTTATTGTTAAAAGTAGTCAAATTCCTAATGTTAATATTCTCAATTACATCACTAATTGAATTAGGTTCTATATCAATACCACTTTCAGGACTATTACCGTTCGTATTAGCTATATATGCATTCAAAATATTAATATTACGCCCAGACGTAATTGAAACGCCATTCCTCCTAACACCATTAATCACGCTATTATATACGTAAATATTTTCACTAGGCACATTTCTCACTTGTCCTATATAGATTCCATCCCCCCAAGTATTTTCAATAAATGGTGAATATAAATAAATGCTACTAGAACTTTTTATCCCGATCCCGAATCCCCATTGTCCTCCTTTACCTAAATGCTTATATCTATCGCCCTGTATATTAGCATAAAATATCTTTACATTAGAAACATTTGTTATAGAAAGTATATTATAACTATTTTTTGAGGATGGTTTTAGCTTCAATATGGAGTTAGGTTGAAATAGAAGAATTTGATTATCGCGAAGTACCAACCCTTTATCAGATACTATAATTGAATAATTGGGTAATACAACAATCTTATGTTTATCCAACGCGTTCTGAATAATACTCGTATAATCTTGCGAACTATTCCTCTTATATTGAACAGGAAGATCCTTTTCAATAGAATATGCTTTACTTAGATATTTATTATATTCTGCTAAATAAAGACCTTTATTTCTATAATTACTAATAGCGCTCTGATTTAAGTCCTTGATCCGAAATGATTGTGTATAGCCACTGAGTACATTGAGAATCACAAATACTACTATAATAAGTTCTTTCATTTAAATTGATTTAATGTATTTTTATTCACTTTAACTCTTTCTTTATCAAAAATCCAGCCCCATTTATTAAAGTAAGTTTTTGCGGACATCAAAAACACTTTAAATAACCGACTACTTTTATTTGCCCCAGACTCATATCCATGATAAATAGAGACTTCCGGAAAGTATACGGTTTTATATTTCTCATGCATTCTTCTCGATATATCCCAATCTTCAAAATACATAAAAAATCGATCGTCATATAATCCGATCTCATTTAATGCTTCCGTTCTAAATAAAGTAAAGCATCCTGATAATATTGGTGCAACATAAGTAGTGTTCTTTTCTACAAATCTCAACTCATATTTATTTATAAACTTTTGATATATAAATTTAGGTTTCTGGAGTTTCCTTAATATAATGCTTAAAGGAGATGGTAATAGTTTAGGCAAATTTTGAATAGAACCATCTAAATTTAAGATTTCAGGCATCATCATCCCAACGTCTGAATTGTCTCTCATATAACTAATCATTTTTGAGATGACGTCTTCCTTAAAAAAAACATCGGGATTAATGACAAAATGAAAATCCACACCTTCATGAATAGACATTTCTAAAGCAATATTATGAGATGCACCAAATCCCGGATTACTTGGATTATGTATGTAAGTTATATCCTTTTTATCAACGAAGTACTTCTTAAGTTGATCTTGTGGGGAATTATCAATAACATACAATTTATATAATATTTTGACATTAACTAATGATGAAAAAATATTCTGAATGTCTTCCTCTGAAGTATTATATAACACAATTGATAAACTAGTCATTTTTAATTGAAATCCATTTATTAAGTTCAAAATCAAATTGCTTTATTACTCTTGCTGGTGACCCGACTGCTATACTAAATGGAGGAATATTTTTTGTAACAACTGACATTGTACCTATAATTGATCCTTCACCAATAGTTACTCCAGGTAAAATCGAAACAAATTCACCAATCCATACATTTTTACAAATTTTCACAGGTTGAGAATATAAAGGTCTCTTGCCTGGTTCAGTATTTGGTAAGTCATGATTTGCCCCAGAGTAACTACCATGATTATGATCAGTAATAAAAACCTTACTTGCAATTAGTACATTATCCTCAATTTCAATATTCTCAATTGCTCCAATGTGGACATAATCATTAATTTGAACATTTTTCCCAATAGTAATTATCTTTTTGAGATTATTTGAACTAAACGCATCGAATCTACAGTTAAAGCCTGTTGTAAATCCATCACCTACCTGAATTAGCTCTCTTCCTCGAACTCTAAAAGGGAAACGAATTATTCGTGCATTTTTAAATAAAAGCTTAGTTCTTAGCTTAAAAAAAATTAACTGAATAAACCCTATAATACCATATTTTCTTATCATTATTTTATGTATTTAAATGTAAAATAGGCTGGAAAATAGATAATTTTAGAAAGGAATTCTGCAGATCTATTTTTAAAATGCTTAGAGTTAAAAAGTCTATTGACTAAAGAATTCATATAAAAACAATATAGATATGTTAATTTAACACCCCTGCTAATAGAAACTTTTGGAAAAAAATCGTTGATATTCTTAATCAAATTTATATACAAATTTGCCCTAACGTTCAAATGAACTCTTGCTCTTTGTACTGCGTTTGACCCCAACCTTCTTACTAATGTTAAAGATTCATCAATATATCCTAGCTCATTCTCAACACCTAATAATATCCATAAGAAGCCATCTTGACCAAATCTCATGTTTTCAGAAAATCTAAATAATGGATTATTTTGTAAGTGATCTCTTCTAACCATAACGCATGGAGTACCAATATGTAATTTTGTTAAACACAATGGATAAATATTTCCATGATAATTGTCATTGTTTATAATTTCGAATTCTCTTTTTGAAATATCATTAACATCATCAAATACAGAATATTTAGTGTGCGACCACACTAATCCAGTTCGGTCCATCAATTCAATCTGTTTCGCTAATTTAGTAGGCATCCATAAATCATCTGAATCTAAAAAAGCTAAATACTCAGCTTGGGCGACCTCAATGCCAAAATTACGAGCATGAGCAGGTCCTTTGTTTTCAGTTTTAAAATATTTAATTCTATTCTGATATATTTCAAGAAAAACAATATCATCCTCAGGAGAACCATCATTTACAACAATTATTTCAAAATCCTTGAAGGTCTGGTCAAGAACACTATCTATAGCCTCTGCCAACCAAGAAATATTCGAATAAAATGGTATTATTACACTTACCTTTTTCATATCTTTTAAAACTGAGAATTTAATTGCTCCGCATGATCTATTTTTTTATCAGATAAATACTTAATAATTGTATTCCCTCCGTTATCTGCAATATTCTGAGATAAAATAGGATCATTTAGAAGTTTTTCAATATTTTCAACAATACTGACTACACTTTTTGGCATAATTTCCAAACAATTATATCCATCTATCATCAAAAAATTGATAGTTCCTACAAAGGTAGTAAGGATAGGTATGCGCATTATCATTGCTTCATAAAGAACTCGAGGAAATCCCTCATGATAAGTAGGTAGTACAAAAACATTACATGACTTATACACCTTTTCTAAATCTTCCTTCTCAGAAATCATCCCATGAAATTTTACACGATCAATAAGACCCTTTTCTTTAACATGGTTAAGCAAGTTATCATAATCAGTACCTCCACCAACTAAATTCAAAAATACATTTCTACCTTTTTTAACTAACACTTCCAAAGCATCAATTAACTCAAAAAGACCTTTATCATAAACCAATCTGCCAACATACAACAATTCAATCTTTTCTATAAGAGTAATCCTCCTAGAAGTAACAAGATCAACTTCACTAAACCCAATCATAGGTCTGATAGTATTTACTTTTTTATTATATTCAAAGATAGTCGCTGTGAATTTTGGAGAAATCGTAAAGATACTCGCTGCTCTTTTTAAAATAAATTCAGATACCCTTGTAGAAATACCTTGTTCTCCCCTCACATATAATCCAAAAGGCTTTCTATATAAAATACAAAGCAAGCTAATAACTTTACAAATAGGGCCTGGGTAAAACACATAAATAAAGTCATTTCTTAAAATCGCCTTTTGAATTACAAAAAAAGATTTCAAGAAAGGAAGAATTCTGCCTTTTCTTCTCTTAACTTCATAGATATGAATATTTTGATTACTAATTCTAAAATTGGCAAAAGTATCCTTATCTGTTTTTAATTGGCTGATTTGAAATGCACTAATCTCATTACCAAGTTCCTTTAATTTGATAAAAAAATTACCGGTTTCTTTATTTAAAAACAACTCCTTATCATCTTCATAAAAAATTGTATTGTTTACTAGTAATATTTTCATTATTCTCTATTTATAGCATTATAATATGACTCCCTCAAACCTTGATCGTAAAGAATTTCTCTAAATTCCGGATTGCCAGGATCAAATACATTAGTATAAGGATAATACATGGAAAACTTTGTTGTATTTTGATATATATTTGAAGTTGATTCAAAATAATACCTTATTTTATATCCAAAAGCTAGCAAAACTACTAATGGTACAGTAAAAATCGAAATAGCTCGAACTTCTGGCTTTTTTACTAATCCTATGATTGCATCAGCATAGTATATACTCATCATGGGTAATAAATAATTCATAAATCTTCCTAACCCCGAAATAAGAACATAAGTTACTGCTAATAAGAAGTATAGAAATAAAACACTACTAAACAAATAGGTTTTTTCAAACGATAGTTTAGGTTTAAAATAAACAAGAATTAATGGGCATAAAATAAAAAGGACAAATTTAAATATGGTTCCATTAATATTCATTTTAACGTTTGAATAATAGTCAAATTTCCCTGAAATTCCTTTCCCAAAAAGAGCAATTAACTTGTCGATTGGAAATATGGTGTTCAAAACGACGAAAGACAAGAATATAAAACCCAAATAATACAACGCTTTTTTTGTAAAAGCTATATTCCGTAAAAATGGGAACAAAAGAGTGACTAAAGCAGAGGTATGGAAACCACAAGCAATAATAGCCCATATATAATATTTTCTCCAGTTCTTTTCTTCATATGCTGGATACATTATTGTAAAGATTGCGACTGCCAGAGATTCCCTAAGAATCTCAGTATTTAGGTAGAGGTATGAAAAAAAGGCATACACAAATAATGTAGTAAAGATATTTTTGGTATATCTTTTAAAGAACGAAAAGAACAATATATTAATAATACCCGCATGAATAATTTGAAAAAGAAAAAAATCAGTAGAGATTGTTTTGGAAAAGGACATAAGCAAATTAAACAATGGCTCCCATTTACTATGGAAAATAAAATCAAAATTTAAATTGAATAATGTAGGAACGTCATTTTCAAATACCCGAAGATAACCAATTGAATCTCCCCCAACTTTATATCGAAAGCCGGAAACAAAAATAAAAATGATGAGAAAAAAAACATAAGTTAAAATTCTAAGACTATTCTTTATATACAGATAATCATAAAAAAAAGCCGCAATCGAAAGTAAGATTAAAACCAAGCTATATACCATATTATATCTTTTTTAATGTTTGTAGAATATTCTTATTTCTATACAACATAAATCCATAGAAAAGCACTACAATAGCACATATGACCACCCTTATCAAGAGATCTATTCGATAGACCATATTTGCCATCGATAATATTAACGCCGGCAATACAGCGACAACGAATTTATCAATTCGAAATTTGATAGGATATAATCTATTAGATGTATACCAAGTAATTGCAACAAGGAAAAGATTGGTCAATATCATTGCAAGAATCACGCCTTCAATTTGCCAAATACTAATAAAAGAAAATAGCAATATTATATTTAGAAGAATTGACCACATAAAATTATATGAAAGATATTTAGTATTCTTAGTTATTACAGGACCAATATCAATTACCTCTTTTACTATAAATAAGGCAAAATACAATGAGAGCCCCCCTAAATATTTGTATGCAGAATAAAACTCTTTAGTCGTAAATAACTTTACAATTTCAAATGAAAATATAGAGATTAGACTTACAAAGAAGAAAACAATTAATGAAATAATTGGCAAAACTGAAGGAAATATCTCCTTATTATTTTTAACATTGAACAGCTTAATCATGATTGGTCTCCAAGCCATTATAAAAGCAGTATTTATAATCTGTATTGAAGATGCAAGCTTTAGAGATACTGAATAAATACCAATTGAGGCCATCGTAAGATAACCTAACATAAAAAAACGATTAACCTGAGCAATTAAAATACTTCCAATTCTCGCCGGTAATTGGGGAAGTGCAAATCGAAAAAGATCACTATTAATGATTTTATTGAATCTTACTATGATAAATTTTTTAACACAAAAAGTAATAAAAACAGTAGTAATAAACAAGCTTAATGTCTGTCCTAATATCACGCCATTAATACCAAAATCTAAATAAACAACAAACAATAAGGCAAACAGTAATGCTGATATTACCTTAATAATTATGGCAATCAGAAATTTGACATTCTGCTTCTCATATCTTAATATCACTAGTCCCAACATATTAAGATTGATAAAAATAATCTGAAAACTTGATATTTTTAATGCAGATGAGTAGGCAACATCACCTAAAAACCATCTTGACAATGGGTTAGATAAAACAATTAAAATTAAAAACAGAGCAAATGAAAAGAAGGCAACAAGCAAATAAACATTAGAAATTAGCAAACGCTTTCTTAAACCACCATATGAATAATAATAGCGCTGTAAAGATGTCTCAATTTGAAGCGTTCCAAATATTATCAAAATGCTACCAATAACTGAAATCATATCAATCACGCCATATTCTATCGAATTAAAATGCCTTGTATAGATCGGTAATAATATAAACCCTAATAATTTTTCTATAGAAGTTGCTAATCCAAATGCTAAAAATGACTTTATAAAATTTTTCATTCACCAATATTCTTAATTATTCTCGCTGGAGTTCCTACTACAATCGTATTATCTGGAACATCCTTGGTAACAACTGAATTTGCACCGATTATCGCATTTTTACCAATCCTTACATTAGAAAGTATACACACACCCTGTCCGATCCATACGCCATCATCAATCGTTATAGAACCTTTAGAGCAAAGCCGGCGCTCTGCTGGCATCATATTTATGTCAGAATAGTCGGTTTCCCCATGTACATGATCCGAAATAAATACACCGCTAGCTATTAAAACATTATTTCCAATAACAATTTTATCTATTGCCGAAATTTGACAATTAGGGTTGATAGTTACATTATCCCCTATTTCAATAGACGGTTCAAAATTTTGATCTATATATTTACTGATAGCCTGCAGTCGTAATCCCTTTCCTGCAGCAAAATTCTGACCTATTTTTATATATTTGGTTCCTTCGATCCTAGAGGGAAATTGGAATTTGGGGACCGTCTTTGCGTATTTTAACTCCCTATATAATGATAATGAAATTAGTCTACTGAATAAAATATTAAATTTGCTAAAAAACCTATAACTAAAAATATAAGACAATACATTAAACATTCCTACCTCCCAAATTTAAATCAAATCTCTTTAACCAATTACTATAATCATATTCGTCAATTACATCTTTCGAAATCTCTGTAAAATCCGACAATATGAATTCACCCAAATCATCAAAAGAGTCTTTTCCTATAATAAAAACATTGCTTTTACAATAAAACGATTCTTTCTCTATAGCTAGATTATCAGTGATTAACTTCTTTTTAAGAAAAATCGATTCCATGGGTCTTAGAGTTAATCCAGACTGCCCATAAGGCTGTAAATCCAAAATAGCTTTACTTTTTGACAATAGTTTAAGATAGTCCTGATAAGGAATTGGCTTATTATTAATTTCACGTTTTTCGTCTTTATCTGGTACAATATAAAAATATGTTTTCAATCCCCTACCAACAAACTCTTCATTTAAATTCTCTAAAGCGCTCCGTCTCCCTTTGTTTATCCCCAAAAATAAAATATCAAATTCTAGTGTATTATAGGGAATCACTATGTTTTTAAAAAAGAATGTAGTATTAAATCTTAAGTTATATCTTGCACAATCATCTGGATCAAATGACCATACTTCTGCTAGTGAAAATAACTGCTTCTTTGGAAGTCCCATTCTAAATGCGGGATTCCAATACCAAAAATAAATATCTGCATGGGATTCCAACCCGATATGTTTAACGATAGAATAATCTTTTGTTGCAAAGATTATTACTTTAGAATACTTCTCTATTTCATTCATCCAATCTCCATACCAAGCTTTATTAAACCAGCCAAAATAAAGAAATATCTTTTTTATTAAAGTGCTCAGCATACCCTTTTTCTGATATAATCGAACAACATCAACACTATCACTTTTCATGAAAGGAATGAAATATTCTATTGAATCATAAATAATTAAGATTTTATCTTCTTTATTTTTCATCCCTATCAATTTGATTATCCTCCAATATTTTGACAACTTTTCCAGGAACTCCTACAATTACGGCATTTTCAGGAACGCTTTTTAATACTACTGCATTAGCTCCAATAGAGACATTTTTTCCAACCACAATACCTCCTAACACACATGCCCCCGCTCCAATAAAAACATTATCCTCAATGATAGGGGCGCCTCTACCGTTTCTCCCACCAATTGTAACATTTTGCATAATAACAACATTTTCGCCTATTAAAGCCTTCTCATGCAAAACCACACCAAGACCATTATGTTTTAAAACACTTCCTTTTCCAATGGAAATATTAATAGGTATATCCGCAGAACAAGTTATGCGGATATACCATTGTGTTATCTTTGGCAAAATTGGAATTCCTTTTCGTTTTAAAAATTGCATGAGCCGAATGCATTTCATAATCAAATTTGGTTCACTCATTTCTTTAACTTTAAAAGATATTCACCGTAACCACTTTTTTTCAATGGTTCTGCTACTTTATTTAGTTGCTCTCTATCCATATAACCCATTCGAAATGCTACCTCTTCTATAGCACCGATTTTCATTCCTTGACGCTCCTCAATCACCTGAACAAATTGTCCGGCTTGCATTAAAGACTGAATCGTACCTGTATCTAACCAGGCAGTACCGCGATCAAATACGCCAACCTGTAATTGCCCTCTTTTTAAGTACTCTTTATTAATATCCGTAATTTCCAGTTCTCCCCTATGCGAAGGTTTTATATTTTTCGCAATCTCTACAACATCATTATCGTAAAAATAAAGTCCGGGGACAGCATAATGTGATTTTGGATTGTCTGGCTTTTCCTCTATAGAAACGACCTTATTGTTCTTATCAAACTCAACAACACCATATCGTTCCGGATCTTGTACTTGATATGCGAATACGACTCCGCCATCTGGATCTGCACAGGATTGCAATAATTTAGACATTCCGGATCCATAAAATATATTGTCGCCCAATATTAAGGCAACCTTATCTTCCCCAATAAATTCTTCGCCCAAGATGAATGCTTGCGCTAAACCATCTGGACTGGGTTGCTCTTTGTAAGAAAATTTACATCCAATTTGTGAACCATCACCAAGCAATTTCTCAAAATGTGGTAAATCATGAGGAGTGGAAATAATTAATATTTCATTTATACCTGCCAACATTAACGTAGACAAAGGATAATAGATCATGGGTTTATCGTAAATAGGCATCAATTGCTTACTTACCGCTAATGTAAGCGGATGTAAACGTGTACCAGATCCTCCGGCTAGAATTATTCCTTTCATGTTCTTTCGTTCTTGATTATTGTCTCTTATTTCTTTTCAAGTTTTATCAACATTTCTGCTAGGCTTTGTTTCCACTCGGGAACCTGAACATCAAATGTTGCTTTGATTTTCGTTTTATCCAATAGCGAGTATTTTGGCCGTTTGGCAGGGGTTGGATACTGCTCGGTGTCTATAGGATTGATCTTACAATCTAATTGTTGCAATTCGCGAATCGCAACGGCAAAGTCATACCAGGATATTTCACCTTTATTGGAAAAGTGATAAATTCCTTTTGTCCATTTGTCGCTATGTGCTATTTCCAAAATAGCCTGTGCTAAATCTCTAGCATAGGTCGGAGATCCAACCTGATCTGCAATAACCGAAATCTCATCACGCTCAGTCATCAAACGAATCATCGTTTTCACGAAGTTGGCTCCATAACTTGAATAAACCCAGGCTGTGCGAATAATAATGGCATTCGCTTCAGATTCTGCAATTGCCTGCTCTCCTTTTTGTTTGGTCAAGCCATAGATATTAATCGGATCTGTAGGCTCATCTTCCGTTAAAGGTGTACTACTATTTCCCTGAAATACGTAATCGGTGGAGATATGAATCATTTTTTTGTCATTCGCTTTCGCCCATTTTGCCATTGTAGCTACCGCTTGGTGATTGATGACATCCACCAATTCAGCTTCGGATTCAGCTTTATCAACAGCTGTATACGCTCCACCACTTACAATAAGATCTGGGTTTACTGATTCTAAGACCGCTAAAACTTTTGCGACATCATCTAAAGGCATTTCTTCTCGATCCACAAAAACGAATGTATCTTCGGTACATTGGGTGCTAAGATCGTTAATTTCTGACCCCAATTGCCCGTAGGCTCCGGTAACAAGTATCTTCATCTTCTTTAGCTTTTTGCTCCAAATACTTCTTTAAAACTTAATGCGGCTTTATCTTTATCCGAAAGCAATAATTCTGCTACTGGTATTTGCCAATCAACAGCGATGTCTTGGTCAAGTGGATGGACTCCGCATTCAGACTCTTTATTATAAAAATTATCGCATTTATAAAAAAACGTCGCTGTTTCACTCAACACGACGAATCCATGCAGAAAACCTCTTGGTACGAAAAGTTGTAGATTATTTTCTTTTGATAATACAACGCCAACATGCTGACCAAAAGTTGCTGACCCTTCTCGAACGTCTACTGCAACATCCAATACTTCTCCTTCGAGTACACGAACCAACTTCGCTTGGGCATGTTCACCCGCCTGTGCATGTAAACCACGCAAGACACCTTTCATAGAAAAAGACTGATTGTCTTGCACAAAATGTGTTTCTGTCCCTGTCAAAGCATTGAAAGTTCGCTCATTGAAGCTTTCAAAAAAGTATCCTCTACTATCGCCATATTTTGCTGGCTCTAAAATAAAACAACCGTTCAACTTTGTTTCTGTCGCTTTCATCCTATGCTATTTACGATATTGTGTATTATAATAATTTTGGTAATCTCCTGAAGTAACATTCGTTAACCAAGTTTGATTGTTTAAAAACCAATCGATCGTTAACGACAAGCCCTCTTCAAATGTCACCGATGGCTTGTACCCCAATTCTTGATTGATTTTAGTCGCATCAATCGCATAACGTAAATCGTGACCAGGACGATCCTTGACATAAGTAATCAATTGTTCAGAAGTACCTTGTTCGCGACCTAGTTTTTGATCCATTTGCTTGCAAAGCTCTTTGACTAGATCGATATTTTGCCATTCATTAAAACCGCCTACATTATAAGAATCTCCCTCTTTACCATTATGGAATACCAAATCAATGGCTTTCGCATGATCAATCACAAATAACCAGTCTCTTGTAAACTTCCCGTCTCCATAAATAGGAAGCGGCTTATTATTTAAAATATTGTGAATACACAATGGTATTAATTTTTCGGGAAAATGATTAGGCCCATAATTATTTGAACAATTTGTTAAAACAATAGGCAGACCATAGGTATCATGATAAGCACGCACAAAGTGATCAGATGATGCCTTTGACGCTGAATATGGGGAATGAGGATCATAAGATGATGTTTCGGTAAACAACCCAGTTTCTCCCAAGGTTCCATAAACCTCATCTGTCGATACATGATGGAAGCGCTTGCCTTTAAAATCTCCATCCCAAATTGTTTTTGCAGCATTTAATAAATTCACTGTACCAATAACATTTGTCATAACGAAAGCAAGCGGATCGACAATAGAGCGATCCACATGTGATTCAGCCGCAAGGTGAATCACGCCATCAGGTTTATACTCATGAAAAACATCCATTATAATATTAGTCTGAGTAATATCTGCCTTTACAAAAGAATAATTGGAATTGTTTTCTATATCGTTTAAGTTAGCGAGATTCCCTGCATAAGTCAAAGCATCTAAATTAACAATACGATATTCAGGATATTTCAAAACAAACTCTCGAACAACATGAGAACCAATAAACCCAGCTCCTCCTGTAATTAAAATTGTTTTATTATGCATAAATTTATAATCTTGAATCGCTATCTACTAAAATTCCCTTAACATCAAACACAATAGAGCTATCTTTTTTCAAAGAATCTAAATTAATTTTTAGGAATTCTTTATGTGCTACACCTAATACTATAGCATCAAATTTAGTAGCTGGCAATTCTATCACACTCTCGATACTGTACTCATGTTTTACTTCTGCTGGGTTAGCCCAAGGATCAAATGTCGTCACTTTAACACCATAATCTTCTAAAGCAGCAATTACATCAACAATCTTCGTATTACGAACATCTGGACAATTTTCCTTAAACGTTACGCCAAGCATCAATACCTCAGAACCATTTACATTGATACCTTTCTTGATCATGGTTTTGACCACCTGAGAAGCGACATATTCGCCCATCGAATCATTTAAACGACGACCGGCTAAAATTATTTCTGGATGATAGCCATGTTCCTGTGCTTTCTGAGCCAAATAATAAGGATCTACACCAATACAGTGACCACCTACCAATCCCGGTTTGAATGGCAAGAAATTCCATTTTGTTCCAGCAGCCTCCAATACAGCATGCGTATCAATATTTAAGATATTAAAGATCTTAGCTAATTCATTGACAAAAGCAATATTAATATCACGCTGCGAGTTTTCAATTACTTTGGCTGCTTCAGCAACTTTGATACATGGTGCCAAGTGAGTACCAGCTGTGATAACTTCTTTGTAAACGGCATCCACTTCTTCCCCAATTTCTGGTGTAGAACCCGAAGTAACTTTTAATATTTTCTCTACAGTATGTTGTTTATCTCCTGGATTGATGCGCTCAGGAGAATAGCCAGCGAAGAAATCTTCATTGAACTTCAAACCAGATACTTTCTCAAGAACAGGAATACATTCTTCTTCTGTTACGCCGGGATATACCGTAGATTCGTAAACAACAATATCACCTTTCTTTAAAACCTTACCTACTGTTTCTGATGCTTTATATAAAGGTGTCAAATCTGGGCGGTTATTTTTATCTACTGGAGTAGGTACAGTCACCACATAGAAATTTGCCTCTTCAATATCAGCCAATTGATTTGAACAATACAACCCATTCGTATTTGTTGCTAATGGGTTCTCATTAACTAATACTGCCTGAAGAATATCATCCTCAACTTCTAATGTTAAATCTTTACCAGAGCGTAATTCATCAATGCGCTTTTGATTAATATCAAAACCTAATACTGGAAACTTAGTTGCGAACAATCTTGCCAAAGGAAGCCCAACATAACCCAACCCAATTACAGCTATTTTTTTCATTTTTAATATGCTATTTAATATTTACAATGATTAATTTCTATTTTAAATTATCCCAGTACCACTTTACAGCTTCTTTCAAACCTTCGCGAATGACGTGCGTAGGTTCATACCCCAACAAATTCCGCGCTTTATCAATTGAAGCTAACGAATGTGGTATATCCCCTTGTCGATTAGGGCCGTGAATAATTTCTACTTTTGCAATTTCGGCATCATACTCAGTCAAAAATTCTTTCAGATAATTTACTAATTGATTTAAGGTTGTACGATCGCCAACCGCAGTATTGTAAACTGTATTAATGGCAGCGGCATTATCCGTAGTCATAGCACGTTCATTCATCTGAATCACATTATCAATATAGGTAAAGTCACGTGAATAATCTCCTATACCGTTGATCACCGGACTTTCATACTCCATAAACTTCTTCACAAATAATGGAATAACTGCAGCATAGGCACCATTTGGATCTTGACGCCGACCAAATACATTAAAATAGCGAAGACCGATCGTCTCTAAGCCATAAGTCTTTGAAAAGATATCCGCATATAATTCATTGACATATTTCGTAATCGCATAAGGAGACAATGGCTTACCGATAATATCTTCCACTTTTGGAAGGTTTTCCGAATCTCCATAGGTCGAAGATGATGCCGCATAAATAAAGCGCTTAACGCCAGCATCACGCGCAGCAACCAACATATTTAAAAATCCGGTTACATTTACTTCATTGGATGTCTGCGGATCTTTAATCGAACGTGGTACAGATCCTAGCGCGGCCTGATGTAAAACATAGTCAATACCCGCAACTGCTTTTTGGCAATCCACATTGTTACGGATATCCCCTTCTATTAAAGTATAGTCTTGATTGTCACTATGTTGAACCAAATTGTGGTGATGTCCAGTCGCAAAGTTGTCCAAAACAACAACCTGGTGTCCTTTACCTAAAAAATGCTCTACGAGATTGGACCCAATAAATCCGGCCCCGCCAGTAATTAATATTTTACTCATCTTATTGAAAGTATATTATATAGTGGGATTATTATTTGTATACAAATTGATATAACGTTGTTCTTCCCTAGGTCCTTCAAAAGAAAGATTTACTTTCTTAGTCAATTTTTTACCAACCTTGTCCGCTAACTGCAATAAATATGCCTGATTTATATTTTCACCTAAAATTAACACATCTATTTCTCCTGAATCTACTCCCACAGCATAGTCCCCCAATAGTCCAACTTCCTGAATATCTCCGGATTTCTGTAGAATTTGATCTACAATTTTATCAATCCCTAAATATGCATGAATCAGCTTTTGTAAAGGCCTAAATAAAGAATGTTCAGTGTTGGCACGGTAGAGAATTTTGTTCTTAAATGTACTTTTCTCTAGAAACCCGGCTTCTGATAACTGATTCAATTCTTTGCGAATAGAGTTGGTCGATTCTTGGAACTCATCCGCCAATCCCCGTAGATGTCCCTGGTTGCCTGCAGACACAAAAAACTTAATCAACAGTTTGAGTCGGGTTTTGGAAGTGATCAATGAGTCCAACATCGGTTTAGTATTAATGAGTAACAAAAGTACTCAACACAAATCAGCTATGCAAATAAAGAAATTGTTAAATAACAATTTCTTTATTTGCATATATCTTTTCAAACGGTTTAATTGCCAAGGTTTAAGCGTCATAATTCACGTGGAACATCAATCTGAGATGAATATAAAAGGAGGTTCCTTGTAACAAGGAACCCTAAAAAAATAAAAAACAAGCGTTATTTTGACAAAATTAAATCTAAGCTTCTTGATAGAGATCTGAAATAGGTAAAGTTGCTGTAAATGATTCAGGTCTATTTTGCTCAAAATTTAACACACCAGAGATAGTTACCCGTCCGCCGGTTAAGTTTTCAATCTTTGCTGTCCTCCTATTGACTTTAAAGCGAACCGAAACATCAGATTTCGTATGATCTTTCCGTTCAAATGGAATAACTAAAATCTGCTCCAAATTAACATCCAAGGCAGCATTTAAAGGCTTTACTTTTCGAATAACAATATTCTTGAGCCGGTCATCGTTTCGTTCGGCCTTGAAGACAAATACGCCACTTCTGGCATTTCTATCCCCACTATATTGTCCCGGACGCTCCTGAAACATATAGCTGACAGTCATGCCGACACTGCTGTTAAATCGCTGTTCTTGCTTTTTTTTCTGCCAGAAAAAAAATCCGCCTAAAAATAAAAAAATAAGTATGGCTATGGTCATCATATCAAATGTTGGTTAAAATTAAATGACTAAGGTGTTGCACACACAGGTGCTATTAAACACTAACCAAATATCTGATATTACTATTAATTCAACATTAAATAGAGCAGGGACAAATCGGGGACATTTGGGAATGCACTCGCAAACAGCCAGCTATGAAGATTAACTTTTTGTTAACAAAGTACCTTACGGGTATAGTTTTGAATAAAAAGTACAATTTCGAAGTAAAAGAGCCAGATCATACTATGAGCCGGCTCCTTTATCAATCTAGTCAATCAGTTTGGACTGATGACGCTCCAATGTATTATATATTTTTTTAACGTCCTGCGACTTCTCTTTTTGCAAAACAAGAATAGCATCTTTGGTATGAACAAGTATACTATCTTTTAAACCGACAAATGCGGTATAGACATCTGTACCAATGACCATATTGCCATTTTCATCCACAGGATGTCCTGTTTGTTTGAGATAATCATACATGGATTCAAAAGACCCTAGATCCGACCATTGAAAACTTGTAGCAACTACGCGAATTTTTTTGGAGCGCTCCATTACAGCGTAATCAATGGAAATGGATGGAATTTCTTTGGATAAAGTCAAATCAAGCTCCCCTTCCTGGCGATGCTGCCAGGCATTAAATGCAGTAGCATATACCTTGGGTTCGAAATTCTGTAATTCGCTCAGAAAAGTATCTGCCCGAAAACAGAACATCCCTGAGTTCCACAGGAAATTGCCCCGCTCAATAAAATCCTCCGCGGTATCTTGATTCGGCTTCTCACGGAAAGAAAGAACCTTATCATCCTTATATTCAATGTAACCATAGCCTGTTTCCGGGCGGGTTGGTTGGATACCGAAGGTAACAATATAACCCTTATTTGCTTTTTCTATTCCAGCTTGAATAGCTTTTGCATAGGCCTCATCACCCACAATCACGTGATCTGATGGCGTGACAATCAGAATATCGTCTGGCTGTGCTGCAAATGCAGCAAATGCAATTGCAGCAGCTGTATTACGTGGTGTGGCTTCAACAATATCAATATAGTCTACTTTATTGTTCTCCATCACCTCCCGACTCAGACCATGGTTATCACGATTGCCTACGACAATCACCTGACCGCATAGGGACTGATTGCGCTTGATGGTCATTTCAAATAGTGAACCTTCCTTAAATAAAGAGAGATATTGTTTGGGATAGCTCTTCCGTGATAGAGGCCATAGTCTGCTACCAACTCCTCCAGTTAATACAACATGGATAATAGTACTCATGATCAATAAATTATTTCCCCGCTTCCTTATCGGCTACGACTTTTCGTAAACCCGCACTTGAAAAACGATGTGTACGCTTGTTATAATAAATTTCAATATTTTCTTCTACACAGTAAGATCTTCCCGTAAAATCTGTATCCCGATACTCCTCACCGATAATACGTATATGAATCGGCAAAGCTTTGATCATATCAATCAGATCCTGTTCAGTCTCATAAGGGATAATCTCATCTACATAACGACAGCCTTCCAATTGAATATAACGTTCTACAATAGTTTGTGTCGGCTTGGCCTTCCCCGGAAATACCTCCGAGGGATCTGTATTAAGCCCTACAATCAGATAATCACAATGTCTTTTTGCCTCCTCCAACATCATAATATGGCCAGCGTGCAATAAATCGAATACACCGAAAGTAATTCCTATCTTCATCTAAATAGATTTTAAAACTGTTCCCTCAGTTGAATTAGCATCCGCGACAATCTTACGCAGGCCTGAACTGGAAAAGCGGTGGTCTCTACTATTAAAATATAACTCAATATCCGTTTCCTCACAATATGTTCTTCCTGTGAAGCTCTTCTCACGGTACTCATCGCCAACAATACGCACATCGACCTTAAAAGACCTAAGGATATCTTCCAGATCCTGCTCAGTAGCATAAGGCACAATCTGATCTACGTATTTACAGCCCTTGAGTTGGATATAACGTTCGACCACAGTTTGAACAGGTTTATTTTTCTCCGGCCGATCCAAGGTCGGATCGGTCTGCAAACCGCAGATTAAGAAATCACACTGACGCTTAGCATCTTCAAGCATTTTGATATGTCCAGCGTGTAACAAATCAAATGCACTGAAGGTAATGCCTATACGCATCGTCTTAGTAGGGATATTTATCATAGTTGCAACAATTCAAAACGAATATAAAGAAATCACTATTTCTCTTATCAAAGATAAAATTTATAATCAGAACAATTGAAAACCATATTTGGTTCTAGAACAATTTGACATAAAATCACACTAAAGAGGCTACATCAGCATGTCTCAGGTACAAATTGGCGCAGGCACGTGCATCGGAAAGTGCCTCATGATGATTAAGTTCAATCCCTAGCACTTCACAACAGGCATTAAGTCGAGCAGGTTTAAAACCTTTTTCCTGATAAATCTTGAAAGTGCATTCCCATTTTTCCATTAAACCCAAACTATCATAAGGTAAGTTATAATAATTCATGGTTTTACGCAATACTCCACGATCAAACAACTCATTATGGGCAACCATAATCCGATTATTGATCAATGGAAAAATGCGAGGAAAAAGCTCTTTGAAAGTAGGAGCCGCAACTGTATCTCTTGGTCTAATCCCATGAACCCGCGTCGTCTGCCACATATATTGGTTTTGAGGAGGTTGGATCAGCGAATAAAATTCATCAACTATAATACCCCGCTCAACCACCACCAGGCCGATGGCACAAGCGGAATTTTGGTTGGCCGTAGCGGTTTCGAAATCTATTGCTGTAAAACTTAATCCTGATTGCATGTTCCCTCCTCTTAAAAGTCGTGGTAAAATTAATAATAATTAATGTACCTTTCTATATAGCATCATGATAACAGCTCGTTTTCTATTTCCTGGTACACCTTTTCTTCCGAAAAATTAGCACACACAAATGCCCGCCCATTAATACCATGTTGTTGTGCAATGCCCGGATAGTCAATATAAAATTTCAGCGCATGATATATACCAGCTATCGTATTGTCTGCGAAAATGCCAGTCTCCTGTTCCCTAATCGAGTCAATACAACCGGTCGCGCGGGTGGTAACAATGGGCAGTCCGGAGGCGGAGGCCTCTAAAGTAACTGTAGGAAAGCCCTCACGGTAGGATGGCAACACAAATATGTCCATCCGATTATAGTAGGGTGAAGTATCATCAACTTCACCGACATATTCAATGGCGGGATCTGCATAAATCTGATCAGTAATAGCGGTATCGAGTTTGTCACGTTCGTCTAAAGGTCCCACCAAAAGCAAGCGCAAAGCGGGGTATTCCTTTCGAAGTAATGCCCAGGCGCCGATGAGCTCATAGACCCCCTTATCTTTACATAATCTTCCTACAAAACCTATCGTGGTCACATTAAAATCCGAATCAACTGGCCGATGTACAAATCTATTCACGTCGATACCATTACAAGTACCGTTACCAAGCAGAACATTTTTATGGGGGGGATTTAATTTCAAATTATTTGAGGATTCTATTATCGAAGGACTAACATTAACTATACGATGTGAAAATGCCGCTGTAATACGTTCTATATTTATCAATAACTTTCTCGAAAAACCAACAGCCGTCTCGAAAACCAATCCATGCCGAAAATAGATACGTTTTGATACTCTTGCCAGATAACCAGATATCATCCCCAGTAATCCACCCTTGGGGGAGTGCGCTATTACGATATCAAAATTCTCCTGATTGATATACCGATAAATCTTAGCAATAGTGATAATATCCTGAACAGGGTTGATACTACGCAAAATAGGGACCGGAAAGACCTCAAAACCAAACTCCTTGGAAAGAGAAACTAACTCGTCGGATGGGGAACAAGCTACGTGAAATTCGTACCCTCTTTCTTTAAAATAATGGAACTGATTGCCGATAAAATAACGAAGCGAGAAGGATACCGATACAATATGTAATACTTTTTTACCTTTCATTCGCGTTCCTGTAATTGATATATCCTTAAATAACCTTCCACCATAGCTTTCATCGTAAATTTTTCTGATTGCTCCTGCTGTAGGTCAATCAGTGTACCTTCTTTCAATGCTGACAGATTAATAATTTTTTCTGCAATTTCATCAGGTTGATAATTTTTAAATAAATTTAAGGGACTTGGGACGACATCATTGATACCCGGTACGTCGGATCCTAAAAATGGCTTGCCAGAAGCCAATGCCTCCACTGTAACACCAGACATACCTTCATAATCGGAATACAAGATATTTAAGTCAACTGATTTCATTAAAGAGGCGATATCGCTACGATGTCCTAGAAAAGCGACGCGGTGGGAGACTCCCAATTGTTCAACCAGCAGCTGCCAGTTAATTAACTGAGGTCCCTCTCCCGCCAAAATTAGCACAAAATTTTCAGGGAGCCTTTGGACAACCTCTAATAACAAATCCTGCCGCTTCGGATGATCGAATCGTGCAGTCATCAACAGATATTTCTTATCGTGGCCCACTAAAACGCCATCAATTGTACTCAGATCTTTTGCAGAAGCCTGTTCTAGCTTCGCTAAATTTAAACCATTCCGGATGGTTAACGTTTTTTCGGCCGTTCCGATCCAATTATCCAATTTATATTTAATAGCATCGGAAATAACAACAATCTTATCAAAGCTCTTATAAATCCACTTTTCCAAATATTTGAATCGCTTATCGTCAATCCGCTTATTGTGAATGCTGTGCTCAGTAAAGTAATAACGTTCCTTCCTATGAAAGATCCGTTTCACTAATGCGACATAATAAAAGGTTGGAAACAAATGGGCATGAACAATATCGTATCGTCCCTGATTTAAAAATTTATTTATCGAAAAAGGCAAACGTATATCATATAAGCTGCCGCTATTTTTTAAAAAATAGACCGCAACTCCAGCTTCGCGCAATTCGTCGATATAAACAGGCAAACTGGTTGACTCAATAACAACCAACAAGGTAATGTTACAGTGTTTCGACTTTAACTGTGGTAAAAAATCGACAAGCAGTCGCTCGGCCCCTCCATTGGCCAAATTATTGATAATATGCAGAATATTCATTAGCAAATAGTTTTATAACTGTTTAAATAAATACCCGCTGTAATACTGATGTGGTATTTTTGATTGAATGATTCCTGTATATTCTTACGAATAGAATCCAGATCGCCGCTCTGTACGAAACGTTGAAAATTATGATACAAACTATCAACTGATACTCCATCTGCGAGATATCCTGTCACTTGATCCTCTATCATATCAACTATTCCACCTACAGGGGTACACAATGGTATACAGCCGATACAAAAGGCCTCAATAACGGATATAGGCATACCTTCATATAAACTTACTAAACAAAAGGCGTCAGATGCTGCAAGATAATCGGCCACATTACTCTTACCGCCTAAAAGAAAAATATGCTCACGGCAATTTTGGATCTCGGCAATTAATTCCTGATTTAATCTTTCATCCTGAACATCACCAAGTACGATAAGAGTATGTATATTGTTTTGATCGTTATTAAACCGTTTGAATGCCTTAATCAAAGCGAGCTGATTTTTTACAGCAGTAATACGTCCTACATTTACAAAAAGCTTACTGTCCTTATGTGTTGAAAAAGTCTGAATAATTTCATATACAGCTTTCTCATCCACCTGTAACTTAGGCCTGCCATTCATAATTAGGCAATCCCGGTCGTTTAAACCATAAACTTTAACAAAAGATTGATGGACAATGGTTGATATCGTAATAGGTATTACCCTCTTCCGAAATAGCATTTTTCGAAAATGTATTATATAACGATTCAAAGCCTCTTTTTCCGCAACACTGTGAAGCGTATGGAAGAATCTTATTTTAGATTCTAATAACACCGATGGGACAAGATACTCCAAAGTGTTGAGATGGCTATTGATCACATCAGGATTTAACTCTTTTAAAAGACGGCGAATTCTTCTAAAAATACGGATATCAAACCCTGCCCGTTTACCTAATGAAATCAATGTAACGTTTTTCGAAACTTCATCAACAAAAGAATTTTCTACATTATCAAACATCGTAACCAAAAAAACCTGTTCTTTTTTGGAAAGCTCATTACATAGATCTACCACAAATCTTTCAGCACCACCTCGACTCAACGAGGGTACTATATGCATTATCTTCATACTATTTCGCTCTTTCTAATGCTGTCCTCCTTTTCATCATATAAATACAATCCAGTAAAAACCAACAAAAAATAATTTATACTATATAGTGTAGGTCTCTGAAAGAAAATCATCATAAGAAAAACCATAGAAATTAGATTGTATATCTTGTACTTAGATTGGTGAAAAAATGCAAAGTAAAGGAATAAATATATTATTATTAAAACGCCTTTTTCAATTAATACCGTTCGATAAGACAGTGTTGATCCTTCAAAAACTTCCAACATATAATCCTTACCATAACCGATATAATAGGCAACAGTTTTAAAATTATTCCATTGATCAAATAGTTCATCAAAGCCGGCAATCGCAGTATCACGATTGTTTACCACCCCAATAATCCAACTTCCGCTCCATTCAAAACGATGGTAAACAGCTAAGGCTAAAACCGGATTATCCTTTGTCCATAATGCTATTATATTTAAGGCAAGATAGAATCCTATAATACAGGCTACAAATAAGAGAACTCTTTTAATTGTCTTCTTCATAGAAATAGCCCTCAGGTCTGAAAAAAACAAAACAGGCACGATAGTGATAAAGTAAAACATTGACAAGCTAAGAATACCGGCTATATTCAAAACGATTTTCTGCCAGATCTTTAATTCATTATTAAAATAGAAGCAAATAATAGGCACGAGTGTCCCTATAACACCCGGTTCATCAAAAATTGAAGTAAACCTATACAATAAGCCCTCCCGTCCCCAATACACTAAAAAGTAGTTAAAATAAAGTTTATCGCCGCCTTTCGTAAAAGAAAATAGACTAGGCAAAAGACCTAAATTGACCAAGATATAGATCGGAATCCCGATGAGACAGAGTATAGTAAATACTTTAATATAATAATGAGCAACTTCTTTCTTATAAAGATCAGGCAACAATAGAAAACAGCAGACGGGTAAAAATGCGGAGTAGAAGAGTTGTACACTTAATATGGGATCCTTTGATAAATAGATGTATAAAATAGGGAGTACAGCAATAAACCATTTATAATTCACTACTGTATTTTCTCTTAACAGATACAGCACTGTGACTAAGTTCAACATCTTTAAAATATAGATCACAACCTTTAAAAATATAAATTCACTGTAAACCGTATAAGAGTCAAATAAGGCTATTATAAGAAGATTGAGAGCGAATATTTTAAAAAGATTAAGGTCCTTCATCCTCGATTGATAAAACAATAATTTAGTGTGAACTCATTTCAATGCCATAATAAGGTTCGATATCTCCTGCGGAGATTTCAGACTATTCAACCCGAAATAATGATCCAATGCTTCCAAATCATTATTCTCCAATGCTTCTAAGATAGCGGTTTTTTCCATTGCTGCAGACAAAACATTTGTTTGATCTTCTAAGACCAATTTATTGACTTGAAAATCCTGGATTTTTTGGTAGTTTATTTCCTGATTGAAGATCTTGATCGGTACGTTCAATGTTAAACAGTAAGGTACATGCGTGCCTACACTGTTAGAATAAACCTCTGTCGCCAATAGAAGCAAACTTTTCAGTCGCGGGAGAAAATTGAGATCGTCCCTGTGCCCTGCAGTCGTCACTTTAAATCCTTGTCTCAAATAAAATTCATCGGCACCATTATCGATGTCCTTCCAGTATAAACAAACCAAAATGGTATCATAATCGGCCATTTTGCTCTTAATGGAACTTAAAAAAAGATCTTCGTCGAAATCGGCTTTCAATGATGCTATAGAATGAGAAGGAATTACCAGTAGCACTCGACCCAACTGTTCTTTCAGTTCCTCCAAAATTGTATCCGACAATAGGCTATCACAATAGTAGATATACGGCCCTATGCCAACGCTTTGAGCACTGGGAACAGCGCGGTTTATATTTTGTTGTCGATTCCGACCAAAAGTCGTCACAACTTTGGCTTTCTTAATATTATAGCTATTGACAAAACGTCCCAATACAAGGCCGTGCTCAATATAAAAGTAGTGCCTTTGTCTAAGGCTCAGATCTTCAAATTTCAGCCCACAATATTGTAATAAACTACAATATAAACCATAATAATTACAGTCAGAAATATAGAAGAGTGGATATTCTTTTATTTCTTGACTTAAAGCCTTATAATCAAAAATAGATAGTTTTTTTCGCCGATTAATCTCCTCAATAAAACTCTTATTTTGAGATTGCTTGCGTAAACAAACCAGATTTCTTAAAAACGGATTCGTCTCAACTAAACCTAATATTAGTTCTTTGATCCTAATTATCATTCTTATCATTTCAATAACACCTTTTATTAATACTATCAGCTTCAATCCAATTGTTTCCCCACTATCTGGAAGCCTATTTTTTCAGATAAGTATCTCTCCATCCAATAAATGTAACGACCCAAGGCATTGGATAAACTTTTTGACTAAATAACATGACAACAAGAAAATTAATAAAAGCAATGATTACGGAGGAATATGCAGCTCCTAGCGGCCCTATTATTTTAACTAGCAGATAAGATAGCAGGACTTGTAATATTCCACAGGAAATAGTAATCGCAGCTAATTTCTCATTCTTTTTTGAAAAGAAGATATAGTTGACAAAAAGTACATAATAGGCCTGAAAAATCTGCGAAAGAATTGCCCAGTTTACGTACTCGACTGCATTATAATATTCCTGTGAAAAAAAGGTTGTCAAAATCAACTTTGATAATAGAATAAAAAGTCCACCGCCAAGTAACAAAGCCAACATGATTAGATAAGTTAATTTAACAATCTTTCGTTTTTCATACTGTAATTGATTTTCTTCTTCAATCGACAGTGTCTTATACAAATACGGCGAAAAGGCATTATTAAAGGCTAATATCATAAATGAAACCAAAGTACCAAACTGAAACCCCGTAGCATACAAGCCAACAGCGGGGGCCCCCCAAAAATTGCTAATAAAAATACGATCTACTCCCGAACGTAACCAAAAACTTAGCGCATGTGGAATCAATGGTACACCAAATAACAAAATCGACCTAAAATAGATCGGATTATACGCAAGTTTAACATATCCTCTTTTGTATAAAAAAAAGAGGCTAAAAAGACCATATCCGATTGTTGCAATAACAATAGCATTTATACGTCCAATCCAATTCTCCTTAAGAGCAACAACAAAGAGTAACGACAACGAAATATTAATTGCTGTATTGCTAATATCATATAACCCAAATGCTACAGGTTTTTCTTCCAATCGCCATAAAACCAAATTGATTGTGGTAAAAAGATTGATGAAGCACATAACAACACATATCAGTTGATATTCAAAGGGGATGTACAATAATTGATATAAATAGTTATTTGCAAGAATAGTACTTATTAATACCAGTATAAATATAGAAAATGAGACTAATAAACAATTAAATATATAGACTTTTAACTCCGACGGCTCGGTTTTATAAAAATTAACAGAAATTGCCCCATCGACACTACAGTTAATGATCAATCCGATTATGCCTGTCAATACACCAAAATTAGATACTATTCCATAATCTCCCGGTAGCAAATAATGGCTTAGAATAGGTAATATAAAAAACGGAATCGACTTGTTTATTCCATCACTGACAGTATAAATCAAACTAGATTTAAATAGTGGATGTCGTAAGAATTTACCAATCACAATATCCTATTTATACGTGTAATTATTATCCAAAACACTCCCATCCTACTCTGGTCCCTTTTTCGATATCGGCATTTACTTTTTTTCCGATAATTTCTTTGAAATATTTTGGATGAAGCCCAAATCCAGGACGTATAGACCGGATATGTCTTTCGGCAACGATTTCTCCCTCTTTGATATCTTCAACGAAATAAAGAGACCTAGAGAAATCTCTTCCTTTTGCCTGTTTTTCAGTCAATTTATAGTCAACAACGCCAATTGCCTTTTCTGCCGCACGTACTGCATTAACCATTTCGGCAAACTCCTGTTCATTCATAGAAAAAGATGCATCAGGACCTCCAATTGATCGATCCAAAATAAAATGCTTTTCTATAATTTTTGCTCCAAAGCAAGTTGCCACTACGGGAACTACGTTCCCCAACGTATGATCCGAAAGCCCAGAAATAACTTTAAACCGTTCGGCAAGATCTTTGACCATTACCATATTAGCTTCATCAATTGGAGCTGGGTAAGAAGAAGTACACTTTAGTAAGGCCACATCTGTATTTCCAACACGATAACAGGCCTCCAATGCCAGACGGATGTCTTCAGCAGTCGCAATACCTGTAGAAATAATAACAGGTTTACCCTTGGATGCTACAAGCTCTATTAAGGGAATGTCCGTAATCTCAAATGATGCAATTTTATACGCTGGCACTTCAAGTGATTCTAACAGTTCGACGGAAGTAGGATCAAATGGTGATGAAAAACAGAGCAATCCTTCTTCTTTTGCAACTTCGATGATTCTAGCATGCCATTCCCATGGTGTATAGGCTTCTTTATAAAGGTCATGCAGATTGCGACCATCCCAGATTGTTCCTTTAATTAAGAAATCATCCTTGTGGCTGTCCAAAGTAATCGTATCTGCTGTATAGGTTTGTAACTTTATGCAATCCGCGCCAGCTCTTTTGGCCGCACGAACAGTTTCCAAAGCAGTTTCCAAGCTCCCATTATGATTTGCCGATAACTCAGCGATAATAAAAACAGGGGAGCTGCTGTTTATATGATATTTTCCGATCTTCATAAATCCTGCGAAAAAATATATGTATTATTCAGATTGACTTCTGAATACTTTAATTTTCTGAATATCTTAACCGAAGCAACATTGTCTCCGATCACCTTTCCAATGAGAGTTTTACCTTGAAACCGCTCCGGATATTCTTTTAGTTTTTTGACAAGCATCTTTAAAATCAGAATACCTAATCCTTTTCCATGGTACTGCGGATCAATTAGATAACTTATTAACCAGTTCCCTGAATCATCTTGATCTACCCTGACCGAACCTAAAGGTGTATTTAAACAGTTTTCAAGAATAAAATAAAAGGTCACATCACTTTTTATTTTAGCATAAAACCAAGCTCTGTGATGTTCAAAAGAAACCTCTCCTTTTGAAAAAGAGTACTTTCTGACTGATTCATTGTTAACCCATTCATAAGTCTTAACTAAATCTTCATCATTGGCTTTTCTCAACTTTAAGTTATTGATCTTTGAATGTACAACAACATCGATAAACTCTCGTCCAAAAAAACAATGCTCTTTCAGTTCAGCTTCCCTTGTAAATCCAGATTTCTCCAAAGCCTGATATAGAGCCGGGCGCAAGTCGAAAGCATATGTATAGATCTTATGTAGATTCAAATCGTCAAATGCCAAACGAGTAATTAAATTCAAGTATATTTTCCAATGATAATCAAAATGTTGATTTTCCAAAGAGGTGTTCATAATAAATGAAATCTCTGCATTTTTATCAACCCAATTGATATGTACCAATCCCCCATAACCGATACAATTTTCACCATCCAAATAGGAAAACAAAACTTGATTTGGCTGTTGTTGATCAAATAAAGAACTAATTACATGATCAAAGTAATATGACTGATCTTCAGCTGTTAAAGTTTTACTTTGCCGCAAATGGTAGATTTGTTCATTACGCCATTTCATAATGACGAATCTGTCCTCATACCTAATGGGAACAATGGAAAATGATCCGAATCTGTATACTTGCTGAGAAAGCACCTTGTATTGATTTAGCATCCTTCGCACTTTAATTGAGACGTTTAAACCCTCCATGACAAACCGAGCCACTTAGTAATGCATTAGCATCAATTATTCCATGCTCAGCTTTTGCAATTTTGCCATACACCACTTCGAGTTCGTCAAAATAATGATCAATGACATCATCCGAATGCTTAATACAAGCATAAAAATTAGTGCTAGCCAAAAATCCCTTTTTAAGCATCTCTTGAGTGATAAAAGTTTTGTACAGCAATGCATTTTTACTCTCGAAAGAATATGTGCTTAATGCAGGAATACCGGCAATACTAATCTTCAAATTGTGTAACCCCGCAAGATTACTCCATTTTGTGCGTACTTTGTTTCCTATGGCTGTAATTTGTTCGTATGATTTCTCTTCTTGTATTGCATCAAGTGCGGCTAATGCCGCGGTAGGACCAATCCGCTCAGTCCAAAAGGTACTGCTTATAAACGTGTTTTGAGCAGCCTCCATTATTGCTCTTTTTCCAACAACTGCTGTTAATGCATAGCCGTTGGCAATTGTTTTCCCAAACACTGTTAAATCAGGTTCTACGCCGTACTTTTTAAATATACCACCGTAGGTCTCTCTAAAACCCGATGTGCATTCATCAAAAATCAACACAATACCCTTTGTTGAAGCGAGATGTCTTACTTTCTGCAGGAAATTATCTTCCGGTCCAAAATTACGTATCACTTCCATTTTTATTACACCTATATCATGGTTCTCAACGATATTTACAAGTTCATCATAATCATTGTACATAAAGGGGTACACTGAATTCTTTAAATTATGGGGAACACCGTTTACATCAAGACCTGCCAACAAGTGACCTGATAAATCCTCCCCCTGATCATTTAAATTGACCGATAGATACCAATCGTGCCATCCGTGATATCCACATATAGCGACATTATCCTTACCGCTTGCAGCTCTTGCGATTCGAATTGCGATAGCATTTGCCTCCCCCCCACTTCTCGAAAATCGCACCATATCGGCCCAGGGGTTAATCTCAATCAATTTCTCAGCAAGATAGACTTCTTCGGGACAATTCAAAGTAGTCATGTTGCCATTATCGACAACACCTCTTACTGCAGAATCAACTCTGGCATCGGCATATCCCAACGTATTTGTCCCTACACCCATTAGCGACATGTCATAATACATTTTATCATCTAAATCCCAAACTTGGCATCCTTTTGACTTAGAATAATATGATGGCCACAAATCTGGCAAAAACATTTCCGGCCTTTTCGACAACAACATCGTTCCACCAGGTATAAATGTTTTCGCCTTTTTATATAATTCTTGTCCTTTTCCCATTATTTGTCATTTTTTAATGATTTGAGATACCCCGCATTTCTGATTATTTTAGAATTCATTTCAGAAATATTGGTATTTATGATATAATTCGTGTAATCTAACCACGATGCATTCTTTCCCAGAGCGGAAATTAAGTTTTCTATCACCTGAAAATCCACAGCCTCGTCTACTGTCATCCGTACTTTGGAATAATCAGTATAGCTAGGAAAATCAAGGCATGAGAAGCCATTTTTGGCATTGCGAATATAAGGAGTAACATGTTCTCTCTCAGACAGCAAAATAGCTTCTTCCCATGCTCTTTTCAGCGCACTAAATTTAAAGACTTCAACATCTTGTCCATCAGGGAAATTTTCTATGATTCCGTTTGAACAATAATCAACGTCATTGACCATGGCACAGGATATCACCGCATCTATCAAATTCGGGTCAATTAGGGGACAATCCGAAGTAACACGGACTACCCATTTCGGACGTTCATCTTTAACACTCTGGTAAAAGCGATCCAAAACATCATTTTCAGACCCAGCAAAATAACTTAGATTATTGTTTTCACAAATTTCTATTATAGTCTCATCCTGTTTCAGGTCTGTTGTTGCCACTATCACTTTAGTGACTTTTAACGCTTTACGCACCCGATTCAAATGGATAAGTAATAACGATTCCCTCTCTATCTCCAACAATACTTTTCCAGGCAGTCTAGTACTTCCCGTACGGGCCTGAGTAACTAATATTACGTTAGTTCTCTCCATAATGTAGGGTTAATTAAATCTATATTTGTAATTTCGATTTCTTCAATTTCCCACAACGCTTCTTGTGGCACCTGTTGTTCCAATGCGAGAATATTTTGGGCTAATTGAGGCCAATTATCGACGCCAATTAAGACCTTCCCAATCATTGGATTCCCAAAAACGTAATGTAACGCGAGCTCTTGTATAGATAAATTATATTTTCTTGCGATATCTCTAATTTTTGATAATTCGCTTTTTAATGCCTTAGCAATAGGGTTGTCGCTTTCAGGATCCATAAAAAACAATCCTTGCAAAAAACAAGACCGAACATGAACCTCGGTATTTAATCTTTTTGCTTTTTCCAGTATAGTTCCACGAAGGTTGTAATTATCAAAAAGATTGAACGGCATTTGTATAATATCGATCATTGGATCCTCAATTGCTACCTCGGCTTCTTTATTTGTATATATTGATACCCCAATTTTGCCGATTTTACCGCTTTTCTTTAAATTATTCAGTTCATCTCTTACGAGCGGCATAGTATCAATATATGAGTTAAAAGAATGGAATGAGCAGCCTTCAATAGTATCGACCTGTAATTGTTCAATATATTTTACGATTTTATTGTTAATCCCCCCCTCAAAACCATTTGGTAGCTTAGTTAATATATTGAACCTAATCGGTAAGTAATGGCGATGGAATGAACCAATCACCTCATGCGCATTTCCATATGCCTCTGCAGTATCCAATTGGGTAATTCCTGCCGAAAACGCGCTATTCAAAAGCGAAATACTATCATCTAGCGGGATCTGACCGTTAGAATTGTTGATTCCATAGGAGAGGCCAAATTGCGCAGTCCCCAAAATAAACTTATCTAGTAGCATAGAATTTTAAAATGAGCTCAATGACATAAGCTTGCTCTTGATCTGTCAATGTTGGATACATGGGCAAACTAATACATTGCTTATAATACTGTTCTGACTTTTCCCTGTCCCCTTCCTTCCATCCGAAATTTCTATAATAAGGCATAAGATGACAAGGAATGTAATGAATTTGTGCAAAAACTTTGTGCGAGCGGAGATAATCATATAGCTCTTTTCGATTGGGGACTTCAATAATATACAAGTGATATGCATGGCCTTCTACTACTCCAGACTGTCCCCTAAGAAATGTCTTATCTGCAAAAGCTTTTTGATATACTGAAGCTATTGTTCTACGTTTCTCTAATCCGATATCAGCACGTTTTAATTGGTTATTTCCAAGCGCTGCTTGAAAATCAGTTATACGATAATTATAGCCTAACGTTTGCATTTCCATATACCATAATGGATACTCGTTGCTTTCACCTGCAAACGCAGAAGAATTCTGGTACAAGTTACTATCCTTAACAATTCCATGCGTTCTTAATTGAAGCAGCTTTTTATACAAAGATTCATCATTGGTTGTGACCATGCCACCTTCACCACTAGCAATATGTTTAACGGGGTGGAATGAGAAAATAGCCAAATCCGCATATTCTCCATTTCCACACAATTGTCTTTTACCGTTTGCATCTATAAAAAAACCTCCCGGAGCATGACAAGCATCTTCTATAATCCAAAGATTATATTCCTGGGCAAGTTTTTTGAAATCCTCAAGATTTACAGCTCTACCAGCAAAGTCAACTGGTATAATTCCTTTATACGTTCCTTTCGGGGATTCCTCCAAAAGCCTTCTTACGGAAGCAATATCTAAAAGATATGTGTCTGAATCAATATCACCAAATATGACTTCTCCACCACAATATTTTACACAATTGGCAGATGCAGCAAAAGTAATAGGGGTGGTAATTACCTTATCTCCAGGCTGAACGCCCAGAGCTAAGGTGCATAAATGAAGGGCCGCAGTACCGTTTGCAACAGCAACAGCATATTTTGCACCAACATACTTCGCAAAATTATCCTCAAACTCCTTAATTCTAGGCCCTTGGGTAAGATAATCCGACTTCAAGGTTTCAACAACAACCTGAATATCACTTTCAGTAATATCTTGCTTTCCGTAAGGTATGATTTTATTTGACATAACTATATTTCAAAACTTGAATCTACATGCTCCTTAATGAGTTTTCTCAGGCTAGCGACAGTTTCCCATTCCGTATTATCTCCTGAATTATACGCGAAACCTTCTTCCACTTTTATTCCGTCGAAAGTTGAAAGAAAATCCTCTAAATTCCAGCTTGGAAGGGCTGGAAGGATAGTGTAATACTTACCTAAATCATAGGTATAGAACGAATCAGAAGGAGTAATCATTTCTTCATGTATTTTTTCACCCGGCCGTATGCCCACAACTGCATGCTCACATTCTGGCGCAACAGCGGTAGCTACATCCATAATACGGTAGGAAGGAATTTTTGGAATAAATATTTCACCACCCCAAGCATGAAATAACGCGTGCATCACCATCTCCACTCCTCCTTGCAATGAGATATTGAATCGTGTCATATTTTTATCTGTAATAGGGAGAACACCTTCCTTTCTCTTGTTTATAAAGAATGGGATTACTGACCCATTTGATCCCATCACATTTCCATAACGGACCACTGAGAAGCGAATAGGATTATTTCCACGAATATTATTTGCAGCAACAAACAACTTATCAGATGCTAGTTTAGTGGCTCCATATAAATTTATGGGAGCACATGCTTTATCCGTAGAAAGCGCAACTACACGTCTGACTTCTGTTTCAAGGCATGCATCTATAACATTTTGAGCACCATGAATATTTGTTTTCACGCACTCATCAGGGTTATATTCAGCAATATGAACATGTTTCATCGCTGCCGCATGGATAACATAATCCACCCCTTTCATTGCCCGTACCAATCTGCTTTTATCCCGAACATCGCCTATAAAAAAACGAATCTGAGGATATTTTGATTCCGGATATTCCTGCGCCATTTGAAATTGCTTTTGCTCATCCCTAGAGAAAATTACTAAGCGTCTAATAGAAGGATAATTTTGTGTGATATGCTTAACTAACGCCTTCCCAAGGGATCCTGTGCCACCTGTGATTAGGATGGAGGTATTGTCTAATTCCATTTTTATACTATCGTTTTACAATTTTACTATATAGTCTCTTAAATACTAAAAGGAAAAGGGTTAAAAAAGTGAACAATAATCCACCTATAATAGCCATTTTTATTCCACTTAATTTTTCAATAGGAAGAGGGAAAACGGGTTCATCTATCTTTTGTATCAAGGGAGCTTCTTTCATCAATGCCATCTTTGACATTTCGAGATTTTGAACCAACTGACCCAAAATAGCTTTATTCGTTTCTGCGGAAAATTGTGAACGCTGCGTAGGTACAATACGTTGAGCCTGTCGAGTAGGATTCAAATTAGGCGTTGCATCCACAATAGCCGCATTTACACTAATATTACCATTCATAGCTGCTCTTACAGAATCTGTCTTATGTTGTAAAATAGCAATACTGTTAAGTGACTTTTTGGTTTTAGTCTTGATATAGAAATCATTAACTTGTTTAACCAACCCCTCATTGAATTCTTTAGAGAAAACTTCATCAGTAGACTTAACATCAACTCTAACAATAGCCGATTTTTTGTCAAGTTTATCTACAATTAGATTTTCTTTATTAATGGTCTGTACCACTTTTTGTAAAATACTATCTCGGGCACGCAACAAATTACTTGGCACATCCTTTGCAAAATGAATATTTAATAAATTTGGCTGATCTTTTTCCCATTTGGTTTTGGCCCCACTTAAACTTAAATACTTATCGATGAGAAGCTCCGTACTATCATCACCAACTGGTAGCAACAGTGCGGCTTCGATCATTTTTCTGGATTTATATAATTGAAATAGATTATCACCTTGAAAAATCCCTCCACCGGACGATCCCATATCAATACCTGCAAGAGCAGCTAATCCTGCCATTTGCCCAAGCCCATTACCCGCATTTTCACCTGATTCTAATACAAATGTTGTCGTCGCAATATAAGATATCTTGCTTGACTTGGCATAGAAAAAGCCAATCCCCCCCCCGAGAACACCTGCTATTAAAAAGAAATACCATTTTGATAACAGATATTGTAGCCAACTTTCTATTTTTAAGAACAGTTCTTTCAGGGTTATCACTTCCCTATTAATCTCGTTCATTTTTTTATTTTCTAAATAAGCTAACAATAATAGCTAAAGTGGATGCAACCCCCGTCCCTATTCCAATCCAAGCCTGTGAGCTCATTTTCTCTCTCGGAGCACGTTTAGGAACAACAATCTCAGCTCCTGGCTTCACATCAGGATAGCCGCCATCCTTGCCTTTTACAGCACCATTGGCATACTGAACAAAGACACGTTTTTTCAATGCATTGTCCGTAAAACCACCAGCTTGATTAATATAATATTTCAGGTTTTTACCCTTAACGTAGACTACATTATTTGGATTCAAAACCTCACCCACTACTTTTACTGTCTCCAATTCTTTCGGAACATTAATAATGTCTCCGTCTAATACCAATAAGTCGCCTTTTTCGTAAGGCTTCTCTAAAATTTTATTTAACTCAATACCAACAAGATCACTTGGTTCAACATCAGCAGCGGTCATACCCTGCTGTGACACTTTTGCCAAAGCACTACTTTTTGCTTTAGAGTTGTCCGCATCTTCCTCATTGTGCTCTATTTCTTGTTTATTCTTCTTGTTGCTATTTCCCTCTTCGTCCAAACTATCCTGCTCCAATTCCTTTTTCAGACGCTCTTTCTCTTTTTTCTCTTCGGCTTTCAATTTGGACATGCCCGTACGTTTGAGAGAAGCACCTTCTGTATAGGCATAAGATGTTAATCCACCCGCCCGCTTGATGATATCGGAAATACGTTCATCTTCACGTGAAATGGTATAAATACCCGGATAGAGCACCTCGCCCTCGATCGTGACTTGTCGTTGGGTACGGAACCCTGCATCGCCCAAGACTGAAATAACATCATAAGGCTGCAATGCGATGTTGGGATCTGTCAGCATACCATCTTTAATATCAACTAAAATAGTTTGCGAAGAACTGTGATCATCAGCATTGCGCTGTTTAAGTCTTCGGGCAATCTCCACGCGTGCATTTTTTGCAGCCTCGGTAAATCCACCCGCTTTTTGAATAATGTCACCTAACGTTGCATTGCTAGCAAAAGGTAAATCACCAGGAAAACGTACTTCCCCTTGAACAGTGAATTTATATTCATCACGCAGATCAAAAATAGAAGCAATTTCGATCTTGTCCTCACGCTTCAGTGGAATGTCGGCAACTGTTCCTGCTAATACTTCGCGTACATTAAAATTGATCAGTTCAGAACTATTATCCGCTTTCAAGCGGTTGATGATACCTCTTTCCAAAAAGGCATCCTCACGCACACCATCTGCCATTTCAAGCACTTGCTTGAGTGTCAGACCTGACCCCAATCCAAAAATACCAGGACGGAATACTGCCCCCAAGACAGATACCCGATTAGCATAACGTTCCAAAATGGGCTCTACAATATATTGGTCACCACCCTTTGGTGTGTAATTTGCGAACTGATCAACATATACATCCTGGACACTGCGCTCACGTCCTGTCGTTTGCAAGACCTTGATTTTAGCAGTATAGGCATTCTCAGTAAAATCACCCGCATAACGCAAGATATCGGATAAAGATTCTCCAGCTACAGTCTCGAAAATAGCAGGCCGTTTTACTTCACCCTCAAATTGCACCCGTGCACCGTATACAGGAATATGGATAATATCCTGATCCTGTAGCCTAATATTGCCCTGTTGGATACCGTTGGCTAAAAAATCATAAACATCAATTGTGCTGACAACACGATTACCACGGATCACCTGGATCTGACGGTAGGTACCATTTTTATTGGGACCTCCAGAAGCATAGAGCGCATTGAACACTGTTGCTAAAGAAGGTAAACTATAGGTACCAGGTTTGGTAACAGCTCCTGTCAAGGTAACGCGGATTGTCCGAATATTACCGATGGTAACGCTTACAGTGGTCCTTCCTGAACGGATAGCGGGGTAGGTGCCACTCAGACGTTGTTCAATCTTACTCTTAGCTGCAGCTATCGATAAGCCCGCAACATTAATTTGACCAACATATTCCACCTTGATCATTCCATCTGGGGTGACAGGAAGTGTATAAGAAGCTTCATTATCACCTGTGATATCCAATAAGATCTCATCATCAGGACCAATGATATAAGAACTTGGTGTTGCCATCCGGAGATTGGGCTCAAAAGTAATGCTATTATTTTTAAACATATCCGCACCAAAAATCTTCAATTTTCCATCATCATGCTGAATGGAATCTTGATGATTGCTAAGTTTATTTTGTAGAGAATCAGTCGTATTTGTTCCACCAACCTGACGGCCAGTTGCACGGCCCGTAGTTGTGGTAGAATTATTTCGCTGCGACTGATCGGGTTGCTGCTTCTTACGTTTAATTTTCGCCAAACGATCTTTTAGTTTTTGTACTTCAACAGCAGATACCCCTTGTGCACGGGCGAAACCATCTAGTTGGCTTTCGTCATAGCCCATTATGGCAGCTTGTTTTACATATTGCTCTATCTGGGAATCCGTTAGATTATCCACTTTGATATTAGCAGGATTGGTCTGTGCGTATATTGAGCCCACAAATCCGATCATGCAAAACCATAAAATTACTTTTTTCATTCGATATATTGGCATTTGCCGCAAAATTAGTAAAACTATTTAATTAAATCGTTTAAAAAATTTACACAGAAAGCATTCTTGTGGTAGGAAACAGGTTTATTCCCTTTACTTAAATCTTTCGGTATTCAGATGACTAACGTAAAAAAGGAAGCTTTTGCTACGCTTTACACCTAATCATATTAACTATCATTAATTTAACTGGCTATCAAGACAAGTAGGCAACGACATAGGGCATCCTGCATTTAATTCTGTCAATGGAATCCTGAAAGTTTTATTAACTTAGCAAAGTTAAGCATTAAATTAGAATGAAAAGTTCAACTCTTGGTTTTTGGTTACCGATGGGCCTGATCGCAGGCCTGCTGTGGGCCTGCAACGGAAATAATAAATCAAAAAAAGAAAGTAACGAAACAATCCCGCAAAAAGCGAGTACGATGAGTGCCGCAGATAGTAGCTTGTTACATTTCTGGGATAAGTTTGACATGAAAGACACTGCTCAGGTTAAAAATCCAAACATTGGTGAACAAAAAATTGCTGATTTTATCGGGCTGTTATCGACAACCCCTGATTCTGCCCTTCGCGATAAGGCCGTGGACCTAATGTTGGACAAAGCTAAATCCAATAGACCAAGTTTTGACCATTTCATAAAACTTTATGAACGTTATCTATATGATGGCAATTCGCCCATGCGAAATGACATTATCTATGAGTCGGTATTACGCTACCTGATCAAAACTGACCTGTTATCGGATCTGGAGAAAGAGGCCTATAGACCTGTCTACAAGTTGGTGTTACGCAATAAGGTAGGTCAACCCGCTGAGGATTTTAGCTATGAACTGGCCAATGGAACAAAACAGAAACTATCGCAAACTAAGGGAAAATTTACTTTTTTGATCTTTTATGATCCCGATTGTACGCATTGCAAGGAGACGATCCACCAACTCCGCGATACGCCACAATTGGTTGAGTTATTCTCGCAACTAAAGGTGCAAGTATTAGCCATCGACCCTTGGGGAGATCGCAGTAAATGGAAAAATTACATGCCAGAAATGTCCGAAAAATGGATCAATGGCTTTGACAGTGATAGCAAAATTTTATCTTTCAATCTTTACGATCTAAAAGCTTCGCCAACAATATACCTCTTGGATGAAAACAAGAAAGTCCTATTAAAAGACACTTACCTGCAACCGGTGATTCAATATTTTGTTCAACGCAATCAATAATTTATGGCTGAACATTCGGAAGACAATAAGACACGTATTATCTCCAATGCGCTCTATTTTGCCGAAGTACAGCGTATGCTAGATGATGGCAAGGAAGTCCGTATCCGCATCAAAGGAGGGAGCATGCGTCCATTTATTCATGATGGAGATAGCGTAATATTACAGGCTTATCGTGGGGAGCCCTTGCAACTAGGCAGTAATGTATTGGCCAAACACGAGGGGAAGTATGTTTTTCACCGTTATGTAGGAAAAAAGAATGCACAGATCGTGTTGGCAGGTGATGGAAATCTAGTCCTCCGGGAATATATAAACCTGCCGGATATTATTGCTGTCGCTTCTATTCATTTTCCACAAAATTCGGCGAAGGAAATTAATCTAAATCACAGCTGGACAAGATTCCTCGGCTTGGTCTGGTACCATATCCGGCTACTTCGGCGGATTGTTGTCAAATTAAAAAAGCTACAATCCTAAATCGGTGAATGATGGCAGCAATGCGCATTTGCGTAGTTTTCCTCATAATTGACCCTTTAAGAAAAACATCCACCATTTGAAACAAATAAATTACAAAATATTTTATTAAAACACACGCACATCCAGAAACCAATCACGCACAAATTTCCTCAAAATAACCGGTTTATTGAACCTCCAACCTAGACAAAAAGCTTAGATTAAGCTGGTATTTTCCCTTGTATAAGAAAAATTTATTTTCAACTATTTAAAAATCAGTGTATTAAAAAAAATTAACACAAGACTGTAGCAGGTTATATTAATTTAACGTTGAGTAAATAGAAACATGTAAATATGTGTATATTTGCAGCAATTATTCTAACTAGATTATGGGGAGAATCTTAATCATTTTGAATTGTCGTCTGTGTTTTTCTCCACTGAGGCCATATTTGAGCACCTCCTACAAGCTGGGAATAATTAGGAAATACATACAGTTATCAAATTATTTTATTAACAAATTAAAATAAAAAGAAATTGTTCTCAAACCATTTTGTGGTTAGAACAGTATTTTCATTTAGCTATATAAAAAAGAGTTATTAAGGGGAATAACATGAAAGTATTAGTTTTAGGAGGGGATACCGGCTTTATAGGCAGTCATTTAAGTAGGAAGCTTAAAGACCCATTTCAATGTAAATTTGTTTCAATGCGAAACCTGAGTTGGCTGGATGACAATTTTACAGCGGAGAGTATCATTAATTTAGTGGGCAAAGCGCACGATTTTACAGGTAAAGCCTTGGAAGAGGATTTCTTTTATGCCAACTTTGAACTTGCCAAAAAAGCATTTCAATTATTTATCTCCTCGGAAGCTAAAATTTTTATCCACATTAGCTCATTGGCCGCCATAGAAGAGATAGAATCTTCCAAGTCCTTATCAGAAAATGCAGGTTATAATTCCGTTTCTCCCTATGGAAAATCAAAGCAAGCTGCCGAAGAGTGGTTGATGCAACAAAAACTACCTCCAAATAAGAAATTAATTATCTTACGGCCTCCCATGGTGCATGGTGCAGGAGATAAAGGAAACTTAAACCAATTATATAAATTAGTCAGTAAGGGTATTCCTTATCCTTTGGTCCGATTTAAGAATAAGCGTTCTTTTCTTTCAATCGACAACTTTTGCTTTTTTATCGAACAGATTCTCTTACAACATGAGAAGATGGGTACAGGCATTTATCATCTTGCAGACGATGAAACGTTATCTTCGAATGAAATTGTTAACGTCATGAAACAAGAAACTGGGCTAAAAGTTCCTTGCTTTCCGCTACCTAAGCATATTATCCGTTGGCTTTCCAGATTGGGGGACCACAGTCGCGCACTGCCTTTAAACACTTGGCGTCTCAAAAAATTAACAAGTAATCTAGTCGTTTCCAATAAAAAAATAAAACTCGCGTTAGCCATTCAGAGACTGCCAAAAACGGCAAAACAGGGTCTTCGTGAAACCATACAATCATTTAAGCAGGGGCACTAAAAACTATATTCAAAAATTCCATAAAATTTGGCAGACGTTTTACAAAACAGAAATATCCAAATTAATTGGCAAGAGGATAATTGTTCACTTTAGGCATCGCTATACCCTTGCATATAAAGAGCAATTTAGTTAAGTTTGAACTGATTACTCGCTCTTTTAGGCCTTCATACTGGAAAATTATATATGTACAGGCAATCATGGGCACTGTTATTTATTATTTGACTATTTCATAACGGTTGGAGAACCAAGCAAGATATAATTTTTTCCATCGGGGGCATAAACTTTTATACAGATAATTTATATATGAAATTAAGATCGGATTTAGTATTAAGAACAATTGGTTCAGATCATTTAATTGTTGACCCTAGTCAGGATATGGTTGATTTATCAACCGTATACACCCTAAACAGCACCGCAGCATGGCTTTGGGAGCAATTAAAAGGAAAAGAGTTTGACACAGCTACAATCGTTGAACTACTCTGTGACAACTATGAAGTGGACGAGGAACAAGCGCAATCCGATGCTAAAGTTTTACTTGCGGATTTTGAAAAACAAGGACTATTGGAAAAATAACCTTTCCATTGATAATCTGAATGAATAACAACAGCCTGAAACAACATGCGCGCTGGGCATGGTCAATCAGCGATGGCTACCGCGGTAGATTGCTTCTATACTTTGTATTGGAACTGATCTGTATCGGTCTCTCCCTGATCTTTGTATACCTGTCCAAAAAAGCAGTTGATGTAGCGACTTCCCCAGGAGAATTACCCCTTAAATGGCTGTTGATAGGCATTATTGGAAGTATCACGCTGAATGTAGCAATAAAAGGCTATTCAGGCCGTCTGTTGGAGCGCATCAAGTTGATGCTGACACTCCAGTTGCAGCGTCATATGCTCGACGCACAGATGTTATCGGTATGGCGGTTGATCAAAAATTGGCATACGGGAGATATCCAGATCCGAATTCAGACAGACTGTGAAGAAGTTGCCAATACGATTGCCAGTACCGTACTTTCTTTTGTATTGACGATTATCCAATTATTGGCTTCTGTGGGTTTCTTGTGGTATATGGATCCGATGCTCGCATTGATGATTCTGGCCATCTCGCCCCTCTTTGTCTTTTCAAAGATTTACTTCCGTAAAATGCGCAAACTCAGCAAGGAGGTCAAAGAGGAGGAAAGTAATTTTTCAAAGGTCCTCCAAGAGAATCTGCGTTTCCGCCTCCTGATCCGTGCCATGGGCATTTTCCCCAAAAGGCGTGCGAAGCTGACCGAAACGCAACAGCAGCTCTTTATGCTGAAAATGCGTCAGATCAATTTTTCAACATATACCCAGGGAGCGATGAAAGTCGCCATGAATGCAGGTTATTTGGTCGCCTTCATCTGGGGAGTCTATCGACTACAATCCGGACAGATTACTTTTGGAACGATGACTGCCTTTTTGCAATTGGTAGCGCGCATTCAGAGCCCAATTCTTGCCTTGATCGGCTATATCCCTGGCTTCGTCCGCTTTCGCGTATCCGCAGACCGACTCCTGGAACTACAGGAAGGTGAGATTGAACCTCAAGTAAAACAGGAACGCCTAAACAAAACAGAAGAACTGCGCATCACTGACCTATCCTTTCGTTACGAAGACAAATGGGTCTTACAGCAGTTAAATCTTTCCCTCAAAGTGGGTGAGCCAACAGCAATTATTGGTCCGAGTGGAAAAGGAAAGACCACCTTGATCCGCCTATTGCTATCACTACTTAAAGCCGAAAAAGGCGATATCACATTGGTAGATACAGATGGCGAACGATCGTTGGAGGCAAAACATCGCATCAATTTTGCCTATATCCCACAGGGCAATTCACTCTTTAGTGGAACAATACGGGAAAACCTTATGCTCCATGTGAAAGAAGATGGACCATTGGATATCGATAAAGCGCTTTGGCTAGCCTGTGCAGAATTTGTATTTGATTTTCCTGACGGAGTAGACACCCTTGTGGGAGAATCCGGAATGGGTTTATCAGAGGGCCAAGCACAACGTATCGCTATTGCCCGTGCACTGATGCATAATGGTGATATCTGGCTATTTGACGAGGTAACCTCGGCCCTGGACAGAACGACTTCAGATATGTTAACACAACGTCTGCTCGAATATGGAAAACATAAAATATGTCTATTTGTAACACACGACTTACATCTGGCAGATAAATGCCAACATCGCATCTACCTCGATTAAAGGTGTATCTGTGATTACCAGATAGCTCTGAAAACAATCAGGATAGGAAATATAAATATTAAAAGATGAACTGAGCCTTCAAGCTCAAGAAGTAATTATTCACATAGGAACCGAATTATGAATATAACGAATTCACCTGAGTTATCTCAAACCCGCTACCGCATTGCAGACTTAATTTTGGAGTTTAACCATCCGACACATATTGCTTTGAATCATATCCTCGGCTCCTTTCGGGACTTTCAGATTGATATTGTTGACGAAAAAGCTAACATTGTCATCAATATAAGTTTAGAAAAGGCCCCTGTGACAAATGATATGGGAATCTTGCGGACAGATGAGTCCATCGCTTGGGGAGATCGCTTTCGTTTTTATGAAAAGGGGAACACCTTTATTACAACCATCGTAAATGACAAAGGCAATGAGACATGGTATCAATATAGTAACCGCAACTTTGAGCAATCGACAATATATGTCCCAGAGAGCTCTTCAGATGAACAAGGTGCTGTAATTACCTGGATGTCCATGATGATATTTGGCCAGGCCAGTCTCCTGCATGAGACTATTATGATCCATGCCTCTGTGGTCAATCATCAGGGTAGCGGGATCGCCTTTTTAGGGAAGAGTGGAACCGGAAAAAGCACGCACAGCCGGCTATGGTTGACACATATTCCCCACACGGTATTGCTCAATGATGATAATCCGGCTGTCCGAATAACAGCGGAGGGCATTTTTATCTATGGAACGCCGTGGAGCGGCAAGACCCCTTGTTATAAAAATGAACGATTACCGCTAAAAGCGTTCGTTCGGTTACAACAGGCACCGACCAATACCTTTAACTGGCAACCAGGACTCAAGGGCTTTATTGCTGTGCTACCGAGTTGCACCGCAATCCGATGGAATAAAGATCTCTTTGCAGGTATGAATACAATTTTGGAAAAAATTATTAGCGAAGTGCCCGTGGGCCATCTACAATGCTTACCCGACGCGGCTGCTGCCCAGCTGTGTTATTCATTAGTATTTAGTAATGAGTAATTAGTATTAAGATTTTATTAAAGTAAGAGGTCCCCGGATAACATAATTATCCAGGGACCTTTCTATCTTTTTGAGCTATTATCATACCGTACTCGTGCGCTATTAGCACACTGTAGCAGCACTAACTTATTTGCTCCTTGTCTTGATCATGCCACGCTCTGGTCTTGTATGCATTTTGCCCTGATCCACTGTTTGGATCGTACGTGCAGAAATACTGCGCATAGCCGCCCGTGATTTACTGGTGGGAGCTGCATCAGCTAAAGCTGTTGCCAGCATTTTCTCCTTAGGATCTCCAACGTCGGCTGAAACATCGTCACCGATACCACTCTTATCAGGAACTAGACCGTCCCAATAATCACGGAGACCGGATTCAGTTCCCTTGTTATATTTCTCGCCGAGATTTCCCCGTGAATTCTTCAGAATAAATGAAGCCGGCCAATAAGATACTTTGTCCCGGACTTTCTGCTCGAAAAAACCAACTGGTTTACCATAGGTTCTTGATTCAGTGGCAATGATCTGCACTGGAAGGTGTGGTGTAAGCACGTTGACCAACATCTCCGCAGCTGAAGCCGTCTCCTCACTCACCAAGAAATACACTTTAGTCAGGTTTAACGTACTTAGTCCCTCGAAGTAGGTATCATGCATGTTCAGTTGATCCCTTAAACTCTTGGCGGCATCTGACTGCATATACTTATTCATTTCATAAGTAAGCATCAGCTTACCTTTGGTCTTGGCACCACCGATCTTATCGGCAATATAGATTGCAGCGTCGACATAACCACCACCATTGTACCGCAGGTCAACAATCAGGCTTTTGATCTGTTTGGTCTCATATGCTGTAAAGGCTGCATTGATATTTTTCTGATTCTGATTGTTATTTTCAATCTCTTCAAATGATGATAAAGCCAAATAACCGACATTATTGCCACTATTGAGATATATGGTATCCTTGTAGATCGGATTGATCACATACGAATTGTTATAGCTCATCGGTTTTTCGAACACCTTATTATCCGCACGTTTCACCTGCAAGGTAAGATTTGCGGCATCCAATGCCGAATTGATTTTATTCCGCAATCGACTATAGGCAGCTGGATCTTTTACTTCGCAGGTTCTACCCCCATCCGGACAGCTGACTTCGATCGAATAATTTTCCTGATCATTATTGACAGATGTAATGATATCTGCGCGTTTAAACCCCGCCAATTGTGCTGGAGAGCCCCCTTCAACAAAGGAAATATAAGGTCGTGCGGTAGCTGCATCCAAAGAAAACCATTGTACTGAGATGCCATAACCTTCGTTGTTATCCATCTTTGTACTGGCCTGCTCGGCGATATTGTAACCGTTGATACCTTCCATAAAGGAAAAGCGGTCAAAAACCCCGGCGTAACCAGCCGCCACATGGGCAGGTGTCAGCCTTTTGAGTGCATCAAGCACATTGCTCGCCGAACCATATTGATCGGTATACTGAGCCGGATTTTTTAAATAATCTGGAATAGATCCATCCGCCCATACGGAATAGAGCTTATAATATTTATAAATATCGTCTTTAATAAGCTGACCTTCGGTACGGTCAGTTGGTTCCGGCTCCGGTTCGGGCTTTGGATTATCCTTTTTACAGGAAAGAACAGTAAGTCCGATCAGCGCTATCGCTGCCCAACGTCCTACTTGCTGTAGAGGCACTATGTTCATATATTGAAGCAATTTGTAAAACAAATATATATATTAGTATTGAGTAGTTAGTATTGAGTATTGAGATTTTGTAGCGGCATTTTTACTTTCTCAATATCTGTATTTCTCTTTCCACTTGTCCCGAAGGCTCTGTCGGACCTTCTCCTCCTGAGGATTTTGTCCTGGTTCGTATAATTTTACACCACTAACCTCTTTGGGTAGAAATTCCTGTAACACAAAGTTCCCAGGATAAGCATGCGCATATTTATATTCGGCTCCATAGTTGAGCTCCTTCATCAGTTTAGTCGGTGCATTGCGGATGTGTAAGGGAACCGACAGCTCACCGCTTTGTTTCACGAGCGCCTGTGCCTTATTAATGGCCTCATAGGATGCATTGCTCTTGACCGAAGTTGCAAGATAAATGACGGTTTGCGAAAGAATAATACGTGATTCGGGCCATCCGATGACGTTCACTGCCTGGAAACAGTTGTTCGCCAACAAGAGTGCATTGGGGTTGGCATTGCCAATATCTTCTGAAGCCAAAATCAACAACCTGCGCGCGATAAATGAGGGGTCTTCTCCCCCTTCGATCATCCGGGCAAGCCAGTATACGGCAGCATTTGGATCGGATCCTCGTATAGATTTAATAAATGCCGAAATAATATCATAATGTTGCTCCCCTGCTTTATCATAGATCGCCATATTCTGTTGCACCTGCTTCAGCACAAAAGCATTGCTAATGGGTTCCTTATGGAGAACTGCGGCATTGACAACAAGTTCAAGCACATTCAACAGCTTGCGTGCGTCACCACCAGACAAGCGTAACAGCGCCTCATACTCTTCGACAGCAATCGCTTGCTTTTGGAGATACTCATCCTCATGAAGTGCCTTTTGAACCAGACCAATAAGGTCGCTCTCTGAGAGATGCTCCAACACATAGACCTGACAGCGGGATAACAAAGCTGATATAACCTCGAAGGAAGGATTTTCAGTCGTAGCGCCAATCAGTGTAACCAAACCACGCTCAACGGCCCCCAGTAGCGAATCCTGTTGGGATTTGGAAAAACGGTGTATTTCATCAATAAACAGAATTGGCTGATCCTGATTGAAATTCATCAGCCGTTCGGCCTTATCAATGACCTCACGGATATCTTTTACGCCAGCCTGAATTGCACTTAGAGAAAAGAAAGGTCTATCCAGCTCCTTAGCAATCAACAGCGCCAGACTTGTCTTTCCAACACCCGGAGGCCCCCATAATATCATTGAAGGGATATTCTTTTGTTGGATCGCATGATAAAGTACTGCATCGGGACCAACAATATGCTGTTGTCCCACATAATCTTTCAATTGATGTGGTCGTAATCGTTCTGCAAGAGGGATACGTGTTGCCATAACACAAATTTAAAAATTAAACCATACAATAACTAAATATTTTAGCGTACCCTAATAAAATATACACAAGCAGTGGACGTATAACTAAAAAAGAAAATAACCGGTAAGCCACAGGCTTGTACCACCAAGGTCTCAATACTCAATACTAACTACTTCATACTCAAAAAACACTTTAACATTTTTTCACACAATTTTTCTTCATATTTGTATTAGACGTTAATTGACGCGTAATAATGCATGAGGATGACGAAATACTGGACCTTACTTTTGACTGCCCTAACCACGACCCTTGGAATGAGCGGAAAGGTTATGGCACAGAATACCCCAAAGGACTATACTGGGGCAATAAAAAAATATGATGCTTCATTTAGCGGCGTCGGTCCGGAGGTGTATTTCCTACCTCCTCCAAAGACTGAGAACGAAATTATTGAAGACAATTATACTGGCAAAAAAAGCTTTAGCAAGGAAATCGCCAGGCAACTGTTATTCCAACGTTTATTACTGCAATTGAAAAGCACCAATAATATGGGTCATTTTCAATATCTGATGAATCCTATTCCCGCTAATACCACAGCATGGAATAATACCATCGAAAATCAGAAAAAAGCAGAGAACTGGATTGCCGGCTATGCCTTAGCCAATGAAGCTGCACTATTTGCAATTAAGAATAATGACAGTATCGCTGCTTCAAAATTTCTATATGATGCATTATCATTAGCAAATCGTACCGACAATAAGGATGATATTGCAACAATTAACTTGAATTTGAGCAATTTTCAATTGTATCATGGCGATTTTGACAAAGCTGAAGAAAGTGCCCAAAAATATCATACCTATGCCACGGTAAGCAAAAGCTATCTCGAGCAGGCCAATGCCTGGTTATTAATTGCTATGGCCCGTGCAGGGCAAAAAAACTTTAAGGTCGCCGAAAATAACATTATCCGAAGCGCTATCCCCTTATTTAATAAAGCAAAGGCTTATGAAGGTAAAATATTCGCATGGGAGATGCTAGCGGAGATCTATTTTAAGCAAAACAAATTCACCGAGGCACAATGGTTCCTATTGCAAGCACGTGATCTGGCCAATGCAAAAAATCTGAGTGGTGAGCTTGCAGAGATTGAATACCTACTTGCCGCTTCCAAGCAAAAGGATGGTAATTACAAGGTGTCCATCAAAGAATTTATTCAAGCTGCTGAATTGGCCTCCAATGAGAATAACAAACAGTTGTCATTGGCGATATTAGACAAATTGGGCGAAGTATATCTTGTATTAAAGGACTACCCTTCGGCCGACCAGACCTACAAGGCATATACACAACTGAAAAACGAATTGTACAATTAATTGACCTTCGTAAGATAACAGCAACCGAAGAATCGAAAGTAAGAAATAAATCGTATTTTAAGCTTTTTGTAAATATTAAAGGATAAATCAAATAAATTTTTAGAATCTATGATAATGTGCTATGAATTTCACTAAATTTAGCACGCTTATCAATAAGAGCTGAAAATTTTTAGTTATAAAATGATTATTAAAACTGTCGAAAATATGTTTAGGAAACTCATATTTGCACTTTTTGTGGTATCTATTGTCTCTTGTGGTTCAAAACCACGGGTAGCACTTCCAGATGATGGTGGACTCAAACCGAGCACACAACATCAGATCATCGCGAAAGAAGTGATTGGATTATTGGAAAATGCAAGCTACAAGAAGGTCAAAATGAATGATTCCATATCTGGAATTATCTATGATAATCTGATCAAAGGTTTAGACCAGAGCAAGAATTATCTACTTCAAGCGGATATTGATGCATTTCAGGCTTACAAGAGTAACCTTGCCCAGGATATAAAAGGAGGAGATCTTTCTTCGGCCTTCCAGATCTTCAATGTCTATAAAAAGAGATATTTGGAAAGAATGCAATATGCGCTTTCTGAGATCGACAAAAAGCAAGATTTCACCAAAGATGAATATTATCAGCCTAACCGTGAAAAATTAGGTTGGTTCAAAACAGATGCCGAAGCCAACGATCAATGGCGTAAACGTGTGAAGTACGATTTGTTGAACCTGGAAACTGCTAGTGGTAAATCTACCGATAGTGCAAAAACCAAGCAGGTGGAAACATTGAAAAAACGTTATGTAAATTTAATTTCCCAAACAAAGAAATACAATTCAAATGACGCCTTTCAGATCATTATGCAGGCGCTTACAGATGCTGTAGATCCACATACTTCTTATTTCAACCCTTCGTATGCGCAAGCCTTTAATGAAGGTATGGCAAATACATTTGAAGGTATTGGAGCAAGGCTGACCATAGACAATGAGGCAGTAAGCATCAATGAGATCATTCCCGGTGGACCTATCTTTAAAGACAAGACCATCCAAGTGAATGACAAGATCATTGCTGTGGCACAAGGTAAAGATGGTGAATTTGAAGATATCATCGGTTGGAGATTAGACGCCGCTGTAGCCAAAATAAAAGGTCCGAAGGGAACGATCGTACGGCTTAAGATTATCCCGGCAGGACAACCGATGAACTCACATCCGCGCATTGTTTCCTTAGTACGCGAAAAAATCGTTGTCGAGGAAGAGTCTGCCAAGAAAGAGATCATGAACATCAAAGGAGCTGATGGAAAAATGTATAAAGTCGGGGTGATCAATATCCCTAAATTTTATATGGATTTTGAGGCCTACAGAAGACGTGATCCGAACTATAAAAGTACAACAAGAGATGTAAGACTGATCTTAGATACGCTAAAGCAAGCGAAAGTGGATGCTGTAATTATCGACCTACGTTTCAATGGCGGTGGCTCACTACCTGAAGCGATTGATCTTACAGGATTGTTTATTGATAAGGGGCCTGTTGTACAAGTAAGAGATACTAAAAATAATATTGATGTCGAAGAAGATAAGAATGCAGGCGTAGCATGGGATGGTCCTTTAGGTGTAATGATCAACCGTTTCTCTGCCTCGGCCTCAGAAATTTTCGCTGGTGCAATTCAAGATTATGGTAGAGGAGTAATCCTTGGCTCACAAAGTTATGGTAAAGGAACTGTTCAATCGGCTATCGATATGTCGCGTGTGATTAGCCCTACAAGTCGCCTATTATTGAAAGCATCCGGAGAGAAAGATCCGGATACACCAGAAGGAGCACCACAGTATGGACAGATCAATATCACATTGGGCAAATTTTACCGTGTCAATGGCAGCAGTACGCAACACAAAGGAGTAACTCCTGACATTACATTCCCGTCCCAATTCTCCGCAGAGAAATTTGGTGAAAGCTCAGAAAAATCTGCTCTTCCTTGGGATCAGATTCAATCCAGTAACTTCAAAAAAGTAGCGGATATGAGTGGAGTGGATAAAAAGCTGGAGACGCTACATGAGACCCGGATTAAAAATTCACTGGAATATAAATATTTGAAAGAAGATATTGAAGAGGCTCAAAAAGATGAAGATGTCAAAATTTCATTGGAATTAAATAAATTCAAAAAAGAAAAAGACGACAATCTCAAGAAAAATAAGGACCGCATCAATGCTTTATTGAAATTACAGGGTAAACCGGCATGGGAAGAAGGCAAACCTCAACCAAAGATGGACCTTGACTTTGTAAAAGATGAGAGTGCGAAAGTAATGACTGATTATATCATTAATTTTGCGAACAAAAAATAGAGAGGGGTAAAATTCCGCGAAAAAAGGCAATCGTAACAACGATTGCCTTTTTTTATGATACTCATCACAATCTCAAACCTTTAACATTAAATTCATCTTTTCTTTGTAACTTATCATAACATTAATTGTTCTACACATAAAGACTTTAAAAATAGAACTGACAATTGGAATCTATAAAATAAGAGTCTGGATAATGATGGATTTTACCCTTAAAACGATATCACAATGAAACGTATCCTGCTTCTAACCGACTTTTCAGAAAATGCACTTTTAGCGGCAAAACAAGTAGCCTTATGTGCTGAGGCTTGGAAAACTGAAAAAGTTATTGTTTACCATACTTATAACAGTGTAACAATTGTAAACAATGAACCTATTGTTGTGGTTAATGACGAAGTTAAAGAGGCTAAAGAGAAAGAATTAAATGCCTGGTTGGAGCTGATCGGGCCACTCTTTCCAGCACAAGTGACACTGTCCCACAAGATGGAAGATGTCGATCTTCCGATAGGTGTAAATGACCTATGTAAATCTGGAGATATCGATCTTGTCGCGCTGGGGATCACAGGACAGACTGGTTTCGCAAAGATCCTGGTGGGAAGCAATGCCATTACCCTAATGGACATCTGCAATAAACCGATGTTGATTGTCTCCCATAAGGTAAATCCGGCTGTTCCAAAAAATGTATTGGCAACCACTGACCTGAAAGAAGTTGACAGAAAGCTGAGTTTGTTTAATCTGGATCAAGTCCTCGACACATTTTCAGCGCAGTTATATGTTTTGAATGTTGCGAAGAAAGAAGGCTCCGCCGCAGATTTGGCACAAGAATTAAAACATTTGCATGAAAGGCTGGACAAGTATAAACCAATCTATGATTACATCAGTCATGAGGATATTACATTGGGAATAGCAGAATATGCGAAAGAGAAACATATAGACCTCATCCTGTCATTTCACAAGAAACAAGGTTTATTGGCGAGTTTATTTAAAACTAGTATATCCAAAAAAATTGCTTGGAACGGCGCTGCAAACTTATTAGTCATTCCAATGGATAAATCATAAATAGCATAAAGGAGTGGGGCAAAAGTATCTCTCCAAATATTTAATATTCAGGATATACTTTTGCCTTTTAGGGTTGCTGCCATTTTACATAGATTTCTATGTACAGGACCTATTTCTTGTCTACAGAATGTTTGCCCGGGCCGATAAACACGAGTCCCAAAAATACAAAGAACAATTCAATGGCATGAGATGCGCCAGAGACTCCATCACCTTTTGAAAGATGCATCAATCCAGCAACCACCATGGTAAAAGCGAGTAACAAGGCTGAAGGTCTAAAAAAAAGACCCAATAGTACGAAAAGACCACCAATAGTTTCCGTAGCCGCGGCCATAAAGCCCCAAAATGTCGGAATAAAATTGATGCCCATATTGCCCATGGCCTTTCCAACCCCCGCCCAGAGCTCAGGACCTCCCTGCAATTTCGGCAAACCATGCATAATCATCATCACTCCCAATCCGATGCGGAGGATCAACAAACCTGTATCCCTATATTTTCCCAATGAATTCCAAATTGCCATAAATAGAAAATTTTAATATATTAAAATGTTAATTACTGATTGATATTTCTAAAATAATCAAATTTTATTGATTTGTGTCTATTTTCAGCGGTGTCATGAGCTCACTTCGTTCGGTTATCCATTTACGCTTATTTCTTAATTGTATCAATAAAATCATTTCATGCGCTAATTAGTGCCCATTTATCCTACTTGGTATCGGTGAACTTGTCATTCATGCTACGCACTTTATCCTCCTTTAATGAGAACAAAATTAGGTCAAAATGTGTTACCTCCCCTTGATATAGATTAAGAAATAACAAAACAGGTCTATTTGAGCGAGGGAAAGAAAGACGAAATGGGGTAATTCACTTTAAGAAAAATAAGGAAAGCCGACAGAAAAATATTGTATTTATGATACTAAATGCGTAATTTAAGTCTCATAGACCCGATTATAAAATTATTATGAAGAATCTTCTCTTATTAACAGATTTCTCGGACAATGCCTATGCTGCCGCTCAATATGCCGCAAAATTAGCTCCGCTTTGGGGTATAGAAAGGGTTGTGCTGTACCATACTTATGAGGTTATACCAACGGTTGGAACAGAGCCTGTTGTCATCAGCAATTTGGATATACTAGAAGAAAAACAAAAAGATCTCAACGTGTGGCAAGAAGACCTCATCCAACTCTTTCCACAGGGAATAGCATGGAAAGTGGTACTGGAGGAGTATGAATTGAGCTATGGCGTCAACCGTACTTGTGCTGAGGAAGATATCGATATTGTTGTCGTCGGAACTGCTGGAAAAAGTGGTTTTAAAAAGCTTCTCTTGGGCAGCAACACGTTAAAATTAATTGAGAATTGCCACACCCCATTGCTGGTTGTACCTGCCAAAGCCGAATTCAGAATCCCAAAAAAGATGCTGATCGCAACCAATCTCAAAGAAGTGAAGCTTAAGTTAGACCGGCTTCTGATCAATGCAGCTGAAGTGCTCCGAAAGAGTGAGGTCTATGTAGTTCACGTTACCAAGGAAGATCCTGCCAGTAAAGTTGTCAGCACAGAGATTAACATTATGAACGATCTATTGGCCCCCTACCATCCCATATACAGCTATATCTTACACTCGGATATTGCCGTTGGCATCAATC